>Ga0182743_1001250_pt1 | contig 25433 bp, 23 predicted proteins | sample eDN3rd30CKraftOP_FD_128522 | JGI IMG/M metagenome (GOLD analysis project Ga0182743, IMG submission 128522) | Enriched Organic Plus compost microbial communities from Emeryville, California, USA - eDNA 3rd pass 30_C Kraft OP (version 2) (version 2) ... | reverse complement strand
CGGTGACGCCCACCGCGTGCTCGAACTGCGCCGAGAGCGAGCGGTCGCGCGTCACGGCGGTCCAGCCGTCGGAGAGTACCTTCACGTGCGGGCGGCCGAGATTGATCATCGGCTCGACGGTGAAGAACATGCCGGGCTTCAGCACCACGCCCTCGCCGCGGCGGCCGTAATGCAGGATATTGGGCTCGTCGTGGAACAGCCGGCCGAGGCCGTGGCCGCAGAAATCGCGCACAACGCCCATGCGCTCCTCGCCCTCGGCATATTCCTGAATCGCGGCGCCGATATCGCCGGTGGTGCCGCCGGGGCGGATCACGGCAAGGCCGCGCATCAGCGCCTCATGCGTCACCTCGATCAGGCGCTCCGCGCGGCGCGGAATGGGGCCGGCCGCGTACATGCGGCTGGAATCGCCGTGCCAGCCGTCGACGATCAGAGTGATGTCGACATTGAGGATGTCGCCCTCACGCAGCGGCTTGTCGTTGGGAATGCCGTGGCAGACCACGTGGTTGATCGAGATGCAGGTGCAATGCGTGTACCCACGGTACATCAAAGTCGCGGGCAGCGCGTTGTGATCCATCGCGAATTCGTAGACCAGGCGGTCGATGGCGTTGGTTGTCACGCCGGGCGCGACGATCCCCGTCACCGCATCGAGCGCTTCGGCCGCGAGGCGGCCGGCGCGGCGCATGCCCTCGAAATCCTCGGGCTTGTGCAGCCGAATCTGGCCGGTCTTGCGGCTGGGGGCGAGATCGGCGTCGACATAGATCATGAGGCTGCTTGGGGGTTTTTTGGAAAGAGGGAGCGTTGCTTGGCTGGAATGTAGGCTATTGCCGCTCCGGCGCAAGCGCGATGCGCCGGGACATGGCCCGCGCGTCAGGCAGCGGCTTTGGTTCGCGGGCGCGGGATGAAGCGGACCAGCCGAGTAAATTATCCACAGATCAGAGGGCTTTGTGCAATCGCCACGGTGGCGGCGAGAAACGAGTAATTTTCTTCTTCGAGAATGGAGCAGAAGAAAATGACCTTCACTCTGGATCGGAAATTCTATTCTTGTGGCCTCTCTCCTCCGGCATTTCGATCCGGCATGATCCGCTGTCGCCAGATTTGCTGGTTTTGACACCCGGCGAGTGGCGCTTCTAAGCTCGCGGTATTCCCGAACAGCCGCAGAGGAGCCGATGAAGATCGCACGCGCACTTGCCCGTTTCGCTCTAGGCCTCACCCTGGCGACGGCGGCCACCGCCGCGTCCGCTGCCGAACTGTCCATCGTCTCGGGTGCCGTGGGGCGGGACATCGCGACCCTGCGCGCCAATCTCGACCGCTTTGAGAAGCTGACCGGCAACAAGGTCTCGATCATCGAGATGCCGTCGTCCTCGACCGACCAGTTCGCCCAGTACCGGCTCTGGCTGTCGGCCCACAACGCCGACATCGACGTCTACCGCACCGACATCATCTGGGCGCCGCAGCTCGCCGAGCATCTGGTGGACCTGTCCAAGGACGAGAAGGCACGTGAGTCCGCCAAGGACCATTTCCCGACGATCATCCAGTCGCAGACGGTCAGCGGCAGGCTGGTGGCGCTGCCCTATTACGCCGACGCCCCGGCGCTGTTCTACCGCACCGATTTGCTGAAGAAGTACGGGCTTTCCGTGCCGAAGACCTGGGACGAGCTGACCTCAGCGGCGAAGAAAATCCAGCATGGCGAGCGGGCGGCCGGAAACAGCAATTTCCACGGCTATGTCTTCCAGGCGGCGGCCTATGAGGGGCTGACCTGCGACGGCCTGGAATGGATCGCCTCCTATGGCGGCGGCCACATCGTCGAGCCGGACGGCACGATCTCGGTCAACAACAAGAAGGCCGCGGCAGCGCTCAAGGAGGCAGCATCCTGGATCGGCACCATCGCCCCCAAGGGCGTGCTCGGCTACAAGGAAGAGGAAAGCCGCGGCATCTGGCAGACGGGCGACGCCGCCTTCATGCGCAACTGGCCCTACGCCTACAAGCTCTCCGAGGGCGACGACAGCGCCGTGAAGGGCAAGTTCGCCGTGGCGCCGCTGCCCTCCGGCGGCGCGGGCTCGGTTGCGGCGCTCGGCGGCTGGAACCTCGCGGTGTCGAAATATTCGCGCCACCGCAAGGAGGCCATCGAGCTGGTGGTCTTCCTGACCAGCGCCGAGGCGCAGAAGATGCGCGCCATCACCAACAACAACCTGCCGACCCGTCCGGCGCTCTATGACGATGCCGAGATCCGGAAGGCGAAGCCGGAAATGGCGGGCTGGAAGGAGATCTTCTTGCATGCCAGCGCGCGACCCTCGGCGGTGACCGGGAGCAAGTACAACCAGGTTTCCAAGGAGTTCTGGAGCGCGGTGCATGCCACGCTTGAGGGCCATCAGAAACCCGAACGCAGCCTGGCCCGGCTCGAGGCGAAGCTGAAGCGGCTCAAGGGCTCGGGCTGGAACTGACCGCGGGCCTGGAGACGATGACCGCCAGCCGGGGCCGGACCATCGGCGCGCAGCGGCGCCGCGCGGCGCTGCTGTTTCTCGCACCCATGCTGCTCGTCCTGGCCTTCGTGGCCGGGTGGCCGCTGCTGCGCTCGATCTGGTTCGGCTTCACCAACGCCTCGCTCAGCGATCCCGGCAGCGCCGAGTGGATCGGCTTCGGCAATTACCTCGAATGGCTGTCGTACGGCGAGAATGACGGCGAATGGACCGGTCTTCTGGTCGATGCCGAATGGTGGCGGGCGGTGTGGAACACGCTGGTCTTCACCTTCGTCACGGTATCGGTGGAAACCGTGCTCGGCCTCGTCGTGGCGCTGGTGCTGAACGTGCGCTTCCCGCTGCGCGGGCTGGTACGGGCGGCGGTGCTGGTGCCCTGGGCCATTCCCACCGTTGTGTCGGCCAAGATGTGGGCGTGGATGCTCAACGACCAGTTCGGCATCATCAACGACATCGGCATGAAGCTCGGCCTGCTTTCGGCACCCGTGGCCTGGGTGGCGTCCGCCGATACCGCGATGATCGCCGTGATGCTGGTCGATATCTGGAAATCGACGCCGTTCATGGCGCTGCTCATTCTCGCCGGGCTGCAGACCATCCCCGAGGACATCTACGAGGCCGCGCGGATCGACGGCGTCAGCCCGCTGCGCACCTTCTGGCGCGTGACGCTGCCGCTCGCAGCGCCGGCCATACTGGTGGCGGTGATCTTCCGCGCGCTCGATGCCCTGCGCGTCTTCGACATCATCTATGTGCTGACGCCCAACAGCGCCGACACCCAGACCATGTCGGTGTTCGTGCAGCAGAACCTCTTCCAGTTCGACCAGTTCGCCTATGGCTCGGCGGCCTCGACGCTGCTCTTCCTGGTCATCGCCTTCATCACGCTGGGCTATATCCGCGTCGCCCGGCTCAATCTGGATTGAGCCGGCCATGAAAACACTCAGGAAAATCGCCTTCGGACTGCTGGTCGCACTGATCCTGCTGTTCTGCCTGTTTCCGTTCTACTATGCGGTCCTGACCTCGTTCGAGACCGGCACGGCCATCTTCACGCCGAGCTATCTGCCGGACAGCTTCAGCCTCGCCAACTACACGCAGGTGCTGGGGCGCGGCTTCTTCCCGCGCAATGTGCTGAACTCCATCCTCGTCGCGAGCGTCACCGTGGTCCTGTCGCTCGGGCTGGGCGTTTCCGCGGCATTCGCGCTCGCCCGCATCCGTTTCCGCGGGCGCAAGCTGCTTCTGCTCACCATCCTTTCGGTGTCGATGTTCCCGCAGATCGCGGTCCTGTCGGGCCTGTTCGAGATCGTGCGGGGGCTCGGTCTCTACAACACGCTGGGCAGCCTGGTGATGAGCTACATGATCTTCACGCTGCCCTTCACGGTATGGGTGCTGACCACCTTCATGCGCGACCTGCCGGTGGAGATCGAGGAGGCGGCGATCGTGGACGGGGCCAGCCCGCGCCACATCGTGCTGAAGGTCTTCCTCCCGCTGATGTGGCCGGCATTGGTCACCACCGGCCTGCTGGCCTTCATCCAGGCGTGGAACGAGTTCCTGTTCGCGCTGACCTTCGTCTCCAGCAACGACACGCGCACCGCGCCCGTGGCCATTGCCCTGATCTCCGGCACCTCGGCGCAGGAGACCCCGTGGGGCGCGATCATGGCTGCATCAGTCATTGTCACGGCTCCTCTCATCGTCCTCGTCCTCATCTTCCAGCGCCGCATCGTGGCCGGCTTCACGTCGGGCGGCGTGAAGGGATGAGCCCGAAAAAGGAAAGTGCTCCGCCATGGCGCAGCTGACGCTCAGGAACATCCGCAAGTCGTTTGGCCGCAGCGAGGTGATCCGCGGCGTCGACCTCGACATCGCCAAGGGGGAGTTCGTCGTCTTCGTCGGGCCGTCGGGCTGCGGAAAATCGACCCTGCTGCGCCTGATCGCCGGTCTGGAGGAGATCACCGAGGGCGAGCTTGGCTTCGACGGCACGGTGGTCAACGACCTGCCGCCCAAGGAGCGCGGCGTGGCGATGGTCTTTCAGTCCTACGCGCTCTACCCGCATATGAGCGTCTTCGACAACATGGCCTTCGGGCTCAAGCTGGCCGGCGCGGGGCGCGGCGCGGTCGAGGAGCGCGTGCGCGAGGCGGCGCGGCTGCTCGAACTGGAGCCCCTGCTGGACCGCCGGCCGCGCCAGCTTTCCGGCGGGCAGCGCCAGCGCGTCGCCATTGGCCGCGCCATCGTGCGCGATCCGCGGGTCTTCCTGTTCGACGAGCCGCTGTCCAATCTCGACGCCTCGCTGCGCGGGCAGATGCGTGTGGAGATCGCCCGCCTGCACGAGCGCATGGCCGACACCACCATGGTCTATGTCACGCACGACCAGGTCGAGGCGATGACGCTCGCCGACCGTATCGTCGTGCTGCGCGACGGGCAGGTGGAGCAGGTGGGCGCGCCGATGGACCTCTATCTCAGGCCGGCGACGCGCTTCGTCGCCGAGTTCATCGGCATGCCGGCCATGAACGTGCTTCCGGCCGAACGAACCGCCGATGGCAAGGTGCGGCTCCAGGGCGGCGCTGCGGTCGACCTCGCTGCTCCCTCGGGGGCGGGGACGTTTAGCCTCGGCATCCGGCCGGAGGACCTTCGCCTGGCCGGGGAGGGCGAGGCCGCTTTTCTCGAAGGGAGTGTCGTCCTGGTGGAACGTCTCGGCGAGGCCCAGCTCGTGCACATTGAAGCGGGCATCGCCATCCCGCTTGTCGTCAAGCTGCCGCGCTCCGTGCGGGTGGAACGCGGTGACAGGCTGCGCGTGGCAGCCGATGCCGCGGCCTTCCATCTCTTCGAGGAAAGCGGCCGCGCCGTCGGCCTGCGGCAGGAGGCTGCCTAGGCTGCGGGCTCCGTCCGAGGGGCCGGGGGAAGGGCGCCTGCGGTCATGAAAACGGGCGGCCGCCAGTCGATGGGGACGAAACGCTCCTGCGCCGACATGCGGCCGATCCAGTCGCGGATGCCCTCGAAGGGTTCGAGGTCGAAGCCGCCCTCGTGGGCCAGATGCGTGTTGGCGAAAAGCGCGATGTCGGCGAGGCAGGGCTGTTCGTTGCCGAAGAAGGGCGCCTTGCGGAGATGCGCGTCCATGACTCGCAGGGCCTCGTAGCCGCGGTCTTCCCATTCCTCGAGAAGGTTCTGCTTCAGCACGCGGCCATTGCGCACCAGACGGCTCCAGAAGCGGGCCTGGCCGATGAAGGGGTCGTGGCTGTGCTGCTCGAAGAACATCCAGCGCAGCACGTTGGCGCGGGCATAGGGCTCGTCCGGCAGGAGCGGCGTGCCGTGGGCGAGGAAATAGAGGATGGCGCCCGATTCCGGCAGGTGGCGGCCGTCGGGCAGCACCAGAAGCGGCACCTGGCCGGTCGGATTGCGCTGCAGGAATTCGGGCGTGCGGCTCTCGCCGGCGATCACGTCGACATCGACGAGTTTGAACGGCTGACCGACCCACGACAGCATCAGGCGGACCTTGTAGCTGTTTGCCGACAACTGCATGGAATACAGCTTATACATACGTGCCCTGCCCGTATTTATGCGCGCCGATCACAAGTGCGGCTGCCTGGCAAATGGGTGTGCTTGGCGCTTGCACAAGACGCTCTGCCACTCTAGGTTCCGCGGCGTTTCAAGACCGTTTCATCGGAGTGATCGATATGGGCTTCCTGGCCAACAGCCTCAGCCGTGTAAAGCCATCCGCCACGCTGGCCGTTACCCAGAAAGCCCGCGACCTCACCGCACAGGGCCGCAGCGTCATTTCGCTGGGTGCGGGCGAGCCGGATTTCGACACCCCCGACAACATCAAGCAGGCCGCCGTCGAGGCCATCAACCGGGGCGAGACCAAGTACACCCCGGTTCCCGGCATCCCGCAGCTTCGCGAAGCCATCGTCAAGAAGTTCAAGCGCGAGAACAATCTCGACTACGCGCCGAACCAGGTCATCGTCGGCACCGGCGGCAAGCAGATTCTCTACAACGCCTTCGTGGCGACGATGAACCCCGGCGACGAGGTCATCATCCCGGCGCCGTATTGGGTCAGCTATCCGGAGATGGTGGCGCTCAACGGCGGCGAGCCGGTGATCGTCGACACCACGATCGAGAACAACTTCAAGCTTACCGCGGCCGACCTCGAAAAGGCGATCACGCCCAAGACCAAGTGGCTGATCTTCAACTCGCCGTCGAACCCGTCGGGCGCCGCCTACACGCATGCCGAGATCAAGGCCATCACCGATGTGCTGATGCGCCACCCGCAGGTCTGGGTGCTGACCGACGACATGTACGAGCACCTGACCTATGGCGATTTCAAGTTCGCCACCCCGGTCGAGGTGGAGCCGGCCCTGAAGGACCGCACGCTGACCATGAACGGCGTGTCCAAGGCCTATGCCATGACGGGCTGGCGTATCGGTTATGCGGCAGGCCCGCTGGAGTTGATCAAGGCCATGGACATGATCCAGGGCCAGCAGACCTCCGGCGCCTGTTCGATCGCACAGTGGGCGGCGGTCGAGGCCCTCGAGGGTCCGCAGGACTTCATCGAGGAGCGTCGCAAGATCTTCGAGGGCCGTCGCAACCTCGTCGTCTCCATGCTCAACCAGGCCAGCGGCATCCAGTGCCCGGTGCCGGAAGGCGCGTTCTACGTCTATCCGTCCTGCGCCGGGACGATCGGCAAGACGACGCCGAGCGGCAAGGTCATCGAGACCGACGAGGATTTCGTCTCCGAGCTGCTCGAGGCGGAAGGTGTGGCGGTGGTGCACGGCTCGGCCTTCGGGCTCGGGCCGAACTTCCGCATCTCCTACGCCACCTCGACCGAAAAGCTCGAAGAGGCCTGCAGCCGCATCCAGCGTTTCTGCGCTTCGCTGCGGTGACATAAATGCCACTGCGGGCGGCCACAGGCTGCCCGCAGGTGGAACTTCGATCCCTGCCTGACCGTTCTCGGAACGACTTTCAGAACAGGCAAGGGATACTTTTCATGATCACTTCGAAGACGATTGCGCTTGCGTTTGGCGGTGCCGTTCTACTGGCGGGTGCCGCGCAGGCGCAGACGACCGTTGTCGTGGCTCCCGGCCCCGGCACCGAAGCGGGCACGCTGAACTGTTCGGTCGCCGGCGGTGTCGGCCTCATCCTTGGTTCCAGCAAGCCGATGGAGTGCCGCTACAAGTCCGCCGACGGCAAGGTGGCCGAACTCTACACCGGCCGCGTCAACAAGTTCGGCCTGGATGTCGGCGTGACCGGCAAGTCGGTCATCATCTGGAACGTCATGGCTCCCACCAACAGCCTCCGCCCCGGCGCGCTGGAGGGCACCTATACCGGCGTCACGGCCCAGGCCACCGCCGGTGCGGGCGTCGGCGCCAATGTCCTGGTTGGCGGCTCCGACAAGACGATCTCGCTGCAGCCGGTTTCGGTGTCCGCCCAGTCGGGCCTCAACCTGGCGGCCGGCATCGGCTCCATCACGCTGGAATCGGAGGCGCGCCGCTAGGCCGTGCCTCTACGGGATGCTCGAAACAGGAAAAGCGCGGCTTCGGCCGCGCTTTTTTGCATGAAGGAGAGGCTTTAAGTCAGGAGACCCATTGATGGGTCTTCGACAGCAGGAAGTCTCGGAAGACCTTGATGCGCGTGACGCTGCGCAGTTCCTCGGCATAGGCGAGATAGGCTTCCATGATCGGCGTGTCCCAATCGCTGAGCATGCGCACCAGGGTCGAATTGCCGGGGATCAGATATTGCGGCAGGACGCCGATGCCGACGCCGCCTTCCACCGCCTCGCGCAGCGCCAGCATGTTGTTGACGGTGAGGCTCGGCTGGCGCGGATGGCGGCCTTCGCGGCCGGCATGGGCCAGCCAGTTGAGCGGCTGCAGGAAGCCCGGCACCGGCCCGCCGAAGCCCACCAGACGGTGGCCATCGAGGTCCTTGAGGTCGCGCGGGCGGCCGAAGCGGGCGATGTAGTCCGGCGCAGCATAGACGTTGTAGTGCACCGGGAAGAGCTTGCGCTGGATCAGCTCGGACTGGCTGGGCTGACGCAGGCGGATGCCGACATCGGCCTCGCGCATGGCAAGATCCAGCTCGTCGTCGCTGAGGATGAGCTGCACGGTGATCTCGGGGTAGAGATCGACGAACTCACCCAGCAACGGCGCCAGCCAGCCGCCGCCGAGGCCGACCGACGTGGTGACGCGCAATTCGCCATGCGGCCGCTCGCGCGAGTCGGTCATCAGCAGCTTGACGGATTCGAGCTTGGCGAAGAGCTCGGCCGTCGTCTGGAACAGGAGCTCGCCCTGTTCGGTCATCAGCAGGCCGCGGGCATGGCGGTGGAACAGCGGAACCTTCAGCTCCGCTTCCAGAGCCGAGACCTGGCGGCTGACGGCCGATTGCGACAGGCCGAGCTTGTCGCCGGCATGCGTGAAGCTCTTCGCCTCGGCCGCCGCGTGAAAGATGCGGAGCTTGTCCCAGTCGAGCGACATGGGCGCTTATTCCGCCGCCATCTGCGTCGATTCCAGCGCCGCCAGATAGCGTTCGGCGTCGAGCGCGGCCATGCAGCCCATGCCCGCCGCCGTCACCGCCTGGCGGTAGACATCGTCGGCGACATCGCCCGCGGCGAAGACGCCGGGCACCGAGGTCAGCGAGGTACCGGGCTGGATCTTCACATAGCCGGACGGCGTGAGGTCGAGCTTGCCGATGAGGAATTCCGTTGCCGGGGCATGGCCGATGGCGACGAACAGGCCATCCGCCGGAATGTCGCTCGTCGTGCCCGAGGAAACGTCGCGCACCCGCACGCCGGTGACAGCCGGAGGCGTGCCGCCGCCCAGCACCTCGTCCACGACAGCGTTCCACACCACCTCGACTTTCGGGTTGGCGAACAGGCGCTCCTGCAGGATGCGCTCGGCGCGGAAGCTGTCGCGGCGGTGCACCACGGTGACCTTGGAGGCGAGATTGGCGAGGTAGAGCGCTTCCTCGACGGCGGTGTTGCCGCCGCCGACCACGACCACCTCCTTGCCCCGGAAGAAGAAGCCGTCGCAGGTGGCGCAGGCCGAGACGCCGTAGCCCTTGTACTTCTCCTCGCTGGAAAGCCCGAGCCAGCGCGCCTGCGCGCCCGTGGCGATGATCAGCGCGTCACAGGTCCACACCTTGCCGGACTCGGAGGTGAGGCGGAACGGGCGCTGCGAGAAATCGACGGCGCTGATGTGGTCCTGCTCCATGCGGGTGCCGAAGCGTTCGGCCTGGGCGCGCATGTCGTCCATCAGCTGCGGGCCGGTGATGGCTTCGGGAAAACCGGGATAGTTCTCGACATCGCTGGTGATGGTCAGCTGCCCGCCCGGCTGGAAGCCGGAAATGAGCACTGGCTGCAGCATCGCCCGGGCGGCGTAGACCGCGGCGGTGTAGCCCGCAGGCCCCGATCCCAGGATGATGAGCTGCGCGTGTTCTGTGGTCATCCCAAACCCTTTCGGTCCGCACGCCCGCACAACCGTGTGCGCCTGCGTCGCGGAGGCGGACCAGCCGCTGCTGCATCCGCCATAATGCCGGTGCGACTGTACCGGCGGTTGCAAAAAACCTTCAAGCCTTCCCCGGTCGGGGAAGGGAGGCCATGCGCGCATAGCGCGCGGCCCCGGCCCGGCTACCCTAAGCGAATCGTGAGCCCGACGCGGCGGATGTGCACACCCAATCGTGGCCAGATATGGGTTTTCCCCAGCCTCTGGCCAAGGGCAGGCTTCACGCTTGCGGCACGGACGCCGAAACGACGGCGGCGCGCCCCTCGCCGAGGGACGCGCCGTCGCAAATCATTACGCAATGACGAGCTAGCTGAAGCGGATATCCAGCACTTCGTAGCTCTTGGCGCCGCCCGGCGCCGTGACCTCCACCTGGTCGCCGACCTTCTTGCCGACCAGCGCGCGCGCGATCGGGGAGGAGATGGAAACGCGCCCGGCCTTTACATCGGCCTCGACGTCTCCGACGAGCTGGTAGGTCTTCTCTTCCTCGGTGTCCTCGTCGACGAGTTTCACCGTGGCGCCGAAGGTGATGGTGTCGCCGCGCAGCTTGGACGGGTCGATGATCTCCGCGCGCGCAAGAATGGCCTCGATCTCGGCGACGCGGCCCTCGTTCAGGCTCTGCTGTTCCTTGGCCGCGTGGTATTCCGCATTCTCCGACAGATCGCCGTGGCTACGGGCTTCCGAGATCGCCGCGATGATGCGCGGGCGCTCTTCCGAAGTGCGCCTTTTCAGCTCGACTTCCAGCGCCTCGTGTCCAGCGGCCGTCATCGGAATTTTATCCATCATGTCCTCATTGACGCACGAAGACCCGGACGGGACGGGAAAAGTCCGCTCCGCCGCAGCCATGCCAAAAGTGTTTCCGCCCAATACGAACGAGGGCTCAAGCAGTCCTGGGGAAATAGGACTGCAGGGCCCGGACTTCCAGATCGCCGGCGCGGTAGGCACGGATGCCCTGCGCGGCAGCGACTGCGCCTGCTAGGGTGGTGTAGTAGGGGACTTTGTGCAAGAGGGCGGCACGGCGAAGTGAGCGGGAGTCGCTTAGAGCCTGTGCGCCTTCGGTGGTGTTGAACACCAGGTCGACCTCGCCGTTCTTGATGGCGTCGACGATGTGCGGGCGCCCTTCCAGCACCTTGTTGATCTTGGCCGCGGCCACGCCGTGCTCCACGAGGAAGCGCTGCGTGCCCGATGTCGCGACGATCTGGAAGCCGAGCTCCTCGAGCAGCCGCATGGTCGGCAGGATGCGGTTCTTGTCGCTGTCCTTGACCGAGACGAAAACCGTTCCCGAGGTCGGCACGCGCGTGCCGCCGCCGAGCTGGCTCTTGGCGAAGGCCACCGCATAGTCGCGGTCGAGGCCCATGACCTCGCCGGTCGAGCGCATTTCCGGGCCAAGGATGGTGTCGACGCCGGGGAAGCGCGCGAAGGGGAAGACGGCCTCCTTCACCGCGATGTGGCCGAGCGGCTCGGATTTGAGGCCGAAGCCCGCGAGCGCCTCGCCGGCCATGATGCGCGCCGCCAGCTTGGCGACGGGCTTGCCGATGGTCTTGGCGACGAAGGGCACCGTGCGGGACGCGCGCGGATTAACCTCCAGCACGTAGATCTCGCCGTCCTTGATGGCGTACTGCACGTTCATCAGGCCGCCGACATTGAGCGCCAGCGCCAGCTTGCGCGTCTGCGCCTCCAGTTCGGCGATGCTGGCCTTGGAGAGCGAGTGCGGCGGCAGCGAGCAGGCCGAGTCGCCCGAATGGATGCCGGCTTCCTCGATGTGCTCCATGATGCCGCAGACGAAGGTGTCCTTGCCGTCGCAGAGGCAGTCCACGTCCACCTCGGTGGCGTCCGACAGATAGCGGTCGATCAGCACGGGGCTGTCGCCCGACACGACCACGGCCTCGCGCATGTAGCGCTCGAGCTGGGCGCCGTCGTGGACGATCTCCATGGCGCGGCCGCCGAGCACGTAGGACGGGCGGATGACGACCGGATAGCCGATCTCCTCGACGATGGCGCGGGCCTGCTCGGTCGAGGTGGCGATGCCGTTCTGCGGCTGGCGCAGGCCGAGCTTGTCGAGCAGCTTCTTGAAGCGGTCGCGGTCTTCGGCCAGGTCGATGGCGTCGGGCGAGGTGCCCAGAATCGGGATGCCGGCATCCTCGAGCGCCTGCGCCAGCTTCAGCGGCGTCTGGCCGCCGAACTGCACGATGACGCCGTGCAGCGTGCCGCGCGACTGCTCCAGGTTAAGGATCTCCATGACGTCCTCGACCGTCAGCGGCTCGAAATAGAGCCGGTCGGAGGTGTCGTAGTCGGTCGAGACCGTCTCCGGGTTGCAGTTGACCATGATGGTCTCATAGCCGGCATCCGCCAGCGCGAAGCAGGCGTGGCAGCAGCAATAGTCGAACTCGATGCCCTGGCCGATGCGGTTCGGCCCGCCGCCGAGGATGACGACCTTCTTGGCGTTCGACGGCGCCGCCTCGTCGGCCGGCGCGCCGGCGAAGAGCGGGGCATAGGTCGAATACATATAGGCGGTGGGTGAGGCGAACTCGGCGGCGCAGGTGTCGATGCGCTTGAACACCGGGCGCACGTCGAGTCCGTGGCGCAGCGCGGCGACGTCGCTCGCCTTGCAGCCGGCCAGCTTGGCCAGCCGGGCGTCGGAGAAACCCATCGACTTGAGCTGGCGCAGGGCGCCCGGCGTCCGCGGCAGGCCGTGCGCGCGCACGCGCTCTTCCATCTCGACGATGGCCTGCAGCTGCTCCAGGAACCACGGGTCGATCTTGCAGGCCTCGTGGATCTGCTCGATGTCGACGCCGAGACGCAGCGCCTGGGCGCAGCGCACCAGGCGGTCCGGGGTCGGCTCCGCCAGCGCGGCGCGGATGGCGTTGCGGTCGTCGCCCTGGCCAAGTCCCTCGAACTCGACCTCGTCGAGCCCGGTCAGGCCGGTCTCCAGCGAGCGCAGCGCCTTCTGCAGCGATTCCGGGAAGGTGCGGCCGATGGACATGGCCTCGCCGACCGACTTCATCGAGGTGGTCAGGGTCGGCTCGGCCCCGGGGAACTTCTCGAAGGCGAAGCGCGGGATCTTCGTGACCACGTAATCGATGGTCGGCTCGAAGCTCGCCGGGGTGGCGCCACCGGTGATGTCGTTGGCGATCTCGTCCAGCGTGTAACCGACGGCCAGCTTGGCCGCGACCTTGGCAATCGGGAAGCCGGTGGCCTTGGAGGCAAGCGCCGAGGAGCGCGAGACGCGCGGATTCATCTCGATGACGATCATTCGCCCGGTCGCCGGATCGATGGCGAACTGCACGTTGGAGCCGCCGGTCTCCACCCCGATCTCGCGCAGCACGGCGAGCGAGGCGTCGCGCATGCGCTGGTATTCCTTGTCGGTCAGCGTCAGCGCCGGGGCCACGGTGATCGAATCGCCGGTGTGCACGCCCATCGGGTCGATGTTCTCGATGGAGCAGACGATGATGCAGTTGTCCGCGCGGTCGCGGACAACCTCCATCTCGTATTCCTTCCAGCCGATGACGCTCTCCTCGATGAGCACTTCATCGGTGGGGGAGGCATCGAGGCCGCGCTCGAGGATTTCGAGGAATTCCTCGCGGTTGTAGGCGATGCCGCCGCCAAGGCCGCCCATGGTGAAGCTCGGCCGCATGATGACGGGCAGGCCGATGTCCTCCAGCGCCTTCAGGCCGTCCACCAGAGAATGGGCAAGGCGCGAGCGCGGGGTGTCCAGGCCGATCTTGGTCATGGCCTCGCGGAAGAGCTCGCGGTCCTCGGCCTTGTCGATGGCTTCCGCCGTGGCGCCGATCATCTCGACGCCGAACTTCTCCAGCACGCCCATCTTGCGCAGCGAGAGCGCGCAGTTCAGCGCGGTCTGGCCACCCATGGTCGGCAGCAGCGCGTCGGGGCGCTCCTTCTCGATGATCTTGGCGACGATCTCAGGGGTGATGGGTTCTATATAGGTCGCGTCCGCCAGCTCCGGATCGGTCATGATCGTGGCCGGGTTCGAGTTGACCAGGATGATCCGGTAGCCCTCTTCGCGCAGCGCCTTGCACGCCTGTGTCCCCGAATAGTCGAACTCGCAGGCCTGTCCGATGACGATGGGGCCGGCGCCGATGATGAGGATGGACTTGATATCTGTGCGTTTGGGCATGGCGTGCTCGCAGCCGCACTGAGTCCCCCGCGCACGGAACATGCGGCACGAGTGAGGGGCAGGGCGGCCCTTGGGGCTAAAATTCTTGGCTAAAGGCGTCGTTTACACGGGCAGGATGCTTTGCGAAAGTCTTCTTCGCCGCATCTCACCGACAAAACCGCCAAAGCGCCTCGCAGGAGCGTGCCAAAGATGAGCCAACGCTGGACGCTGATCACCGGGGCATCCAGCGGCATTGGCCGCGAAATGGCGCGGCTGTTTGCCGCCGATGGCGACGCGCTGGTTCTGGTCGCGCGCCGCGGCGAGCGGCTGGACGAACTGCGCACCGAGATCGAGGCGGCGCACCATGTGCCGGTTCGGGTTGTGGCGCTCGACCTCGAACAGCCCGATGCGCGCGCTGCCCTTGTGGCCGATCTCGACCGGGTAGGCATTGCGGTGCACACTTTGGTCAACAATGCCGGCTTTGGCATGCGCGGCGCCTTCGTCACGCTGCCGCTGGAGCGGCAGATGGCGATGATCGAGCTGAATGTCGCCGCCCTGACCGATCTTACCCGCCGCCTGCTGCCTGACATGCTGCTGCGCGGCTCCGGCGGCATTCTCAACGTCGCCAGCGTCGCGTCCTTCCAGGCCGGGCCGTTCATGGCGGTCTACTACGCCACCAAGGCCTATGTGCTGTCGCTCTCCGAAGCCCTGCACGAAGAATGCAAGGCCTCCGGCGTCGTCGTCAGCGCACTGTGCCCGGGGCCGGTGGCCACCGAGTTTGCCGCCATCGCCGGCCTGCAGGACACGCGCCTGTTCACCAACGGCGCGGCCGACGCCGCCGAGGTGGCGCGGCTGGGCCACGCCGCCTATCGCGCCGGCAAGGCGGTTGCGGTGCCCTCGCGGCTTTTCCGCACCTCGATCTTCCTGCAGCGGTTCGTGCCGCGTTCGGTGACGCGTGCGGTCGCCGGCAAGGTGCAGCGGCGTCGGGGAAGCTGAGGGGTTGGCCGAGCGAACCTTTTCGGGGCAGGATAGTTCTCCCCTTTAACGTCGCGGTCGCAGCCCTCGAGGGGCTGCGCTTGTCCGTGGAAATTCACCGAACTGCCGACGGGCTTTCATTCAATGCTTTCTTTCCACGTGCCCGCATGGGTGACGGGTTTGCCGTCATGGATCTGGGTTCTCGGCGCGTTCGCGATCGCCGCCGGCGTCACCTTCATGGTGGCGGGCCTGAACACCTTCATCGCCTCGCGCCTGGCGCGGTTCGGCCGCACCACGTCGCTGCGGCTTGTCATGCGGCGGACGCGCTCGTCCGGCGCCTTCCTGATCGGCGATCTCGTCTTCCTGGCGCTGATCCCGGCCATGGGGTTGCGTTCCGACACGGCGACATCGCTGGCGCGGGTGTGCATCGTGCTGGCGATCTTCGCACTCGGCGTGGCCGCCTTCCGGGTGTGCGACCTTTCCTTCGACATCTATGCGCGCCGGCATAGCGGCAGCGCGGAGGACGTGCAGGTGCGGCGGCGCAAGACGCGCTTCAACCTGCTGCGCCGCCTCTCGCTCGGCGGCGTCGTGATCGCGACGGTGGCGATTTCGCTGATGGCGACGCCGACGCTCAGGACGATCGGTGTCAGCCTGTTCGCCTCGGCCGGCGTTGCGGGCATTGCGGTCGGTCTCGCCGCACGGCCGGCGATTTCCAACGTCCTGGCGGGCATCCAGATCGCCTTCACCGAGCCGATCCGCATCGGCGACCAGGTCGTGCTGGAAGGCGAGTGGGGCACCATTGAGGACATCACCACCACCTATGTCGTGGTCGGCGTCTGGGACCAGCGCCGGCTGATCCTGCCGATCTCCTATTTCCTGGAGAAGCCCTTTCAGAACTGGACGCGCGAGAACCCGCAGATCCTCGGCACCTCGATGTTCTACGTCGATTATTCGGTGCCAGTGGAGGAGATGCGGGAGAAGCTTCACGCCATCCTCAAGGACTCCAAGCACTGGGATGGCCGCGCCTGGGCGCTGCAGGTCACCGACCTGCGCGAGCGCACCATGGAAATCCGCGCGCTGATGAGCGCGCGCAATGCCGGCAGCGCCTTCGATCTGCGCTGCGAGGTGCGCGAGAAGATGATCGCCTATCTGAAGGAGAGCCATCCCGGCGGCCTGCCGCGGATGCGCATGGAGTTCGAGCCACGCAGCGGCTTCGAACAGATGGCCGATGCGCGCTCCGCCAATGGCGGCAACGGCATGGACGACGCCGAGCCGCGGCGCACGCAGTAAGAACAGGTGCCAGCCGGCCTGTAAGCCGGGTTCTGTAGGGCCGACCGCGCGAACGCGGACGGCGTGACGGCCATTCCTCTGGGACGCCCGTTGCCGGACGCCTCGAGCAACCAACCCGGGCGGCTGTCTGGAGGCGGGACCTGGGAAGACCCGCGCCGCCCCTATTCGGTTTTGCTCCCGGTGGGGTTTGCCGTGCCGCTCCTGTTGCCAGGCGCGCGGTGCGCTCTTACCGCACCCTTTCACCCTTACCCGCGGATCGCTCCGCAGGCGGTTTGCTTTCTGTGGCACTTTCCCTGGGGTTGCCCCCGCCGGACGTTATCCGGCACCGTGCCTCCATGGAGCCCGGACTTTCCTCCCCGCTTGCGCGGAGCGGCCATCCGGCCGGCTGGCAGCGCTGATTAGGCTGCTCGGGACGCGAATATCAAGCGCAAACGAAAAATGGCGGCACCCGGAGGCGCCGCCATTCCTTCTCAGCCCAGCTGAATTTTTTTCAGAGAGCCGCCATCTTCTTGTCGGCGGTCTTCCTGTCCTCGTTCGGCATCGCGGCGATGAAATGCTTCACGCGCCCGCAATAGGCGGCGCCCGCTTTGGTGACGCCGTGCACGCCATGGCCGCCCTGATATTTCGAGACGGTCACGCACATATTGCCGCCGGCCTGGCGGTAGGCGCCGGCGAGATATTTGACGCCGTACTTGATGTTGGTCTCGGGCTCATAGAGCGCGGCGCGCGAGCCGGAGAAGCCCATGCCCTTGGCGGTGCGGTAGCTGAGCTGCATCAGCCCGATATAGCCACCCTTGCCGGTGGCGCGGGGGTTGTAGCGGCTCTCGACCATGACGACGCCGTGAGCGAGCGAAAAGGGAATGCCCTCGGCCGCGGCGTATTTGGCAACGAGCGCCTGAAGGCTGCTCCGCGGCTTGGCCTTCGTCGTGGCGGCTGCAGCAACGCTGCGGCCTTCCCTTGTCGTGCGCTTGGCGGTCTTGGGGGCGGCCTTCGCCGGGGCGGCGGAAGCGGTCTTCTTCCTGGCCTGGTTGGCCCTGGCCTCGGCCAGCCGAGCCGCATCTGCGGGGGTGGCTTCCAGGCCGGGCTTCTTGTGCTCCGCGGCAGCCGTCTTCACGGCCTTGCTGGAATGGCGGCCGTTGGCGCGGTTCCAGAGCAGGATCTGGGCCGGGCTCGGCTTGGCGGTCGGCGCGGCCACAGGCGCGCTGTCCTTCGGATGGCTCTTGGCGGACGCCGGAAGGCTGGCGGCCACGAGAACCGTCGACGCCAGGGCGGCGCCGGTCAGAAGGGATCGGATCATTCGGGGTGCCCCACGCAGTTGAACTTCGTGGGACTCTGCCGGGGAATCAGGTCCTCAGGAGGCGAGATGCGGCGCTCGGAGGGTCATTCCATGACCATTTTTAGGCGCGCCACCGCTTTTACCCCGCTCGCACGGGCAGTGCGGCGAGGAGCTGGCCGAGCGTTTCGACCGTGGAAGGATCGGCTGTTCCGTCTATGCGGGCGGGCCGATAGTGCCTTTGAAACGCGGCAACCACCGAACGTGTTCCCGAATCGAACAGCCCGGATATTTCAACGCCGTAGCCGAGAAGCGCAAGCCGCGATTGCAGCTCTTCCACCGGCTCGCCGCGGTCGCCTTCGGAAAACGAGAAGCCCTCGGTGTCGAGCGGCGCGGGGGGCACCCAGATGCCGAGCCCGTAACCGGCCAGCCGTTCCCAGGGGAACAACTCGCCGGGATCTTCCTTGCGGCGCGGGGCGACATCGGAATGACCGAGCACCCGCTCGGAGGGGATGGCGTTGCGCGCGCAGATGTCGCGCGCCAGCGCGATCACGGCCGCGATCTGCTTTTCCGGAAAGGCGCGATAGCCGTGCTCGTGGCCGGGATTGACGATCTCGATGCCGATCGAAAGCGAGTTGATGTCTGTCTCGTCCTCCCAGGAGGCGAGACCCGCATGCCAGGCCCGCTGCGCTTCCGGCACCATCTGCACGACGCTGCCATCCTCGTCGACGAGGTAATGGCAGGAAACCTTCGAGGCGGGGTCTACCAGCCGCGCCCGCGCCTCCTCGGCGGTGGGCATTCCCGTATAGTGCAGCAGCAGCATGTCCGCGGGGGCCTTGCGGGCGTCGAAATTCGGCGAGGCGAGCACGGTTGCGGGCAGGCCCGTATCGGGCGGGAAGGCTGAGGTCATGCGTCTGTGCTGGCGCTTGCGGCCTGCGGCGTCAAGGCTTTCGGCGGGCCGGGAACGGTGCGACGAGGCAGGCGTTGGCTTGCATGATCTCGAAAGAAAGGCAGGAGGCGATCATGGGTCGCATTTCAGCCGCCTATCTCGCCGGCGCGGTTCTGCTGGCAAGCTCTCTCGCGGTATCGGCGCAGACCAGCGGCGGCGCGGGTGGAGCAGGAGCAGGAAGCGCGGGCACAGCGCCCTCAGCAACACCCGCCACCGGAGCAGGCGCGGGCTCAGCCGCCGGAGCCGGTGCCGCTGGACGCACAACCATGACAAACCCCGGGCCGGCCGACCCGAGCGGTCCAGTCCAGACGCCACCCGGCACGTCCATCGGCGAGCAGGTGCCGATCCACGGAACCTCGGAACTGTCCTCGCGCTCACTGTCGAACGACCTCAACTCCTCCGCCACTCGCTCGCAGGGCACCGCCTGCGGCGGCAGCGGCACGGGCACCGCAGCGGCCGGCGGTCTGGGGAGTACGGGTTCGTCGTCCGGCAGCACCGCGAATGCGGGATGCGGTACCGGTGCCGGCACGGGCAGCGACGGATTGGGAACGCCCTCGATCCTCAATTCCGGATCGTCGTCGACCGGCGCGATCGACGTCTCCAAGCCGTGACGACAGGAGGGCGCACGCGCCCTCCGCTCACGCCTGCTGGTTCAGCATGTCCTTGACCACGGTGTTGGCCTGGCCGAAGTCCATCTCGCCGGCGTGGCGCTGCTTAAGCAGGCCCATCACCTTGCCCATGTCCTTGACGCTGGCTGCGCCGGAATCGGCGATCGCCTTGCGCACGGCGTCCTGCAGCGTGGCCTCGTCCATCTGCCGGGGCATGAAGGCCTGGATGACGGAGATCTCGCCGCGTTCCTGGGCCGCCAGTTCGGAGCGGCCGTTGTCTTCATAGATCTTCGCCGATTCCTGGCGCTGCTTGACCATCTTCTGGAAGAGCTGGACGAGGTCCTCGTCGCCGAGCGGGCCCTTGCCGGCGCCGCGCGCCTCGATGTCGCGGTCCTTGATGGCCGCATTCATCAGGCGGAGCGTGGCGAGCCGCATCTTGTCGCCCGATTTCATGGCGTCCTTCATGGCGGCGTTGATGGCCTCGCGCATGGCTTGTTTCCTTCCTATATGGTCAGCACGGCGATCGGACTGGATGTGAGTTGACCCGGCCTCGCGCGCGGTCTAGCTACACGCTATTCGATCGTGATTTCTGCGCCCTGACCGCCGGTTTTCTGCCGAACACGGCCGCGCGCGCTGGCGAGAGAGTTAGGACAGACATGGATCGCGAACAAGCTCCGATCGCCGCTCGCGGCGGCGCCGCCTGGGCAGAGCCCGTAGCAACCGCAGCCCTCGTCCTCGCGGACGGCACGGTGCTGACAGGGCAGGGCATCGGTGCGGTGGGGCAGGCCACCGGGGAGCTGTGTTTCAATACCGCGATGACGGGCTACCAGGAAATCCTGACCGACCCGTCCTATGCCGGCCAGATCATCACCTTCACCTTCCCGCACATCGGCAATGTCGGCGCCAACGACGACGACATCGAGACGGTCAACATGGCCGCGGCTTCCGGCGTGCGCGGCGCGGTGATCGGCGCGACGATCACCAACCCCTCGAACTGGCGCGCCTCGCGCAGTCTTGATGCTTGGCTGAAGAGCCGCGGCATTGTCGGCATCGCCGGCGTCGACACCCGCGCGCTGACCGCCCTGATCCGCGAGAAGGGCATGCCCAACGCCGCCATCGTCCATGCCCCGGACGGCAAGTTCGACGTCGAGGCGCTGAAGGCCGTGGCCGCGGGCGTGCCGAACATGGAGGGCGTCGACCTTGTCCCCGGCGTGACCACCAACCAGCGCTACGACTGGAACGAAGCCGGCTGGGACTGGACCGAGGGTGGCTATCGCCGCATCGGCTCGGGCGGCCGGCGCGTTGTCGCCGTCGATTTCGGCCTCAAGCGCAACATCCTGCGCATGCTGGCCGAACAGGGCTGTGAAGTCGTGGTCGTGCCGGCAACGGCCACGGTCGAAGAGATCATGGCGCTCAATCCGGACGGGATCTTCCTGTCGAACGGCCCGGGTGATCCGGCGGCGACCGGCGAATATGCCGTGCCGGTGATCCGTGAAGTGCTGGAGAAGAAGGTGCCGACCTTCGGCATCTGTCTTGGCCACCAGCTGCTTGGACTGGCGATCGGCGCCAAGACCAAGAAGATGCATCAGGGCCATCACGGCGCGAACCATCCGGTGAAGGACTTCACCACCGGCAAGGTCGAGATCACCTCGATGAATCACGGCTTTGCGGTGGATCGCGAAACGCTTCCGGCAAACGCCGAGGAGACGCATGTCTCGCTCTTCGACGGCTCGAACTGCGGCATCCGCCTGACCGACCGGCCCGCCTTCTCGGTGCAGTACCACCCCGAGGCGAGCCCCGGCCCGCAGGACAGCCATTACCTGTTCCGCCGCTTCATCGATCTCATCGACGCCAACAAGAACGTTGCCTGAGCGCGCGCATTCTTGATCGGGAAGGAGCGGAAAACTGCCCTTCTCGGGAAAGTTCGGTCCACTTCGCGCGTTACGTCCCCGAAAAGCATTCGGAGACGTTGCAATGAACAAGCTGCTTGTCTGGGTAGTGGCCGCGGCCACGGCCGTCGGCGGGACCATCACTCCGGTTTCGGCGCAGGCCATCCGCGCGGCCACCGTTGCGCCCCCCTCGGTCGACGCGCCACTGATCCACGTGCGTGACCGCTATTACCGGCATCACGGCCATCGCGGCAGCTGGGTCGGGAAGAAGTCTCGGGGCGGGCGGCATTCGTACCATCACCGCCGCTACCGGCACCATTATTATCGCGGCCACCGCCACCACTATTATGATCACGGCTATTACTACGGCGGGGCGGCCATCGTCGGCCTGGCGGCGGGCGCCATCATCGCAGGTGCGGCCTCGACCAACTACAACACCTGGATCGCCCGCTGCGAGGCGCGCTATCGCTCCTTCGACCGCCGCACGGGAACCTATCTCGGCTATGACGGCTACCGGCACCCCTGCCGGCTCTGAACGGGATCGAGTTTCACGACAGGCCGTCCCGCTCGCGCGGGGCGGCTTTTTGTTCTGGAAAGAGGCGAAATCACCCGTTTCCGCTGTGTCTCCGCAGCCGCATTAAAAAAATTGCCGTGCTTCCGCCACAGTGCCGCCACGCTTTCTGAACGCTGTCTTAACCTTAATCGCCCTTAAATTTTCGTAGGTTAGCGCGCCTCTCTCAGGTGCTCCGGTTGTGCTTTTGCGCTGGGGAGAGGCGCGCCCGGTTCGTTGACGCCCACGGTATCCCATGTTATCCCAAATCATCCCTTGTGTGGCGTTGATCGGGTGCTCGAACGCAGCGGCCGGAAAGGTCGTTCTGCGGCGACGGCGGAGCTATGCGCCGAGGGATGTCCGGGAGGTGGCCCGGAGGGGAGACGGGTTCCGGTCGCGCGATCTGACGCGGGATCGAGAGGGGATGCATGGACCGCTTCGTGTCCAATTTCACGAACCGCCTGGACGCCAAGGGACGCGTGTCGATCCCGGCCGGCTTCCGCTCGGTTCTGGCGCGCGACGGTTACGAAGGTCTCTGTGTCCTGCCCTCGCTGGATTGCCCGGCACTCGATGCTGGCGGCAATGCGCTTCTGCAGGAAATCGACCGCCTGATGGAGAGCTTTGCGCCCTATTCGGAGGAGCGCGATGCGATGTCGACGGCGCTGCTCGGGACCAGCGAGGTTCTGAAGGTGGATGCCGAGGGACGCGTCGTTCTCACCGAGAGCCTGAAGTCCTATGCTGGGATCGGCGATTCCGTGACCTTCGTGGGTCATGGCCACAAATTCCAGATCTGGGAGCCGGAGACATTTCGCGCGCATCTCGACCAAGCCCGCGCAAAGGCGCGCGATCTGCGAAGCCGCATCGGCGCCGGGCGGACCGCGGAGGGCCGGGCATGATGCCTCATCTTCACGACCAGGCCCGCGAGGGTGCTTTGCGCCATGTCTCCGTTTTGCGGGACGAGGCGGTGGACGCGCTGGCGCCGGTGGACGGCGGTTTCTACATCGACGGCACTTTCGGCGCCGGCGGCTACAGCCGCGCCCTTCTCGAAATGGCCGATTGCCGGGTGCTCGGCATCGACCGCGATCCCACCGCGATCGCTGGTGGCGCGCAGCTGGTGGAAAGTGCGCAGGGCCGCCTGGCGCTGGTCCAGGGTCGCTTCGGCGATGTCTCCCGCATCGTCGAGGAGCTTGGCGCGGAGCGGGTCGACGGCGTGGTGCTCGATCTCGGCGTCTCCTCCATGCAGCTCGACACCGCCGAGCGCGGCTTCTCCTTCCGCTTCGACGGTCCGCTCGACATGCGCATGGGAACCGATGGCCCCAGCGCGGCCGACCTCGTCAACGAGATGGCCGAAAAGGACCTCGCGGCCTTGATCCGCGCCCTTGGCGAGGAGCGGCGGGCCAATGCCGTGGCCCGCGCCATCGTTGCCGACCGCGCCAAGGCCCGCTTCGAGACCACCCTGCAGCTCGCCCGCGTCGTGGAAAGCGTCGTCGGACGCTCGAACGACGCCATCCACCCTGCCACCCGCACCTTCCAGGCGCTGCGCATCGCCGTGAACGACGAGCTCGGCGAACTGGCTCGCGCGCTGTTTGCGGCCGAGGCCATCCTGTCGCCTGGCGGGCGGCTTGCGGTGGTCAGCTTCCACTCGCTGGAGGACCGCATCGTCAAGACCTTCCTGGCCGAGCGCTCGCGCACCACCTCGGGCGTGTCGCGGCATTCGCCGGCCACCTTCACCGCGCCGCCGACCTTCATCCCGATCATCCGCTCCGCGACACCGGGCGACGACGAGATCGCGGGCAATCCGCGCGCCCGCTCGGCCCGGCTGCGCGCCGCCGAGCGCACCGATGCCCCGGCGCGCGAGGATGGCGATCCGCTCGCCTATGGCGTGCCCTACCTCCCGGCGCTCGCCGATTTTCTGGGTTAGCCCGTGAAGATCGCCCGCATTCTCAACCTGGTCGCGCTGTTCGCCATGCTGGTCTCGGCGCTGGTCGTCTACCGCATCAAGTATCAGGCGACCTACCAGGCCGAGGAGGTCGAGCGCCTGGAGCGCCAGATCGCCCGCGAACGCGAGGACATCAATGCGCTGGGCGCGCTGTGGGCGCAGCTCGACCGGCCAGACCGCATCCAGATGCTGGCCGAAAAGCATCTCGGCCTGACCTATGCCGATCCGCGTCAGAACGTGACCGCGGACCAGTTGCCGCGCCGGGCGCCGAAAGTGGACCAGATCGCCGACATCATGGCCTCGCTGGGTGGCGACGATAAGCCTCTCGCGGCCGAGCCCGACGACCCGATTGCCCGCACCATCAAGGCCATGGGCCTTGCCGTGCCAACCAAGGAAGACCGCGCCGACCGCACGCTGAAGGCGCTCGGCATCGGCACTTCCGGAACCGAGCAATGAAGCGTTCTTCCGGCCCGCGCCGCCTGTCGACCCTGCGGGTCCGGCTTGCCGCCGCCGGCTTCCTCGCCGTCTTCCTGGCCATCGGCGGCAAGCTGATCCTGCTTGGCGCGCTGCCCGATCCGCAGAACAAGGCCCGCTTCGACGCCGAAGCGGCGCTGGCGACACGCCGCCCCGACATCTATGACCGGGACGGGCGCCTGCTCGCGACCGACATCCAGGCGGCTTCGATCTTCGCCGAGCCCAACCGCATGATCGACCCGGACGAGGCCGCCGAGGAGATCGCCGCCGTCCTGCCCGACATCAACGCCAAGGCCCTGCACGAGAGCTTCAGCAACAAGAAGAGCGGCTTCGTCTGGGTGAGGCGCGAGGTCACGCCGAAGCAGCAGCGCGAGGTGCATCGGCTGGGCATTCCAGGCATCGACTTCCTCAACGAACAGCGCCGCATCTATCCGAACGGCGACCTGGTTTCCCACGCCATCGGTTCGGTCAACATCGACAACCAGGGCATTGCCGGCTTCGAGAAATATCTCGACCGCGTCCATGACGTCTCCACCGACGGCAAGACGCGGCCCAAGCCGGTCGAGATGTCGCTCGACCTCGTGGTCCAGCAGGCGGTGCGGGACGAACTCGCCAAGGGTCTGGCGAAGTACAAGGCCAAGGCCGCGTCGGGCCTGGTCATGAACGTCAATACGGGCGAGGTCATCGCCTTCGTGTCGCTGCCCGACTACGACCCGAACGTGCCCGCCGACGCGCTGAAGCCCAACAACATCAACCGCCTCAGCGTCGGCGTCTACGAGATGGGCTCGACCTTCAAGGCGCTCACCCTCGCCATGGCGCTGGACTCCGGCAAGGTGAAGCTGACCGATCGCTTCGACGCCCGCCAGCCGCTGTCCTATGGCGGGTTCAAGATCCACGATTTCCACGCCACCCACCGCATCCTCAACGTGCCGGAGGTGTTCGTGCACTCCTCCAATATCGGCACCGCACGCATCGCGATGGAGGTCGGCGTCGATGGCCACAAGGCCTTCCTGAAGAAGATGGGCCTGCTCGACCGCCTGCAAACGGAGCTGCCCGAAAGCGCGTCCCCGATCGTGCCCAAGAACTGGGGCACGCTGAACACCATCACCATCTCGTTCGGCCACGGCCTGTCGGTGACGCCGTTGCAGACGCTCGCGGCGACCGACGCGCTGGTGAATGGCGGCTATCTCATGAAGCCGACCTTCATCAAGCGCACGCATGAGGAGGCGATGAAGGAGGCCAAGCGGGTCATCAAGCCCGAGACGGTGGCCAAGATGCGTTACCTCATGCGCCTCAACGCGCAGATCGGCTCGGCCCGGCAGGCCGACATTCCCGGCTACCGCGTCGGCGGCAAGACCGGCACCGCCGAGAAGGTGATCAACGGGCGCTATTCCAACGACAAGGTGATGTGCGCCTTCACCGCGAT
>Ga0182743_1001249_pt1 | contig 25450 bp, 22 predicted proteins | sample eDN3rd30CKraftOP_FD_128522 | JGI IMG/M metagenome (GOLD analysis project Ga0182743, IMG submission 128522) | Enriched Organic Plus compost microbial communities from Emeryville, California, USA - eDNA 3rd pass 30_C Kraft OP (version 2) (version 2) ... | reverse complement strand
GGAGATGATCGGCAGCGTCGCGACGACGAGGGGAATGTCGCGCGCCTGCTTGCCCGAGAAGCGTACCAGAACCTCGCCCGGCTCGCCGACCTCCGCGCCGATCACCTCGACAAGCTGCTGCGCCAGGATCGGGTGGCCGTCGGCCTTGAGCGTCAGGATGGAGAAGACGACGTCGTCGGCGGTCAGCTTCGAGCCATCGTCGAAGCGCGCCTCGGGGCGCAGGCGGAAGCGGTAGAGCTTGCCGTTCTCCTCGATGGAGACCTCGCTGGCGGCAAAGCCATAGACCGCGTCCGGCTCGTCGAGCGCGCGCGTCATCAGCGTGGCGAAGATGCCCTCCAGCCCGACCGGCGCGTCGCCCGTCAGGATCAGCGTGTTCAGGGTGTTGAAGGTGTTCGGGTTCTGGTTCAGCGCCCATTGCCCGGGCGTATACGACAGCGTGCCGCCGCGCGGGGCGTTCGGGTCCACATAGTCGAAATGGGCGAAATCGGCCGGGTATTTCAGGTCGCCGAAGGCCGAGAGGCCGTGGCGGAAGCCCTGCGGCAGGGAAGGCGTCGGGGCCCGCGGCTGCGTATCTTGTGCCAGGACCGGCCGCGCCCAGAATGGCGCCGTTCCCAAAACACCGCCGGCGAGGGCGAGGAAATGCCGGCGGTCGAGACCGCTGCCGGAATCGCTCCCCCGGTTCTTCATGGAGTCGGCGCCGTTTTGGCGTCGGGCGTCGCCTTCGGAGCGGGCGCGGGCGCGTCGGCGTCGCTGCCCGCTCCGGCCCTGGCCGAGCTCGCCCACCAGATGTCGGGGAAGCCCAGGCTGTAGCGCGGCAGCGGCGAGGGATGGTCGAAGCGCTTCCAGTAGGCGTAGCGCAGGCTGGTCGAGGTCCATTGCGGCACGACATAGGCGTTCCACAGCAGCACGCGGTCGAGCGCGTGGGTGGCGGCCAGCAGGTCGTCGCGGCTTTTCGCGAAGATCACCTGGTCGATCAGCTTGTCGACCGCCGGGTCCTTGATGCCCACCAGGTTGCGCGAGCCCTCGCGGTCGGCGCTGGCCGAGCCCCAGAACTCGCGCTGCTCGTTGCCCGGCGAGAGCGATTCCGGCCAGCTCGCGACCACGATGTCGAAATCGCGGTCGTTGACGCGGTTCTCGTATTGCGCGGTGTCCACCGTGCGCAGCGTCACGGTCATGCCGAGCCGTTCCAGCGCCTGCTTGTAGAGCAGCACCACGCGCTCGAAGGTCGGCTGGTCGAGCAGGAATTCCACCGTGAACGGCTTGCCGTCCTTATTCGCCAGGACGCGGCGCCCGCCGATCTCCTGCACGCTCCAGCCAGCCTCGTTCAGCAGCTTCATCGCCGCGCGCAGATTGGCGCGCACCGCTTGGTTGTCGCCATTGACCGGGTTGCGGTAGGGCGCGGTGAAGACTTCCGGCGGCACCTGGCCCTTCACGCTGTCGAGGATTTCCAGCTCGCGCCCCTGCGGCAGGCCGCTGGAGGCGAGCTCGGTGTTCTGGAAATAGCTGCCGATGCGGGCGTACTGGCCGTAGAAGAAGGTGCGGTTCATCTCCTCGAAGTTCATCGCCAGGTTGAAGGCGCGGCGCACGCGCACGTCCTGGAACTTCGGACGGCGGATGTTGAAGGCGAAGGCCTGCATGATGCCGCTGTCGTGCGTCGGATAGGTCTCCAGCGCGACGCGGCCGTCGTCGCGGGCGGGGAAGTTGTAGGCGGTGGCCCAGTTCTTCGCCGAGTTCTCGACGCGGAAGTCGTACTGGTCGGCCTTGAAAGCCTCCAGCGCCACCGCGAAGTCGCGGTAATAGTCGTAGGAGATCTCGCCGAAATTCGACGTGCCGACATTCACCGGCAGGTCGCGGCCCCAATAATCGGCCACGCGCTCATAGACGATGCTGCGGCCGGGGGTGAAGCTCTTGATCCGGTAGGCGCCGGAGCCGAGCGGCGGCTCCAGAGTGGTCTTGGTGATGTCGCGCGGATTGCCCTTCTCGTCCTTGCCCGTCCACCAGTGCCTGGGCAGCACGATGAGCTGGCCGAGAATCTGCGGCAGTTCGCGATTTCCCTTCTCGTCGAAGTGGAAGGTCACCTCGCGCTCGCCGGTCTTCTCGGCGGAAGTCACGTTGCGGAAATAGGCCGCATAGAAGGGGCTGTTCTTCTTCAGCACGTCGAGCGACCAGATCACGTCGTCGGCGGTCACCGGCTGGCCGTCGTGCCAGCGCGCCTGCGGGCGCAGGCGATAGGTCGCCGAAGAGATGTCGGCGGGATAGCGCACGCTCTCGGCCAGCAGGCCGTATTCGCTGGAGGGCTCGTCCAGCGAGGGGCTCATCAGCGTGTCGTAGATCAGGTTCAGCCCGGCCGCGACCTCGCCGCGCGGAATGGCCAGGTTGAAGGTGTCGAAGCCGCCGAAGGCGGACAGCCGCACCCGCCCGCCCTTGGGCGCGTCCGGGTTCACATAGTCGTAGTGCTTGAAGTCCGCCGGATATTTCACGTCGCCGAACAGCGAGAGGCCGTGGTGCCAGGCATCCGATCCTTTCGCCTTCGCGCCCCCCGCCTGCGAACTCGGCGCCGCCGGTGTCGTTGTCTCCTGGGCCAGCGCGGGAGCGGAGGCGGCGAGGCAAAGCGCGGCGAGGGCTGTGAGCAGCGGGCGGAAGAAGGGCATCGGCGGGATTGGTCTCCGGCTGGAACGGGCGAGCGAAGGCTTGTGCAGGATTATGTCGCAAAAAGGCCCGGCTTCCAGAGAGGCCGGGCCTTTTCGAGAAATCAGATCGGGAAGGCGAACCGCCTTCCCCTGACGGGCATCAGTGCGGCTGCGGCACCTTGTCGTCGGCGGGAGCCTTGGCGCCATCCGCCGGAGCGGCGGGCTTGGCATCGGCCGGAGCCGCAGGCTTGGCGGCATCGGCCGGGGCGGCAGCGCCGTCAGCCGGAGCCTTGCCGTTCGCCGGAGCGGCGCCTTCGGCCGGAGCCTTGCCGCCCTCGGGCGAGGCCGTTCCGGCAGCCGGGGTCGGCGCGGTCGCGCCTTCCGCCGGGGCCTTGCCGCCGGCCGGGGCAGCGCCATCGGCCGGAGCCGCGGCGGCGCCTTCAGCCTCGGGCGGAGGCAGCGGCAGCGGGTTGTCCGAGTTCTTGTTCAGATAGGCGATGACGTCGGCGCGCTGGTCGGGCTTCTTGATGCCGGCGAACGACATTGCGGTGCCGGGAATGGCCTCGCGCGGGTTGGTCAGGAACTTGTCCAGCGCATCGAAGGTCCACTGCTCGCCCTTCTTCGCGGCCATGGCCTGCGAATAGGAGAAGTCGTCCTTGTGGGCGTGATGGTTGCCGACGACGCCGTAGAGATTGGGGCCGACCTTGTTCGGGCCGCCTTTCTCGAAGGTATGGCAGGAGTGGCACTGCTTCGTCAGCGCCTCGCCCTTGGCCACATCCGCCTTGGCGAGGCGGTTGGCGATCGGCTCGACCTGCGGCGCCGCCGCGGCGGCGGCGCCGGCGGTTTCCTCGGGAACGACGATCTCGTAACCGGCCTTTGCGGGCTCGGGCGATTCGAAGATCATCTCGGCCACAATTGTCAGGCCGAGCGTGAAGGTGAGTGTGCCGAGCACAGCTCCGAGAATCTTGTTGACCTCGAACGAGTCCATTCCGGTCTCCGGACGCGGGTTCCACCACGGGGAAAGCGGGAAATGCACGCGCGACTCTATGGTCACGCGGTCCCGCGAGGCGGCTGGAACCTAGCCGCTTTCGTTGCCCCGTGACAACTCGTATAGACACGTTGCGCTGCTACTTTTTGCCGCCGAATAGACATTTTCCAAGGAAAAGAAGGCTAATGACGCCGATCGTCCTGATCCCGGCCCGAATGGGCTCGACGCGCCTTCCGGACAAGCCTCTCGCCGACATCGCCGGAGAGCCGATGATCGTGCATTGCTGGCGCCGCGCGGTTGAATCCGGGGTCGGCGACGTCGTCGTCGCCACCGATTCCGAGCGCGTGGTCGCGGCGGTCGAGAACGCCGGCGGCCGCGCCGTGATGACTCGCGCCGACCACCCCTCCGGCTCCGACCGCATCTTCGAGGCGCTGCAAAGCGTCGATCCCGAGGGACGGCACGATTGCGTGGTCAACGTGCAGGGCGACCTGCCGACCATCGACCCGGTGATCATCCGCGCCGCGGTGGAGCTTCTGGAAGAGCCGGAGGTCGCCATCGGCACGCTCGGCGCCGTGATCCGCGAGGAGCACGAGAAGACCGACCCCAACGTCGTCAAGATCGTCGGTTCGGGGCTCGGCCTGCGCCGGCTGCGCGCGCTCTACTTCAGCCGCGCCACCGCGCCCTGGGGCGAGGGCGACCTTGTCCACCACATCGGGCTCTATGCCTGGCGCCGCACGGCGCTGGAGCGTTTCGTCGCCATGCAGCCCTCGCCGCTGGAACTGCGCGAGCGCCTGGAACAGCTTCGCGCGCTGGAGGCGGGCATGCGCGTGGACGCGGCAATCGTTGACGACATCCCTCTGGGGGTGGATACCGCTGGCGATCTTGAGCGCGCGCGCGCCGTCCTCTCGGCGCGTATCTGAGGGAGAGCGGCGTGTCCCGCAGCAGCAACGTCATCGTCTATCAGGGCGAACCGGGAGCCAATTCGCACATTGCGTGCCTGGAGGCCTTTCCCGAGATGGAGCCGCTCGCGCGCGCCACCTTCGAGGACGCCTTCGCCGCCGTCTCGGAAGGCCAGGCGGCGCTCGCCATGATCCCGATCGAGAACTCGGTCGCGGGCCGTGTCGCCGACATCCACCATCTCATGCCGATCTCGGGCTTGAGCATCATCGGCGAATATTTCCTGCCGCTGCAGCACCAGCTCATGGCCATCGAGGAGGCCAGCCTCGACACCGTGCGCACGGCGCAGAGCCATGTCATGGCGCTCGGCCAGTGCCGCATCATGCTGCGCAAGCTCGGCCTGCGCCCGGTGATCGGCGCCGACACCGCCGGCTCCGCCCGCGAGATCGCGGAGCTGGGCGATCCCACGCGCGCGGCCATCGCTCCCAGGCTGGCGGCCGAGATCTATGGCCTGAAGATCCTGGCCGAAGACATCGCCGACGAGGCCCACAACACCACGCGCTTTATCATTCTGGCGCGCGAGCCCGACTGGGTGCCGGCCGGCAACGGCCCGGTGGTCACCACCTTCGTCTTCAAGGTGCGCAACGTCCCGGCCGCGCTCTACAAGGCGCTCGGCGGCTTCGCCACCAACGGCGTCAACATGACCAAGCTGGAGAGCTACCAGCTCGAGGGCGAGTTCGTGGCCACCCAGTTTCTCGCCGATGTCGAAGGCCATCCCGACGACCGTCTGGTGCGGCTGGCGCTGGAGGAACTGGCCTTCTTCTCCTCCGAGATGAAGATCCTCGGCGTTTACCCGGCGCACCCGTTCCGCCATGCGGAGCGCGAGCGCCGCGGGGGTAAAGCTGCCAGCTAAAGCCCGAGTTCCCGCCTCAGGGCGCCCGCCATGCTTTTCAGCCAGTTGGCGTCGTAGGGCTTGGCCGCCCCCGAGCCCCAGACCGGGCCGGGCCAGGCCGGGTCGCCCTCGACGCGCGCGACGACGTGGAGGTGAAGCTGGCGCACAATATTGCCCAGCGCGCCGATATTGAGCTTGTCGCACGGCGCCACCGCCCGCAGCGCGCGCCCGGCGGCCATGGCCTCCTCCATCAGCACCGCGCGCTCGCCCTCGGAAAGGTCGAGCAGTTCGGCCAGGCCCGCTTTGCGCGGCACGAGGATGATCCACGGAAAGCGGGCATCGTTCATCAGCAGCACGCGGCTGAGCGCCAGCTCGCCCAGCGGCAGCGTGTCGGCGGCAAGCCGCGCGTCGAGAACGAAGTCGTTACCCATCGAAGAATCCAGGCAGGTCAGGGGTTGCGGGGAGGGGGCCCCCGAGTCCATATACACCACGGGAGGTTGGCGGTGGACGAGCCACTCGCCAACCGGGTCAGATCCGGAAGGAAGCAGCCCTAACGAGCCCGTCTCGGGTCGTCGTCCGACCTCCCACCCGCCTCTTGCGCGGCTTCTCCCGAAAGCCAAGTATGGTCGCGATGAGCGAACCCGAAAACAGCCCGGCCCCAGCGGCGGGCGGCGCCTATCGCGTGCTTGCGCGCAAATACCGGCCCTGGAATTTCGATGACCTCATCGGCCAGGAAGCGCTGGTGCGCACCCTGACCAATTCCTTTTCCACAGGCCGCATCGCGCAGGCCTGGATGCTGACCGGCGTGCGTGGCGTGGGCAAGACCACCACCGCCCGCATCCTCGCCCGTGCGCTGAACTACGACCTCGGCGACGGGCAGGGCGCGCCTACCGTCGAGATGCCCCAGCTTGGCGTGCACTGCGCCGCGATCATGGAATCGCGCCATGTCGACGTGCTGGAAATGGACGCCGCCTCGCGCACCGGCATCGACGATGTCCGCGAGATTCTGGAGGGCGTGCGCTACGCCCCGGCCAGCGCGCGCTACAAGGTCTACATCATCGACGAAGTGCACATGCTCTCGGACAAGGCGTTCAACGCCTTCCTGAAGACGCTGGAGGAGCCGCCTCCGCATGTGAAGTTCGTCTTCGCCACCACCGAAGTGCGCAAGGTGCCCGTCACCGTGCTGTCGCGCTGCCAGCGCTTCAACCTCCGCCGGGTGGATTCAGGCGTGCTGACGCGGCACCTGGAGAAGATCATCGGGCAGGAGGGCCTCTCCGCCGAGGAGGAGGCGCTGGCGCTGATCGCGCGCGCCGCCGAAGGTTCGGTGCGCGATGCGCTCTCCATCCTCGACCAGGCCATTGCCCATGGCGGGGGCGGAGTGGACGCCGAGGCCGTGCGCCAGATGCTCGGCCTGTCCGACCGCGGCCGCGTGGTCGATCTGTTCGAGGCCGTGATGGCGGGCGATGCCGCCGCGGCCATGGCCATTTTCCGCGAGCTTTACGATGGCGGGGCGGATGCCGCCGTCATCCTGACCGACCTCGCCGAATTCGTGCATTTCGTCACCCGCATCAAGCTGACGCCCGCCGCGCTGGAAGATCCTTCCGCCACGGAAGCCGAGCGCGTGCGCGGCAGGGATTTCGCCGCCCGCCTCAGCCACCGCGTGCTGGCGCGCGCCTGGCAGATGCTGGCCAAGGGCATTTCCGAGGTGCAGGCCGCGCCCAAGCCGGCGCAGGCCGCCGACATGGTTCTGGTGCGGCTGGCCTATGCCGCCGACCTGCCCACCCCCGACGAGGCGCTGAAGGCGCTGGCAAACGGGGGCTCCGTGCCGGCCGGCAGCGGTGCGCAATCGTCTGCTTCCGCCGCGCCCGCTCCTTCCGCGCCCTCCGCCCCGTCGGGTGGCGAGGGCATGGCCCGCGCCGTTGGGCAAAGCGGGGGCGCCTTCGCGGTTGCCGCGCGCAGCCCGGCGCCCATGGCCGAGCCCACGCCGGTTCCCGCCTCCGCGCCGAGCGCTCAAGCAGCGCAGGCCCCGCAGGTGCGGCTGGAGACGCTGCAGGATGCCGTGGCGCTTGCCACTGAAAAGCGCGACATCCAGATGAAGATAGCGCTGGAGCGGCAGGTCCGGCTCGTTCGCTTCGAGGACGGCAAGATCGAGTTTCAGCCGGTCGAGGGCGCGCCGCCGACGCTTGCCGCCGACATCCAGCGCAAGCTGTCCGACTGGACGGGCAAGCGCTGGGGCGTGGTGATTGCCCGCGAGGACGGCCAGCCGACGCTGCACGAGCAGCGCGAGGAAGAGGAAAGCGCACGGCTTCGCGGCGTCGCCGCGCATCCGCATGTGCAGGCCGTGCTGCAGCGCTTCCCCGGGGCCGAGATCGTCGGCGTGCGCTCCATCGCTCCCGAGGCGGAAGAGGGCGTGCAGCCGGCCGAGGAAACCGACAGCGAAGAGGATTGAGAGTTGAAATGCGTGATCTGATGGGCCTGATGAAGAAAGCCCAGGAGATGCAGTCCCGCATGGCCGAGGTTCAGGCCGAGCTGGAAAGCGTCGTCGTGGAAGGCAGCGCCGGGGGCGGGGTCGTGCGCGTGCAGATGTCGGCCAAGGGCGATCTGAAGTCCGTCGAGATCGACCCCGACGTGCTCAAGCCCGAGGACCGCGAAATCGTGCAGGACCTGCTCGTCGCCGCGCATGCCGACGCCCGCCGCAAGGCCGAGGCCGCGGCCGCGGAGAAGATGCAGGCCGTGACCGCGGGCCTGCCCATCCCGCCGGGAATGAAGCTTCCGTTCTGATGGCACGATCCGTTGCCGGGCCGGAGATCGAGCGGCTGATCCAGCTCCTTGCGCGCGTGCCCGGGCTCGGGCCGCGCTCGGCCCGCCGCGCCGCCCTGCACCTGATCCGGAAAAAGGACGCGCTGCTCTCGCCACTGGCCGAGGCCTTCGCGCAGGCCCGCGACAGCATCGTGGTGTGCTCGATCTGCGGCAATGTCGATTCCGTCGATCCCTGCACGATCTGCCGCGATGGGGGGCGCGACCCCTCGGTGCTCGTCGTCGTCGAGGACGTCGCCGATCTCTGGGCGCTGGAGCGGGCGGGCGCGCTGCATGTGCGCTATCACGTGCTGGGCGGAACGCTCTCCGCGCTCGACGGCCGCGGCCCGGAAGACCTCAACATCGCAAGCCTTGTCGAGCGTGCGTCCGATCCGGCCGTCGCGGAAATCATCCTGGCGCTCAACGCCACCGTCGACGGCCAGACCACCGCGCATTACGTCACCGATCTTCTCGCCGCTGCGGGTGTGAAGGTCACGCGCCTTGCGTCTGGCGTGCCCATCGGGGGCGAACTCGACTACCTCGACGAGGGCACGCTCTCGGCCGCGATCCGCCAGCGCACGCCGTTCTGAATTTCCGCGGCTGGACGCTTCCCGCCTCTGCCTTCAAGCTCGCCCGACAGGGTGATTCGCGCGTGGCGGAGATGGCGCGCGAGCGGCGAAAACGGCGGCGGGCCGTTTTCGGCCTTCCACAGAGCGCAGGCGAGGCAAATTTTGGCGGAAACGGCGGCGGACCTGGCGGCGGAAACGGCGGGCGAAAAACCCGGCCTCCGCGACTATTTCCGGCGGCGTTCGCTGATCATGCTGGCGCTCGGATTTTCCGCCGGCCTGCCCAATCTCTTGATCTTCGACACCCTCTCCGCCTGGCTGCGCGATGGCGGTATCTCGTTGTCCGTCATAGGCTTTTTCAGCCTGGCGACCTTGGCCTACTCCGCCAAGTTCCTGTGGGCGCCGCTTGTCGACCGCACGCACATCCCAATCCTGACCGGCTTTTTCGGCCACCGCCGCTCGTGGATGCTGGTCGCGCAGGGGGCAATCGTCACCGGCCTGTGGCTCATCTCCGGCCAGCATCCGTCTGAAAACATTGGCGCAATGGCCGCCTTCGCGGTCTTCGTCGGCTTCGCCGGAGCCACCCAGGACATTGTCATCGACGCCTGGCGTATCGAGGTCGCCGAGACCAGCCAGCAGGGCGTTCTGGCCGCCGCCTACCAATGGGGCTACCGCGTCGCGATGATCACCGCGGGCGCGCTGCCGCTTATCCTGGCGCAGGCCTATAGCTGGAATTTCTCTTACGCCGTAATGGCTTGCCTTATGGCCGTCGGCGTCGTCGCGGTGCTGCTCGCGCCCCGCGAGCGCGAGCACAAGCTGCGCCCCGTCCACACCGAAGGCGCCCCCGCCCGCCCGCTCGCCGAAGCACTGGAATGGGTCGGTCGCGGAGTGCTCTTCCTCGTCGGAGCCCTGACCGCCGGAGCGGGCCTGAGCGGCGATGCCACCCCGCTGACATTGCTGACGAATCTCCTCGGCTCGGGCGACGCCTGGGGCCTGGCGAGCCTCTGGCGCGGCAGCGACCTGAGCATCGCTCTGCAGATCGGCAGCGTGGCCGTCGGCCTTGGCCTGTTGACACTGGCCTGCTGGCCGCTGCCCGGCAGCCGCACCCGGCCGGGGCTTTATCTCGCCGCCAGCTTCGGCGCGCCTTTGGCCGATTTCTTCCGCCGCTACAGTGGGATAGCGGGCTTGATCCTGGCGCTGATCTGCGTCTACCGCGTCTCGGATTTCGTGTTGAACGTGATGAACCCGTTCTACCTCGACCTCGGCTTCTCCAAGGCCGAGATCGCGGAGGTACGGAAGGTCTTCGGCGTGGTCGCCTCCATGGGCGGGGTCTTTCTCGGGGGTTGGTCCATCGTCCGGCTCGGCCTGATGCGCTCGCTGATGATCGGGGCCTTCGCCGGGGCGCTCAGCAATCTGGTCTTCGTCTGGCTCGCAATCGCCGGCCATTCGCTCGGCGCGCTCTATGTCGCCATCGGCGTCGACAACGTCGCCGGCGGCTACGCCGGCACCTGCCTCATCGCCTATATGTCGAGCCTCACTTCCGGCGGCTTCACGGCGACGCAATATGCCCTGTTTTCATCGCTTTACGCCCTGCCGGGCAAGCTGATCGCCTCGCAGTCCGGGCGCATCATCGAGGCCGCCGCGCGCGCCGCCGAGAAGGGCGAGATGCATGGTCTGGCGACGCTCTTTTCCGGCACGACGCCCGGCTCCTACGCGCAGGGCGCGGCCAGCCTCGGCGTCGCCCCGGCCGCGCTCGGAGCGGGCTATGTCACGTTCTTTCTCTATTCCGCGCTGATCGGCGTCGCGGCCATCGTGCTGACCGCGCTCGTCGTCCGCCGCACGTCGAAGGAGAGCGCCGAAAACGCCTGACTATTCAGCCGCATCGCGGGAGAGGATCGGGTTGGGCAGCGCCGTCTCGCGCGGGCCATCCTCAAACTCCATCTGCTCGATGCGCTGGCCGCGCTTGTCGATCTTGTTGGCCGAGGTCTCGATCTCGTCGAGGTCCTTGTTCGTCAGCGCCATGTGCTGCTTGAGGTTGCTGACGCGCTTGGCAAGGCGGCCGACATCCTCGATCAGCGCGCCGACTTCCTTCTGGATCAGGTGCGTCTGCTCGCGCATCGCGGCGTCGCGCACGAGGCTCTGCACCACCTGGATGGCGAGCATCAGCAGCGAGGGCGAGACGATCAGTACCCGCGCCTTGTGGGCGCGATGGATGACGTCCTCCAGCCGCTCCTGCAACTCGGCATAGAGCGCTTCCGAGGGGACGAAAAGCAGCACAACTTCCTGCGTCTCGTTGGGCAGGAGATATTTCCGCACGTCCTGCACATGGCCGATCATGTCGGCCCGCAGGCGTGAGAGCGCCGTCTTCTCGGCCTCCGCGCTCTCGGCGCGGCGCAGTTCCTCGAAGGCCTCCAGCGGGAACTTGGCGTCGACCGCCAGCGGGCGCGCATCGCCGGGCAGGTGGATCAGGCAGTCCGGCCGCGTGTTGTTCGGCAGCGTACCCTGGAAGGTGTAGGCGGAGGCCGGCAGGCTGTCCTTGACGATGGCCTCCATCTGCCCCTGGCCGAAGGCGCCGCGCGCGGGCTTGTTGGCCAGCAGCGCCTTGAGGCCGACGACATGGTCGGACAGCGCGCCGATGTTCTGCTGCGCGGCATCGATGACCGCCAGCCGCGCCTCCAGCTTCTGCAATTGCTCGGCCGTGGATTTCGCACCGGTGGAAAGGTTCTCGCCGACCTTCTGACCGACCGCGTCAAGCCGTTCCGCCACCGTGCGCGCGAGTTCGCTTTGCCGGGTGGAGAGGATTTCGCCCATGGCCTGCAGGCGGCCGGCCAGTTCGCTCTGCATGCGCACGAGGTCGGCCACGCGCTCCTCCGCCTCGGAGGCCTGTTCGAGCTGCGCCAGCGATTCCAGCCCGCGTTCGCGACCCAGCCGTGCCACGTAGGCAATCAGCACGAGAAGAAGCACGATGGCGAGGCCGAGGCCCGCCATGCCGAGGGTGACGGGCGTGCCGCCGAGCGTGAAGAGGATAGACTCCATTTCCGCAGCCTAGCGCGATTCGTGCGCCGTGAACAGAATGTGAACAGATTGACGGCTGCCCGAGGGAAGATTATCTCGCAGCCATGACCATTCGTCCTATCCATGTGATCCCCGACGGCGTTCTGCGCGAGAAGGCCCAGCCGGTGACGGCTTTCGACTCCGATCTCAAGCGCCTCGTCGAGGATATGTTCGAGACCATGTACGCCGCGCCGGGCATCGGCCTGGCAGCGCCGCAGGTCGGCGTGATGCAGCGCGTCTTCGTGGTTGACGTCTCGCCGCGCGAGGACATGAAGGAGCCTCTGGCCTTTATCAATCCCGAGATCACCTGGTCCTCCGACGAGACCTCGGTCTACGAGGAAGGCTGCCTCTCGATCCCCGAATATTACGAGGAGGTCGAGCGCCCGGCGCGCGTGCGCATGCGCTTCCAGGATGTCGAGGGCAAGGAACACGAGATCGAGGCCTCCGGCGTGCTTGCCACCTGCACCCAGCACGAGCTGGATCATCTCGACGGCGTGCTGTTCATCGACCACATCTCCAAGCTCAAGCGCGAAATGGTGTGGCGGAAGTTCACCAAGCAGGCCAAGCGCGACGGCGGCCCGCAGCCCTGGCTGCCCAAGCCCCAGGCGCCCAAGGACCTGAAGGCCGGCGAGTCGAAGGCGAAGGAATCCAAGGAAGGCCCGCATCAGACCAAGCCGGTCGAGGTGGCGGGCGAGCTGTGACGCTTAAGCTCGTCTTCATGGGAACGCCGGATTTCTCGGTGCCGACGCTGGCAGCTTTGGCCGAGGCCGGACACGACATCGCCGCCGTCTACACCCGTGGTCCGCGCCCGGCCGGACGCGGCATGGCCGAGCGCAAGACGCCGGTGCATCTGGCCGCCGAAGAGCGCGGCATCCCGGTGTTCACGCCGAAGACACTCCGTGACGAGGCGGAGCAGGAGCTTTTCCGCAGCCACGAGGCCGATGCGGCGATAGTCGTGGCCTACGGCCTGATCCTGCCGCAGGCGGTGCTCGATGCGCCGCGGCTCGGCTGTTTCAACGTCCACGCCTCGCTCCTGCCGCGCTGGCGCGGCGCCGCGCCGATCAACCGCGCCATCATGGCGGGCGATGCCGAGAGCGGAGTCGCCATCATGAAGATGGATGCGGGGCTCGATACCGGCGCGGTGGTGGCGGAGGAGCGCACCCCGATCGGTCCCGACGAGACCGCCGGCGACCTGCACGACCGGCTTGCCGTGATGGGCGCTGGCCTGATGGCGCGCAGCCTTGACGACATCGGGGCCGGTCGCGTGCGGGCCGTGCCGCAGCCGCCGGACGGCGTAAACTATGCCGCCAAGCTGACCAACGAGGAAACCCGGGTGGACTGGAGTCGCCCGGCCGCGGAGATCCACGCCCATATCCGTGGCCTCGCGCCCTTTCCCGGCGCCTGGTGCGAGGTCGATCTCGGCCGAGGACCGGAGCGCCTGCGGCTGCTGCGCTCCGAGAACGCAAAGGGCAGCGGCGAGCCCGGTAGCGTGCTCGATACCAAAGGCGTGGTTGCTTGCGGCGAAGGCGCGGTGCGCCTCGTCACGGTGCAGCGTGCCGGCAAGGCGCCGATGCCTTTTGCCGATTTCGCCCGCGGCGCGCGGATCGAGCCCGGTTTCCGGCTCGCCTGACCATGCCGCGCTACAAACTCCTCATCGAATATGACGGCACGCCCTTTTCCGGCTGGCAGCGGCAGGAGAACGGCCCTTCCGTGCAGGCGGCGCTGGAAGCGGCTATTGCGAAATTCTGCGGCGAGGACATCGTCGTACGCGGGGCGGGGCGCACCGATGCCGGGGTGCATGCACGCGGGCAGGTGGCGCATATCGATCTCTCCCGCGAATGGCCGACCGACACCGTGCGCGATGCGCTGAACGCGCATCTACGGCCTGCGCCCGTCGTGGTGCTGCGCGCGGAGATCGTGGCGGAGGATTTCGACTCCCGCTTCTCGGCCATGAAGCGGCACTACGAATACGCCATCATCGACCGTCGCCCGCCGCTCGGGCTCGACCGCAACCGCGCCTGGCACGTGCCGCGCCGGCTCGACCACGAGGCCATGCACCACGCCGCGCAGGTGCTGATCGGCCGCCACGACTTCACCACCTTCCGCGCCGCCGAATGCCAGGCGGCGAGCCCGGTGAAGACGCTCGACCGGTTGGAGGTTTCGCGGGCCGGCGAGGCCGTGGTGATCCGCGCCAGCGCGCGGTCCTTCCTGCACCATCAGGTGCGCTCGATCACCGGGTCGCTGAAGCTGGTCGGGGAGGGCAAATGGAGCCGCCGCGACCTGCAGTCGGCGCTGGAAGCGCGCGACCGGGCGCAATGCGGTGCGATGGCGCCGTCCTGCGGGCTCTATCTCGTCCGTGTCGATTACGACTGAGCGAAATAACCCTCAAGCACGCGCTGGTAGATGCGCGTCATGGCTTCGAGATCGGCCACCGGCACGCGCTCATCCACCTGATGCATGGTGGTGTTCATCACGCCGAGTTCGACAACCGGGCAGTAGTCCTTGATGAAGCGGGCGTCCGAGGTGCCGCCGCTGGTGGAGAGCTCCGGGCGGCGTCCCGTCTCCGCCTCGACCGCGGCCGAGAGCACGTCGACGAAGCGCCCGGGCTCAGTCAGAAAACTTTCCGAGGCGCCGCGGACGAAGGAAAGCTCGTAACGCGCGCCGTTCGCCGCCTTGTCGACGCGCTGGCGGAGAAGGTCCTGCAGGCTCTCAAGGCTGTGGGCGTCGTTGAAGCGCACGTTGAAGCGCGCCACGGCACTGTTCGGGATCACGTTCACCGTCGGATTGCCGACATCGACGCTGGTGATCTCGAGGTTCGAGCGCTGGAAATGCGTCGTGCCCTCGTCCAGCGGCTCCTGCAATGCCAGCAGCATTGGAAGCAGGCGGCGGATCGGATTGTCGGCCTTGTCCGGATAGGCCACGTGCCCTTGCCGTCCGTGCACGGTCAGCATGCCAGACAGCGAGCCGCGGCGACCGATCTTCAGCGTGTCACCGAGCGCGGAAATACTGGTCGGCTCGCCAAGCAGGCAATGGCCGAAGCGCTCGCCGCGCTTGGCCGCCCAATCCAGCAGCTTGGGCGTGCCGTTGATCGCCGGGCCTTCCTCGTCGCCCGTGATGAGGAAAGCGATCGAGCCCGTGCCACCGGCCGCGCGGTAGCGCAGCGCCGCGGCAATCATGGCGGCGACCTCGCCCTTCATGTCGGCGGCGCCACGCCCGTAAAGCACGCCGTCCACCACCTCGCCCGAGAAGGGCGGGTGCGTCCAGGCTGCCTCGTCGCCGGCCGGCACCACGTCGGTGTGCCCGGCGAAGACGAAGACCGGTTCTCCGGTCCCGATGCGCGCATAGAGGTTTTCGACGTCGGGCGTGTCTTCGTCCGAGAACGTCACCCGCTCGACGGCAAATCCCGCGCTCCCCAGCACCTGCGCCAACACGCCGAGCGCGCCGCCTTCTTCCGGCGTCACGCTCGGGCAGCGGATCAGCGCCTGGGCAAGGGCGAGGGGATCGGTGCCGGAGGAGGCGGGCATCTGGATCAGTCCCGCAGCAGATCGTTGATCGAGGTCTTGGAGCGGGTCTTCTCATCCACGCGCTTGACGATGACCGCGCAGGCCAGGCCCGGGCCGGGCTCGCCATTGGCCATCGGCTTGCCGGGCAGGGTGCCGGGAATGACCACCGAGAAAGCCGGGACCTCGCCCGTAAAGACCTCGCCGGTGGCGCGGTCCACGATCTTGGTGGAAGCGCCGAGGAAGACGCCCATGGAAAGCACGCTGCCGCGGCGCACGATCACGCCCTCGGCCACTTCCGAGCGGGCGCCGATGAAGCAGTCGTCCTCGATGATGACCGGATTGGCCTGCAGCGGCTCGAGCACGCCACCGATGCCGACGCCGCCCGAGATGTGGACGTTGCGGCCGATCTGCGCGCAGGAACCCACCGTCGACCAGGTGTCGATCATGGTGCCCTCGGCGACATAGGCGCCGACATTCACGAAGCTCGGCATCAGCACGACGTTGGGCGAGATGAAGGCCGAATGGCGCACGACCGCGCCCGGCACCGCGCGGAAGCCCGCGCTCTTGAAGCGGGCCGCGTCCCAGCCGGAGAACTTGGAGGGCACCTTGTCCCACCAGGTGCCGCCGCCAGCGCCACCCTCGATGGGCGTGTTGTCGTTGAGGCGGAAGGACAGCAGCACCGCCTTCTTCAGCCATTGATGCACGACCCAGTCATTGCCCTTGGGCTCGGCTACGCGCGCCTTGCCGCTGTCGAGGAGGTCGAGCGCGGCTTCCACCGCGTCGCGGTCGGCACCCTTGGTAGCGGCGTTCAGCTCGGCGCGGCGCTCCCAGGCGGATTCGATTGCGGCTTCCAGCGCGGCGTCGGTCATCAAGGGTCTCCGGAAATTTCAGAAAAGCTCGCCGGCGGTTGTGCGGAAGCGCAAGCGCGCCGTCAACTCCGGCACGGGCGAGACAAAAGAAAAGGCCGCCCGAAGGCGGCCTTTCCGGTCATTGCGACTGCGTCTTTGGCTTTCGTCGGAACAGGCTTTTGAGGTTGTCCCAGAGTTCCACCTTCACGCCCTGGCGCTTCATGATCACCGACTGCTGGATGCACGAGAGCGTGTTGTTCCAGGTCCAGTAGATCACCAGGCCGGCCGGGAACGAGGCCAGCAGGAAGGTGAAGAACACCGGCATCCAGGTGAAGATCATGGCCTGGGTCGGGTCCGGCGGCAGCGGGTTCAGGCGCATCTGCACGAACATGCTGAAGCCCATCAGGATCGGCCAGATGCCGAGCATCAGGAAGTGGCCGATGACCGGGACGCTGCCGGGATCGAAGGGCAGCAGACCGAACAGGTTGAAGATCGAGGTCGGGTCCGGCGCCGAGAGGTCGTGGATCCATCCGAAGAACGGCGCGTGCCGCATCTCGATGGTGATGAAGATGACCTTATACAGCGCGAAGAACACCGGGATCTGCAGGAGGATCGGGACGCAACCCGCCATCGGGTTGATCTTCTCCTTCTTGTAGATATCCATCATCTCGCGCTGCTGGGCGGCGCGATCGTCCTTGTAGCGCTCCTTCAGCCGCTGCATTTCGGGCTGCAGCTTCTTCATCTTCGACATCGAGACATAGGACATGTTGGCAAGCGGGAAGAACACCAGCTTGACCAGCACGGTCACGATGAGGATCGAGACGCCGAAATTGCCGACGAAGTGGAAGATGGTGTCGAGCAGCCAGAACATCGGCTTGGTCAGGAAGTAGAACCAGCCCCAGTCGATCATCAGGTCGAAGCGGGGGATGTCGGCGTTCGCGCGGTAGTCGTTGATGACGCGCACTTCCTTGGCGCCTGCGAACAGGCGGCCGCTGACCTGGGCCTCCCCGCCGGGCGCCACCTTCTGGGCGTCGAGCAGGTAGTCGGTCTGGTAGGTCGGCTTGTCGCCGCCGGTCGAGCTGAAGCGCGCCGTGAAGGTCTGCCCCTGCGGCGGGATCAGCGAGGCGGCCCAGTACTTGTCGGTGATGCCGAGCCAGCCTTCCTTCGGATGGAAGACGACCGACTTCTCGTCATCGATCTTCTTGTACTTGATTTCCTGGAGGCCATCGTCGCCGAGCCAGCCGAGCAGACCCTCGTGCAGGAGGTAATAGCCCAGCGTATGGGGCCGGCCATGGCGTGCCACCAGCGCGTAAGGATACAGCGTCACCGCCTCCGAGGTGGCGTTGGCCACCTTGTCGGTGACGGTGAACAGGTAGTTGTCGTCGACCGCGATGGTGCGCGTGAAGGTCAAGCCCTGGCCGTTGTCCCAGGTCAGCGTCACCGGGGTCGAGGGGGTCAGCGTGCCGTTGCCCTGCTCGGTCCACACCGTCTCGGCATTCGGGAGCGGGATGCTGGCACCCGTCGGAGCCACCCAGCCATATTCGGCATAGAAGGCCTCAGGGCCCCCGGCCGGGCTCATCAGGACGATGTTGGGGCTCTTGGGGTCGACGGTCTCGTGATAGTCCTTCAGCGCCAGGTCGTCGATGCTGCCGCCGCGCAGGGCGATGGTGCCCTTGATGCGCGGCGTGTCGATGACGATGCGCGGGCTGGCCGCCAGCGCGGCCTCGCGGGTCGCGGGCACCGCGGCGGCCGGGGCAACCGTGCCGGAAGGCGTCGGGCTGGAACTGCCCGGAGACTGGGCTGCGCCTGCCGGTTCGGCCGGCTTGTTGGCCGTGGTGGTCCCGGTGCTCTGCTCGATGCGGTTCTGCTGCTGGGCGGCCTGCTGCGCCTTTTCGCGCGGAGCCACGTAGAAATACTGCCACCCCGCGAGGATAGCCACCGAGAGCAGCACGGCGAGGAGCATGTTGCGGTTTTCCGACATGGCGGACCTTTGCGCTGAATTCAGCTTGCCGGAGCGCGGGAACGCGCGGGCTTGGGAGAGGATGGGGTGTGAACGCGACGGAACGCCGATGCGAGGTCCGTCAGGATTGCGTCGAAGGCGGCATCGAGCAAAGGCCGCCGTGCGACGATCACATAATCATGGCCGGGACGGGCATGGAATGGGGCAACGCGGCGCACGGCCTCGCGCAGCCTGCGGCGCATGCGGTTGCGCTCCACGGCGCAGCCGGTCTTGCGGGTGATGGTCATTCCCAGTCTCGGCGCCGCTTCGGCCTCGGCCGAAGAATTGGCCTGCAGGGCAAACAACGCGGTCTGCGCGCGTCGGCCCTTCGCGGCCGCCAGAAAGTCCGGCCGGCGGGTCAGGCGCGCGATGGGAATCGCGCGCCGTTGATCCGCACGATCCATCGGCGCGCCGCCTGAAAATCAGGCCGACAGGCGCTTGCGCCCGCGGGCACGACGCGCGGCGATGACCTTGCGGCCGCCGACCGTGGCCATGCGGGCACGAAAACCGTGGCGGCGCTTGCGCACGAGCTTGCTCGGCTGATAGGTGCGTTTCACGATTGTCCTCCGTCGCGGCAACTGCCGCGGCAGTGCCTGGGCGTGCCGCCCGAACTGCTTAAAATGAAACCGGCGCCCTCCGGGGACGCCGCTGGCCGCGCTTATGGGACATGCAGGGGCGGAAGTCAACGCAAAGCCATGCTAGGCTGGCGCCGATTTCGACGCCATGACGGGTCGGGGCAGGCTGAGGCGGCGCAACGGTGCCGCGGATAGGGTTATGGCGGACATCGAGGCGAGAACCAGCGAGGCCCGTTTCGGACTTTCGGGAAAACTGCTCGGGCTGACGATCCTGTTCGTCATCCTGGCCGAAATCCTGATTTATGTGCCCTCGCTCGCCAATTATTACGACGTCTGGCTGGCCGACCGGCTGGGCCGTGCCCGCGCCGCGGCGCTGGTGGTGGACGCGGCTCCGGAAGGCGAGGTGGCCGATTCTCTCGCCCGCGATCTCCTGCAGAGCGTGGGCGCTCATGTCGTCCTGCTGCAGACCGACGGGCAGCGCCGGGTGCTTGCCGTGCCCGGCCCGCAGCCGACCGTGGCGCGCGTCATCGACCTGCGCGACGAGGCGGTGTTCGATCTGGTCGGCGATGCCCTGGACACTTTGATCTTCGGCGGCGGCAACCGCGTCATCCAGGTCATGGGCCATGTCGCGCCGAACGGCGGCTATGTCGAGGTCCTGCTCGACGAGGCGCCCATGCGCGCGGCCATGTTCCGCTTCTCGCGCAGTCTGATCGGGCTTTCGCTCGTGATCTCGGCCTTCACCGCATTGCTGCTCTACATCGCGCTCGACCGGATTCTCGTTCGGCCGATGCGCCATCTCAGCCGGCGCATGGTGGCGTTCCGCCGCCATCCGGAGAATCCGGAAGCGATTCTGAAGCCTTCCGACCGTGGCGACGAGATCGGGATCGCCGAGCGCGAGCTTTCGGCCATGCAGCACGAATTGCGCCAGCAATTGAGCAGCAAGGAGAGGCTGGCGGCGCTGGGCTTGGCTGTCTCCAAGATCAACCACGATCTGCGCAACCTGCTGGCGTCGGCCCAGCTCGCTTCCGAACGGCTGGCCAATTCGCCCGATCCGACGGTGCGGCGCCTGTCCGCGAAGCTGATCTCGACGCTCGAGCGCGCCACCGCCTATTGCGCCTCCACGCTCGCCTATGGCTCGGCGGTCGAGCCGCTGCCGGTGCGCCGCCGCGTCAGCCTGGAGCCGATTGCGGAGGATGTGCGCGAGGCGCTGGGGCTGGGAGAGTCTACCGCGGTGCACTGGCGCACCGAGATCGAGCCCGGCCTGCGGGTGGACGCCGATCCGGATCAGCTGTTCCGCGTGCTTCTCAATCTCGGCCGCAACGCCGTGCAGGCCTTCGAGAATCGCAGCCGTCACAAGGCTGGGGACGATGACACGCTGACGATTCTCGGCCGCCGTGAGGGAACGGGCGTCGTCATCGAGGTTTCCGACAACGGCCCGGGCCTTGCCGCGCAGGCACGCGCCAAGCTTTTTTCGGCCTTCCAGGGCTCGGCCCGCCCCGGCGGAACGGGCCTGGGCCTGCCGATTGCCGCTGACATCGTGCGGGCGCATGGCGGCAGCATCGACCTCGTGGAGCGCCCGCGTGGCGCGACCTTCCACATCGTTATTCCGGATCTCGGCGATCTTCCCGACGATCTCGACGAGGACGAGACCATCAGCTGAAGGCGGCACCCAAACCGTTCGTGAACTTGCAGATCGGCTCTTGCATTGGCACCCCGAGGTGGCATATCAAGCGCCTCGTTCGCGGGCTGAAGCCCCCGAGCAAGGCGCCCGTAGCTCAGCTGGATAGAGCACCAGACTACGAATCTGGGGGTCAGAGGTTCGAATCCTTTCGGGCGCGCCATTTTCTCCGAAAACATCAGTCGATCCAGGCTTTGACGACGTGTCGGTCCGAGCTCACCACGCATGTTGCGTGCCTGATGAGGCCCCAGGCTGGTCCGCTCTTCGCCGTGAACTTGAAATCGACCGTCCAATTTCCCGCGGTGCCATCTTTGGATGCCAGCCAGGCGCCCTGCTGGTTGCCGTCCTTCGGGAGGCTGGCAATGACGCAGGGCCTGGAGGCACGCGGAGCCAACCAGAGTGCGGCCCGATGAGCCGATTTCCTGCGCAAACGCCGTGGAAACGGGAGCGCAAACGAGGATGCAGGCCAGAAGCCATTTTGCGGACATTTCATGTCCCCGAAATGTGCGAATGCAGCCCCAGCCAGTCCGCCATGCTTTTCGACTCCGCATCGAGCCGGCCACGCGTCTCTGTCGGCGCATGCGGTTCCAGATGCGCGTTGCGCGCGATCAGCCGCCCCGCCTGTCGGTCCGCCTTGAGATCGACGCGCGCGACCAGAGCTCCGTCCATCAGGAAGGGCAGGACGTAATAGCCGTGCTGGCGCTTGGCCGCCGGCGTGTAGATCTCGATGCGGTAGCGGAAGCCGAACAGGCGTTCGGCACGCGAACGTTCCCAGACCAGCGGATCGAACGGGGCGAGGAGGGCGCTGCCCGTGATGCGGCGCGGCCGGCGGGCCTGCGCATGGAGAAAGGCCGGCTGCGACCAGCCCTCGACCTTCACGGGCTGCAGCACGCCTTGCTCCACCAGCGCCGCGATGGCGTGCCGTGCCTCCGTGAGACTCAGTCGAAAATAATCCTTGAGGTCGCCTGCGGTGGCGATGCCGAGCGCCTTCGCGGCGATCGCGATCAAGGCGCGGTGCGCCTCGGCCTCCTCCGGCGTCGGCAGCGCCAGGATGGCCGGCGGAAGAACCCGCTCGGGCAGATCGTAGACGCGGGTGAAGCCGTTGCGCCGCGTGGCGGTGGTGATCCGGCCGGACCAGAACAGCCATTCCAGCGCGCTCTTGGTCTCGCCCCATTCCCACCAGCCGCTGCGGCTCTTGCCGTGCTCGAAATCTGCAGCCGCCATCGGCCCTTCGTCGCGGATGCGGGCGAGCACCGCGTCGGCGACGGCACGGTGCTCCCGCGCGAAGACGCGCAGGCCCCGCCAGCCGGCCTCGCCGCGCTCGGCGCGGGCCATGCGCCAGCGCAGCAGCGGATGCATCGCCAGCGGCAAGAGCGAGGCCTCGTGGGCCCAGTATTCAAACAGCCGCCGCTCATTTCTCCGGCCCCAGGCGGCACGGTCGAGAAGACCACGGTCATAGGGCCCGAGGCGCGAGAAGGCCGGCAGGTAATGGGCGCGCGCCAGCACGTTGACGCTGTCGATCTGGTGCAGCGCCAGGCGGTCGAGAAGCCGCCCGAGCGGCGCCCAGTTGCGCACGGGCGATGCGGCGGCGCCAAAGCCCTGCGCCGCAAGCGCGATCCGCCGCGCCGCGGCAGCGCTCAGCTTCTCCGGAGTGCCCGGCAGGGGCGGCTCAGAATCCATATCGCAGCAACCGCCCGATCTTGCCCAATGCCGGAAAAATGGTGAACACGCCGATCGTCAGTCGCGCAAGCCGCGACATGCGGGCGATCTGGGCCGGATCATAGCCTTCGGGGCTATAGGCCTTCAGGTCGTCCAGCAGGACCAAGCCAGGGATTTTCCGCTCAAAATCGTGCGGATCCTCCAGGCTCCCGTGCACCCTGGCGCCGGTGGCGCGGATGGAGGGATTGTACTGGATGAGCTTCAGGCCAAGCCGGCTATAGGCGTCGAAGGCGATCTCGCCGGCCGGGAAGTGCTGGACCAGCCTTTCGATCAGGCGCGGCGCCTCGGCCGCGGGCAGATAGGGCATCAGCCCCTCGGCAACGACCATGGTAGGCCGATCGGCGGGAAGCGCCTCCAGCCAGCCCGGTTCGGTTACGGAAGCGGCGATCAGCGTCGTTCCCTCTCGGTCCGGATAGACGCGACGGCGCAGGGAGATCACTTCCGGCTGGTCGACATCGAACCAGCGCACCTGCGGTCCGGGGGCGAGGCGGAAGACGCGGCTGTCGAGGCCGCAGGCGAGATGCAGCACGGTCGCCTCACCATGCGCCTTCAGGAAGGCCTTCACCCAGCGGTCGAACAGATAGGCGCGCAAAGCGAGCCCGATCATCATATCGCGGTTCACGCGGAGCTTCGTGAAGTCGTAGTCGATGCGCTCCACCGCTTCCGCGGCGAAGCGGTCCTTCAGCAGCGAATCCGGCAGGCGGCTTTCCTGCGCCTTGCCGTAAAGCGTGATGAGGAGGGTGGCTTTCTCCTCCGTGAGCGAGATTTTCTCGGGCGCCATGGCCTCGTCTTTCTGGTCTCTGGGATCTGCGGGAGCGTTCGCGATCAGCTCCGCCGCTGCAAGCTTCCGTGAACGGTGATCCTCAAGGGAACCTTTCCACCGTTTTTGGTATTGCGCCCCGTATGGCGTATCATGACGCCAGTTCAGGTCGCGGCACGTCGTGACCGGTGGTCACAGCGCGAGTTCCGACCGCGACCTCTCAAGGTTCTTGGGAGGAACAGGGATGACCATACGCAACCCCGCCGAATGGGGCTTCGATCATATCCGTCTCTCCGCTTCGGCGATCGCGCACTCGGCGGATGCCGTTTCCTACGATGAACATGTTCCGATGGTTCGCCGTATTGAGGTGTCCGACCTCGGCGACATCCTTTCGCGCGGCCTGCGCGATTTCGCAACGGCACGCAGCGACGTGCTCTTCATCGGCCTGATCTATCCGATCGTTGGCCTGATCCTCGGGCGCATGGCGCTCGGCAACGAGATGCTGCACCTCATCTTCCCGCTGGTGGCGGGATTCGTCCTGCTCGGCCCGTTTCTGGCGGCCGGCCTCTACGAGATGAGCCGCAAGCTCGAAATGGGGCAGGAGATCAGTTGGGGCGACGCCTTCACGGTTTTCACATCCGACCGGTTCGGCTGCATGTTGAAGCTCGGCGTCGTCCTGGCGCTCCTGTTCGCGGCCTGGATGATCTCGGCGGTGGTGATTTTCTACCTGACGCTGGGCCCGAAGGCGCCGCTGTCGCTGACCGGCTTTCTCAACGACGTCTTCACCACCCCGGCGGGGTGGGCGATGACCATTATCGGCATGACGGTCGGGCTCGTGTTTGCCCTCGTCGCCTGGGCCATCAGCCTGATCTCCTTCCCGATGCTGCTCGACCGTCATGTGCGGGTGTCGACGGCGGTGCAGACCTCGCTGCTTGTGATCAAGCGCAATCCGGTGCCGATGCTGGTCTGGGGCTTCATCGTCGCCGTCAGCCTGGCGATTGCGGCCATTCCGCTTCTGCTCGGCTTTATCGTCGTGGTGCCCGTGCTCGGCCACGCCACCTGGCACCTCTACCGCGCCACAGTGGATTGACGGACCGTTCTTGTGAAAAGGCGGGCTTGGGGTCCGCCTTTTTCTTTATCAGCGGCCGGGAAGGCGCGGCGGGCGCGTCCGGCGGATGACGATGATCGCCAGCGCAACGCAGATCAGCGCGATCAATCCGATCAGGATGTCCGCGCCGGTGTTGAACTTGAGGCGCCCGGGACGGCCGATCTTCTCGTACATCTCGGTGGCCGCGAGCGCGGCCGCGGACAGGGCAATGACCGGGAAGTCCCGGCGAAGCGCGCTCCACCAGCGCAGCGGGTTGTCCCTCACCACGTTGAGCAGGGCCTCACGGGAGGGGAACCAGCGCGGCACGCGCTCGCAATAAGCCAGGTAATCAGACCCGAAGCGGCCGAGCAGGAAGCTTTCCTCGGCGTGCACCACGGCGTTGTAGAAGGCGATCACGGCCACGCTCCCCAGAATCATCACCGACAGCTTGCCGTGCATCAGGAAAAGCCCGCAGCAGATGATGATGTTGCCGAGATAGAGCGGGTTCCGGCAGATCTGCGACATGGCCCCGCCCCGCGCGGGCAGGGAGAGGGGTACCGCGCCATTGCCCTCCCTGGCCGGCATCAGCGCGAAGGTGAGGAAACGCAGACCAAGTCCGGTCAGCGCGATGGCCAGTGAGACGAAATCCTTGGCGTTCTCGATGTGCTTGCTGCCGAAGACCCGGTGCGGCGGGATGGCGAGCGCGAAGCAGAAGATGATGATCAGCGGGATCAGCGCGTTGCCGTATTTGAAGCCGAACGCACCGAAGGCAGTCAGAAGGCGTTTCATTGTGTCAGGCTTCCTGCCGGTACCCGGCTGTGGCGCGGCGCCTGCCTGACGATGCTGCCTCCACGTCCATCTGTCGATCCTCTGCCGCCATCCTCAGTTGCGACGATTGCCGACGAAAACGGCTGTTTCGCGAAGAAGCGCCGCGCGTTCCCCGAAAGGCGCCAGCGCGGCGTCGGCACAGGCGATCAGGTCCGCGAGGTGTGCGCGTGCGCGCTCCACGCCCCATAGGCCGACAAGCGTGGCCTTGCCGCGCGCGGCGTCCTTTCCGGTCGCCTTGCCGACGGTCAGCGCATCCGCCTCCGCGTCCAGGAGGTCATCAGCAATCTGGAAAGCCTGGCCCAGGGCCGTGCCGTAATCGGTGAGCGCCTGTCTCTCGTTTGCGTCGGCCTTGCCGAGCCGGGCGCCCATCTCGACGGCGCAGCGGATCAGGGCGCCGGTCTTCATGGCCTGCAACTGGGCAATATCGCCTTCCGCAAGATCGAGGGGCTGGCCCGTTTCGGAAAAGCGGCCCTCGGCGGCAAGATCGAGCATCTGGCCGCCGACCATGCCCTCGCCGCCCGAGGCCTGGGCCAGCAGCGCGACCAGTTCCAGGGCGACATCTGGCGTGAGGCCGGAATCCGGATTGCCGAGGAGGCGGAAGGCCAGCGTTTGCAGCGCGTCGCCGACGAG
>Ga0182743_1001246_pt1 | contig 25470 bp, 27 predicted proteins | sample eDN3rd30CKraftOP_FD_128522 | JGI IMG/M metagenome (GOLD analysis project Ga0182743, IMG submission 128522) | Enriched Organic Plus compost microbial communities from Emeryville, California, USA - eDNA 3rd pass 30_C Kraft OP (version 2) (version 2) ... | reverse complement strand
CATCGACTTGGCGCAGCTTCGCCACGATCTCTTCGGGTTTGTGCTTCTTCTGGGGCATTCCAACGTCCTCCTACGGCTCAATAGCCTACTTCAGGGAGGACCACTTTTCAGGGGGCAGACCAATGCCCCATACTCCGCATCCCTCTCCGTACAAAAGCACAGGCGGCCTGCGTCGCATCGTGAACGCCCTGCGTTATTCGCTGCAAGGATTGCGGGCCGCCATCAAATACGAGGCCGCCTTCCGCCAGGAACTCGCACTGGCGATCTTGCTGATCCCGGCGGCATTCTTCCTGGGCCGTAGCGCCGACGAAGTCTTCATGCTGATCGCCTCGGTCATTCTGGTACTGGTGGTGGAATTGCTGAATTCAGCCGTCGAGGCGCTGGCCGATGCCCTGTCCGTGGAAACGCACCCCCTGCTGGGGCGCGCCAAAGACCTGGGCAGCGCGGCCGTCATGCTGATGCTGCTGTTCACCGTCGCGGTCTGGGTCGGAATCGCCATCAGCCGCTTTGTGCTGTAGAGTCAACGCACCACTCCCCGCGTCTTCATAAGGCCATATTCTGCCTGATTGATTTTCAGTAACTCGAAAAGCACGCTTTCAGTATGCTCACCCAACGCAGGCGCAGGCTCGGCTGGCCCCTGATCCATCTTCGAGAACTGCAATGGTGTCCCCGGTGTCAACAAGGTGCCGATTCCTGGCTGGACCATCGAAGAAAACAGGGGATTGGCCACGGAACAGGCCGGATCCTCATGCACTAACTGCGACACGCTTTGATAACGCCCCCAACATACCCCATGTGAATCAAATGTTTGAGCGACGGCTGAAAACGAGCGCGCAGCGATCCAGGGCCTCACCAGCTCGGCAATATCCTCTCGGGCGAGGAAACGGTCGCCTTCTTTTGCAAGATCCAGACCCTGGGCCTGATTGATCGCCTCGACCCCTGCATCCAGATCAGCCGCTCGGCACAGGGCCTTCCATTGTTTTCGAGTCAAGGCAACCACCATCACCCGTTGGCCATCGGCGCAGAGAAAATCCTGGCCAAAAGCACCGAATAGATGATTGCCATAACGATGCCGGGTTGCACCCAACTGGGCCTCTGCAATGAAACCCAAATGCCCCATCACGGCCAGCGCGACATCTTCCAGCGCCAATTTCACATGCTGCCCCTGGCCGGTCCGTTGCCGATGCCGTTCTGCCGCCAGCAAACCGGCTGCAGCCATATTCCCCGTAATGAGGTCCCAGGCGGGCAACACATGATTGACGGGGCCGGAACAATCGACCGGCCCCGTCAAATAGGGCAGGCCCATCTTGGGATTGACGGTATAGTCCACAGCGGAGCCGCCGTTTCGATCTCCCATGATGGTTAACTGAATCAGATCCGCCCGTCTTCTCGCCAGCGCTTCATAATCCAGCCATCCTCGAGCAGGGAAATTTGTCAGAAGCATGCCCGCATCGGGGCCAGGCGCACTGATCAGGGCCGCTGCAATCTCTCGCCCTTCCTCCGAAGTGAGATCCAGGGCAACGGAGCGTTTCGACTTATTCAAACCATGCCAGAACAAGCTGGCACCCTGCTCTGAAACAGGCCATCGACGATAGTCAAGACCACCATCAAGGGAGTCGATTCTAATGACATCCGCTCCAAGCTGTCCCAGTGTCATCCCCCCAAGCGGGGCTGCCACAAATGCAGAGATTTCTATCAACCGCATGCCGGATAGAATTTTCCCCGAAAAGCCAGTACTTTCTCCGATCATTCTTTCCTCGCACCTGCAATGCTCTGTTCAATGAGATTGCGACTGATGACCTTGAGCGCCAGTGTCTCTTCGGCCCCTTCAAAAATCGACAACACACGCGCATCAAGAAAGTAGCGACTGACTGAGCTTTCTTCCGAATAGCCCATGCCTCCCTGGATCTGCAAAGCTTCTCTCGTCACAATTTCGGCAGAGCGGCAGGCATACAGTTTCGCCAGGCTGGCCTCCACTCTGCCGCCACCTTTGTTAAGCGCTTCGGCAATTGAATAAGAAAGCTGTCTGCATGCAAAAAATCGTGCCGCCAGCTTGGAAAATTTTGCCCGAGTGAGAGAAAAATTGATCAGCAGCTCACCAAAAATCTTGCGTTCCTGTGCATAAACCAGCGATGCACGCAATGCAGCACGCATGATTCCCAATGCACGACCTGCAGTCTGGAGCCTGCCCCCCACCATGCCAGCCATTGTGAAATAAAAACCCTTTCCTAGGCCCGCGTCTCCACCAACAACATGATCGTCTGGCACGAACAGATCTTGGAATGCCAACTCAAATGAATGCATCCCACGATAGCCAATGGTTGGAATCGCACTACCCAGCAAACGGCCACCGCCATCAGCGGGCTGATAATCGAATTCGACGCCTTCGTAAGACGGCTTCTCCACAAGGAAAAGGCTCAACCCCTTGTGCCCCAAAGACCGGTCCGGATTGGTACGGGCCAGCACCAGCAAAATCCCTGCTTTACCGGCGAATGTGCACCAGCTCTTGGCTCCATTCAGTCTCCAGCCGCCCTCACATTTTGTCGCCCGCAGCGTCAAGCCGGCAACATCGGACCCATAGTCAGGTTCGGTAAAGGCAACGGCACAAAGCGGATCTCCCGCTGCAATCTTGGGCAACCACTGCTCTTTCTGCTGCTCGGTCCCGCCCGTCAATATCGCACGACTCAAGATTTCCGGACGCGTAATCAGGCTGCCTGCCGCCCCCAGAGAAGCCTCTGAAAGCGCTTCCGTTACAACGACCATCATCAAATTATCGTCATGCTCGTCTGGGGCAATCCCTGAGTATCTCTCGGGGATCGACAGGCCAAACACCCCCATTTCACGCAACGGCTCCAGCAACATCTCTGGCACCGTTTTGTTTTCTCGATGAATCGCCTCTGCCAAAGGCGCCACAACATCGCGTGCAAAACTCCGAAATGCATCACGTGCCATCACGACATGATCACTCAGGCCGCAATCTGAAAACTCGCCTTGTGCCCCGGAGAACAACAAGCCGGTTTCCATCAACGCTGCTTCACTGCAGCACTCCCGACGCAGCGCTACGAAATTTTCAGAAATAGCAATTTCATGCAGGGTTTTCAGGTAACCCATGTGATCAGCGGTGTCCGGAAAGCCGACAAACAGAGACTCCAACCGTGCAATGACAGACACCGACGCTTCGACTGCAAAAAGCAATGCCAAGCGCTCTTCCAGCTTGGTATGCTGTCCATCGAGGACTCCCAGCACACTATCAGCTGCCAGCAACTCAGCACTGGCCCATGCCAACTCGTAACTGGACGGCTGGTGCAAGTCAAACCTGGCAGAATCGAAAGAACCATCCGAGCAGCATTGACTTGCTACGACATCCACGGCTGTCGAGTGCAACGACTGCAAATGATTCAACAGGTTTTTTATCCACTCTCGACGGGCATCAGTCATGACGCCCAGTTCCTGATATCTGCATTCATAGTTCTACTCAGTTTTATTGTGGGCATGGAGAGATTCGCCAAAGAACAGACGCGACATCCCGACGGACCTAGCCGTGTGCCCCACCCGCATCTTCCGTAGCACTGGCAGCTATAAAGTCCTGTGTCACGACATCCCACGTGGACGCTGTCAGTCCATGGTTACCTTCTTCCCGGAGCACGTTTTTTCGAATTTTCTCGGTGTCCGTGCGTGGAAACCCAGTTCGAATCTCAACGTATCGTGGCACCAGGCTCTTGGGCAAATTCCGGGACATGTGCTCCAGCAACTCAGCCGGGGTAGCGGACGACTCCTGCCTTAAGGTGACACACAATTTGATTTCATCTTCACCGAGCTCTGCAGGTACCGCAATCACTGCCGATTCGGCAACTGCGCTGTGCTGCCCCGCGATGGCTTCCAGTTCAGAGGCCGAGACATTTACACCACGCCGCCTGATCCGATCCCCCAGGCGGCCCTTGAAATACAGATACCCATCGGCATCCAATACGCCTCTATCATTGGTGTGATACCAAAGATTGGACCACCGCTCTACCGTCAGGTCTGCATCATCGAAATACCCCATCATCATGACGTGAGGAATACGAGGCCGTACGGCAATTTGCCCCTCTTCGCCAACAGCAACGGGGCAATCATCATCGTCGAGAATACAAATATCAAACAGACCCGATGAAACGCCGCAGCTACCTTCGCGACGCGCGAGCCCTTCCGGATAATAAGTAATAGCCGTCAATTCGCTCATATCAAACAGCCGAGCGATCCTGACCCCAAACCGCTCCTCGAATCGCGGCATGTCAACTGACGTTGTATACATCACCCGGCACGGGTGATTACGGTCTTGCTCAGACTCAGGATTCGTCAACAGAATAGCTGCCGGCGCATCAAGAATCTGAGAAATGGTGACGCCATAGTGACGGACATGATGCCAGAACTGACTGGCGCTGAACTTGCGAGCCAGCACCAGCGTTGCCTGCGCGCAGAGCACAGACAAAATACCCATGACACTGGCAAACACATGATGCACGGGGAAGCAGGTATATAGCGTATCCGCAGCCCCCAAGCCGGACACATGGTTATACATGCGAGCGTTGGCGAGCATATGTGCCTGCGACATCATCACACCCTTTGGGAATCCCGTGCTGCCGGATGTGAAACGGATGGAACTCAGCTCAAAGGGGCCAGAGCATTTGAATGCTCTATCATGGTCTCCCGCAATGATCGGCTCCAACCCAGTCGCCAGATCCCAATGCCCCCATTTCAGGCTCGATACCTGCTGAGAAATTCCTGCCTCATCATCTTCGAGCAGAATAATGGGCGGTTCGTGCGTGTTATCTGAAATCGATGCAAGATTTGCAACGCCCGCGCGATTGGTAATGATGGCATCTACCCTGGCCTTTCCCAGCACATAGGCGAGCGATGTGCCTCGCAGCCCGGTATTCACAGTGACATCCACGGCCGCTGCCATCAGCACCCCCATCCAGGCCCATATATAAGTGGGGCTGTTGGAAAGATAAATGGCCACGCGGCCTCCGGGCTTGATACCCTTATTCCTCAGCGCATTGGCGACACACCGGGCCCCCTGGTACGCATCGGAGTACGACATGCCGTAGCCATTGTGATCCGGGAACATCACAAAGGGTTTGTCCGGGCAATTCTCGACCGCACTATCCAACAAGCCGATGACAGTCTCTCTGGCGTGCTCTGAGATGACGCCAGCAATGCTATTTTTTTTATTGTCACCCATGATTTTCTCCTGTTAATCAAAGAACCGCATACGCATTATTTGGCGAACCCACACCACCCGGCAGATTCAGCGGTGCCGACGTGAACATGAATGTCCAGGACTGGCGCTGGGCACAAACCTCTGCCAGCTCGTCCACCGCGAAAAACTCTCCTATGGGCATGCCTAGCAAAGCAAGAATCCGCCGATGCAGAAAGCCCGCCTCTCGATCGACAGGCAACACTTCGAGTGCAGGATTGTCCGCAGCGATAGCACTGACTCGATGATCCCATAGCCACCGCGCCATATTGACGCCAGGATCCAGGCCGGGGCAGGCCAGCGCCCCCTCCCCACCGCGCTGTCGCCCCTGCAGGCTTTCACGTCCTTGCTGATCGAGCTGCAAATACCAGCTCAGCCACCCAGTGCGCAGAATCACGACGTCACCCGGCAGAAGATCGACATTTTGTGACGCCAGCACAGCATCCAGTAGTTCCGTCGTAATCGAGATGCGCTCTGCCGCCGGAAGCGCCTTGCCATGTTTGCGCAGATACGCCTCGACATCGATCAGCACGCCACGGCTGACAATGCCATGCCTTGCCATGACATCTATACCCAGTGCGCCTCGATCCAGGTCTTCTTCCTCACGCCCGCCGTAATACCCGAATTCCCGGTAGCGGATATGCTGCAGGCTGTCCCACTGGCTCGAACATTGCAGATAAAAACCGCTCAAGGAGTCATCACGCCCCATCCTGGAGCGATACACCTCATGGTGGTAAGGGGGACGTGACGAGGAAAGCGCGGGATAAGGCACATTTAAAGGCAGCGACAAGCAGATCACTCGTCCATCGCGCACGCCATGCGCCGCAGCCGCCACGGCGTTCGGCTGAATGAAATTCAGCGTCCCCAGCTCATCATCCCGCCCGAACACATCCCATGAATGATGCTCACCCGTCGCTTCAATCGTAGGAAGTTCGTCATAAAACGGTATCTCGCCCGCGGTACCTTGCAGTTCCATTCTCATCCTCCTGTGATTGATTCAAGGATCCTGCGTCAGGATCATGGCGCCGCCGCGCAGCATGGGTGACCCATCAAACACTGCGATTGCGTTTGGATTCTTGACTTGGCGCGGCCCAGCCCTGCCAGAAATCTGCAGGACAGCCTCTGCGATATGCCCCATCCCATGCAGCCGCCCCTGACTCAGGCTGCCGCCAAAGGTATTCACAGGCAAGTCGCCATCCAGTGCGATCCGTCCATCCTGAATGAAATCCATGGCCTCACCCCGGCCGCAGAATCCGGCTGCCTCCAGCCAATAGAGCGCTGAAGGAGCAAACCCGTCATACAACTGCGCAACAGCAATATCCTGTGGTTGCAGGCCAGAATCGGACCACAGTTGATCTACCAGGGGTCGGCCGGAAAAGATATGATCATGCAGCATGTAATGAAGCCGGTTTTCCCGATTGGTGGTCTGCTGTCCGATAGCAGCCACATAGGCCGGATCATGCTTAAGATTCCGGGCTCGCTCAGAGGTTGTCAATACCATCGCCACGCATGCTGTGACGGGCACATCGCAATCAAAAAGACATAACGGATCGCTGATCATGCGGGCATCCATGTAATCTTCATGTGTCAGAGTTCGATCCGTAAAGATTGCATGCTCATTGCGATTGGCATTCAAGCGTGAGTTCAAGGCCAGCGCAGCCAGCGATTCCCGCTTGAGCCCATGTTTCTCCAGATAGTTTCTATAGGCAATGGCATGCCATTGAATCGGGCTGACGCATCCATATGGCAAGGTAAACTGTGCATCACCCAAAGCGGCGCTGGCATTCGCCACACCATAGGCCCCGGGCGGAACATACATGGCGCGCCACACCAAGGCATAGGTACAAGCACCCGCCAACAATGCATTCACGGCATCACGCACTGCCGTCACAACCAGGCCATTGCCTGCTTCGGAATACCAGGACACCGCCCCGATCTGCGGTTCATTCAAAAACATCTCTACGGTAATAACATCTTCCCCATCCCGGTTTACCGCAGCCAGGTGCGGCGCCTGAGGATAAGTTGCCAAACCGTCGATATCGCTGAGCTTGAGACCGCAGTCATCCACGGCTGCATGCGCAGCCGTCAAGGCGTGTCGGCCCAGCGGCTGATTCGAGCGTCGCTCGATAGGTGAAAAGCCAACACCGGCAACTGCAATTTTTCCTTTGTGTTCCCAGGTCATGATTACTCCCGATCCTGATCGAGCTTAAACTGCGGCAGTACTTTCCCTTTCTCTCCCAGAGGCGCAAAGAATACGGATACGGGCAAGCCAACTTTGAGTTCTGCTCCAAGCTCCCGCCCCACCAGATCAGAAACCAGAAAAAGCCCGGCTTGTTCTTCCAGCTCGACCACGATGCAGGTGTAAGGCAGCACCTGATCAAAATTTGTAATCACGCTGCGATGAGTGGTAGTCCAGCTCCAGATACGCCCTTTTCCGCTCACTGGCTGATACTGAAAACCTGAGCCACCGCACTCTCTGCAAAGTGCTCGCGGAGGATGATGAAACGTCCGGCATTGAGTGCATTGAGAAATAGAGAGCCTGCCATCAGCCGCTGATTTCCAGAATCCTGCAGAGATGCCATCAGGCTGTGGCACGGGTCGCTCAAAAACGGTATCCATCGCAGTATTTTTTAGAGATTTTTCCACCTTATTTCATCTCCATAGGAAAACAGATCGTAGGTTTTTCACCTGGAATGATCATGCCAAGATGCTCAATCTGAGGGTGTTCAAGCACTTTCGACAAATCAAGCACAGGAACAATGGTGCCGTCGTATTTTTCCCGCACCAATTTTTCCAAGTCAGCAAACGCCCATTTTTTCATCTGCGCAGCGGTCAATGCCGGAAGCTCTGGACCATGGATATCAAGCCCTTCGCTTGAGTTGAAACGTGGATCAGCGGCAAGTTCTGGGCAACCGATCTCGCGCAGCAGATCAGGCCATGCTTTTGTATTGCCATGCAGATCAATGAAGCAGCGGGTGTCTGCGCATAAAAATCCATGATCCGGCGGCCAGTCCTGAGCTGTCACTTGACGGCCTTGCCATGCATCAGGCTTTGATTCTGCCGCAATACTCCATTGCATCAATGCCACAGCAGTCGCCAGCATGGAGACCTCGACCCGCTGCCCCTTATGCGACTGATGCCGCCATAAATAGGCTGCCAGGGCCGCCTGAGCAGCAGCAATCCCGGTATTGACCGATACCAGATCAAAGCCCTGCCTGACAGGAGGGCCATCACTGCTTCCCAAATAACGGGTCATGCCGGATGCAATCTGGATTGAAAGCTCACTCGCCTCGCAATCCTTCAACGGCCCATTTACGCCCCAACCCGATATGTAGCAATAAATCAATCCAGCATGACTTTCCTGCAAATCAGGATAATCCAGACCCATATCCGACAAATCTTTCCGACAGAGATCAGTCACAAAGAAATCGATCCCGTCAAATATCTCCTGAAGCGTTGCCAGGAAATCATCCGCAGCAATATCCGGATAAATAATCTGCTTATGCGCATCCAATTGCTGATAGGCAGCGGCACTCCCTTTTACATGAAACCGCCCATCCGATTCCGACTCGACCTTGATGACCTCCGCACCCAGATCTGACAGCACCTTCCCGCACATGGCGCCCGCGATCCCCTCGCTCAGTTCGAGCACGCGGATCCCGCTCAACAAATCGAGTTGATTCATCACACTGCCTCCGTGGAAAGCTGGTCCTGAGATTGGACGCGCGCCCGCTTCAAAGCATGAATAAGCGCCTGCTTGTCGTGCAAATTGGCATCAACGATGGACGCGTGCTCGCCCAATAAAGGCGGTGCGGCCGGGATGGCCGCCGGGGAACGGCTGAATGTCCAATGAGGCGCTTGCGAAGCCACCGGCCCATATGGACTGGCAATACGGCATAAAGCGCCGGTCGCTGCAATTTGAGGATGACCATCGAGCATCTCCAGGAGGCTCTTGCTGCGATGCACGACCGCACAGGGCACATGAGCGGCGATAAGCCGTTCATGCCATTCAGCGCTCGTCTCCCGAGAAAACCGTTCTGACAACCGGGCACATAAAGCAACCCGGGCATTGACACGTGCGTGGTTGGTCGAAAACCGGGGGTCGTCCTGCAAGCTGTCCAGCCCGAGCACCCGAATCAGATTCAGCCAACATTGCTGAGTAGGCGCACTGACGGCGATGTAGCCATCCAACGTCTGGAAAGCCTCGTCTGGCGCCATCCACGTCGAAGCAGTTCCCAGAGGCCTGCCCGGGCTCTGGCCTGCCAAGACCTCGGCAAACCGGGTAATCCCACCGTAGACGGATGAGCCAAACTGAGACGTTGCACAATAGCAGCCGCTTTTGCCGTTCGCACGCCGCACCAGTGCGGCCAGAATGACCACCGTATTCATCATCGCGCCATTCCAATCCAGATTGGCTGTGCCGCGGGAAATTTCACCAGCCCCGTCTTCTGCGCCTGTCACACTGGCAAAGCCGCTGAGCGCCTCTGACAGCCACTCATTGCTGCGCATGTTTTCCAGAGGGCCGCCGCTACCGTATGCGGAAGAGGACACATACACCAGGTCGGGATTGATGTCTTTCAAGACGTCATAGCCGAGCCCCAGTCGAACCATCACATCACTGCTGCGGAAATTCTCGATCAGGACATCTGCAATACGGATGAGATTCTTGGCTTTTTCCAAGTCCTCGGAGGACTTGAGATCCAGCACCATGCCAAACTTTCCCAGATTGTTGCCGATGAAAGTCGTACCCGTTCCTTTCATCAAGGGACTGCCCTGCCGGACCATATCCCCACGGGGCGACTCTACCTTGATCACTGTCGCCCCCAACATACCCAGGTACTCCGCCGCGATCGGACCTACGGCGGCCTGGCCGAAATCCAGTACCAGCAATCCATCCAGCGGGCCCTGCCGCGCCGATTTCAATTGTTTACTACTCATTCTGCAGTCTCCTTTTCCCGGGATTGCAAGGGACGATTATTGCGGTCTACCGCCTAACCTTTTTCCGCGAAACCCAAATAGGTATTCTGTATGTTGGCGCTCTTCAAGAGATCCTTGGCGCTGCCTGACATGACAACACCGCCATGATCCAGAACATAAGCTCTCTGGGAGGCCTCTAATGCTTCGGTTGCACGCTGCTCAATCAGCAACACAGATAATTGCGAGGAACGAAAAAGCGTCGTGATGTGATGAAACACCTGCTCCACCAGCAAAGGCGCCAAACCCATCGATGGTTCATCCAGCATCAACAACCTTGGCTTCGACATCAACGCCCGGCCAATTGCGAGCATCTGCTGCTCACCACCGCTGAGCGTAATTGCCGGACGCTGCTTCAAAGGAATCAGTTGGGGAAACAGCTCAAATACCTGCTGCAGCTGCGCCTTATCGATGGATGAGGACATACTGCCTATTTTGAGATTGTCCTCGACGGACATCTGACCGAATACCCGACGGCCTTCCGGTACATGCGCTATACCCATGCGGGCAATATCCCAGGGCGCACAATGGCGTAGGCTTTGGCCGTCGATGCGGATATCTCCGCCTTGCCAGCCGACGACTCCCGAAATACTTTTTAATAATGTCGTCTTACCTGCTCCGTTTGGGCCGATGATACTTACGAACTCGTTCGGACCGATTTCGATCGAGACATCATTGAGGGCCTGGACAGATCCGTATCCAACGCTCAGCTTATCGACTACTAACATATCAAGCCCCCCACTTATCACCAAGATACGCCTTGATCACATCCTGATTTTTCAGGATTTCCTCGGGAGAGCCCTGAGCAATCACCTTGCCGAAGTTCAAGACAACAAACCTGTCTACAAAATCAGCCATGGCGCGCATGGTGTGCTCGATTGCCAGCACGCTGCCACCATTCTTACGCCAACGGATCAATGCCTCGAGCAAAGCGGCACTATCCTCTTTGGTCAACCCCCCCAGGAATTCATCGAGCAGCAATAATCCGCCCTGCCCGGCAATCGCCATGGCCCTGGCCAGCTCGAGCCGACGCAATTCCCCCGTCGTCAATCCATCCACCTTGCGCAACGCGCGGCCAGCCAAACCCACTTCCTCTATGGCAGACCAGGCCACTCGTGATGCCGCCTCGCGATCTGCACAAGAAGCCAGCGCCCCCACCAAGACATTTTCTATCGCGGTCATGCCGGAAAATAAACGCACGGTCTGAAAGGTTCTTCCCAGACCCAGTGCGGCAATGGCGGAAGGCCTCAAGTCATTGGTTTTCGTCCCGTGCAATTGCATGGAACCCGCATCAGGCTTCACAAATCCACTGATGATATTGAAGAGCGTCGTTTTCCCGGCGCCATTGGGGCCGATGATGCCCACGATTTCCCGGCTAGCGACTTGCATGGTCACATCATGCAGCACCTTGGTACCGCCAAATGCCTTGGCAATCTGCGCGATCGTCAGAATTGGGGCACCCGGTTCTACTGGCGTGTCACGCCCTTGAGAGGGCATCCAGTGAGACGCATCTTCCTCTGTGCCGCCCTTGACCTGCTCTGTTGCGTCAGACCGGCTGGATACGCCTGCCGCAACTTCAGCTGCTGCGCTGGGCGCTCCAGAGCGATAAACTCGTTTCGCGACACTGAGAATGAATGGCACCAGGCCACCAGGAAAAAGCGTGATGACCAGCAACAAAGCGGCACCATAAACCAGCCCGCTCAAACTCGGCAAGGTAGCGCCAAACGTGGCATTCAGTGTTTCAGACAGCGGCACCAGGATGGCTGCCCCCAACACCGGGCCGGCAAGTGTTCCGATACCTCCGAAAACCGTCATGAGCACCGGTTTGACCGACATCTGCAAACCAAAGACGTCCACGGGGGTGACAACCAGCGAGACACTGGCATACAAACCGCCAGCAATCGCACTCAGCGCCGCACTCAGTACTAGTGCATATATTTTTACCCGGGTCGTATTGACACCACTGGCCTCGGCAGCATCCTGATCCGAGCGCAATGCACCAAGCGCCGTCCCAAATCGCGAACGCAATAGAGCAACAGCAACAATACACACCAGAAGAGCCGCTGCCAACGCGACGAAAGACAACACCTTCGGATCTCCCGGCGTAAAGCTTTCAAGGCCTCCGTCGGGACTGAAGGGGACGGAAACTTCCTGAAATCCGAGATAGGTTGCAAATACAGCAAAAACGGTCGGGAACACCACCGTCGCAAGCCCAAAATACAAGCCGCGCAACCTTAACGTGATGATGCCGATCACAGTCGCTGCGATGGCAGCGGCCAGTACCCCGACCCACAGGCCGTACATGGGAGGCAGGCCGATCCATTGAGTCAATAACGTCGCACTGTAGGCACCCAAACCGAAGAATGCCGAATGGCCAAACGTAAATTGCCCTGCAAATCCAGCCACGATATTCCAGGCTGACGCATACGCGATATATATCAGCGTCAAGGTCACTGTAATCTGCGCGGGACTGTCTCCCGCCAGAAAAATGGCGATCAAGCCGCCCAACAGCAACGCGGCCAGTTGCCATACCGCGGAGGACATAGACATTGAAAACGGAACGCCCCTTGTAGAAGCCGAACTCTTGTCGGAATCTTTACGAGGCATGCCAATAGGCTTGCTTTGGGTTGACGTATTCATAGCCGGTTTACCTCGCCAAAGATACCGGAGGGGCGGACCAGCATCATCACCAAGAAAAGGACGAACACCACGGCGCTATTCAGCTCCAGGGGAATGAAAAGCTGTGACAGTGATTGAATCAACCCCAGCAAGAGCCCGCCGACCATGGCACCCATCACATTCCCCAAGCCACCCAGAATCACGGCAGTGAACATGAGAAGAATGAAGTCGTTACCCGCCAACGGTGTCGCCGGGTAATAACTGACAAGCACACTGCCCACAATCACGGATATGGCAACCGCCACACCAAAGGTGGCACCATAGACGCGCCGCACGTTGACACCGACGTAGCTCGCAGCCTCTTGGTCACTCGCAGCCGCACGCACTGCCCGGCCGATATAGGTCCCTCGCAAAACCAGCAGCATGATGATCCCGATTGCAATTGCAATACCAAAGGCAATGGTCCGAGGCTGGTCGATTGACAGGGATCCGATATGCCACATACTCAATTGCTGGGAAGACTCCAGATTGAGCGGTGTCGCTCCCCACACCATCTCTGCTGTGTTCTGGATGATGAGAGACAAGCCAAGAGTGGCCAGCAACTGCGCATGCTCAGGCGTCGAGGTCAATTTTGCCTGGGCCACTCTTCGAATGATCAGCTCGTATACCAGCCAACCCACAATGAATGCAGGAATGACCAACAGCAGAGACGTTTCCGCAAAATTGAGCTGAAAAGCGGCATACATCAATATCGCCCCATACATGCCAAGCATCATGAAATCTGCCTGTGCAAAATTCACGACTCGCAAGACGCCAAACATCAGGGCAAGCCCCATACTCAATAGCGCGAGTACGCCTCCTTGCTGAAGCCCCGAGAGAACAAGCTGAAGTACATACATATCTTTAACGCTCTCTTTATAGAAATTTGGGCGAACACCAGCCGCCCGCATGACGCAAGCTATATTCTTGATGTGTAGCTATTTGAGAGTGGTTTGTGCGTTGATGCATTACTTGCACCAACGCACCACCTGCCTAAAGCTTCTTTTTGACTTCTGCTGTGGCCACATCGGCAGGCGCGATGACCCTGGGCTGACCACCTTGCCACTGGAGGATCTCAACGGCATTGTTTTCACGCAGGCCCGTTTCATCGAATTTCATTCGAGCCCCACCGGGCAAGGCCTCAAAAACGTGGAAATTCTGGATATCCATGTCGTCGAGGGCCTGCTTTACTGCAGCCGGGTCGGCCTTGCCCGCCTGCTCCAAGGCCTGGGCAACCACATATATATTGACGTAGCCCGTCAGCGCCTCGCAGTCCATGAACGCTTGCTTGGTGCTTTCGACATACTTTTGATTGATATCCTCAGCCCCTTTGCCCGGAAACGACACCCCAGTGGCGACAATCACCCCTTCCATCCCTTGACTCCCCACTGCATCGCGGAAAGTCGGATTTGCGGCTGAAGATGCTCCCATCACGATTGGTGCCGTATTACCCTGCGCGGCAAGTTGTTTGAGCACCAAAGCCTGGTCGCTGGTGCTGGTGGCTCCCAAATAAATGATGTCAGGCTTGGAACGCAAAATGCCATTCACGACCGGCGTCGCATCTGACAAAGGCGGAGTCCATGTCTGTTCGCTGACAATCGATGAGGGATCCACTTTTGTCTTGATGAATGCCTGGATACTGGTATTTGCAGCATTGTTGTCGCCCAAGAGTGCCAAGCGATAACTATCCGCACCCACCAATTTGATGGCGTCGATCAGCCCTTGGGCAGAGGCCTCTGAGCCGGCCGAGATCTTATAAACATACTTGAATCCACGGTTTGTGATGTCGTCCGCCACTGAACCCGTGACCCACGGAATTCGGCTACGTTCAGCGATCTGGGTGGCCGCGAGCGTCAGCGAGCTATACCACGAGCCGATCGCTGCGACCGGCTTTTGGTTCAAGACCCGGCGCGCAGTGGTCACTGCTGTTTCGGGAGACTGCCCCGCATCGCCAACCAGCAGCTCCAGCTTCCGCCCCCCCAGAGATTTGATCCCGCCAGCCGCATTGATTTCCTCCGCCGCCAGCTTCGCACCATTGAGCACATCCTGCCCGCTGACCGCAAAAGCACCCGCCAATGGCGCGATCACAGCCACCTTTACACTGTCATCAGCGACAGCATCCATCGCAGTCAGTGCCATGACAGGCACCAATGCAGCAGTTGCTGCGGTAAGGAGAAACTTCCGTCTGACCCGACCTGCTTTGGAAGCGAGGCCGCACGTAGGAACGATGACCATGTTATGTCTCCGATGAAGTTAATTATGTTTGACCAATCTATCAGAGCCATGATCCAATGTCAACAGCATAGTGATAACTTTTCAGCCCACTGAATTTATGACCATCAAAACTAAGGCACCTGCGCGCGTACCCGCAGTACGTCAGGCACTCAAGATCCTCCGCCACCTTGCGAAATCCCCTGCCCCACTGGGCCTGTCGAGCATCAGCCGCGAGACGGGCTTGAGCGCCAGCACATGCCTGAACCAGTTGAGGACACTGGCAGAAGAAGACGTCGTCACCTTTGACCCGGCAACAAAAAGCTACCAATTGGGCCTTGGGCTCCTGGAAATCTCATCGTCATTGATCAGCAGCGATGATGTTGTACTGATTCGTCCCTTGCTGAAGAGAATTGCACTGAACTACCACGCTTTGGTCACCCTATGGAGACTAAGCAGCAATGGCCGGCTGCTGCTGATTGACCGGGAATACGGCAATTCGCCGGTTCGAATCGAGATGCGGCTGGGAACACGCGTGCCGATCTACTCTGGCGCCCTCGGGCGGAGTGTTGCAGCTGCCACGAACCCTCCCATAGAAGAGTTGAGGCGGGATTTTGACGCGCTTCGCTGGCAGTCACCGCTCCTCTTCGAGGAATTCATGGAAGACGTCAAAACGGCCACCAAGGACGGGTTCGGGCTGGATTTCGGTCACTGGACACGCGGAGTGCACGCAGCAGGCTGCGTCGTGCTCAATGCCAGCGGGATTCCCACCATGGCCATCGGCGGCCTTGCCATTGCAGGGCAATTGTCAGTGGAAGAAATGCACAGCCTGGGCGGGGCACTGCGAGATGCTGCACAACTGATAGAGCGATCCCTTTACAGCACGATATCTGCCTCCTCCAAGCAGGATCTTCGTTAAGGTCCGGCGAACGCACCTTGAGCCGTGCCGGAAACCGGTAGAGCATAGGTGCGCCCGCAGAGGCTCGCAGGACGGGGCTACTGGCATTCAGTGCACAACAATTCCGCAGCGTCCCCTATACTGCAAAGTATGGCAAACGACGCGCTCCATCGAGTGGTGATTGTCGGAGGCGGCGCCGGCGGCCTGGAGCTTGCCGCCAAACTCGGCCGCAAGCTCGGCCCCCGGCATGTCACCCTGGTCGACAGCCGCCCCATCCATATCTGGAAACCCTCGCTGCATGAGGCGGCCGCGGGAACACTGGACATCTACCAGGAAGGCCTGTCGTACCTGATGCTGGCCAATCTGTGCGGGTTCACCTTCACGCTGGGCGCCCTGCAAGCCGTGGACCGCGCGCGCGGCATCATCTCCATCAACAGCGTACAGGACAACTCCGGCGACACGGTACTGCCGCCGCGCGATCTGCCTTATGACACCTTAGTCCTGGCGCTGGGCAGCACATCCCACTTTTTCAACACTCCTGGCGCCGCGCAACACGCGATCACGCTGGATACCGCCGACAACGCCGAACAATTCCGCCTGACCATGCTCAGGACCATGGTACGAGTGGACCAGGCTAAAGTGCGCGACCCGTCAGCCAGGCTGGACGTGGTGATCGTGGGCGGCGGCGCCACCGGTGTCGAACTGGCGGTCGAACTGCATGAAGCGGGCAGTATCGTGGCCGCTTACGGCCTGCCGAATTTCCGCGCCGACCGCGACCTGGCTATCACCCTGGTGGAAGGCGCGCCGCGCATTCTGGCGGCACTGCCGGAAAAAATATCACGCGCCGCCCACCGGCGCCTGAGCGAACTGGGCATCCGGGTCGAAGTCGATTGCCGTGTGGCCGAAGTCACCGCGCACAATATCAAGGCGGCCGACGGCCGCGTGTTCACCGCCGATCTTTGCATGTGGGCAGCCGGCATCCAGGGCCCGCCGCTGATGGCTTGCCTGGACATGCCGCTCAATCGCGTCGGACAACTGGTCGTCAATAATCGGCTCGAATCCCCCGACCCGCGCATCCTGGCGCTGGGCGATTGCTGTGCCGTGCCACGCGACGAACACAGCACCGTGCCGGCCCGCGCGCAGGCGGCCCACCAGGAAGCCCGCTATCTGGCGCGCAAAATCACCGCGCGTGTCCGCGGCGCGGCGGAGCCGCAGGCCCCTTACGAATATCGCGACCACGGCTCGCTGGTATCGCTGGGACAAGGCGCCGGGGTGGGCAGCCTGATGGGCAAGCTGGCCGGGCGCGGCCTGTTTGTCAGCGGTACACTGGCACGCCTGATGTACATGAGCCTGCACCTGATGCACCATCACGCCATACTGGGCGTCAAGCGCACCGCTACCCTGGCCCTGGCGCGCCTGCTGCTGCGCCGCACGCATCCGCGCGTGAAATTGCACTGATCCCATGACCTTCATTCAACAACTCGAACACGCCTGGACCACTGGCAACACGCTGCTGCAAGTGGGCCTGGACCCCGATCCGCAACGCTTTCCGCGCGAACTCGACGGCAAGCCCGACGCCATCTTCCAGTTCTGCCGCGAAATCGTCGATGCCACCGCGCCCTATGCTTGCAGCTTCAAGCCCCAGATCGCCTATTTTGCGGCGCATCGCGCCGAAGAGCAGCTTGAAGCCTTGTGCGCCCATATCCGCGCGGCGCATCCGCATTTGCCCATTGTGCTGGACGCCAAGCGCGGCGATATCGGCAGCACCGCGGAACATTACGCCCGCGAAGCCTACGAACGCTATGGCGCGCACGCCATGACGGTGAACCCGTATATGGGGCTGGATTCAGTCGAACCCTATCTGGGCTGGAAAGACCGCGGCGTCATCGTGTTATGCCGCACCTCTAACCCGGGCGGCTCCGATCTGCAATTCCTGCAACTCGACAACGGCGAGCCGCTGTATTTGCATGTCGCCGGCCTGGTGGCCGGCAAATGGAATGCCGACGGACAATGCGGCCTGGTCGTGGGAGCAACCTTTCCGAACGAACTGGCCGCCGTGCGCCAACGCATCGGCGATGCCATGCCGCTGCTGGTGCCCGGTATCGGCGCGCAAGGCGGCGATATCACCGCCACGGTCGGCGCCGGGCGCAATACCGCCGGCACCGGCATGATGATCAATTCTTCGCGCGCCATTCTGTATGCCAGCAGCGCCGACGACTGGCGCCAGGCGGCGGCCGACGCGGCGCGCGGTCTGCGCGATGCCATCAACGCGGTGCGTTGACCGCGCGCCCGGCAATACTGCCGCCGCTACGGGCGGCCGCGATTGACGGGCTCGCCGATCAGTTCCAGCAGGCCGCGCAGCGCATAGACCACCGACCCTTGCCGCACCTGGGTGCGGTCACCCGCAAATACCTCGGTACCGGCGCGTGTCGTGATGCCGTCCGGCCCGCGTATGGCGAAACCGAAACACACCATGCCCACCGGTTTGCCGGGTGTGAGGGGACAGAAGGAATGAGACAGCCGGGTTTATGTGGGTTGGAGCGGGTTGAGTCGGGTTAAAGGCCCGCCACACAAGGGTTACGCAGGGTTTACACCGCCCCTGAAGGAGCGCGGCCTGGCGGCAAGATGGTCTGCGACTTGCCGAGTGGCTGGCGGTTTCAGCCAGTTGATATGCGACAGATCCCACGGCGTCCGGCGCCGTTTACGTGCCTGAACCTGATGCGTGATGGCTCTGGTCGCAGTCCTGGGTAGGCGCGTCTCGTTCTGTAACGGTACTGCTGTCTCCAATAATCACGACGCCCCGGTTGCCGATGATGAAGTTGATCGTGGCGCCAGCCCCCTTCGCCTGAGCGCGGTCAAGTATCTCCCGAATCTCCCTGTCTAAGTCGATGTCTTCGCTCATGCTCCGCCCCTGCCTGTTGGCCGCTACGAAACGCCGCCAAGTCAATGATGTTACTTACTGTAGCGTGATCTGGCGGTTCGTGTCGGCTTGAAAAGTGGCGATATAGCACGCGAATCAGGCGTGCCTGGGCGGTAGGGTCTAGGGCGATTTCGCGGCGTGCCAGCTCTTCAAACGTTGTTCGCCCCACCTTTTCGAGCAGCTCCAGATCGACCTTTGTGGCCGATACCTGAAGCCGGCCTAGCTCCGACCTTTCCGGTTCTCCCTCTCCAGTAGCCAGCCATACCAAATCCACCTTGGCGGCCTTGGCCAGCGCCACCAGGTGCGGCCGCGTAGGTTCTCCCCCCGAAAAGTACCGCCTGATGCCGCTTTGCGAAATGCGGGCCTTCCGAGCTAGCGCAGTAACGCTGCCGGCACGCTCGGCACACACCTCCATTCGCTCTATAAAGCTATTTTCAAGTTCTTTAGCGGAACTAGAAAGCGCGGTTTCATCTTTCTTAGCAGCTTTCATCTTGTTTATAACCAATTGATTTATTTGGATTTATCCCCAAAAGCCTAACGCCGAACACCGCTGCTGTACTTGAAAGCTCTAAAACGCTTGTTGTACAAGCTCTATAGAGCTAGAATGCCGACATGACTAAACGAATTTCGGCAAAAAAACGGCCTTCCGGGATTGGCACCGTGCCGACATAAAGGCGGCATTGGAGAAGGCCGGGTGGTCGCTCCGGCGGCTTGCTAAGGCCCACGGCTACTCGTCGCCGACAACGCTAACCATTCCCCTCGTGCGGCCATGGCCAAAGGGGGAAAAGATCATCGCCGACGCGATTGGGCTTAGTCCGGCCGAAATCTGGCCGAGCCGCTACGCAGAAAAGTATAGCGGTCCTGGGCGTTCCCCCAGTGAAAAAGCGCTACAGAGGGAGGCCGTATGTGCATGATCGTGCTCCGGGCTAGGGAAAGCGAACAGATTAATGGCGCGCCCTTCGCCCAGCTAGATGCAGCGGATGGTTTTATTTGGACCCTGTCCGCCAGCGGGGGGTGCAAATGACTCGCCGCCGCTGGAAGCCGCGCCAAGCCGCGACTATGCAAGAGGCCATCCGCCTGTGCCTGGACTACGCGCTCCACAAGCACAACCGCTCCGTCGCGCGAGTGGCAGAACTGGTCGGCGTGTCCGAGTGGGTGATCTACAAGTGGATGAGTGAGGGGTCCATCCCCAGCAAGCGCATTCGACCGTTCGAGTTTGCATGCGATGCCACATTCGTCACCCAGTACATCGCAGTCAGCGCGCAAAAGCTGGTGATAGACATACCGGCTGGCCGCGCCGCTGGGGAGCGCGACCTACTGGATCTGCAGAATGCACTCAACAGCGCCGTTTCCCTGCTGACCAGCTTCTACCGCGACGAGGCCAAGCCCGAGAACGTCCTGCAGGGCGTGACGCTGGCCATGATGCAACTGGCTGGCCACCGCGAGAACGTGCGGAAAAGCGCCGCGCCCGAACTGGACCTGTTCGGCGGGGAGGATGACGCATGACCCGTGAATGGTTTGCCGCCCAGGAGCTTGCCGGCCTGCCGGGAATGCCTGCCACGGTTCAAGGCGTCAATCATCGCGCCAAGGCGGGGGGGTGGCAAAATCGGCCGCGCGCTGGGCGCGGGGGCGGACGTGAATACGCCTTCCTGTCGCTCCCCATCGAAACCCAGGCCACACTGCTCAAGCGCGAAGCGCCGACGGCGCCCGCGGCCCCGGCCCGTCCGGCCACGCCCGCCCCCGACCGCGCCGGCCTATGGGACGCTTATGACCGCCGGCCGCAAAACCTGAAGGATGAAGCTGCCCGCCGCCTGTCCGCGCTGCAGGCCGTCGAGCGCCTAGTGGCAGCCGGCACAGGCCGTTCGCGCGCGGTGGAAGAGACGGCCAAAGTATTCGGCGAGTCCCGCGCCACGCTCTACCGCTGGACCAAGATGGTGGCCGGGCTGAATTCAGCCGACTGGCTGGCCGCACTGGTGCCTGCCTATACGGGTCGCACCGCAAAGGCGGAATGCGACGAACGTGCCTGGGATTTCTTCAAGGCCGAATGGTTGCGCGACGAGGCACCTTCAATCGCCACCGCCTACGACCGCATGGTCCGAGCCGCGCGCGAGCATGGCTGGAAGGTGCCCAGCCAGCGCACCGTCACCCGCTGGGCGAACGAGATACCGCGCACACTGCGCGTGCTCAAGCGCGAGGGCGAGCACGCCATGATGCGGCTGTACCCGTCGCAGCATCGCACCGTGCGCGACCTGTACGCGATGGCATGGATCAACGGGGACGGCTACCAGCACAACGTGTTCGTCCGGTTCCCGGACGGCAGCATTGGGCGTCCTAAGACCTGGTTCTGGCAGGACATCTACAGCCGCCGCATCGTCGGCTACCGCACGGACCGCACCGAGCACAGCGACATGATCCGCCTGGCCCTAGGCGACGTGATCGAGCACTACGGCATCCCGGAACACGCGACCATTGACAACACGCGCGCAGCAGCGAACAAGTGGCTGACCGCCGGCGTGCAGACGCGCTACCGCTTCAAGGTGCGGGAGGAAGACCCGGTCGGCCTGATGCCGCAGCTGGGCATCAAGCTGCACTGGACCAGCGTGCATAACGGCAAGGGCCACGGCCAGGCCAAGCCGGTCGAACGCGCCTTCGGCGTGGGCGGCATCGGCGAATACGTGGACAAGCACCCGAAGTTCGCCGGGGCCTACACCGGTCCCAACGTCATGGCCAAGCCCGAGAACTACCAGTCCACGGCGGTCGAGTGGGATGTGTTCGTGCAGGTGCTGCGCAGCGAGATCGACGCCTGGAATGCGCGCGCCGGCCGGCGCACCGAAATATGCGCCGGTGAACTGTCTTTCGACCAGGCGTTCTGCGCCAGCTACGAGCGCAGCGCCCACCTGGTCCGCCGCGCCACCGAAGCGCAGCGCCGCATGTGGATGCTGGCCGCCGAGGCGGTAACGGTGCAGCGTGACGCCAGCGTAGCGCTGGCCATTGGCAAGGGGCCGAGCGGGCGCAACCGCTACGCCTGCGATGCGCTGATCGAGCACGTCGGCCGCAAGGTGGTGGTGCGATTCGACCCGGACAGCCTGCATGAGTGCGTGCATCTGTACCAACTGGACGGCCGCTACATCGGCCAAGCTGATTGCATGATCGCCGCCGGCTTTGGCGACACCAGCGCGGGCCGCGAATGGAGGCGCCAGCACAAGCAGCGCCTGAAGGCCGCCAAGCAGATGGCCGAGGCCGAGATCCGCATGTCGGCCATCGAAGCGGCCGACTACATGCCCGATCCCCAGCCGGACCCCGAGACGCCCCTGCAGACCAATGTGGTGCGCGGCGCCTGGAAGGCGCCGGCCAAGAGGGTAGCGAATAGCGATGTGGTGCCTGAGGCAGAGGGAGAAATGCCCGCCGAGCGGCACCGCTTCGACGACTTCATCCTGGGCCAGATGGAGCAATGGAAGCGCGGCCAGGTATGAAAAACCCCGCGCAGTAGGCGCTGCGCGGGGCGTGTAGCAAACGGGCCATGTGGCCCATCAACCAGCAAACAGGAGCATACCAGATGGACCAAAACGTGACGCAACTGGCTGCCCGCCGCGCCCCGCACGACGATGCGCTGATCGGCGAGGTCAAGGCCATCATGCAGGCCGAGGGTCTGACCCAAGCGCAGATCAGTGGCCTGACTGGCATCGGCAAGGCACGCCTTAGCCAATGGCTGAATGGAGTTTATGCGGGCAATGTGGCCGCCATCGAGGCCGATACCCGCCGCTGGCTGGAAAGCCGCCGGGCAGCCGCTGTGGTATCCGCCACGCTGCCGGCCGAGCCGGGCTGGGTGGAGACGCCCACGGCGCGCGCAGTGCTGTCGGCGCTGTCGTTTTCGCAGATGGCTGAGGCAGTGTCTGTCATCTACGGAGGCGCCGGCGTGGGCAAGTCCAGCACGCTGAAGCAGTACCAGCGCCGCGCGCCCAACGTGTGGGTGGTCACCGCCACCCCGGCCGTGTCGGCGCCCGGCCCAATCCTGACCCGCATCGCGCAGGCCCTGGGCATCCGCACCACCGGCGCGGTGCATGTGATCGAGGCCAACATCGTTGAGCGCGTGCGCGAGACGCGCGGCCTGCTGGTCATCGACGAAGCGCAGCACCTGACCCATTGCGCGCTGGACGCGGTGCGGTCCATCCACGACGCGGCCGGCATCGGCCTGGCCCTGGTTGGCAATGAGATCGTGTACAGCCAACTGACCGGCGGCCAGCGCCAGGTCGGCTTCGCGCAACTGTTTTCCCGAGTGGCCAAGCGCGTGCGCTTGTCACGCGCCAAGGATGCCGACGTGCTAGCGCTTCTGGACGCCTGGCGCATCGACGACGCCGAGGCACGCCAGTTGTGCCTTGGTATCGGCCGGCGCCCTGGCGCGCTGCGCGGCCTGTCGCAGACGCTGCGCCTGGCCAGCATGTTCGCGGCCACGTCCGGCGCGGCCCGACCGACCGCCGAACATGTGCGCGACGCCTGGCAAGACCTTGGGGGTGAACCGTGAACCGGCCACGTCAGCAGCCCGAGCCGGTGGAGTACGGCCCGATGTACCCGGATCTGTTCGGCGGCGAGACCCCCATCGTGTGGGTGCCGGGTGTCATTGAACCCCGGAAGGTGCCGGAGGGAAGGCAGCACGATGCACGCAAGCGCGAACGGCGCGAGGAGACCCTGAAATGAGGCTACGACAACAGGATCGGCGAGACATGGACATGGCGTTTCTTGTCGAAATGAAGGAGCGGCTGGCCCGCGCGCGGGCAGGCGACTGGACCGAGGCGGACATGATCGAACAGATGATCGACGACTGGATCGACGAGCTGGGGAAGGAGGCGCAGTCATGACCATCTACAGCGACGCCTACCTGAACCACTACGCCGACCGTTACGTGGCCATGCAGCTGAAGCGCCACGGCGTGACGCTGGAGCAGTACCTGGCCGACCCGGCCCGGTACGACCACCTGGAGTTCGAGCCGTTCCCGCTGCTGCCCGAACAGCGGCGCGTGCAGCAGCAGCTGGACGCCGAGGCCGCGCGAGCTGAGCAGGAGATCGAACACCTGCCCCGGCGCAACGGCGCGGCCATCGAAGTGCTGCACCACCGGCGGCACCATCGCCGCACCTTCCTGAGCTTCTTCACGCGCAAGGTGAAGGCATGAAAGGCCCGGCGATCCGCACCCGCAAGGCTTTCCTGAAGACGATGGCCGTGTACGTCGAGGCGTGGGGCCGTCCGGCGATAGTCCGGGAAATCACCGCCTATCTGGAGCGCCACCGGGAGCCGGTCACTGCCGTGCGCCTGGCGCGCGACCTGGAGGCGCCGCTGCACCTGGTCCGCGCCACCCTGCTGCAGTTGGAGCAAGCCGGCCGGGTGGCGGTGGTGGCCTACACCGTGCCCGAGGGCCGCGCCTGGCGCCCCGTCGAGATCGGCATCTGCGAATGGTGCGGGCAGCTGGACCACCACCTGGTCGCGGGCGAGTGCCCCAGCTGCCGCCCCGGCGTGCAGGATGCGGCCCGCCCCGCGCACGCCCGGCGCATCTGCTGACAACCACAACCACATCCAAGGAGTAACCATGGGTACTACCGACACCACCATCCCCCCCGGCTACATGCGCAACGCGGCCGGCCACCTGGTCCCCGAGGACCAGGTGCGCGAGCACGACAAGATGCGCGACCAGGTCGCGCGCGAGCTGGCCGCCGAGGCCGAGGAACTGAACGCCAGGCTGCGCGCCTTCAAGAAGAAGGCCCTGGGCGACATCGCCGACCTGGTCAGCATCGCGGGCGACCGCTACGGCGTGAAGCTGGGCGGCGAGAAGGGCAACGTGACGGCCGCGACCTACGACGGCGCCTACAAGGTGCAGCGCAGCTACGCCGAGCGCGTGTGCTTCACCGAGGAGCTGGAAGCGGCAAAGGCGCTTATCAACCAGTGCATCACGCGCTGGAGCGAGGGCGCCAACGCCAACATCCGCGTGCTGGTGGACCGGGCGTTCCGCACCGACAGCAAGGGCCAGATCAAGACGGCCGCCGTGCTGGAGCTGCTGCGCCTGGAAATCAAGGATGAGGACTGGCAGCGCGCGATGGAGGCGCTGAAGGACTCGATCCAGACCGCCGGCACGGCCGTGTACATCCGCGTCTACAAGCGCATCGGCGACGGCGACCAGTACCAGGCCGTCGCGCTGGATCTGGCGGCGGTGTAGTCATGGCGACCCGCAAATCCCCCCCCCAGCCGTGCCTGGTCACCATCGGCTACGCGCGGCTGCTCATGCCGGCCGAGCAAGGCATGGCCATGCTGAAGCTGCTGCAGCATGCCGTCGAGTGCCAGCTTGATATTGGAGAGCACCCGCTGCGCTACAAGGCCGGGGATCAGCCTCATGTCGAGTTCGAGCTGGTGAAACCGTCTCAAATCATCGTGGCGCCGGCTCAGGTCGAGCCGGTCAGCCGCAACCGGCGCATTGAATCGCCGCAGGCGTTGGCGGCCTATCTGGGCCTGGTGCCCGTACAGCGCCAGTCCGGCACCAGCCTGAACGGCCGGCCTCGGCTGTCCAAGACCGGGCCGGCTCGGGTG
>Ga0182743_1001245_pt1 | contig 25478 bp, 24 predicted proteins | sample eDN3rd30CKraftOP_FD_128522 | JGI IMG/M metagenome (GOLD analysis project Ga0182743, IMG submission 128522) | Enriched Organic Plus compost microbial communities from Emeryville, California, USA - eDNA 3rd pass 30_C Kraft OP (version 2) (version 2) ... | reverse complement strand
GGCTGTTGGTGCAATTGGACCTGGAGCATCGTTCCGACACCATGCTCGACGATCTACTGGCTTGGTATGCACAAGTGGGATTGCCAACGCGATTGCGCGAACTTGGTGCGCCGACCGTCATCGACGATGCCGTATTGCACGAGGCCGCGGCACTGACATTGGCCGCGCGCCACGCCGCCAATTTCGACCGCAGACTGACCGAGCAAGAGCTGGTTGACGCGCTACGCCGACGTTGATGTAAGGCACTCCGAGGGGGCTCGCGTGACAACACCCCGGCCGATCATCGTGCCGGGGACGTTGCCACTGCCTCCCCTTTGGTCTGTTACTCGCTAGAACGCCACGTTATCTGCGCCCTTCAATCCTAATTTTTCGCGCGCTTCATCGGGCGTGGCAATATCGAGATTCAGGGCCTCTGCGATAGTGCGAATCCGTTCGACCTGCACACGGTTCGACTCAGCGAGTTGACCCGGCCCGATCCAAAGCGAATCTTCCAGCCCCACACGCACATTCGATCCCATTGCGGCACCGATAGTGGCCAGCGGAATCTGATTGCGCCCCGCCCCCAGAATGGACCATTCGTATTCGTTGCCGAATAGCCGATCCGCCGTGCGCTTCATGTGCATCAGGTCTTCGGGATGAGGACCAATGCCACCCAGAATGCCGAACACCGACTGAATAAACGGCGGCGACTTGACCAGACCCCGGTCGACGAAATGCGCCAGGTTATACAAATGGCTGATGTCGTAGCATTCGAACTCAAAACGCGTGCCGTTCTGATTGCCCAAGGTCAGGATGGATTCGATGTCCTGGTACGTATTGCGAAAAATCAGCGAACGGCTGTTCTCCAGATGTTCGCGCTCCCAGTCGTGTTTGAACTCCTTGAACCGATCCAGCATGGGAAACAGCCCGAAGTTCATCGATCCCATATTCAGCGACGCCAGCTCCGGCTTGAACGTTGTCGCCGGCCGCATGCGTTCCTCTACCGTCATATGCGGGCTGCCACCCGTCGTGATGTTGATGATGGCATTGGTGCGTTCCTTGATTTTCTGCAGGAACGGCCGAAACAGATCCGGGTCCTGGGACGGCTTGCCAGTCTGCGGATCGCGCGCATGCAAGTGCAATACTGCAGCCCCCGCCTCGGCCGCGCCTATCGCCGCCTCGGCAATCTCGTCAGCGGTCACCGGCAGGTGCGGCGACATGCTGGGTGTATGAATCGCGCCGGTCACCGCGCACGTGATAACGATCTTCGGTTTAGCTCTGGCCATGCTCGTCTCCAGTTTGGTTCTTGTGACGCATCAGTTTCATCAACTGATCATCGCGCCAAAATCGGCGTTCCTGTAATTGGCTCGCCGGCAATTGCTCTCTTCGCTGTTGCTCCAGCGAGCCCACCAATGCCTCGTCCCACGGTACGGGTTGAGACTGCGTCGCACCGATCGACTGATATAGACCGCCATAACGGGCGCAGTAGTCTGCCAAGCCTGCAGGCGCATTCAGATCTATGGTCTCGAATGGCCCCATGAACGACCAACGCAGGCCCAGGCCGTCTTTGATCGTGGTATCGATGTCCTCAACGCTAGCCACCCCTGCTGCTGCCAGCCGAAACGCCTCGTGCAATAGCGCGCCCTGCAAACGATTCAGCACAAAGCCTTCGATCTCGTGCCGGACCGTGATGGGTTTCTGGCCCAACTCCTGCATGATCCGCCGCGCGGTTTCTATCGTTTGCGGTGAGGTCCACGGTGCCCCGCACAGCTCGACCAATGGAATCAAATACGGCGGGTTGACGGGGTGCACTACGAGGCAGCGATGCCTGCCGGGCAATGACTCCGTATATTCACTGGCCGGCAGGCTGGACGTCGAACTGCCTATGACGGCGTGGGGTTCGGCATACTGGTCCAGCTCGGCGAAGACGGCACGCTTGATTTCCAATCGTTCAGGCGAATTTTCCTGCACATAGTCTGCACCCGCCAATGCAGCCTGCAACGATTCCGCAATACTGACGCGATCGGCGGCGGCCTGCACGTCCTCCAGCAAGCCATAGCGGTGCAGTTCAGCCAGTTGCTGCACGATCAGTTCGCGGGCCTGGCCCAGCCCTTGGGTCTGCACGTCGTACAGCCTGACATTCCAGCCGCGGCGCGCGAAAACAATGGCCCAGCCCTGTCCTATCAGGCCGGCTCCAATAATGGCAACGGTGCGCATGAGAGAGACCCCCGGTCAATAGAGCTTTTGCGTGAAGCCATCGATCACGATCGCCTGACCGCTGACGCTGCGCGCCGCCTCACTGGCATTGAACAGCACCATATTGGCGATATCGCGCGCACTCACCATACGGCCCAGTGCAGCCTGGCTTTCGTATTGCTCGGCGATTTCTGCGACCGGACGCCCCAGCGTTTTGGCTTTGGCCTCGATCACGGCCCTGATTCTCGGTCCCTCGACCGCACCAGGCAATATGGCGTTCACGCGTATGCCATAAGCCCCCAGTTCGATCGCCAGCGTCTTGGTAAAACCGATCACCGCCCACTTCGATGCGGAATAAGCAGAGCGGCCGGCAAAGCCCAGATGCCCAGCTGCCGACGACAGATTGATCATGACGCCGGCTTGCGACTGCTTCAGCAGCGGCACCGCCTGGCGGGCGCAGAGGAACTGTCCCGTGATATTCACTGCCAACGTACGATCCCAGTCAGCTTTGCTGAGCGTCTCTACAAAGCCTGTCGGCCCAGCCACACCCGCATTGTTGACCAGGATATCCAGTCCGCCCAACTCATTGCGGACCTGAGCAAACAGCCGCTCGACACTGACTTCATCGGACACGTCCGCATGCGCCGCATGCAGTCCGGGTAATTGACTCGCCGCCTCAGCCAGCCGAGTGTCGTTCACATCGCAGATAAACACGGTCGCGCCCGCATGGTGAAAGACCTTGGCCATCTCCAGGCCCAGCCCATCCGCACCCGCGGTGATCAGCACCTTTTTACCTACGTAATTAACCTCTTCGAACATACCTGAGTCTCCGAATTGTTATACGAGCATCGCCTCGATCGTGATATACGATATATGATTATTTCACTTCGTGCGCAGAAATTTTTTGCAACGCCGACTTCGTCTACCGTCCATCGTGAGGAGAAGAAGAAAGGTCCGGAAAACGCAAAAAATTCTTTCAAAATCCAGCGTTTATGCGGCTTTAGGGAAATCCCCGATTCTTCGCATTCCCTTGGCAACTAGAATCGAACAGGGCGTTTTTAGCCCAAAATTTCATATATCATATATTATAAAAACCAAGACAGACTCCCTAAAAAGTCCCACGTACTCCCACATCAACGCATGGAGCGAGACAATGTTCAAAATCAAAAAATTCACACTGGCACTGGGGTTATGCAGCGCGCTTTCGGTCACTACCGCATGGGCGGATATCAAGGTGGGCGCTCTGTTTCCGTTCAGCGGCGCCCTGGCGCTGTTAGGCCAGGAGAGCTATCGAGGTCTGGAACTCGCGGTCAATGAAATCAATGCCGCCGGCGGCATCAACGGCGAGAAGATCGAAATCCTCAAAGCTGACGCGGTCGACCCGACCCAGGCAGTATCCGAAACCAAACGCTTGGTCTCCTCGGGTGTGGCGGCAGTATTCGGCAGCTACGCGTCTGGTATTTCCTACGCCGCGTCACCCGTGACCGAACTCGCCGGCATCCCTTATTTTGAACTGGGCGCGACCGCGCACAAAATCACGACTCGCGGCTACAAATATCTGTTCCGCAGCAATCCGAACACGGCGTTGTATGGGGTTGCAGTGATCGACGCCCTGCATGACATCGTCGCACCGGGCATGGGCCTGAACCCCAAAGATATCCGCATAGGCATCATCCACGAAGACGGTCCATACGGCACCGACGTCGCAGCCACAGAGAAAAAGCGGGCGCAGGAACTCGGCTATACCGTAGCGGAAGTCCTGCCCTACTCCGCCAAGACCGTCGATCTGTCCTCGTTGATCTTGCGCCTGAAAGGCGCCAAAGTTGATGTGGTACTGCAGACGGCCTATCAGAATGACGCGATCCTGTATTTCAGTCAGGCACGCGCTGGCGGATTCAAACCCAAAGTCGTGATCGGTGCGGGCGGCGGCTATTCGTTGGCGGATACCGCAAAGGCCGTGGGCGCCGATATGAACGGCGTTTTCGATCTGGATTTTCCACAATCCTCCATCAATCCGGCAGGCGCTCCAGGGCTGGATAAATTCCTGCAGGCCTATAAGACCACCTATAAAAGCGACCCGCAATCCGGCCACAGCCTGACCAACTATGTGGGCGCCAAGGCATTCTTCGAAGCCATCGGCAACGCCAAATCCACTGATCCCGAGAAAATCCGCGAGGCTGTGCTGGCCTATAAGAAACCCGCGGGACAAACTGCCAACGGCTGGGGCTTTGAGTTTGGTGAAGACGGCCAGAACAAGGCCTCCACGTTCTACGTGATGCAATGGCAAGACGGCAAACTCGTCACGATCGCGCCGTCCAATCTCGCTCAAGGCAAGCCCATCTTTAACAAGTAAATGATTTGCCGCCGCGGCGCCGTTCAGAAGAAACGGCCCGCGGCTCTCAAGGAAATGCGGGACCGCCTCACGTTTCCTTGCCCCTCAAAAGTCTCCTGGTCCGCGCGGGACACCGGGAGGCTTCCCATCACAGAGGTTGCACAATGGACATTTTTGTTCAACTGGTCATCAATGGCCTGTTGCTAGGCGGCGCCTACACCATCATCAGTCTGGGGCTGACGTTGATATTCGGTGTGGTGCGAGTGGTGAATTTCGCGCACGGCGAATTCCTCATGATAGGCATGTATATGGTCTATCTCATCGCCACGCATTTCGGCGTCCATCCTTATGCCGGGCTGATCCCGGTTGCGGTGATTCTGTTCGCACTGGGCGCAATGACGCAAAAGGCCATTATTCAGCCCTTGCTCAATGCCGATGAACATATACAGATCTTTGCCACGGTGGGCGTATCGACGATATTGCTGAACCTGGCCCTGGTGATCTTTGGCGCCAATGTCTATCGTGCCCCTGTAGAGCTCGGCACCTCGACGATCAACGTCGGGACGTACACCGTGGTGACCGGGCAGTTGATCACATTCATTATCGGTCTGACGCTGGCCGTGCTGCTGCATTTATTCATGCATCGCACCTATCTGGGCCGCGCGCTGCGCGCCGTTGCTCAACACCGCTACGCCGCGATGCTGATGGGTGTCAACGTCCACACCGTCTATGCCATCGCATTCGGGCTGGGCACCGCATTTGTCGGCGTCGCCGCCGGATTGCTGGCACCGCAGTACCCGGTCTTTCCCACGGTGGGAACCTATTTCGTGCTCACGGCATTTGTGATTGTGGTGCTGGGCGGCCTGGGCAGCCTTTATGGCGCGGTTGCCGGCTCAATGATTCTGGGCGTCGTCGATACGCTGGCAGGTTATTACATCGCCCCCGACCTGAAAGAGGTGGTGTATTTCGGGATCTTTTTGCTGATCCTTGTCCTGCGTCCCACCGGCCTGTTTGGCATCGGCACAGAATAACAAGGAGCCCGCCGTGTTTCCCGATATCCGTCATCCCAAGGTTTACACCAGCCTCATCCTGTTCCTGGTGATGTTCCTCGTGCCCGTCATCATGGGCACGCCCTTCTGGACCAATTTGTTTGTCCTGCTGTTTGTGTACGCGTCGTTGTCCGTGGCCTGGAACATCGTGGGCGGCTACGCGGGCCAATTGTCATTGGGCCACGCGGTGTTCTACGGCATAGGCGGCTATACCGCCACATTGTTGACGCAGAATTTCGGCATTTCACCGTGGATCGGCATGTTGACCGGTGCGGTGATTTCCGGCGTGGTGGCCATCGTGATCGCCTACCCTACCCTGCGTCTGCGCGGGCCGTTCTTTGCCCTGGCGACGATCGCGATCCTGGAGGTCGTGCGGTTGCTGGTCATCCATGAGGAAAGCTGGACCGGCGGATCGAGCGGTATCAGTCTGCCGTTGAACATCGGTTGGACCTGGATCGTCTTCCGCGAAAAAATCAACTACGTCATCATTGCGTTTGCTCTGTTCCTCTTTGTCGTCTGGGTATCGTGGTTCATTCGGAAATCGCGCGTAGGCCATTACCTCATCGCGATTCGCGAGCGCGAGGACGCTGCGCTGGCCGTCGGCATCCATACCGTACGCGTCAAGATCCTGGCCGCCGTGGTCTCAGCCATGCTGACCAGCTTGATCGGCACGTTTCATATCACCTATCTGACCTTTGTGGATCCTAGCTCGGCGTTCTCTCTGGATCTGTCCATACAGATCGCCATGTTCGCCCTGATCGGCGGCCTAGGCACTGTGGGCGGCCCCATTGCCGGCACGTTCCTCGTATTGCCGATCGCAGAGCTGGCTCGCGGCTGGCTCAGCAGTGTCGGCAGCGGCATGCATGGATTGATCTATGGCCTGATCCTGGTCGCGGTGGTATTGACGATTCCGCGCGGTTTGGCTGGCGCATTTGGCCCGGCGCTGGGGCGCCTGATGGCACGGCTGCCTTATCTCGGCACGCCAAAATCGAAACCACCGATGCAGCACGGCCTGGCACACACCGACACGCCCCATCGTGGCGAGCCCGTCCTGCGCGCAGAAAAGCTGTTCAAAAGTTTTGGCGGCCTGTGCGCGACAAACAATGTGTCGCTGCAGCTGAATGAACGCGAGATTCTGGGCATGATAGGCCCGAACGGCGCCGGGAAAACCACGGTGTTCAACTTGCTGTCGGGCTTCCTGTCGCCAGACAAAGGCTCGGTCACGCTGCGCGACAAGAACGGCAACTGGATATCGTGCAACACGCCGGATGCCTTTGCGCACCAAGGCCTGGGGCGCACCTTTCAGATTGCCAAGCCGTTCACCGGCCTGACCGTGCTGGAAAACATCATGCTAGGCGCGTTCATCAACACCCGTGACCGCGAGCAAGCCGAACAAATCGCCTTGTCCGTCGCCGAACAGACGGATTTGTTGAAGTACCTGAACGCGGAAGCCCGCAGCCTGACCGTGGGGGGCATGAAACGCCTGGAAATCGCCCGCGCATTGGCCACACGGCCACGCATCCTGTTGCTGGACGAAGTCATGGCTGGGCTCAATCCCACCGACATCGAAAAAGCCATTCAAATGATCAAGCGCATTCGCGATTCCGGCGTATCGGTGCTGTTGATCGAGCACATGATGCAGGCCACGATGGCGCTGTCCGATCGCATCATTGTTCTCAACGAAGGCGCCGTACTCGTGACGGGCTCCCCTAAAGAAGTGGTCGAGAATCCCGCGGTGATCGAAGCCTATCTCGGCAAGGAGTACCAAGATGCTTAAGGTATCGAACCTGACCTCGGGTTATGGCAAGACTCAGGTCCTGAACGGATTGGATTTTGAAGTCCGTGCCGGCGAAATCGTCACGCTGATCGGCGCGAACGGCGCGGGCAAGACGACGACCTTGAAAACGCTGTGCGGCGTCATTGCCAGCACGGCGGGCAAAGTGGAGTTCGAAGGCCGGGATCTCACCAATCTGACGCCCTACGACATTGTTGACGCGGGCATTACCATGATCCCCGAGGGCCGCCAGCTATTCCCCCACTTCACCGTGCGCGACAACCTGCTGATGGGATCGTACAAACGCGCGGCCAGGCCGATTGTGAATCGCAAGCTGGAAGAAGTCCTCACCATTTTTCCCCGCGTCAAGGAACGGCTGAATCAATATGCCGGCTCGCTGTCTGGCGGCGAACAGCAGATGGTCGCGATTGCACGAGGCATGATGGCTGATCCGAAACTGCTGGTATTTGACGAGCCGTCGCTCGGCCTGTCGCCGCTGCTGGTGCAACAGATGTTCGACACCATCCGCAACGTCACCTCACATGGCATGACCGTGTTGCTGGTCGAGCAAAATGTGTTTCGCACCCTGCGCCTGGCAGATCGCGGCTATGTGCTGGAGAACGGCGCCATCGTCCTCTCTGGCACTGGCGAAGAACTGCTGGTCAATCCACACGTGAAGAAGGCCTATCTGGGCCACTGACCGTCAATCTGTTTCCTATGAGGACCGGTGTCATGTCGCTGAACTGCACCTATATCGACCACGGCAAGGGCGGAACGCCCGACTGCATGAAAATAGTCACCCGCCCCATGGAGGAACCCCAGGGACGGCAGGTCTTGATCGAAGTCGCTTACGCCGGCATCAATCGCCCCGATATCCTGCAACGCGCGGGGTCGTATCCTCCGCCGCCCGGCGCATCGCCTCACCTGGGCCTGGAGGTCTCTGGCCGCATCATTGCCGTAGGCCCGGATGTACACGACCGACGCGTCGGTGACGTCGTATGTGCGTTGACGCCTGGCGGCGGCTACGCGCAATACTGCCTGACCGACGAACGGCAATGTCTACCCATCCCAAAGGGCCTGGACTTGCTGCACGCAGCGGCGATTCCGGAAAACTACTTCACAGTGTGGACCAATGTATTCGAACGCGCGGCGTTAAAGCCCGGAGAGACATTGCTGGTGCACGGCGGATCCAGTGGCATAGGCCTGACGGCAATCCAATTGGCACACGCTTTCGGATCCACCGTATGGACCACGGTAGGCAATGCCGACAAGGCTGCTGCCTGCACAAAGGCCGGCGCCGATCACACGATCCAATATCGCGACCAGGACTTTGAAAAAGTACTGAGCGAGGCCACACAAGGCAAGGGAGTCGATGTCATTCTGGACATGGTGGGCGGCGACTATATCAACAAGAACCTGCGCAGCCTGGCGCTGAACGGCCGTCTGGTGCAGATCGCCTTTCTGGAAGGCAGCAAGGCGCAGATCGACGCCATGCCTATCATGCTGAAGCGACTGTCGTTCACCGGCTCTACGCTGCGTCCCAGAACAGACGAAGATAAAGCCGCTATCGGCCAGGCACTGGTGGAACGGGTCTTCCCTCTGATGGAATCGGGCCGTTGCCTGCCATTGATCCATCAGGTGTTCACGCTGGACCAAGTGGTACAGGCGCATCAACTGATGGAAAGCAGCAAGCATATTGGCAAGATCATGTTAAAGATCAAGGACTGACCACCATGCGTTTTAACGATCAAATCGCGATCGTGACCGGCGCCGCAGGCGGCATCGGCAGCGCCATTGTCGAGGGCCTGCTGGCCGAGGGCGCGCAGGTGGGCCTGATCGACACCAATGCGTCGACCGGACAAGAATATGCCGATAACCTGCGCAAACGGGGACATCGAGTGCATTTCGTGCAGGCAGATGTCTCGCGGTTCGACTCATGCCAAAAGGCCTATGAGGCCATTACTGCGACCCTCGGCCCGGCCACGATTCTGGTCAACAATGTCGGGATCTCCCCCAAAACGAATGGCCGTGCGCTGAATGTCTGGGAAATGTCACCGCAGGAATGGGATAAGGTCGTCGATGTGAACCTCAACAGCGTGTTCTACATGACGCGCCTGGCCACACCGCACATGGTGCAGCAAAACACCGGCCGTATCATCAATATGTCGTCAGTCGCCGGCCGGGCGTATTGCGATATCGTCGCGGCACATTATGCCGCGACCAAGGCAGCGCTGATCGGTCTGACTCGCCATTGGGCGGCCGAATTAGGCCCCCACCAGGTCACCGTCAATGCGCTGGCGCCGGGTCGTATCGCCACTCCGCTGCTGAAAACTGTCCCTCAGGAAATCAACGATGCGGTGGTCAAGGTCACGGCCCTGGGGCGCTTGGGAACCCCGCAGGAGGTGGCCGATGCGTGCCTGTATTTCGCATCCGACCAGGCCCGATTCGTCACCGGTCAAGTATTGGATGTGGCAGGAGGATGGCTGATGACGTAGCGCTGCGCGTTACTGCCGCGAGCGACGTTGAGCCGGTCCGAAAGCCATACCGCACGCAAACGCCGCAGCGAGACCAAAACCTCTACGAACGGTATGACGCCAGTCGGGCCGACGCATTTTGCAGATGAGCACTGGCCGCCTGCGCGGCCTGCTCTGCATCGCCTGCCTCGATCGCGTTCAGGATTGCCTCGTGCTCTGCCTGCACCTGCCACATCAAATCCGGCGAACGATTACGGGTGTTCTTGCGCGCTGTGCGTATGAGTCGGCGAACCTGCCCGTCCAGAAATCCCGCAAAAGCAATGAAATGCTGATTGTGGCTGGCCAACACGATGGACTTGTGAAACTGCCCGTCCTCCTCCGAACCGTCGGCCAACTCTCGCGTGGCATCGTACAGCCGCTGATAGCATGCACGAATACGTTCCAGATCGTCAGCAGTACGGCGTTGCGCCGCCAGACGCGTCGCCGAGACCTCCACTGACAATAAAAACTCGAACAACGCGTCGATCTCGCCGCCGTTGCCCATATTCGTATCCAGGCGGAACACATTGCTGCCATGTGGATTGACGAACTGCCCCCTGCCTTGCTGCGAGATGATCAGGCCATCCGATTTCAACATGAAGATAGCCTCGCGGATCACCGGCCGGCTCACACCATAGGTAGCAGCCAACGCCGCCTCAGAAGGCAATTTGTGATTTTCATCGACGATATCGCCCTGCAAAATCGCCTGGCGCAAACGGTCGGCGACCTCGCTCGGCAAGGTTGCCGGACGAGGAATCAGGCTCTCTCGCAAAGGATCAGGCAACACCACAGGATCATCCTGAGACATACAGTCCACCATTGACGTGCAAGACCTCGGCGGTAATAAAGCTGGCGTCATCGCTGCACAAGAACGCCACCACCGATGCGACCTCGTGAGCCTGTCCCAGGCGCTTTACGATGGATTGGTCGATCGACTCGGCGGCGCGAGTCTGTAGCAATGCCGAGGTCATCGGGGTTTCGATGATACCAGGCGAGACCGCATTGACACGTGTACGCGGCCCCAGCTCGCGTGCGATGCTGCGCGTAAAGCTCAACAGCGCCCCTTTCGAGGCGCTGTAGTGTGCGTTGTAGAACGCACCTCGATGCGCCGCCATAGAGCTCAGATTCACAATCGCACTGTTCTCGCGCAGTAACGGCACCAGCCTGCGGGTCAGGTAAAACACCCCATCCAGATTCACCGCCAGTGTGCGGCGCCATTGCTCGTCCGTCATCTGCGCCAACGGCTCGGCCAGATAGATTCCCGCACATGACACCAGAAAATCAACACCGCCAAACGTTTGCTCAATCTCAACCGCCGCCCGGGCGGCCGACTGCGCATCGGATAAATCGGCGGCAAAGGTGGCAATGGCGGGCAAATGGGCGGAATCAGTGCCGTCCTGCAAGGTCGCGGCAAAGGCCTCTAGCGCGCTCTGATCCAGATCCAACAGAAACACATTGGCGCCAGAACGAAAAAAGCGTTCCGCCACGGCACGCCCAATACCGCCTGCCGCCCCCGTCACCACCAATGTGCGCCCAGAAAAATCGTAGATAGCCATGATGCAATCGCTTATTGATACTCAGACCAGCATGGCCCAGGGTTGCTCGATGTATCGTGTATAGCGGCTCAACCATTGGGCCGCCAGTGCACCGTCAATCGCGCGATGATCGACAGATAGCGTGCACTTCAGCACGGGCTCGATGCCGAGCTGATCATTCACCACCACCGGCGCACGTTGCACTGCGCCGACTGCGAGAATGGCGGATTGAGGGGGGTTGATGATGGCGCTGAAACGCGACACCCCATACATGCCTAGATTGCTGATACTGAACGCGCCGCCCTGATACTCGTGGGGCAACAACTCATCGTCACGTGCCCGCTGCGCCAATGTACGCACGCTCCGGCTGATTTCGGTCAGAGACATTTTTTCTACCCGCCGCAGCACCGGCGTATACAGTCCTTTGTCGGTTGACACCGCGACACTGATATCGACATCGCGATAACGCAGCATGTCCTCCTCTGTCCAGGTGACATTCATCTCTGGCAGGTCCCTCAACGCACAAGCCGCGGCCTTGATGATCAGATCATTGATCGAGATTTTTCCCTCGATCGACCCATTGATTTGATCCCGCATCGTCAGCAATGCCCCGGCGCGGCATTCTGCATCGAGATAAAAATGCGGTACCGTGGCTTTACTTTCCGACAAGCGCCGCGCGATGGTCTTGCGCATCTTGGAATGCGGCACACGAACGACGGCATTCGGAATCGCGGCAAGCTGCTCGCTTGGTCCGCTTCGTACACTAGTCCCTACGGTCGTGTCGTGCTCTGCCTGCGTAGAGGGCTGCGATGCGGCCTGTGGCAGATCACGCTTCACCACACGCCCATTGGGGCCCGAACCTTGCACACTGCGCAGGTCAATACCGCGCTCGGCCGCCAGGCGGCGCGCCAATGGGCTGGCGAATTGCCGATGTTGAGAGCTCTCTGTTGTCTGCACGGACGCCACCTGCTGTTTTGAATCTGCAGCGGACGTAGTCTCCGGTCCAGGCAGGTCCTGGCCACCGGCGCGGCCGGATGCATCCGCACCATGTGATGGGGTTTCAGCCAACGCAGCGTCCGCGGCGAGCGAAGCACTGTCGGCCGAAAGAGAAGCCAGCAGCGCCTGAGCTTGCGCCTCCGACTCGCCATTTGCCAACAACACGGCAACGGCAGCCCCCACGGCGACATCTCGCCCCGCCGGTGCGAGGATATGCGACAGCGTTCCATCATGTTCGGCTACGAGGTCCACTGTCGCCTTGTCCGTCTCTATCAACGCCAGGGTGTCTCCTGCGCGTACGGAGGCACCGCTGTCGACCTCCCACGACAAGAGCGTCGCGGACTCGGCATTCGCTGCGATTTCAGGCATACGGACAACACTGGCCATTATGCGGCTCCTTTTTGCTGCATGACACAACGCAACCCTTCGATGACCTCTTCTGTTCGCGCGGCGGCGGCGCGCTCCAGCACTTTAGAAATACTGGGCGCAGCCTCGCCTCCGGTCACACGCTGTACAGGCTGATCCAGCCAGTCAAAAAAGCGGCGTTGGATCTCATCGGACAGCCACCCGCCATAGGAGGTCCCACGCGCGCCTTGCTCGACGATGAGCACATTGTTCGTCTTTCGAATACTCTCCCCCACCGTGTCCCAATCCAGACTGGCACGATCCAACCAGCGCAGATCGATCAGATCAGCCGATATGCCGGTCTGGTCCAGCGCCTCTGCGGCATGGTGGACCATAGACAAATACGTGATGACCGTCAGTTCGGTCCCGCGTCGACGCACGCAGGCTCGGCCTACAGGCAAACAATAGTCGTAATCGTCGATCGGCCCCAGGGCCGTGGCGTTGTATAGATCGACATGCTCGATGACCAATACCGGATCCTTGCAGCGCAGGGCCGTATTCATCAACCCGACGTAATCAAACGGCGTGGAAGGCGCAACAATGCGCCACCCCGGGCTGGTAGCAAAGATGCCCGCAGGGTCCATCGAATGCTGCGAGCCATATCCCGTTCCCATTGCGACCTTGGTCCGCAACACGAGCGGCACATCGCTATCGCCGCCAAACATATGACGTACCTTGCCGATCTGGTTGAAAACCTGATCGGCAGCTACCCACATGAAATCGGGGTACATGAACTCGACCACCGGCTTATAGCGGCCGTCCAGCGCCATCCCGCCGGCCAATCCGACAAAGGCGTTTTCACTGATAGGCGTTCCCAGGCATCGATCCGGATACAACTGGCTCAAGCCACGGGTGGCACCATTGGTGCCTCCTTTCAGGCGATGAACGTCTTCGCCCATCACAATCACCGACGCGTCCTGCTGCATGCGACGTGCCATCACATCGGCCACGACATCGATAAATTTGCGATCGGACACCGCGACATGATTCGAACCATCAGCGCTGCCCGGAGAGCCGCTCGCCCCCTCTGCCATGTCCGGCTCGGCAGCGTAGCGCGCGCCCTGCATTTCCGAGAGATCCCCCAGAATACCCACATCTCGAAAATCCGGACTGGGCCACAACGCGGCGCGTATCTGGCGCTTACCGGCATGACGCGCGGCAGTGCTGCTGGTACCGGAGGCATTTGGCGCCTCATCGCTCCCTGCGGCCTGCCCCTCTACAACTGTCAAGGCTTGCACCGCGCGGCCCATGGCCGCCTTGACGCGATCATGCAAGGCTTGCACATCCGATTCCGTCAACAATCCGCGCGCCGCCATACGGCGGGCCAGCAACAACAACGGGTCACGCTGGCGCCACGCGGCTTCTTCTTCCTTTGTGCGATAACCAAAAGCGCTACCTGCATAGGGGCCGTTCTGATGAAAGAATCGATACACGTCGGCCTCGATAATCGTCGGCCCCTGTCCCGAGCGCATATGTGCCAATGCCTGCTGCATAGCCATGTGCACCGCCAGCGGGTCCATGCCGTCGACCTTCCAACTGGGGATATTGAACGCCGATCCGCGTGACGATAATCGCGTCTCGGCAGTACTGTCCTCAACCGCCGTCGAGACCGCGTAGCGATTGTTCTCGATAAAAAAGCACAATGGCAGTTTCCAAGCGGCTGCCAGATTCATCGTCTCCAGCACCGAACCGATATTGACTGCGCCGTCACCAAAGTAGGTAATCATGACATCGTCTGTACCGGCGTGGCGATACGACCAGGCCTGGCCTGCAGCCATCGGCACACCGCCTCCCACAATGGCATTCGTGCCTAGCGCGCCGGCCTCGGCCCAGCGCAAATGCATAGACCCGCCACGCCCGCGGCAGTATCCCTGCGCCAGGCCCAGGATCTCCGCCAACGCTTTCTGCAGCAGACCCTGCACGGCCGCATCGATTTCCACTTTCGGATCGATTCCGCGCGGGTGTAGATATGCCAACGCTTTCGACAAAAACTGATGATGCCCACGATGCGAGCCGTTGACGCCATCACTCGCTTTCAGGCCTACGATGGATCCTGCGGCGCCGCCTTCTTGGCCGATACTCGAATGGGCCGGCCCATGCACGAGGCCCTGTGCCGCCAGATCCAGTACGGTTTCCTCGAACCCTCTTATCAGCGCACAATGCGCCAGCAAGGTACCCAGCAATTGCGGGTCAGCCTCATCCCAATCCTGATCAGTCGTTGTCAGCTCCCACCAGGGAGACTGCGGGGTCAAGCGGCAAAGTTCAGACATAAGCGTGATCGTCGTGTTGAGTCAAAGATAACCGTTGGCAGTCCACCCGCCATCGGCAACATAGGCGTGACCTGTCACAAAGGCGGCGCCGTCGGACGCCAGAAACAAGGCTGCCTCGGCAATTTCCTCAGGCGTGCCCAATCGCCGCATCGGCGTACGAGCGGCCAGCACATCCGCATCGAGCGCACCGCGCGCCACCAGATCGTTGACCAAGTCGGTGCGGATATAGCCTGGACAAATCGCATTGACGCGCACCCCGTGCGGCGCCCACTCCAAGGCCAGTGATTTACTCAGCGCCACGACGGCGGCCTTGGATGCGCAATACGCAGCGCGTTCGGGTGCGGCCACGATGCCGTACATCGACGCCGTATTCAGGATCACCCCACTACCGTCGCGAGTCATACGCTGAGCCGCCTGTTGGCAGCAATAGAACAACCCATTCAGATTGATATCGACCGCTCGCCGCCAATCGTCCGGCGCTAGCGTCAGCGTGGGCCGGTTCATTGAAATGCCGGCGTTATTCAACAGCACATCGACTCGACCATAGCGAGCGTCTATAGCCTGGAATGCGCGTTCGACCGCCTCGCTATCCATGACGGACACACAGATCGCATCGACATCGATGTCCGGATATTGCTGCCTGAGCGAAGCCTGTGCGGCGGACAAGGTGTCGGGATTCACATCCAACAACACCAGATGCGCATCGTGCCGCGCAAAAGCATGCGCCATGGCCAGCCCGATACCAGCCGCAGCACCCGTACACACGACAACTTTCCCGGCCAGGCCCGGGTAGTAGCTTGGGCGCTGCGCGTGCGACTGGCCGTCCACCTCGCGATCCAGTGGCAATGACCGGGATCGATGGTTACTCGACTCTGACAGGAACATGCTTGTCTCTCGTTGTTATCGCAGCGTGCGGACTGACCGTCGATCAGTGCTCGCCGCCATCTTGAGAGGACAGCATACGTCGCTATCAGCTTATCTTACAATTAGGTATAAACCCGCGTAAAAAGATCGCCGGCGCTTAATCCAGCAATTGCAGCAGGTGCTGAAACGCGGGAGCTTCAAACCCCTCGTGCCACACCAACACCGTATCGGCCTTCCCCGCGGATAGCGTCTTTAAAGTGTCAGGCGCGCTGGTGAGCGCCAGCACACTTTGCGGCAACAACGTCACACACGCCCCGGCCGCCACGCAGGCAATCATGGCGTGATACGAGGCCATTTCCAGCACCGTCCAATCGGCCGCACCGTTCATTCCCAGCAGCTCTTCGGCCATGCCGCGATAAGTGCATCCCTGCGGAAACGCCGCCAAGGCCCGGACTTGCACATCGCTGGGCTTGCGCGCCCGGGATTCGCTCGCGGGCAGCAGCAACACGAGATCTTCGCGCCACACCGGCTGAGCTCTCAGACCCGCCTCCTGTAATGCAGCGGCGTCTTGCAACGAAGCCGGCAACGCCAGAAATGCGCAGTCCAATCGGCCTGTTCTCACCTGTTCCAATAATGCGCGCGATGGCCCCGTACTTAACGTCAGGCGTGTGGTCGGATAGGACGCGTGATAGCGTGCCAACAACGCCGGTAACCGACTCGCCGCAGTGCTCTCCATACTGCCAATGCGCAACGCACCACCCTCTCGTCCTCCGGTCACGACGTGACGTGCCTCGTCCTCGAGCGCCAGCAAGCGTTTCGCATAATCCAAAAAGCGCTCGCCAGCCGCCGACAGCGCCATGCGTTTTCCGGTACGCACGAATAGATTCGTTCCTACGTCGGCCTCTAGCTGCTGGATGCGCGTGGTGACGTTCGACGGCGCACGACCTAGTCGAACGGCAGCCTGGGTGATGCTCAGCTCACTGGCCACCGAACAAAAAATCTTGAGCGATTCCGAATCCATTTAATTCCCAATTAGAGAACAATTTATGTATTATATTCCCAATACTGAAATTATAGAACTTTGCGCTTTGCTCAGGGCCGGCGTCCTTAAACAGACCGCTAGACCGCCATTCTGCCTAAACCATCAAGGATTTCTGCATGAACACGTCCTCATCATTTCTGAGCCGGCTCGGCATCAAGCATCCCATCATTCAAGCCCCGATGGCAGGCACGTCCACCCCGCAATTGGCCGCGGCCGTGTCGAACGCGGGCGGCTTGGGGTCGCTCGGTATTGGCGCCAATACCGCCGACCAGGCGCAACTAGCGATCGAAGACACCCGCCGATTGACGGACGGTCCCTTTAACGTCAACGTGTTCTGCCACGCGCCATCGGCCTATGACGCCGCGCGCGACAATGCATGGCTGCGCCATCTGAGGCCGCTGTTTGCGGAGGCCGGTATTGCGCCACCCACGACGCTCAAGGAAATCTACAAGAGCTTTCTGCAAGACGACGCGGTGTTTGAGATGCTGCTGCAACAGCGCCCCGCGGTCGTGAGTTTTCATTTTGGCCTGCCCACGGCCAAACATATCCACGCGCTGCGCGAAGCCGGGATCTATACCATCGCCAGCGCGACCAATCTGCGCGAAGCCACACTGATCGAACAAGCCGGCATTGACGCGATCGTGGCCCAAGGCATCGAGGCAGGCGGTCATCGCGGCATGTTCGATCCCGAGGCGAACGATGAGCGGCTCAGCACATCCGTGCTCGTCCGCTTGCTGGTGCAACGGACTCGATTGCCCGTCATTGCCGCCGGCGGCATCATGGATGGCCAAGGCATCAAATCGGCATTGAACCTGGGCGCCGCCGCTGCACAACTCGGCACGGCATTCATACTATGCCCGGAGTCCGCGGCAAACGCCAGCTATCGCGAGAATCTGAAAAGCGATCGTGCCGCCACCACGAGGTTGACGCCTGTGTTGTCGGGCAGGCCAGCGCGCGGCATGGTTAATCGATTCATCGAATTCGGCGAAGCAGCCGGCAGCCCCCAGCCTGCCGCATATCCCTATGCGTACGACGCGGCAAAGCAATTGAGTGCCGCTGCGACGAAACAAGGCAACAACGAATTTGCCGCTCAGTGGGCGGGCCAAGGCGCGCCGCTGGCGCGCGAGATGCCGGCGGCAGAGCTGGTATCCAGCTTGGTCACAGAACTGGCCACATAAGGCATCGACCGGCGTCTGCCCTGCGGTACCCCGGGATCAGGCTGCCCGGTTCAGGCCGCGGCTGACCGGATGCGCCGCGAAATAATCCATCGCCGCATGAATGCCGCTTTGCTGCAATGTGACGCCAGAGAGCTTCAGCCCCATTTCCACACCGGCCACCATGGCCAGTAACGTCAGGTCGTTGCTATCGCCCAGATGCCCCATGCGGAACATGCGGCCTTTGGCTTTACCCAAGCCCGTTCCGAGCGACAGATCAAAGCGTTCATGAATCAATCGGCGCACATCGTCGGCGTTGATGCCTACGGGCGTGATCACGCCCGTCAACACAGGGGAATACACCTCCGGGTCTGCACACTGGATCGGCAAACCCCAGGCATTGACAGCGGCGCGTACGCCCTCGCCCCAGCGCTGGTGACGCGCAAACACGTTGTCCAATCCTTCGTCCTGCAACATATCCAAGGCCTCGGACAAGCCATACAGCAGGTTCGTATTGGGCGTATAAGGCCAATAGCCGGTAGCGTTCATGTCGATGATCTCGTCCCACGCAAAGAACGAGCGCGGCAGCTTCGCTTGTTGCGAGGCCTGCAAGGCGCGTGGAGAGATGGCGTTAAAGCTGATGCCCGGCGGCAGCATCAGCCCCTTTTGCGAGCCGCTGACGGTGACATCCACACCCCATTCGTCATGCCGAAAATCCGCGCAGCCCAGGCCCGAGATCGAGTCCACCATCAACAACGCAGGATGTTGGGCCGCATCGATGGCGCGGCGCACCGCGGGGATATCCGAGGTCACGCCAGTGGAGGTCTCGTTATGCACGACGCAGACGGCTTTGATCCGATGCTGCGTGTCCTGGCGCAAGCGTTCCTCGATCAGAGCGGCCTGCACGCCATGCCGCCATCCGGCCGCGTTCGGCAGTTCGGCGTCATCGCCCGGCCAGGTCAAAAACTCGACAGACAGACCCAAGCGCGTCGCCACGCGGTTCCACAACGTCGCGAAATGGCCGGTCTCATACATCAAGACGTGATCGCCGGGGCTGAGCGTATTGGACAAGGCCGCCTCCCAGGCCCCCGTGCCCGAGGCGGGATAGATGATGACGGGATGCTTGGTTTGGAAGACATTCTTGATGCCCTTGAGCACCTTCAGGCCCAACGCGCCGAATTCCGGCCCACGATGGTCAATCGTCGGCAGGCTCATCGCGCGCAGGATACGATCCGGCACGGGGCTGGGACCGGGTATCTGCAAAAAATGACGGCCTGTAGGATGGAAATCGAGCGGGATCATGGGCGCCCCTCCGAATGATGAAAGTGGTAAATAGCGAGAACGTTTTAGAGACTATCCTCCCGGGCCTATTTTTGCATTCAAAATACATTTTTACCTCATGGTTTACCCTATTATCCCTTAAGATGACACGGATTTTTGTATTTATAATTCGGCTATTCAAGCAATCCAGCTGGACAGCAGTCCGGCCCACCTTATGGCTGAAGTTCTCGAAATTTCTCGACAGGCGCTACACGATCAAGTCGTCACGCGATTGCGCACGCTGCTGATAGAGGGTCGCATTGCACCGGGTGCCAAGCTGAATGAACGCGAGCTCTGCGAGCAATTGCGCGTATCGCGCACGCCATTACGCGAAGCGATCAAACTGCTGGCTGCCGAGGGATTGGTGGACCTGATTCCTAATCGGGGGGCCGTGGCTGTACGGCTGACCGAGGCCGATGTCCTGCACACCTTTGAAATGCTGGGTGTGCTCGAAGCCACCTCCGGCGAACTGGCCGCGCGACGCATTTCCAAAGAAGAACTCGCCGAACTGCGCGCCCTGCACTACGAAATGCTGGCTTGTTATGAGCGGAACGACCTGCCCGGCTATTACGAGTTCAACGCAAAGATCCACAACGCCATCAATGCAGCCGCGCACAACCCTGTGCTGACCAGCACCTATCACTCGATCAACGCGCGCGTGCAGTCGCTGCGCTATCGCACCAACCAGGATGCTGCCAAATGGAAGCATGCCATCCAAGAGCACGAGCAAATGATGCAGGCATTATCCGAGCGCGACTCGGCTGGAATGCGCGCGATATTGCTCGAACACTTGCAGCGTAAACGGGATCTGGTGCTGGAATTGCTGCATGCGGGCAAGCTCTATCCCGGCGCGCCAGCGCCGCACGGCGAAACGCGGCGCAGCGCGTAGCGAATCGATCCTCGGAAATCAGAAATCCCAAATGACCGGCACCCAACGAAAACCGTCGCCCTCGATGGCCACGTGACCAACGGAGGGAAACGGCAGGTGCGTCGCCACCAATAGTTCTCCGGTGGCGGCGATTTTCTTCAGCAGGTCGACCCGGACGCGGGCGGACTCGTCGGGGTAATGCTCAAAGCCGTTATGCCAATCGGGATGATCGAATCCGACAGGGAATATGGCGTCGCCTGCGAACGTCAGCCGATCGCCTCTGGACTCCAGACGTACCACGCTGTGGCCGGCGGTGTGGCCTCCGGTGCGATGGACGGTGACGCCCGGCGCGACTTCACATTCCTCGTCGAATGTCTGCAGATAGCTGCCATACTCGTTCAAGAAGCGTGTTGCGGCCGAGCACAGCACGCTCGGTATGGGCTCCGGCATGCAAGCCTGAGAGAAGTCCGGCGATTTCCAGAATTCGACTTCTGAAGCCGCTACATGGATCCGTAGATCAGAACGCAGTTGCTCTTTGATCCCCTGGACCAGCAAGCCGCCCACATGATCCATGTGCATATGAGTGATGATGATGTCGGTCAGATCGCCGAGATCGATTCCAGCGGCCGCGAGTCGCTGCGGCAGCAACCCGGCGCGCGGGAAGTCCGGGTATTCTGCGCCCAGGCCGCTATCAATCAGAATGTTCCGATCGCCGCGGCGCACCATCATCACGTTCAGTGGCCAATCGAATGCATCCGGCGGCAAGAACATGTCGTCCAGCCAGACCGCCCTGTCAACTGGGTCGACATTTGTAGACATGGTTTCAGCGGGCAACAAGAGCACTCCATCGCTGATCACCAGCGCTTCTATCTCGCCAATACGCAATGCATAACGTGAAGGGACTTGTTCGTCGATCTGCTGCTTAGCTGACTGCACGGTGTTGTCTACGCTGAACATGATGAACTCTCCTAGAGGTGGCGGCCCAATCGCCTGGGCCCACGCGGCAAAACGCCGCACGTCGTCATGGTAGGTAGCAAGGGAAATGGCCGGTAGGCATGCGGAGGTGCTCACTGTGTTGCCCAATACGCACCAGGCCAGCCTTATAATTTCCTAACATTTCAAGTTTTTTAAAATTGCTACATTAACAAAATGACGCTGCCAACCCCATGATGTTTACATCCGAAGATCACAAATAATGAACGAAGCCGTCTTGAATCACGATCTTGCCGGTAGTAGCGGCATGAACAATGACACGCCTGCGCAGCGCCTTCGGGGACGGCAGATACGGCCGATCGTGCGCCGAGTGACGCTGGGCCTGAGCGTGGCCTGGCTGGGGCTTGTGGCCGGCGCGGGCTGGTGGATGTCGCAGCGCGCGACGAACACGTGGCTGAGCAGCCTGGGGGCCAGCGCCGAATACGAAACCACAACCACGGCACGCGTCATACAGCGGCTATTTACGGAAATGGTTAGCGTGACCAATATGGTGGCACGCCAAAGCCAGGTCGTGGAGCTCGCCACCCGGTATCGCACAGATCCGCCCGGCTTTGCCGAGCTGACGCATAAGCAACGTGCCGCGGAGTTTACACGTGACCCGTTGGTACGCAAGGTTGGTGACTATATGAATGCGCTTGCCGGCGATCTGCGCTATGGCCGCATCTATATGAACAATATGTCGGACGACACCGTGACGGCCAGCAATTGGGCCTCGCCCGACAGTATCGTGGGGATGATTTACACGGGCCGCATTTACCTCATGGACGCCCTGCGCACAGGTAACGGCAGCTCATTCGGTATCGCCCGTCTGCTCAAAATGCCATCCTATTTCGTGTCCAGCCGGATTGACGATGCAAACGATAAGCCGCTAGGGTCTGTGACGGTGAAATTCGACGCATCAGACATGGCGCTCTATCTCACAGGCCGGCATATTTCACTGATCATAAACCGCCAAGGGCGTGTCATCACCAGCTCGTCAGAGCCGTTCATGCTACGCAACGTAGCGGCGCTGCTGCCACCGGGATCGACAGTACCATCGACCGACGGCGAGGAGTCGGGAGACCCCCTGAACGTACAGGCAATGGACCTCCACAACCATACCGGCGGATGGGTCATCGACGGCAAGCCCTATCTGCTGCGCAGCCAGCCGCTGCCCAATACGCAGTACCAGTTGCTCACACTGGCGTCACTGGATGACTTGGCGCTCATGGGAAAACGGCACGCATGGACGGCGGGGCTGGTGGCGGTGGTCGGACTGGCTCTGCTCCTACTGTCCAGCCATGTGGTGGGCCAGATGTTGATACGCCGCCAGGACGAACGGTATGCGGCCAACTATGACGTCTTGACCGGTCTGCCGAATCGACGCGCGGTAGTGGCTCAGTTGGACCGTTTGTTTGCCGTAGCGAAGCAAACGCAATCGTGGGTAATGGTGGCGTCTATCGATCTGGACGGTTTCAAGACAATCAATGACACCTACGGCCACGAGGTCGGCGACAAATTCCTGATCGAAGTCGGCCGCCGCATGTCTGCCGCCCTGCGCGCGAGCGACATGTTGGGCCGGTTTGGTGGAGACGAATTCGTCGTGATCGGCCTGGCCGCTCCGGCCGAGGCCGATGATCCCGATGCAACAGCCAATGCACTACGCAGCCGTCTGGCTCCGCTGTTGATCGGCACTTACACTTTCGACGAGTGCAGTTTCGACTATGCCGGCGCGAGCTTTGGTATCGCCAGCGCAGATCCGTCGGTCAGCTCTGTGGAGAGCTTGCTCAAGGAAGCGGACAGGCTGATGTATGCCGACAAACAGGCAAGGCGAACGCAGCAAACGGCATAAAAATCAGCCACCACGACGGCCGTACTGCGCGAGGTGTTGGGGATCCAGAACAGGGATCCACCAGCACGGCGCGCCGGCTTGGGGTCAGGTCTGCAAGAAAGCCCCCACGCTGCGCCTTCGGCTTGCTGCCCCCCGAGGGGGGCGTTTTTGTTTTGGGGCGCCCCGGCAACAAAAAACTTCGGAACGATGTCGATTTCCGGCGAATTCATTCGTCGTGCTCTTGCAACCGTTCACTGAGGAATTCCCATGCTGCAGAACCATGTCTATAGGTGGGTGATCGTCGCGGCTGGTGGCCTGCTGGGCTGTATCGCCATTGGCGCTATGTTTTGCCTGCCGGTGTTTTTATTTTCGATTGCCCAAGATACCGGCTGGTCGACGACGGGGATATCTACCGCCATGACCGTCGGTTTTCTTGCCTTGGCAGTTGCCAGCCCCCTTTGGGGCACGCTGTCGGACCGGCTGGGCCCCAGGCTGGTAGTACTGACCGGTTCCGTGCTGCTGGCCGCTGGACTGGCGCTGGCCAGTAAAGCACCGTCGCTGCTGGTCTTTCAACTCGCTTTTGGCCTGCTGGTCGGCGCCTCCGGCGCTGCAATCATGGTACCGATCATGGCCAGCGTCACCGGCTGGTTCGATACGCATCGCAGTCTCGCGGTGTCTCTCGTCTCCGCAGGCATGGGCGTGGCGCCCATGACCATGTCGCCCCTGGCCGCCTGGCTGATCGACAGCCATGATTGGCGCAGTGCCATGCTGATTATTGCCAGTATCGTCGCCGCCTCGATGATCCCAATCTCGTTGCTGATCCGCCGCCCGCCCGCACTCGCAGAGCCTGCGGCAGCATCCCCTCAAATGACTGATCAGCCGTCCCTATCGCTGGCAGAAGCGCTCAAGTCGCGGCAGTTCATCATTCTGGCCTTGACCAATTTTTTCTGCTGCGCCACTCATTCCGGCCCGATTTTTCACACGGTAAGCTATGCCGTGACATGCGGTATTCCAGTGATTACGGCGGCGACCATCTACAGCCTGGAGGGTCTGACCGGCCTCGGTGGCCGAGTCGCTTTTGGTCTCTTAGGCGACAGGTTGGGCGCCAAGCGAGTCCTCGTCTGGGGACTGCTCGCGCAGGCCTTTGGCGCGCTGATCTATGCTTTCGCCAGCAATCTGGGGACCTTTTACGCGGCGGCAGCAGTGTTCGGTTTCATCTACGGCGGGATCATGCCGCTCTATGCCGTAATCGTCCGCGAGAATTTCCCATTGCACATGATGGGTACGGTGATTGGCGGTACGACCATGGCGGGCAGCCTGGGGATGGCAACCGGCCCGGTAGCGGGCGGCTTTCTCCACGACATCACCGGCAGCTATGTCTGGCTCTATGTCGGGTCTTTTGCGCTGGGCACAGGCGCTTTCCTGATCGCCCTGACTTTCAAACCATTTCCGAAGAGCGCAATCGCATTACCTCCTCTTTCCAAGCAGATTGACTGAACACCCGCGCCTGACTCATGACAGCCCGCCACCAAAAAAGTCCGCCGGCGTCAGGCGTCGTATGTTCGACGCCGGTTGCTCTTGGCTTGAGTCCTGGATGTCGCCGGCGTAGGGAAACGAGGGTAAGACGTCGCCATAAGCGGGCCTGTATGCGACACGCTCGCACTGGATGAGTTGACAATCGGCGGTACTTGGCAAATACTTTACCAAATGGTGAACTATTATCAAACCTTGGATCGGACATTTGCAGCGCTGGGAGACCCGACCCGCCGCGCCATCCTGGCACGACTCGAGCAGGAAGGCAGTGCGACTGTCAGCCAGTTGGCGCAGCCATTTTCCATCAAGCTGCCAGCCGTCATGAAACACCTGGACGTCCTTGACGATGCCGGACTCATCATCCGCACCAAGACGGGACGCACCGTTATCGTGCGCCTATCGCCTGCCCCCATGCAGGCCGCGATGGATTGGCTACGTCGCTACGAGCATTTCTGGACCCATAGCCTCGATCGCCTGGCTGCCTACGCGGAAAGCCAGGAAGCTCAACGGAGACCCGAAAAATGACCAGCCTGACTCTTGTAAGACGTATCGCGGCACAGCCCGCTACGGTATTCGATGCTTTGACCACATCTGACGGCATCGCCTGCTGGTGGGGCCCGGACGGCGGGCCGGTGCTCATCGCCGAAACCGATGTCCGGGTCGGCGGCCGTTTCCGAGTGAGATTTCGCATGCTCGACGGCAGCGAACATGAAAGCAGCGGCGAATACCTGCATGTCGACCCTCCACACCATCTGGCGATGAGTTGGCGCTGGTCCGATGACGAAGACGGCGGCGAGTCGCGCGTCGAATTTGTGTTGCGCGCCACTGACACCGGTACCGAACTC
>Ga0182743_1001243_pt1 | contig 25529 bp, 22 predicted proteins | sample eDN3rd30CKraftOP_FD_128522 | JGI IMG/M metagenome (GOLD analysis project Ga0182743, IMG submission 128522) | Enriched Organic Plus compost microbial communities from Emeryville, California, USA - eDNA 3rd pass 30_C Kraft OP (version 2) (version 2) ... | reverse complement strand
CGTGGCCTTGGCGCTGCTCGGAGCCATCGCCGGGCCGGCGGCAGCTCCGGGTTCCGCAGCGGTGAACAAGAGGCAGGCGCAATGCCGCCAGGCGATCACTTCGGTGTTCACCTTCCGCAAGGGTGTCACGGCGAACAAGAGGAAAAAGGCCGTGAAGATCATCTGCGAGACGATGGCCATCGGACCCGTCGGTCCGAAGGGTGCCCCAGGCGCCACCGGGCCCACGGGATCGCAGGGCCAGCCCGGGCCGACGGGACCCACGACCACCGGGCCGATCGGGCCGACGGGACCCACGGGTGACACCGGACCGACGGGAGACGTCGGACCCACGGGTGCCTCGGGAGCGGTGCCCTCGGTGCTCGCGTCGGTCTCGTCCTACCAGGTGATGACCGCTCCGACCAACGACGTCGTCAACTGGAGCACGAGGTACGACCCCGGCTTCTCCTTCGATTCGTCCACCGGCGTCTTCACGGCCCCGGAGACCGGCCTGTATCTGATCGAACCGTCGATCACCACCGGCCCGATGTTGCGGCTCCTGTCGAGCGGCTCCTCCACTCCGCCGTCGCTCGCCGTCGTCGTGAACGGAATGGTGGTGGACCAGCAACAGTTCCCGCTGATGAACGTCGACACCCCCTATCTGGACCCGATCCACCCCGGCGTCGATCTGGTCGCTGCGCTTCAGACTGCTCAGGCCCGGGCCCAGGCGGTCGTGTACCTGGCGGCCGGTGACACGGTTGTGATCCGGGTCACCAAGTCGGACCCGTCCGTCGACTACGTCACCACCGGGGACCTGAAGATCACGATGCTTCCCTGAGGTTCGGGGCCCTGGGCACCGGGTATTCCCGTCGCATGGCCGGCGGAACAGGTTTCAGCGCCCAGGATGCCGAGTCGGACTTCTCCAAGGCCCGGCGCGGCCAGAAGCGCAGGGCCCTGATCGCCAAGGTGAAGGGGGGCGGGAGGCCGATCCTCTTCCTTGACGACGTCACGGCGGCGTTGGGGCGGACCGGCATGCGGAGGCTCGGGCTCCGGTCGATCCCGCTGGATTCGATAGTCGGCACGGTGGATCGCGGGCACGGTTTCGACGGGGAGTTCCGGCCGACCACCAAGCGGGTCAGGAACCGGTGGATGCGCATCGCGGCGGCCGCGAGGCGAGGGGAGAGCTTCCCCCCGATCAGCGTTTACCGGGTCGGCACGGTCCACTTCGTCGAGGACGGCCACCACCGGGTTTCGGTCGCCCGTCAGCTCGGGCATGAGGTGATCGAGGCCAGAGTCACGGAGATCACGACCCGGACCCCGCCCAGCGAGATCGGCCTCACGGCCTCCGCCTTCCGACGGAAGTCGCTGCTCAGGACCTGAGCCGTTCGCCGTTCGCGGGATCGAAGAGAAGCAGCCGGTCCGGGTCCACCCAGAGTTTCAACGTCTCGCCCCTCTTTGCCTTGCTCTCCGGGGAGAGCCGGGTCACGACCTGGTTGGTGTCGCCCCCGGCGAGTTCCTCCAGTCCCGCCTCGGAGGCGGCCTGTTCGACCTTCTCGACCTCCTGGCTGCCGGCGTCGAAATATGCGTAGAGCTCGGAGCCCATCGATTCAACGAGGTCGATCTTCGCTTCGAAGGTGACTCCCTCTCCGAGGTGATCGCCGACCAGTTCCGCGTCCTCGAAATGCTCGGGCCTCAGCCCGCAGATCACCTCCTGCCCGTCGCTGACCGCGCCCTTGAGTTCGTCCGTGAGCGGCAGGGTCGCGAACGGGAGCTCGACCTCGTCCCCGTGAACCTTGCCGTGGACGAAGTTCATCGAGGGGGAGCCGATGAAGCCGGCGACGAACAGGTTGACCGGGTCGTTGTAGAGGTTGGCCGGGGTGTCGACCTGCTGCAGCACTCCGGAGCGCATCACCGCCACGCGGTCGCCGAGGGTCATCGCCTCGGTCTGGTCGTGGGTGACGTAGACCGTGGTCGTCCCGAGACGGGACTGGAGTTCGGCGACCTCGGTCCGCATCTGGACCCGCAGTTTCGCGTCCAGGTTGGACAGCGGCTCGTCCATCAGGAACGCCTTCGGGTCGCGGACGATCGCCCGGCCCATCGCCACGCGCTGGCGCTGGCCACCGGAGAGGTTCGCCGGCTTCCGGTCCAGGTGCTCGGTCAGGTCGAGGGTCTTCGCCGCTTCCTCGACCTTCGCGTCGATCTCCTTCTGGTCGACCTTGGCGAGCTTCAGCGCGAAGCCCATGTTCTCGCGCACGGTCATGTGCGGGTAGAGGGCGTAGTTCTGGAAGACCATCGCGATGTCGCGGTCCTTGGGGGCGCGGTTGTTGACCACTTCGCCGTCGATCTTCAGTTCGCCGTCCGAGATGTCCTCGAGGCCGGCGATCATGTTGAGTGCGGTCGACTTGCCACAGCCGGACGGTCCGACGAGGATCATGAACTCGCCGTCCTTGATCTCGAGGTCCATCGATTTGACGGCCTCGTAGCCGTCGCCGTACTTCTTGGTCACGTGGTCGAGAACGATGTCTGCCATTGGGTCCTTTCCGGGCTGCGCCTAGCCCTTGACGGCTCCGGAGGTCAGTCCCGCCACGATCCGGCGCTGGAACAGCAGGACGAAGATGATGATCGGGATCGTCACGATCACAGCCGCGGCGGCGATGCTGCCGGTCGGCTGGGTGAACTGCGAGTCACCGGTGAAGAAGGCGAGTGCCGCCGGGACGGTTCGCGAGGCGTCCGACGAGGTGAGCGAGATCGCGAACAGGAAGTCGTTCCACGCGAAAATGAAGACCAGGATCGCGGCCGTGAACATCCCGGGCGCCGCCAGGGGGACTATCACCTTCGTGAACGCCTGGAACGGCGTGGCACCGTCGACCTGGGCCGCCTTCTCGAGGTCCCACGGGATCTCCTTGAAGAAGGCCACGAGCGTGTAGATCGCGAGTGGCAACGAGAACGTGAGATAGGGAATGATCAGCCCGAGCCAGGTGTCGTACAGGCCGAGTGTGCGCCACATGTCGAACAGCGGACCTACCGTGGAGATCGGCGGGAACATGGCGATCGCCAGGGCGCCGGCGAGGATCACGTTCCGGCCGGGGAACTCCAGCCTGGCGATCGCGTAGGCGGCGAAGCTGGCCAGGACGATCGAGACCGCGGTGGTGATCAGCGCGATCCCCAGCGAGTTGATCAGCGGCTTGATGAACGGGCTCTCCGAGATCCCGCCATCGAAGAGGCTCTTGTAGTTCTCGAGCGAGAACTCGCTGGGGATGAAGGCCTGGTCGGTGATCGTCGCCGGGGTCTTCAGCGAGAGCGAAATGATCCAGACGACGGGGATCAGCGCGAAGATCAGGACCAGCGCCAGGCCGATGGTCCAAAGCGTCTTCTCTCGGGCGGTGTGTTCCATCAGGCCTTCCCGCTGTCAGGTTGCCGGGCGCCCAGGCCGCGGACGAAGATGACCGCGATGATCAGGACGCAGATGAAGATCAGGACCGAGACCGCGGATCCCAGGCCGAGGTTCAGGCGCGAGATCAGCTGCTGGTAACCGAGGATGGAGACCGACTGGGTGTCCTGCGCCCCGTTGGTCATGATGAAGATCGTGTCGAAGATCCGGAACGCGTCCAGCGTCCGGAAGAGCAGGGCGACGAGGATGGCCGGCTTCATCAGCGGCAGCGTGATCCGGGTGAACCGCTGCCAGGCGCTCGCGCCATCCACCTTGGCGGCGTTGTAGAGACCGTCGTCGATCGTGGTCAGGCCGGCGAGCAGGAGCAGGGCCATAAAGGGGGTGGTCTTCCAGACCTCGGCCATGATGATCACGGCGAAGGCGGAGAACCGCTCGCCGAACCAGTCCTTGTCCTCGGCGATGAACGGCAGGTGGTTGACGAAGCCCGTATCCGGGGCGAAGGCGAACTGCCAGGAGAAGGCGGCGACCACGGTGACGATCCCGTACGGGATCAGGACCGAGGTCCGCACCACGCCGCGGCCGAAGATCGCCCGGTGCATGACGAGCGCGATCGCCATGCCGAGGCAGAGCTCGATCGAGACCGAGATCACGGACAGGAACACCGTGTTGAAGAGGTCGGTCCACCACAGGTCGGAGGTGAGGACGGCGGTGTAGTTGTCGAGGCCGACGAAGCCGCCCTCTTCCGGGAAGCGGAGGTCGACCTGCTGGAGGGAGAGGACGATCGCGTACCCGATCGGGTACGCGGTCACGGCCAGCATCGCGATCGCCGCGGGGGCACAGAGCAGCCAGCCGAGCCGGCGTTCGGATTTCGCGCGGTCGCTCACAGGAGGCCTTCCCTCTTGACGCCCTGCTCGACCTTGTCCTTCAGTTCGTCGTACGCCGGGGCGGGATCCTTCGGGTTGATCTTCGTCGGGGGATGGAGCGCGGACTGGATGGCCAGGCTCACGTCCTGGTAGGCGGGAGTGACCGGCCGGGGCCCGGCGGTCTCGATCGACTCCCGGACCAGGTCGGCGAATCCCGGGTATGCCTTCCGGACGACCTTCGTGTCGTATAGGCCCGACCGGGCGGGAGCGAGGCCGTCGAGCTCCGTGACGGTCAGCTGTTGTGGCGGCGCGGTGAGGCATCGGGCGGCCTCGTAGGCCAGGTCGGCCTTCTCGGAGTACGAGCTGATCGCGAGGTTGAACCCTCCGAGCGGTGGCTTGCTCTCGGTCCCGGGGATCACGCCGGGGTATCTGGCCGCGCCCATCTTCTTCGCGATTTCGGGTGCGTTCTCGAGCGCGCTGCCGTAAGCGAAGGTGTAGTTGACCATGAACGCCGCGCCCGCTTCGAAGCCGAGCCGCGACGTGTCCTCGTCGGAGGTCGTCAGGTTCGGTGCGGCGGCGCTCGAGTTCGCGACGAGGCCCATGGAGGCGAGGGCTTTCTCGGTGGGGTCGCGAGCCAGGTCGACCTCGGTCGGACCGGAAAGGACCTGGGTCCCGGCGGACTCGATCATCGCGTTGGCCCAGACCGTGAAGCCCTCGTAGCGGTTGGACTGGAGCTGGATCTGGCCACCGTTGGCCCTTCCGATCTTCTCCGCCATCCTGACCATCTCGTCCCAGGTCTCGGGCGGCTTCGGAACCAGGTCCTTGCGGTACCAGAGGAGCTGGGTGTTCGAGTTGAACGGGGCGCCATATAGATCTCCCTCGAAGCTCGCGGTCTCGACCACGGGCCTGAACACGCCGCGGGTGACCTCCCTGGCGTCGGTCCCCGACCATTTGCGGATCCACCCGGCGTTGGCGAACTCCGCCGTCCACACGACGTCCATTCCGATCAGGTCGATCGAGGAGTCCTCCGCACCGAGTCGCCGGACGAGCTGCTCGCGCTGCTGGGACGCGTCGGTCGGGAGCAGTTCGAGCTGGATGTCGTACTTGCCGCCCGACTGTCTGGAACAGGTCTCGGCGACCTTCTGGATCGACCCGCCCGGCTGGATCGCGATGAACCACTTGAGGGAGACGGGACCGTCGTCGTCCCCGCCGCATCCCGAGAGGACGCCCGCGCCGATGATCCCGGCGCAGATAACTGAAGCGAAGCGTGCCCGTCTCCGTCCTCTCATGGGCATGGATTACCCGCTCACCGGCGGGCCAATCACGGGCTCCTCGGCGGAAGCGCCTGTGGGCTTTCTTCGGCGAAATGGATGCGGATCATGCGCGGACCTGCTCTCGTCGGGCCGGGCGCGTTTCCCCCGGACATTCCATTCCTAACGCATCGCCGGCCGCACGGCCAGTGCTGGTCAGGCGGGTGTCTCGTGAAGTTCGGTGGAGCGCAGCTCCCTGGCCAGGCTCACGGCGTCATAGGCGCCCGTGTGACGGATGCCGTTGACGAAGAACGTGGGGGTGCCGTGGGCGCCGCTCGCGTCACCGGAGGCGGCGTGCTTCTGGACGACGTGCGAGAACCTGCCGCTCTGCACATCCTCGACGAACCGGTCCACGTCCAGGTCGAGTTTGGCCGCGTAGCCGATCAGGTCCTCGATGTCCAGGTCGCCCTGGTGATCGTAGAGCTCGACGTGCATCTCCCAGAACTTGCCCTGGGCGCCGGCGGCTTCGGCGGCCTCGGCCGCGAGCTCGGCGTGGGGGTGGACGTCGACCAGGGCGAGGTGCCGGTACACGTAGACCATCTCGTCGCCCATCCGTTCCCGCAACTCGCGAATCATTCCGGTCGCCCTGCCGCAGTAGGGGCATTCGTAGTCGCCGTACTCGACCAGTTGGTAGGGGGCGTTCGGGTCACCGAGGTAGTGGTCGTATTCCGGGTCGAACGGCTTGTCGAGGAACCGGGGCAGGCTGGCGCTCGTCTCGCCCCGGATAACCGCCGCGAGCCGGAAGATCACCCAGGCGAGGCCGATCGCAACGATCGAGGCGATGAAGATGCCGACGACCGCGTGGTCCTGGGTCTCGATGTCGTCGTAGGCGAGACGGGCGATCAGCAGCGAGACCGTGAACCCGATTCCGGACAGCGCGGCGCCGCCGACGGTCTGGCCCTTGCCGATCCCGCGGGGCATCTCCCCGACCCGGGTCTTCAGCGCGACCACGACGCCACTCGTGATGCCGAGCGTCTTGCCGATCACGAGACCGGCCACGACGCCCCAGGTCAGCGTCGAGCCGATCGCATCACCCAGGACCCCGCCGCCGAGGTCCACCCCGGCGTTGGCGAGCGCGAAGAGCGGTACGATCGCGTAGCTGGTCACCGGGTGGAGCAGGGTCTGGAAACGCTCGTTCGGGGAGAGCGCCTGCTGGACGCTCTGGTTCGCGTTGCGGGCGACCTCGGGCAGCGGCGACTGACGGAACGCGCGCACCCGGCGGGCGGCCTTCTCCACCTTCTTCGGTTCTGGCGGGTAGGCCGCGACCAGGAGGCCGCCCAGCATGCCGGCCAGCGTCGCGTGGATCCCGGATTCCATCGCCGCGACGAAGAGCACGATCACGACGGCGAGATAGGCGCCGGAGCGCCAGACGTTGAAGCGCGGGAAGAGGGCGATCAGTCCGAGGCAGGCGACGCAGACCGCGATCGCGACCGGGTTTACCGAGTCCGAGTAGAACAGGCCGATCACGCTGATCGCGACGATGTCGTCGACGATCGCCACGGTGAGCAGGAAGACCCGGAGCTGGGTGGGGAACTTCGGGCCCACGATCGCGAGTGCCCCGAGGAGAAACGCGGTGTCGGTGGCGATCACGATGCCCCAGCCGTGCTCGTTTCCGGAGCCCGCGTTCATCCCGAGGAAGATCAGCGCCGGGAGCAGCATGCCGCCGATACCGCCGAGGACCGCCACCCACACGCGTTTGCGTTCGGTCAGTTCGCCCATGTTGAACTCGCGCCGGACCTCCATTCCGATCACGAAGAAGAAGGTCGCCATCAGGGCCTCGTCGAGCCAGTACCGGAGGGGATGGTCGATCGACCAGTCGCCCAGGTTGATCGAGAGGTCGGTGTTCCAGAAGCTGTCGTAGCTGTCAGCGACCGGCGAGTTGGACCAGATCAGGGCCGCGAGGGCGGCGAGCAGCAGCAGCCCGGCGCTGCCCGACTCGGTCGCCAGGAACTGGCGCATCGGCTTCGCGACCTGGGCCGCGAGATCGCGCCTGCTCTCGGTTGTGTCTGGGTCGTGAGGTTCCTTCGCCACGCCTCAGGGAACCTACCGGGTCGGGAGGCCCCGTTCGTTCGGTCGGCTTCGCCTAGTGCGTGAGGCCGGCCTGGTCCGACTCGATCCGCTCCTCGAGCGAATCGAAGGCGGCGCGGGCCTCCTCCACCAGGATCTCGACGCGGCTCTCCCCGGCGACGGCGACGATCTCGTTGCCGGTGACCTCGCCGATGAGTTCCAGGTCCACGCCCTGCCCTGCCAGCTTCTCGAGTTCGGCCGCTTCGCCCGCCAGGAGGAAACCGCCGGGACCCTCCCCGAACAGCGCGTCCTCGGCCGAGCATTCGCGGCGGACCAGGACCGGTTCGAGGTCCACCTTGCAGCCGGGTCCGGACGCGATCGCGAGCTCGGCCAGGGTCGTGACGACGCCGCCGTCCGAGACGTCGGTCGCGGTGCGGACGACTCCGGCGCGGACCGCCTCGCGGACGAGCTCGATCGCCGCCCGTACGGGTGCGATCTCCCGGGCCGGCAGGCCCTTGCCGAGCTGGCCGCGCAGCTTCTCGAGCTCGGAGCCGGCCAGCGACGGGTCGAACGGACCGACGAGGGCGATCCGGTCACCCTCCCGCCAGTTCTCACCGGCCGCCTGCTCCGGGTCGGGCAGCTCCCCGACCATGCCGACCACCGGGGTCGGGTAGATCGGACCCTGCGGTGTCTCGTTGTAGAGGGAGACGTTGCCGCCGACCACCGGCGCCTCCAGGGCCCGGCAGGCCTCGGCCAGGCCGTCCACGGCGCGGCCGAGCTGCCACGCTACGCCGGGCTTCTCCGGGTTGCCGAAGTTCAGGCAGTTGGTCACCCCGAGGGGTTCGGCGCCCACCACGGCCAGGTTGGCGGCGCACTCCAGCGCGGCCTCGATGGTGCCCTGGAACGGGTCGCAGGCGACCCGGCGCCCGTTGCCGTCGATCGCCACCGCGATGGCCCGGTTGGATTCCGGGATGTTGAGGACCGCCGCGTCGGCGGTCCCGGCCCGGTGCACCGTCCGCGAGCCGACGATCGAGTCGTACTGCTCGTAGGCCCAGCGCTTCGAGGCGATCGAGGGGGACCCCAGCAGGGCGAGCGCAATGTCGCTCGGGGATGCGTCGGCCGCGATGTCCACCCGGTTCGGGTAGGTCCACTCGGCCGGCTCCTCGGGCTCGAGGTCGTAGAGCGGGCAGCCGTCGACGAGGTCTTCCACGCGGATCTCGCCCACGGTCTCGCCGTTCTTCAGGATCCGGAAGTTGCCGGTGTCGGTGACCTCGCCGATCACGGCCGATGCGGTCTGCCACTTCGTGCAGAGGGCAAGCACCGCGTCGACCTTGTCGGGTTCGACGATCGCGAGCATGCGTTCCTGGGATTCGGACACCATGATCTCGAAGGGCTCCATGTCGGCTTCCCGCAGCGGGACGAGTCCGACGTCGATGTCGATGCCGGTCCCTCCGGCCGACGCCATCTCGCCGGCGGAAGAAGTCAGCCCCGCGGCCCCGAGATCCTGGAGCGAGACGAGCAGGTCCTCGGCCAGAAGCTCCTGACAGCACTCGAGCAGCTTCGATTCCTCGAACGGGTCTCCGATCTGGACGGTGGGACGCTTGGCGTCGTCACCCTCGTCGAGTTCGGCCGAGGCGAGCACCGACGCGCCGCCGATGCCGTCGCGCCCGGTGAGCGATCCGAACAGGACGACCTTGTTGCCGGCCCCGGCGGCTGCCGCCCGGACCATCTCGTCCGTGCGGGCAAGGCCGACACACATCGCGTTGACGAGCGGATTCTGCTCGTAAGGTGGCTCGAAGTAGATCTCGCCTCCGACCGTGGGGATGCCCATCGAGTTGCCGTAGTGGCCGATCCCCCGCACCACGCCGTCGACCAGGTAGCGGGTGCGTTCGGTGTCGGGCTCACCGAACCGCAGCGAGTCCAGGATCGCGATCGGACGGGCCCCCAGCGCGATGACGTCGCGGAGGATGCCACCCACCCCGGTCGCGGCCCCCTGGAACGGCTCGACCGCGCTCGGGTGGTTGTGGGACTCGACCTTGAAGGCGACCGAGTAGCCGTTGCCGATATCCACGGCGCCCGCGTTCTCGCCGGGTCCCATCACGACGCGCGGCCCCTCGGTGGGCAGGTTCCGCAGCAGCTTCCGCGAGTGCTTGTAGGCACAGTGCTCGGACCAGAGCAGCGAGAACATCGCGAGCTCGACGCCGTTCGGCTCGCGACCCATCTTCTCGCAGATCAGGTCGAACTCGTGGTCGGTGAGACCGAGTTCACGGTGGGGGCTATTCTCGCTCATGCGCCGGCTCCGGCCAGGGCGGGGCCCCGGAAGATCGCGAGGCCGTCGGTGGAGCCGCTGAACGCCTCGACCGCGTGCTCGGGGTGCGGCATCAGGCCTAGCACGTTGCCGGCCTCGTTGGTGATCCCGGCGATGTCGTTGAGGGAACCGTTCGGGTTCTGGCCCGGCGCGTACCGGAACGCGACCTGGCCGCGGGACTCGATCTCCTCGAGCATTTCGGGCGGCGCGAAGAAACGGCCCGACTGGTGCTTGAACGGGATCGAGATCTCCTGGCCCGGCTCCAGGCCGGCCAGGAAGGGCGAGTCGCTCTCGCCGACCACCAGGGTGCCCTGGCGGCAGATGAACCGCGTCCGTTCATTGGTCAGCAGCGCGCCGGGCAGCAGGCCGCACTCGCAGAGCACCTGGAACCCGTTGCAGATCCCGAGCACGGGCCCGCCCTCGGCGGCGAACTCCGCGACGGCGGTCATTGCCGGAGAGAGCCCCGCGATCGCGCCGGCCCGCAGATAGTCGCCGTAGGAGAACCCGCCGGGCACGACGATCCCGTCGAGGCCGGAAAGGTCGGTCTCCTCGTGCCAGACGAGTCGGGCGTGGCCCGGGCCACCCCCGCTCGCGATCTGGCAGGCGTTCAGGGCGTCGCGCTCATCGCAGGATCCCGGGAACTGCAGTACACCCCAGATCATCCGGCGAAGGTCTCGATCTCGTAGTCCTCGATCAGAGGGTTGGCCAGGAGCTTCTCGCAGAGGTCTTCGAGACGGTCCGGACTCTCGGCCTCCAGCTCGACGATCCGGCCGACGCGGACGTGGCCGATCTCTTCGAATCCCAGCGCGGGCAAGGCGTTCTCGACGGCTTTGCCCTGCGCGTCGAGGATGCCCTCCTTCGGCCGGATGAGTATGCGTGCCTTGATCAAAGCTCCCTCCCGGTGATCCGCTCGTAGGCTTCTCGGTACTTGGCCTGCGTCTGGGCGACGACGTCGTCGGGAAGCTCCGGGGCGGGCGGGTTGTGGTCCCAGCCGGCCGCGTTGGCCCAGTCGCGCACGTACTGCTTGTCGAAGGACGGCTGCGTCTTGCCGGGCTCGTACTCGTCGGACGGCCAGTAGCGCGAGGAGTCCGGCGTGAGGACCTCGTCGCCGAGGACGATCTCGGCCCCCGCGTAGCTGCCGAACTCGAACTTGGTGTCGGCCAGGATGATCCCCTTCTCGGCGGCGTGGGCGGCGCCGTACTCGTAGAGCTCGATGGAGATGCGGCGCAGTTCCTCCATCAGGTGCCGGTCCCCGACGATCTCGGCGGCGCGATCGAAGTCCACGTTCTCGTCGTGGTCCCCGAGCTCCGCCTTGGTGGCGGGGGTGAAGATCGGCCGCGGCAGCTTGTCGGACTCCTTGAGCCCCTCCGGCAGGCCGACCCCGCACACGGATCCGGTCTCCTGGTACTCCTTCCAGCCCGAACCGGAGAGGTAGCCGCGCACCACGCACTCGACCGGGTACATCTCGAGCTTGCGCACCCGCACGGCCCGGCCCGCGACCTCTTCCGGCACGTCGTTGGAAATGAAATGGTTCGGCACGATGTGCCGGGTGTTCTCGAACCAGAAGTTCGACATCTGGGTGAGAACCTTCCCCTTGTCGGGGATCTCCGTGGGCATGATCACGTCGTAGATCGAGATCCGATCGGAGGCGACCAGGAGCAGGTCATCCCCGATTTCATAGATCTCCCGGACCTTCCCGGAGTTGACGAGCTTGAGGTCTTCGATCGAGTTCGGCATCTTCCACAAGCTACCCAATCGGCTACCCACGAAGACTGAGCCGGGATAACCTCCGCCAATGCGCAAGATCCTGCTTTCGTCCGCCGTCTCGTTCGCCCTGCTGCTCGCGGCTGCAGGCCCGGTTCGGGCCGCCGAGGTTCCCCGCTGCGTCGGGTCCTATTCGCAGTCCACGATCTACTCGGGCCAGAACCCGATCGAGAACCTGATCGTGGGCGGCGGCGGGGTGCTCTACGCCTCGGGCAACGAGGGTGACGCGGGGGTACTCAAGGCGTACACGAAGGGCGTGACCACTCCCCGCACGGTGACGACGGGCAAGCCCGGTGGCGGGGGCCTGGCCTGGGAGGGACGCAAGCTGCTCTGGGGGTACGGTGACCTGCTGGCCAACGGGCAGACGGGCGACGTCGACCCGAAGGCGGGGCTCTACCGGGTGAACACCGTGACCGGGGCCAAGCGCGTGGTGTCCGACCACCTCGGCATGGCCAACGGGATCGCGCGGGGCAGGGACGGCTCCGTGTACGCGTCCAACACCTTCGGGGTCAAGCTCGATCGCATCACCCGTTCCGGGGTGACGCAGAACGGCTGGGCCGGCGTCGGGTCCGCCAACGGCCTGGTGGTCGGCAAGAACGGCCGCTACCTGTACGCAAACCAGATGCTCGAGAGTCCGTCGAAGATCGCCCGGATCGACATTCGGAGTCCCTCCCGGGTGGGCACCTTCTTCACCTCCCCGGAGGGGACCAACTCGCTGTTCGACGGGCTCGCCCGCGACGGCAGGAACAACCTCTACGTGGCGGTGTTCGGCAAGGGTGAGGTGTGGAAGGTCGGGCAGGACAGGCAGGCCTGCGTGCTCGCCACCGGTCTCTCGCAGACCACGTCGGTGGCGATCAGCGGAGCGCGGAAGGGCTTCCGGGCCGGGAACCTCTATGCCGCCGGGTTCGATGGGAAGATCATTCAGGTGACCGGGGCTACCAAGGCGAGGAACCCCTCGTGACCACCCCGGTCTCGAGGGCGCTTGCAGGCGTGACCACGATCGCGGTCTGTCTCGCGCTCCTCCCGGCGGTGGAGGCCGGTGCCGCCAGAAAATGCGTGCCGGGACCGAAGGCCCGCTGCGCGGGGGCCAAGCTGAACTGGAAGCTGAGGTTCCACGGCAGGATGAACGGAGCGAACTTCCGGGGCGCCAAGCTGCGGGGAGCCGACCTCCGGAACGCGAACCTGAAGAACGCCGACCTGCGCGGCGCCGACCTGACCGGGGCAAACCTTCGTAACGCGTGGCTGGTCGGGGCGAAGCTGAACAAGGCCACGCTCACCACGGCGACCCTCACCGGGGCGACCTTGAACCGGGCCGACCTGACCAGGGCGAAGGCGGAGAACGCGAGGTTCTACGGCGCGGAGCTGAGGGCCGCCACCCTGACCAACGGCAATTTCTCGAACTCGTCCTTCTATGGTGCCGACCTGACCAACGCGAACCTGCGGGGCTCGAACCAGCCGCCCCCGCCGCCCCCGTTCTCGAACGAGAAGCCCAAGCTCACGACGAACCTGATCAACGCGAACCTGTACGGCGCTTCGCTCTCCGGGACGAACCTGACCAACGTCAACCTGGAGAACGCCAACCTCTACGGGGTCGTCGCCCAGCCGAAGCCGGCCAACTTCACGGGCACGCTGCTCTACTCGGCGATCCTGAACAGCACGATCATGGAGGGCGCGAACTTCACCGATGCGTTCATGCACGCCAGCTCGATGATGATCTCGGCCTTCCAGCAGGCGAACTTCACGAACGCCTCCCTCGGTTCCGTCGTGGTCATGAACACGAACTTCGCGGGGGCGGACTTCACTGGCGCGGTGTTCCCGAACGCTCTGTGGATCCACTCGGTCTGCCCGAACGGCGTGCTCCAGGACGGGCTCTGCTGATCCCCGTCAGGCGACGGGCGGCCGCCACATGAGCCAGAGCCGGACCCCCGGCTCGACCTCCGCCTCGCGGACGAGCTCGAACCCGAACCGGGCATAGAAAGGGATGTTCCGCTCCCGCTGGGTCTCCAGCCAGCAGCCGACCCCGTCGCGGTCCGCCCTCTCGAGCCCGGGCCCGAGCAGGGCGCTCCCGTATCCCTGCCCCTGAGACTCGGGTGAGACGGAGAGGACGGACAGGTACCAGTGCGGCTGACTGGGCCAGCTGGAGGTGATGAGCCGCTGGACCTTCGAGACCTTGCCCAGGTGAGGGAGGCCGGCGGGCAGGAAGGGCAGGCTCTCCGCGAGAGATTCGCGGAAGTTGTGCTTCTTCGTCCCCGGTGGATACCAGAGGGCGGCGCCCGCGACCCGGCCGTCCGGCCGTTCGGTCACCCAGCCTGATCGCCGGGGCACGAATACGTGCTTGACGAGCGCCCGGTACTGGCGCCGCTCCACCCGGGCCCGGACCCGGTCATCGGGCAGGAGCCACGCCCATATCTCGTTGTCCTGGAATCCCCGGGCGACGGCGTCGGCCGCGGCCTTCGCGTCGCCAGGGCCGATCAGTCTCGGTTCAGGATTCCGCGGTGGGATCGTCGGCCTCTCGAATCTCCTCGAGCCGTTCGAAGATCTCCGGGACGTGGTTCAGGTATGCGCCGTAGTCGAAGATCGCGTCGAGGTCGAGTTCCGGCGCCGCTTCTCCGATCAGCTCGCGGAAGTGCGTGTCCCCGTCGAAGGCCTCGTGCGCGGCCGCCTGGACGATGCGGTAGGCGTCGTCCCGGGTCATGCCCGACTCGACCAGGGCGGTCAGGGCCCGCTGGCTGAACATCGCGCCGTTGGTCTGCTCGAGGTTCGATTTCAAACGGTCCACGTGGACCACGAGGCCGGAAGCGACCTGGGTCGCGATGTGGTGCATGTAATCGAGCCCGATCGTCGCGTCCGGCAGGATCACCCGCTCGGCGCCCGAGTGCGAGATGTCCCGCTCGTGCCACAGGGCGACGTTCTCGAGGCCGGTCTGCGCGTATCCACGGAGCAGTCGGGCGAGGCCGGTCAGCCGCTCGGTCCGGATCGGGTTCCGCTTGTGCGGCATCGCGGACGAGCCCTTCTGCTGGCCGGAGGCGAAGGGCTCCTCGGCCTCGCGGACCTCGGTCCGCTGGAGGTGGCGCACCTCGGTGGCGAAGCGCTCGATGCCCGCGCCGGCCAGGGCGATCGCGCTGAGCAGTTCGGCGTGACGGTCGCGGGGCACGACCTGGGTGGCGATCTCCTCGCGCTTCAGCCCGAGGGAGTCCATCACCCGCCGCTCGATCGCCGGGGGGACGGAGGCGTAGGTGCCCACCGCGCCGGAGAGTTTCCCGCGGGCCGCCTGTGCGGATGCCCGGGCGAGGCGCCGCCAGTTGCGGTCCGCCTCGAAGGCGAATCCGGCGAGGCGGAGGCCGAACGTCGTCGGCTCGGCGTGGACCCCGTGGGTTCTCCCCATGGCGAGGGTGTCCCTGAACTCGAAGGCCCGCTCGATGAGGGCGTCGCGGTAGGTCTTCGCACCGGCGACGAGGATCTCCCCGGCCTTGGTCAGCTGGACTGCCAGCGCCGTGTCGAGCACGTCCGAGGACGTGAGGCCGAAGTGGATCCAGCGGCCCTCCTCCCCGATCGAGGCGGCAACGACGTCGACGAAGGCGGCGACGTCGTGGTTGGTGATCTCCTCGCGGGCGTTTACGGCCTCCACGGTGAACGAGGCCTTTTCACGGCAGATCCGCGCGGCCTCCTCCGGCACGACGCCCTCCGCCGCCCAGGCGTCGGTGGCGGCGAGCTCGACGTCGAGCCAGGACTGGAACTTGGCCTGCTGGGTCCAGACCGCCCCCATCTCGGGGCGCGTGTAACGCTCGATCATTCGGGATCAGGCACCGAGGTTGATGATGCGGGCGGCGAGGATGCCGGCGTTCTTGGCCCCGTCGATGGCGACGCAGGCCACCGGGACGCCCGGGGGCATCTGCACCGCGGACAGCAGCGCGTCGAGGCCGCCGAGCGACTTGCCGAGGATCGGCACGCCGATCACCGGCAGGTCGGTGTGGGCGGCGGCGACCCCGGGGAGGGCGGCGGACATGCCGGCCCCGGCGATGATCACCTTGAGGCCACGCATCTTGGCGTTGGTGCAGTAGTCGGTGACGAGCTCCGGATCCCGGTGGGCGGACATCACGCGCACCTCGTAGGAGATGCCGGCCTCCTCGAGCGCTTGGCCCGCGGGCTGCATCTTGGGCTTGTCGTTCTTCGAGCCCATGATGATGCCCACCTTGGGCTCCTCCACTTCGATCTCCTCGAAGAGTTCCTCCACGGAGGCGAGGGTTTGAGGCTGCTGGGGGTTATCGCTCATTTGGAGTCCTGATCTCTCTCGCGCCGGACCGCCCGTTCGGCGATGTCACGTCGCATCTGTTTGCCTTCGAACTTGACTGCTTCTGCCGCATCGTAAGCGCGATCGCGCGCGGTCGCCGCGTCGGGACCCACGCCCGTCAGGTTGAGGACCCGGCCCCCGGCGGTGACGATCCGTCCGTCCTCCACCGCGGTGCCCGCGTGCACTACCTCGGCGGACTCGGCGGCTTTCTCCAGCCCGGTGATCACGTCGCCCTTCGAGGAGGATGCCGGGTAGCCCGCCGATGCGAGCACCACCGTCACGGCCCACCCGTCGTTGAACCGGACCTCGCGATCCGCCAGCCCGCCCGGTCGCGTGGCGGCCTGGAACAGGTCGACCAGGTCGGATTCGAGCCTTGGCAGCACGGCCTGGGTCTCGGGATCTCCGAAGCGGGTGTTGTACTCGAGCACCTTCGGCCCGGACGCGGTCATCATCAGGCCGGCGTAGAGGATTCCGTGGAAGGGAGTTCCGCGGCGGGCCATCAGGTCGACGATCGGCTGGTGGACCAGGGCCGACAGTTCGGCCAACTCGTCCGGGGACACCGTCTGGACGGGAGAGTAGCTCCCCATGCCTCCCGTGTTCGGTCCCGTATCACCGTCGCCGATCCGTTTGTAGTCCTGGGCGGGGGCGAGGGGGATCGCCCGTTCGCCGTCGCAGATCGCGAGCAGTGAGAGCTCCTCGCCCTCCATGAACTCCTCGACCACGACCTCGGTCTCGCCGAATCGTCGTTCGGTGAAGAACACGTCGATCGCCTCGCGGGCTTCGTCCTCGTCCATGCAGATGAGGACGCCCTTGCCCGCGGCCAGACCGTCGGCTTTGAGCACCACGGGAACCCCGGTCTCCTCGATCCTGGCCAGCGCGGACTCGCGGTCGGACACGACGCCGTAGGCGGCGGTCGGTACGCCGGCCTCGGCCATCGCCTCCTTGGCGAAGCTCTTCGAACCTTCGAGCCGCGCGGCCGAGGCGCTCGGGCCGAAGGCGGGGATGCCGACCGCTTCGAGCGCGTCCACCACGCCGACCACCAAGGGGGCCTCGGGTCCGACGGCGACGAGGTCGATCTCCAGCTCGCGGGCCTTCGCGGCGACCGACTCGACGTCGACCGGGTCGAGGTCGGGGAGACAGGTCGCGTCCGCGGCTATCCCGGGGTTCCCCGGGGCGCAGAACAGCTCGGGTGACTGGGGCGAACGGGCGAGGGCCTTGACGATGGCGTGCTCACGGCCGCCACCGCCCAGGACGAGGATGCGGACGCTCAAAGAACTTCGGTGAGCCGCTCGGGCGAGAGCGCCGTCAGGGTCTGGCTGGTCATGGTTCCGCGGGAGCCCATCTCGATGGAGACCCTTGCCATCACTTCCTCGGAGGGGGCCTCGATCACGGTGACGAAGTCGTACTGGCCGAGCGTCGTGTACTGGGCGACGACCTTCGCGCCGAGCGCCTCGACCTCGTGATTCACCTCACTCACCCGTCCGGGGTTGTTCCTCAAGGTCTTCACGCCTTCGGCGGTCAGGTTGGTGAGCATCACAAAAGTGGGCATCTGGGTCCTCTCCTTCTTTGCGACTGGTTCGCGACCGGTACCCGGTCTGCCGCCAGCTTAGTCGAGCACACCGAGGACTTCGCGCATCCACCGGACGTTCTCGCGTTCGAATGCGATCCCCCGCTTGAGGGCCAGGTAGGGACCGAGGTTCTCGGACCCGGGCCCGGCGCCCAGGAACTCCTTCTCGGTGGTTCCCGCGAGCACCGTTTCGCGGAGGGACTCGTACATCTTCAGCTTCTCGCGGCTCGCCTCCAGCCGCTCGCGGACCGCGCCGGCGATGTCGGCGGCGTTCGACTCGTTCAGGCTCGCGACCTTCACGAGCAGGTCGTCCCGGACCACCGTGGGCCGGGTGCGCCCCCGCACGAACTCGCCGAGCTCCTCCCGGCCGGCGGGGGTGATGCGGAAGACGCGCTTGTCCGGACGTTTGGTCTGGCGCACGGTCCGGGCCTTGACCAGGCCCTCGGATTCGAGCCGGTCGAGCTCACGGTAGACCTGCTGCTGGGAGGCGGGCCAGAAGTTGGCGACCGAGGCGTCGAAGCGCTTCGAGAGCTCGTAGCCAGACCCCTCCTCGGAGGTCAGCGCGGCGAGGACTGCGTGCTTCAGCGCCATGGCACTGGCAATGCTTCCGGATCGCCCCTATACTCAACAAATTGAGTAATCACTCTGTTGAGTATAGGAAGGGAGGCGACGGAATGTCCGAGGTGAAATGGGAGAGAGTGGTCCCGCCGGTGCCCGAGCACCCGGATGTCGTCGTCATCGGGTCAGGCCTCTCCGGCCTGACCGCCGCCGCCTACCTGGCCGCGATCGGCCAGGAGGTGCTGGTACTGGAGCAGTACGACGTCGCGGGCGGCTGCAGCCAGACCTTCCGTCGCAAGAACCAGTGGCAGTTCGACGTCGGTCTCCACTACATCGGCGGGGTGAAGACCGGTGAGATCGCGAGGATCCTGCGCGGCCTCGGCCTCCGGGACCGGATCGAGTTTCCCGAGCTCGATCCCGACGGATTCGACACCCTCATCTTTTCCGACCTCGAGTTCCGCGTCCCCAAGGGCTGGGACAACTACGTGGCGCGCCTGGTGGAGACGTTCCCCGACGAGGAGGAGGGGATCCGCGGCGTCACGGACGTCCTCCGGAACACCATGGCGGAACTGCGGGAGGTCGGCATCCCGGGCAAGGACACCGACCTGGCCGACTACGTGCAGCGGGCCCCCACGGTCGTGAGCTGGGGGATGAGGTCGATGACCGAGCTGCTCGACGAGTACTACGTGAGCGAGAAGGCCCGGGCCGTGATCCTCGGCCAGGCCGGGGACTACGCGACGCCCCCTTCCCGCACCCCGGTCACCCTCCACGCCGGGGTCCTGGACCACTACCTCCAGGAGGGCGCTTTCTACGTGCGCGGAGGCGGCCAGGAACTGGCGGGGCAGCTCGTCGACCTCATCCACCGCAACGGCGGAAGGGTCCGGACCCACGCCGAGGTGAAGCACATTGCGACCGAGCGAGACGGCGAGGGGTACCGCGTGACCGGCGTCGAGCTCGCGGGCGGGGAGTTGATCCCGACCGGGAACGTCGTCGCGACCGGCGACATCAAGCACCTGTTCCTCGAACTGCTCGACGAGGAAGCGGTGCCGGAGGAGATCCGCACGACCGTCGAGGGGTACAGGATGGCGACCCCGCTGGTCACGGTCTACCTGGGACTGGACTTCGACGTCTCCGAAAAGATGCCCGCGACGAACCTCTGGCTCCACAGCCGCTACGACCCGGAGGCCTATTACGACGCGGTCCAGAACGGCGAGTTCGACTCCGAACCTCCGGTCTACATCTCCTCGGCCACGGCCAAGGACCCGGGTCACGAAGGACACGCTCCCCCCGGATGCTCCACGGTCGAGCTGATGACCTGGGCCACGCCCGACCCGGCCGCCTGGGGCGTGGACGAGAGCGATGGCGCGCCGAAGTACAGCCGCCAGGCCTCCTACCGCGAGGCCAAGGACCGGATCACGGAACAACTGATCGACCAGGCCGAAACGGTGCTGGGCGAGCTCCGCCCGCACATCCTCTGGAAGGAGGCGGCGACCCCGATGACCCAGACCCGGTACACGCTCTCGACCGGTGGTTCCTCCTACGGGATCGAACTGGCCACCGACCAGTTCGGTCCGCTCCGGCTCGAGTACAAGACTCCGATCGAGGGCCTGGTGCTGGGCGGCGTCTCGAGCCGTCGCGGCCACGGGATCGTCGGCGCGATGGCGAGCGGGGTCGAGTCCGCCTCCGCCGTGGCGGGTCGAAATCTTCGTCGCGAGGTGGAGGAGGGCGCCGTGTTCGGCGACCCGTCGAAGCTCACCGCCGGCGGCGAGGGCTGGGACGCCCTCGAGGCCTGTCGCAAGCTCCAGGAGAAGAAGCTCCGGGCCTGACCCCGTGCGCGTGAGGGACCGTCAGGCGCCGAAGCCGGCGTGGATGTGGTCCGTGTGGTCGCTCATCGCGAAGGCCGGGCCGGGGCCGTCGACGTCCCAGCCGTAGATCAGCTCGGTCGGCTTCACGCCGTCGGGCAGGGAAGCGAGGATCTTGATCACCTCGGTGCAGGGGCTGGTCGCGGACTGGTCGGTGCACGGGACCCCGTTCACCGCGGCGATGTCCATGGCCCGGCCGCCGTAGTGGTTCGAGACGTTGCCCGAAGCGGTCAGCATGCTGTGGTCGGAGCGCAGCGACGAGAGCAGGATCGAGTACTTCTGGGTGAGGATCGCGAGCAGGTTCACGATCCGGCGGTCGATCAGTCCGTTCTGGATGTCGTTCTTCGCGGACGTGTTCAGGATCTGGAGGTTGTCCCAGTTGATCTCGGTCGAGTTCGTCGGCACCGGGTAGGCGATGTTCCACTCGGTCTTCGAGGTGTCGCAGTCGCCGGCGATCCGGCCGGCGTCCTCGATCGCGGCCTGGACGTACCAGGAAGCGTGGTTGTGATCGAACAGGCCGGCCTCGAGGGTCGGGTGTGACCAGAGCATCCGGGCGAAGGTGGCGATGCCGTCCCACGGCTCGTCCCGTTCGACGTACCCGTCGCCGTCGCCGTCGACCCCGTACTCCTTCCACTCCTCGCGGGAGAGGCCCATGGGTCCGGTTTCCCTGAGCTGCCGGGCGGTCATGCCGCGCCCGTAGTCGGATTCGAGCCGGGCGACCGCGGCGAGGACCCAGATGCCCCGCTGGCCGAGCTCGTAGCGGGAGGCGGCGTCCTCGAAACCGCGCATGTAGTAGTTGGGGATCTCGAGCACCCGGCGGTCGGAGGCCTTGCACACGTAGGTCTTCAGCTCCTCCTCGACCTGGGTCGTGTCTTCGAGGGCGCCGTAACAGGCGGCCTTTTCGAGCACGTCCTGCACGTACCAGTCGGCGTGGTTGTAGGCCCAGATCGCGTCGTACCAGTCCTCGGGGGCGCCGGCGGCCTTCAGGTAGCGGGCCGCGGCGTGGATCGCGTCGCGCGGGTTGTACGGATCGGTCTTGCCGTCGCCGTCACCGTCGGTCGCGTACATGTCCCAGGTGGAGGGCATGAACTGCATCCACCCGATCGCGCCGGCGTAGGAGGTCACGTTGTTGAGACGGCCGAAGTCGGTCTCGATCTTGTTGATCGCGGCGAGGATCTGCGGTCCCCGCTCGCCGAGGCCGTACTTCTTCGAGGCCTCGATGTAGATCGGGATGAGGTTGCGGGGCGGTCCGGCACTGCCATCGCAGGCGGCGACCGGCGTCGAGTCGCCGGAGAGGCCGATGGTGGGATCGGTCGTGATGCCGGTCGAGAGCGGGTTGGAGGAATCCGGGACGATGTCGGCGGGCTTCTCGGCGTTCTTCGGGTCCGGGCTCTGCGGCTTCGGCTTCTTCTTGCCGCCGGTCTTGTCGCCCTTCGCCTTGCCACCAGCGTCCGGTTTTTTCCCGGGCTTGCCCTTGCCCTTGCCGTTGCCGGTGGTGCCGGTCGGACCGGTCGGACCGGTGGCCCCGGTCGGACCGGTCGGGGTCGACCCGCCCTGCGGCGAGGTCGCGTTCGGCTCGTCGGTGATCGGCGTCGCGCTGTGGGCGCTGGCCGCGTGACCGGTGGCCAGCATCGCGCCGACCGAGATCGTGGCCAGGGCTGTCCTGATCCTCCCCATCGAGCTACCTACCCCCGGACCTCGCTGACCCGCCAGCCCTCGCCCTTCTCGCGGACGAGCGCCAGCCGCAGTTCGCTGGCGGCGCCGGTCCGCATCAGCGAGACGCTGACCTGCATGGTGTTGCCCTTCTTCTTGCCCCGGACGACGTTCACGACGGTGGCCTTGGGGATCTGCCCGGCCGAGGGAAGCTTCGGCGGGTTCTCCTTGAGTTCCCTGGCGAGCTTGGGGGTCGCCGTCTCGGCGAACTCGCCGGATGCCTTCTTCTCGCCGATCTCGTAGCTCACGAAGGTCGTGGCGAACCGGTGGGCCACCCTGAGCGGCGGCGACTTCGGGGCGGGGGCGGGACGGACCACCGTGTTCGGAAGCCTGTTCTTCGCGGCCCGGCCGTTCTGCTTGCCCTGCTGGGTGCCGGCGGTGGCGAAGTTCGGGACGACCCCCTGGAGGGTCGTATCGGCGTCACCGGAATTCGGGGTGGTGTCCTGGCCCGGCGTGGTGGTCACGGGGGTGGGCACCGGGGGAATGACCGTTTCGGGGACCGCCGCGTGGTCGGCGACGGTCGGCGCAGTCTCCTTCTCGGACTGGTTGTAGAAGTAGACGGCCGCGGCGATGGCGCCGGCGGTCACCGTGACCATGAGGGTCGCGCCGATGTAGGCGATCGGGCTGCGGTAGCGGAAGGCGTTGGTGAACCGCCGGAAGGAATCGGCGACCGGCCAGAGAAGGTACTTCTCCAGGAACCAGCCGACCCTTCGGATGGCCCAGAAGATCCCGCCGGGGACCTTCTCGTATTCCTGCTCGATGTCGTAATCGTGGTGTGGCATCGGATCCCGAAGCTCGTTCCGCCCGCCGGAGAGCGTCTCCCCGTGCCTGTAACGGACATAAGAGGGTAATACGGGAACCCGAAAGAGGAACTAAAGGACCGGCCGGGCGGGTGCGATTCTGCAGCCCGCCCGGCCGGTCCCGGCACTACTTCCTGGTGAACGTGAGTTCGCCCTCGCTGGCGTCGATCAGGACCGAGTCACCCTCGGTGAACTCGCCTTCGAGGATCTTCAGGGCGAGCTTGTCGACCAGCTGTTTCTGGACCACCCGCTTGAGCGGCCGTGCCCCGTAGGTCGGGTCGTACCCGAGGTTGCCCAGCAGGGTCCTCGCGTCGTCGGTCAGTTCGATCTCGATGTCGCGTTCGGCGACCCGCTTGGTGAGCGAGTTGACCTGGATGTCCACGATCCGGCCGATGTCCTCCTTCGACAGGCGGTGGAAGATGACCGTGTCGTCGATCCGGTTCAGGAACTCCGGCTTGAAGGTCGTTTCCAGCACCTCGGTCACGCGCTCGCGGATCCGCTCGTCGACGGTCTCGCCGGCGATCTCCTGGCTGCCCACGTTCGAAGTCATGATCAGCACGGTGTTGGTGAAGCTCACCGTCCTGCCCTGACCGTCCGTCAGACGGCCGTCGTCCATCAGCTGGAGCAGCGTGTTGAACACGTCCGGATGCGCCTTCTCGATCTCGTCGAGCAGGACCACCGCGTACGGCCGGCGGCGAACCGCCTCGGTCAGCTGGCCGCCTTCCTCGTACCCGACGTAGCCGGGCGGGGCGCCGATCAGCCTCGCGACCGTGTGCTTCTCCATGTACTCGGACATGTCGAGGCGGACGATCGCCTGCTCGGTGTCGAACATGAACTCGGCCAGGGACTTGGCCAGCTCGGTCTTGCCGACGCCGGTCGGTCCGAGGAACAGGAACGAGCCGATCGGCCGGTTCGGGTCGGACAGTCCGGCCCGCGACCTGCGCAGGGCGTTGGCGACCGCCGAGACCGCCTCGTCCTGGCCGATCACCCGGTCGTGGAGGCGCTCCTCCATGTGGACGAGCTTCTCGACCTCGCCCTCCATCAGGCGGGTCACGGGAATACCGGTCCACTTTGCGACCACCTCGGCCACGTCCTGCTCGGTGACCTCCTCGGTCAGCATCGTGCCGCCCTCGGCCTGCAGTTCTGTCAGCCGCTGCTCGGCTTCCTTCACCTGCTTCTCGAGCTCCGGGATCTCGGAGTAGCGGAGTCTCGCCGCCCGCTCGAGGTCGGCGTCGCGCTCGGCCCTTTCGGCCTCGCGGCTCGCTTCCTCGTGGCGTGCCTTGGCCTCCTTGATCGATTCGATCAGGCCCTTCTCGGTCTGCCACCGGGCCTTCATCGCGCTCGACTTCTCGTTCAGCTCCGCGAGCTCTTCCTCGAGTGTCTCGAGGCGGCCGCGCGAGGCCTCGTCGGTCTCGGCCTTGAGCGCCTCCCGTTCGATCTCGAGCTGCTGGATGCGGCGCTCGACCTCGTCGATCTCGGTCGGCATCGAGTCGATCTCGATCTTCAGCCTCGAGGCGGACTCGTCGATCAGGTCGATCGCCTTGTCCGGCAGGAAGCGGTCCGCGATGTAGCGCTCGGAGAGGGTGGCCGCGGCGATGATCGCCGAATCGGCGATCCGCACGCCGTGGTGGACCTCATAGCGCTCCTTTAGTCCGCGGAGGATCGCGATCGTGTCGGGCACGTCGGGCTCGCCGACCATGACCGGCTGGAAGCGCCGTTCGAGGGCGGCGTCCTTCTCGATGTGCTGGCGGTACTCGTCCAGGGTGGTGGCGCCGACGGCGCGCAGCTCGCCCCGGGCGAGCATCGGCTTGAGCAGGTTGGCGGCGTCCACCGCGCCCTCGGCGGCACCCGCACCGACGATGGTGTGGAGCTCGTCGAGGAAGAGCACGATCTGACCCTCGGCGTCCTGGACCTCGGTGAGGACGGCCTTCAGGCGTTCCTCGAACTCGCCGCGGTACTTCGAGCCGGCCAGCAGGGCGCCGATGTCGAGCGCGATCACGCGACGGTCGCGCAGGCTCTCGGGCACGTCGCCGGAGACGATGCGCTGGGCGAGCCCTTCGACGATCGCGGTCTTGCCGACGCCGGGCTCACCGATCAGCACGGGGTTGTTCTTGGTCCGGCGGGACAGCACCTGGATCACGCGGCGGACCTCCTCGTCCCGGCCGATGACCGGGTCGAGCTTGCCGGCGGCGGCGTCCGCGGTCAGGTCCCGGCCGAACTTCTCCAGGGCCTGGACCTGGTCCTCCGGGTTGGGGGAGGTGACCTTGTGGGGTCCGCGCACCTCGCCGATTGCCTTGGACAGCGAGTCGCGGTCCGGCAACAGGTCGGCCAGGTTCGACTTCGAGTCCGCGATCGCCAGCAGCATGTGCTCGGTCGAGAGGAACTCGTCGCCCATCTGGGCCATCTCGCCCTCGGCCCGGCGCAGCACTTCGGAGAGCGCGGAGGAGGGCCGCGGGTCGGCGCTGGCTCCGTCACCCAGCGTGGGGAGGTCGCTCATCGCCTGACGCGCGCGGCCCTTGATGGACGGAAGGTCGGCGCCGAGCTTGTTCAGCACGGCGGGCACCAGCCCGTCTTCCTGTTCGAGCAGGGCGACGAGCAGGTGGGCAGGGGTTATTTCAGGGTTCTTCGAAGCGGCGGCCAGACGCTGCGCCGTCTGGATCGCTTCCTGGGATTTGACTGTAAATCTGTCTGGTTGCACGTCACGAATGGTACGCACCCAACGACAGATTGTCAAGAAATCTAAGTCGTATCAACTAAGGTTTGATCCTGCCCAAACGCCTGAATGGCGCAACGTCTTCCTTGGTCGAATCCGGAAGCCGGAGGCTGTACCGGTTTCGTCTCCCGCACGACCACGTCGGGCGCCGCATCTGGCACCGGATGCTGCGAGCCGCCAGGGAACGGGTGCTCACGCACCGCGAACCCTGACGCCTCGGCTTCAGGAGACCCCGGGCCTCCTACCGAATGCGAATCGTCCGGTTGATCCGGGTGTCGCCGATGCGGAGCCGGTAGACGCCGCGCGGCAGGCGCAGGACGTGCCGGACCTTGAACGTGTGGACGGTCGTGCCGCGGGTGATCAGCCCGGTCCGCCAGGCTGCGCCGTTGCGGTTCAGGGTCCACCT
>Ga0182743_1001241_pt1 | contig 25569 bp, 19 predicted proteins | sample eDN3rd30CKraftOP_FD_128522 | JGI IMG/M metagenome (GOLD analysis project Ga0182743, IMG submission 128522) | Enriched Organic Plus compost microbial communities from Emeryville, California, USA - eDNA 3rd pass 30_C Kraft OP (version 2) (version 2) ... | reverse complement strand
TGGGTGCCGTTCGTCGACGTCGACGAAGGGAACGGTGCGCTCGCGGTGCTCCCGGGGAGCCACGACGTCAGCACCGGTCCGCGCACGGTGCCGCGCACACCGTCGGTGCCCGCCGACCCGATCCCGCAGCTCGACTTCTCGGATCTCGAGGTGCTGCCGTGCCGTGCCGGCGACGCCGTGGTCTTCGACATGGCGGTGGTGCACGGCTCCGCTGCCAACCAGTCGTCCTCGCCCCGCCCGGCGGCCGCCCTGGCGTTCGCACCCGTCGCAGCCGAGATGTCCCTGCTGTTCTGACATCCTGACGATCGGATCGAAGAGCTCGAGGTGATCGACCCCGACGTCTTCCGGCGGATCACGTGGGACCAGCCGCCTTCGGAGCTGCGCTCGCTCGGGACCGTCACCGCACGCGGGTCCGAGGTGTCACGGGCGGAGCTGCTCGTGCGCAGCCGGCAGCGAGCAGGTGCGGCCCGTGGCTGAGGTCACCATGTCCCGGCCCGTCGTGTGGGCCCGCCGCCGGCTCCGTCTGCGCCGGTCGACCGTCCGTCGCGTGCGGAGCGAATGGCGCCTGATCGTGAGCTTCGCGCGGCGCACCCTGAACGCGACCTATCGGCAGAGCGCACTCGCGCTGCTGTGGACGCTGCTCCAACCGATCGCTCTCGTGGCGGTGTACGCCATCGTGTTCTCCCAGATCCTGAAGGTCGAGGGCGAGGGCCTGCCCTACCTCTCGTTCGTGGTGTGCGGCCTGGTGATCTGGCGCTTCTTCTCGGCTGGGCTGAACCAGGCGACGGCCTTCCGGGACCGTGCGGACACCCTGGGAAAGGCTCACTTCCGGCGTGAGGTGATCCCGCTCTCGGGCTGCCTCGCGGCGATGGTCGACCTCGTCGTCGGGGTCGGCGTGATGATCTTCGTCGCCTGGAGCCAGGGCATCCCGCCGTCGCTGCCGCTCCTCGCGCTGCCGGCCGTGATGCTCGTGCTCGTCCTCTACGCCTCCGCGACAGCGGTGCTGGTCTCCACCGTCACCGTGTTCGTGCGGGACCTCGCCCATGCGATGCCGACGATCAACCAGGTGCTCTTCCTCGGGAGCCCGGTGCTGTACCCGAACTCGCAGATCCCGCAGAACCTTCAGTTCCTGTCCCGGGCGAATCCCGTGGCGGTCGTGGCGCAGGCGACCCGTGAGGCGACCCTCGAGGGCGTCTGGCCCGATGCGCGGCTCCTCCTCATGCACGTTGTGATCGGTGCGCTCTTCTTCGCCGGTTCGATCGCCTACCTGCGCTCGATCGAGGACCGGATCGTGGACGTGGTCTGATGCCCGTCGCCGAGCTGGAGCACGTCACGAAGGAGTACCGGCTCGTCCAGGAGCGGGCGAACCTCCGGTCGCTGATCCCCGGACGCCTGGGCGAGGTGGGGGAGGCGCAGACCTTCCGGGCGCTGGACGACGTCACGTTCACGCTGGACCACGGAGAGGCCCTGGGCCTGATCGGCCACAACGGCGCCGGCAAGTCGACGATCCTCAAGATCCTCGCCGAGATCGTGGAGCCCACGCGCGGCCGGGTGGAGGTCGACGGCGCCGTCGCGTCCCTCATCGAGCTGGGCGTCGGGTTCGACCCCGAGCTGACCGGCCGGGAGAACGTGCACTTCGCCGGCGACCTCATGGGGCTCACACGTTCGGAGCTTCGCCGCAAGTACGACGACATCGTGCAGTTCGCCGGCGTGGAGGAGTTCCTCGACATGCCGGTCAAGCGGTACTCGACCGGGATGCGCGCCCGGCTCGGGTTCGCCGTGGCGACGTCGATCGACGCCGACGTGCTGCTCGTGGACGAGGTCCTCTCGGTCGGGGACTACGAGTTCCAACGGCGCAGCCTCGAGCGCATACGCGAGATGCACGCCAAGGGGTCGGCGCTCGTGATAGTGAGCCACAACCTCTGGACGATGAACTCGCTCTGCGACCGGCTCATCCTCCTCGACCACGGCCGGATGGTCTTCGACGGCGAGCCCTCCGAGGCCATCTCGAAGTACGTCGGAGAGGAGGCGGTCACGAGGATGGACCCGGAGGTCGGGGCGACCTTCGAGGACTTCCGCGTGCCGCCGTCGCTGAAGGAGAAGGTCCGGATCGACTCGATCCAGATCACCCCGGACGTGATCCGCTCCGGTGATCCGGTCACCGTCCGAGCGGTGATCACGGTCCTCGAACCCTCGGACGGCGTGGTCGTGATGTCGCTCTTCACGAGCGAGCGGGCGGTGTTCGCCGAGCGGGAGCTCGGTCCCTCCGACTTCCTCGCACGGGCGGGGACCTGGGTCGTGAACGCCGAGGTCCCGGCCGTCCCACTGGCCACCGGCCGCTTCCAGTTCCGGATCGCAGTGCTCCCCGAGGACGACCGGCACTTCGACCAGGAGTTCCCGGCCGCGCTCGCAGTGGCGACCACAGAGTTCAAGATCGACGGCGACGTCCTCGCTCGCCCCGGCCTGAAGCTCCAGACCCGCTGGTCCGTCGACCCGGCGACCGACCTGGGGGGCACGGCGGCCGAGGTGTAGTCGGTCCACCCGGGCCGCGCGGGTCAGATCCGTTCGTAGCGCACGATCTCGGGCCAGATCTCGCTCCAGGGCCTGGTGGGCGAGTCGCAGACCGCGATGGGACGACCACGCTCGTTGGGGTCCATCGGTCTGCCGTCGGCTCCGATCGTGCCGATGCGCCGGCACCCCTCGAAGTGGCCGTCGAGGTCGCTCATCTGGAACCCGGCGACGAGCACTGGCGCGTCGTCGGCGGCATCGCTGGGCCCCCACAGCGCGTAGTTGTTCTCGGGGCTGATCGGCTTCGGGACCCGCAGCTCGTCGCTCCAGAACTCCACGACGGCGGCCTCGTTGCTCGTGTAGGTGAGGAGGGTCGCCCTCGACTGGTCGGACGGCGGCAGCGTGTGGAACGCCGCGGCGATGTCCTCCGCCACGTCCCGGTAGCCCATGAAGTACTCCAAGTTGAAGACGCGGCCGATGCCGCTGTCGTAGACGACGTCCTCCGGCAGGATCGTCGTGATGAGGGGGACCATCGCCACCCCCACCGCAGCGATGCCGGTCGCCAACGCCGTCCGCTGGCGACCGCCCCCGGTTCGCTCGATGGCCACCGCTCCGGCGGCGAGGAGAGGGAGGAGCAGCGCGACGCTGTGGAACGGGTTCGCGCCGATGACCCAGATCGACGCCGCGGTGATCGCCGCTGCGACCCCGAGGAAGGCCATCGGGCGCCGGCCGTCGGCGTCGGGAGGAGGCCGCAGGCCCCTCGCCCAGATCAGCGCGGCGATCGGCGTGGCGGCAAGGATCGGCATGATGCAGAAGAGGGCGAAGTCGCCCCATCCCTGCGGCTGGGACTCGACGAACTTCGAGTACACGTCGCGGTGGGTGACCAGCCAGACGGTGCTCGGCAGGAACATCGCTGCCGCCCCGGCGCAGCCGGCGGCGAACCACGGCGTGAGCAGCAGGCGCCGGTGCCGGCCCACGAGCAGCGCGATCAACGTGGCCGCAGCCCACACGGCGATCGTGAGCTTGTTGAGCAGCCCCAACCCGAGGACGAACCCGAACGGGATCCAGAGACGTCGCTCGCCGGTGCGGACCAACCTGATCAGGACGAGGGAGGCCAGCGCTGTGAAGAGGAGGTCGAACGTCTGGGGGAACATGAACTGCGTCGAACCGAGGAACACCGGACCGATCGCAGCAGCGAGGGCGCAGACGCCCTGTGCCCACCGCCCCCCGCCCATCTCCCGGGCGAGCGCGGCGGCGAGGACGACGAGTCCCGCTCCGACCAGGATCGGCACGGCGTGGAGCGACATCGAGGAGACGCCGAACACCTCGGAGACCACGCGGTAGAGGAACGGGGTGAGGGGCATGGTGTCGACGTAGCCCCACGCGAGCCGGCGGCCCTGAGCGAGCTGGTGGAGGTCGGCGGCGTTCAGCCCGTACATCCGGACGTAGAGGAGGTGGAGCACCACCTGGCCGGCCGCGACCGCCCCCACCAGGCGCCCCTCGAACGGCGGGACGGCCGCCGCCGAGGCGCCCTGAGCGGCACCGTCAGCAGCCGCCCGGCCGCGGACCTCGGGGTCGTGATCCACCAGTTGCACCCGGTCTCCCCTCCGAGGCGCCCCGGTCACGCTTCCCCCGTGTCCCCACGCCGATCCGGCTACATTCTCAGAGCATCTCAGAACGTACCAGTCGCCCGGAAGGACGCCCGTGACGATCGCCATCACAGGGGGAGCCGGGTTCGTCGGGAGCAACCTCGTGCACGCGCTGAACCGGCGTGGGGTGACCGACATCTTGGTCGTGGACGACCTCAGCCATCCGGACAAGGCCGCGAACCTCAGCGGCGCGCAGTTCGAGGACGCCGTCGACAAGGGGCGGTTCCGCAGCCTCCTGCGGGCGGGTGGTGGCACGGCGGCGGCGTTCGAGGCGGTGCTGCACCAGGGTGCATGCACCCGCGTCGACGAGCCCGACGAGGCCTACGTCATGGACAACAACACCGCCTACTCGGAGGAGCTCCTCGAGTTCTGCATCGCGACGTCGACGCCCTTGGTCTACGCGTCCTCGGCGGCGGTCTACGGGCGGAGCGCCGCCACGGAGGAACGGCGGGAGAACGAGCGTCCGCTGAACGCGTACGCCCGCTCGAAGCTGGGCTTCGACAGGTACGTGCGCCGGCGGAGCCGTGCTGCTTCGAGCCAGGTCGTCGGGCTCCGCTACTTCAACGTGTACGGCCGACGGGAGGCGCACAAGGGTGACATGGCGAGCATGGTCACCCAGCTCGACCGGCAGCTGGCGTCCGGCGGTCCCGCTGTCCTGTACGGCCCGTCGCACGGCTGCGCCGCCGGCGAGCACCGTCGAGACTTCGTGCACATCGAGGACGTCGTCGAGACCATCCTGTGGTTCCACGAGCACCCCAGCATCTCGGGGATCTTCAACTGCGGAACGGGGGAGAGCAGGACCTTCAACGCCTTGGCGAAGGAGGTGATCGCGGTGCGTGGCGGCGGGACGATCGAGTACCGGGAGATGCCCCCGGTGTTCCGCCGCTCCTACCAGCCCTCGACCACTGCGGATCTCCGGCGGCTGCGATCGGCCGGCTTCGACAGGGTGTTCCGACCCATCGAGGTGGGCGTGCCCGAGACGCTGGCTGCGCCGGCGGCCCGGACGGGCGGCTGACCAGGTGTCGACCGGGGGGACGTCGACGGTTCGCCACGTCGTCCTGGACCGCGACGGTGTCCTCAACCGTGAGCTGCGCGGGGCGTGGACGACGGCGATCGCAGACTGGGAGTGGGAGTCCGGTGCCGTCGAAGGGCTCGCGCTCCTCGACGCCGAGGGGATCGCCGTGTCGATCGTGACCAACCAGTCCTGCATCAGTCGAGGCCTCGTGCGGGCGGGAGCGGTCCGCTCGCTCCATCGCTGGCTCGCCCGGGAGCTGGCCGTGCTCGGCATCCACCTCCACGGCATCTACGTGTGCCCCCACGCTCCCGATGTCGGGTGCCGCTGCAGGAAGCCCAGCCCTGCACTCGTGCTGCAGGCGGTCCGGTCGAGCGGCGTGCACCGTCGGAGGACGGTCCTCGTCGGCGACTCGACAACCGACGCGGCAGCCGCACGGGCAGCGGGCGTTCGAGCCGTGGGCGTCGCCACGGGGAAGGGCCAGCTCGACGGGTTCGGGGAGCGGTACACCACGTTGCACGAGGCCGCAGCGGCGATCACGAGCACGGCCCCGGTCGGGAGGACGTCGTGACCGAGAGGGCGAGGGGGGTCGGTCTGCGGATCGGCACAGCGTTCGACGATCACCTCACGCTCACGACCGCGTGCCGCGAGGTGCTGGCGGAGCCGATCCTCCGTGCGGCCGAGGGCATCGTTCGCGCGCTCGGTGCCGGCGGTGCCGTCCTCGCCTGCGGCAACGGCGGGAGCGCCGCGCACGCACAACACCTGGTGGCGGAGCTGGTCGGCAGGTTCGAGCGCCCCCGTCCGGGATGGCGGGCGGTCGCCCTCGTGGCCGACCCTGCTGTCCTCACATCGATCTCGAACGACTTCGGCTACGAGCAGGTCTTCGCCCGCCAGGTGGAGGCGCTCGCCCGGCCGCGGGACGTCCTCGTAGCGATCAGCACCAGCGGCAGGTCGGCGAACGTCCTGGCCGCTGTGTGCGCCGCGCGCGCCGTCGGTTGCACGGTCATCGGGCTCACGGGGGCAGCGCCCAACCCGATCGTCGACGTGAGCGACGTGGCAGTGGCGGTGCCCTCCACCGATGTCGCGCGCGTGCAGGAGCTGCACACGCTGTTGCTCCACGCGATGACGGGCGCAGTGGAGGAGCTCGCGTCGTCGCCTCGGGCGGAGCGGACATGACGGAGGTTCCGACGGACGCAGCGGCGCTGGCCGATGCGCTGGCACGGTTCCCGTCGTTCCGGGTCCTCGTCGTCGGTGACGTGATGCTCGACAGCGTGGTCCGGGGTGAGGTCCGCCGCGTCTCACCGGAGGCGCCGGCACCGGTGCTGCTCGCCGGAGAGGAACGACACGACCTCGGAGGAGCGGCCAACGTCGCCCACCAGCTCGCGGCACTCGGTGCGACGGTCGAGCTGTTCGGCGTCGTCGGCGCCGATCCGGAGGCCGCCCAGATCCGCGACCGGTGTGACTCGCTGGGGATCACCGCGACCCTCCTGCAGGACGCGACCGTGCCGACGACGCGGAAGATCCGGTACCTGGCCGGGCCCCACCACCTGCTCAGGGTCGATCGGGAGGCGGTGGTGCGGGACACCTCCATGCTGGAGGTCGCCCTGCGTGACCGGTTCGCCAACGGCCCCCGACCCGACGTGGTGGTCCTGAGCGACTACGGGAAGGGTGTCGTCGACCCGGCGGTGTCGACGCTCGTGACCGGATCCGCGAGCCGCTGTGGCGTCCCCGTGCTGCTCGACCCGAAGACGGACGACCTCGTGCGGTGCCGGGGGGCATCGGTCATCAAGGCGAACGGCGCCGAGTTCGAGGCGCTGACCGGAAGGGCGATCGACCACGCCGACGTCGCCCGCGGCGTGGAGGCCGAGCGGGACCGCATCTCCGAGGCCAGCGGCTGCGATCGGTTCGTGATCACCCTCGGTGAGCGGGGGATGGTCGTGGTGGACGGGCGCCGGCCGGCTCGGTGGCTCCCTGCGGTCGCTGGGCCCGTCACGGACGTGAGCGGCGCCGGGGACGTCGTGATCGCGACGTTGTCGCTGTGCCTCACGGCAGGTCTGGATCTCGAGGTCGCAGCCTGGGTCGCATCCGTCGCCGCCGGCCTCTCGGTCTCTCAGAGCGGCGTCGCCGTCGTGCCGCTGGCGGAGCTCGCCTCCGCGCTCGGCGGTCACCTTCCGGGCGGCGTCCTCCCGAGGGCCGAGGTGGTGGGTCGGGCACGGCTGTGGTCGATCGCCGGCCGGCGTGTCGTGTTCACGAACGGTTGCTTCGACCTGCTCCACCCGGGGCACGTGCACCTCCTTCGCGCAGCAGCGTCGCTCGGCGACGTCCTCGTGGTGGCGGTCGACACCGACGAGTCGGTCTCCGAGCTGAAGGGAGCGGCTCGACCGGTGACGCCGCTGCCGGCCCGCACGGCGGTCCTAGCTGCGCTCGAGTGCGTGGACGCCGTGGTTCCCTTCCACCACCGCGAGCTGGAGGCCCTCGTCGCGGAGGTCGCCCCGTCGTGCCTCGTGAAGGGCGGCGACTACCAGCTCGACGAGGTCGTCGGTCGCGAGGTGGTCGAGTCGGCCGGTGGGACCGTCGAGCTCATCCCGCTGCTCGGCGGTGCCTCGACGAGCGAGGTGATCGGACGGATCGCCGGGCGGCTGCCCGAGCCGGCGACGCCGCCGGTGGACTGACCGGGGCCGGCGGGGGTCGATCTAGGGGCGCTGCGCCCGCACGCCGCGCTCCTGATGCTCGGGCCGCCGCTCGGCCTGCCGGATCATCCGCGAGGTCAGGAGGAGGTCGTCGCGCTGCGGGAGGTTCGTCTTCACGTAGGAGTACCAGAGCCACCTCAGCGGCCCCGGGTCGCACGCTGCCACACGGAGGAACGTGAGCGTGGCCGAGGCACGGACCGCACCGGGCGGGTACATGAACCCGCAGCGGACGCCGATGGTGGCGCTCAGGTTCTCCACGCCGTGCCACATCCAGGAGGGCACGAACAGCACGTCCCCCGGTTCCAGCACCGCTTCGAAGTGGTCCACGTGCCCGATCCACGGGAGCTCGTCGACGTTGGACAGGTCCACGGCGGCCCGCGAGTGGCTGTACTGCAGGCGCGTCGCCGGTGGATCCATCGCAGCCATGTAGTGGTTCGGCACCAGCTTCCACCGCTTGGTGCCTGCGACCTGGGTGTACAGGAACGGGATGGTCGAGTTGTGGAACGGCGTGGAGCTGTGAGGGCCGCCGATGAACAACTGGAACGCGAAGCCCCACCGGTCCGACACCAACCGTCGGAACGAGGCGAGGTCCAAGTGGTCGAGGAGCTCGGGGAACTGCTCGAGCAACGGTGAGAACCGCAGGTACTCGCCGTCGCCTGCCTCCACGAGGTCGAGGACCTGCGACAGGGGGAGGACGTCCGAGTACTCGAGGTCCGGACGTGTCTCCTCGTTCGTCAGGCCCTCCTTCTGGACCAGCTTCACCATCTCGGCGCCGTGGCTCTGCCGGAGGCGCTCGAAGGAGAGGTCCTCGAGGGCGGCGGCCCGCCCGACACCGCCGCTGATGACGACCGGACGTCCCCGGCGGAGGTAGCGACGGCGGAACTCGCCGGGGTCGAGGGCGTCGTGGCGGTCGACGGGCACGACGCGTCCCGGGCCGCCCGCCTCGAGCCGACCCACGAGGCGGTCACGTGCCCGATCCCGCGCTTCGGTGACTGCCCGGCTGTTCCGCAGCAGGTGCTGCACGGCGAACAGTGCGGTGAACACGGCACGATCGCTGGCCGCGAGGCGGCGCATCTCGGCTGGCAGCTGCATCCCTTGCTCCGACGGGCGCCGTGGAGCCACAATGCAACACTCGCGTCGAACGGGTGTCAAACGCTGGCAGCCGTCCGACGCCGCGGGGAGGGGACGATGGACCTGGCGGTCGACGCGCCGGCTGAGCCGTTGCGCTGTGTGGTGATCCGGTGCCCGCAGACCTTCGATCGGCACGTCTCCACGGCATACGTGCTCCCTCCGATCGGTCCGGCCTACGTCGCAGCGAGCATCCGTGCGGCCGGCCACCGAGTGCGGGTCATCGACGCGACCGGGGGCGCGATCGACCGCTTCGTCCCACTGGAAGCCGATCCACGCATCCTCCGCCGGGGTCTGACCGACGACGAGATCCTGGAGCAGATCGGGGACGCCGACGTCATCGGCTTCAGCCTGATGTTCTCCCAGGACTGGCTGGAGACGAGGGAGCTCGTCCGCCGTGTCCGTCGAGAGCATCCGGCTGCGGTCCTCGTGGGCGGTGGGGAGCACTTCACAGCGGATCCCGAGGGCGCCATGGCTTCCGCTCCGCTCGACTTCGTGCTCACGGGCGAGGGCGACCGGGCGATCGCCGACCTCCTCGAGCACGTGCAGGGCCGCCGGGAGATCGAGGAGGTGCACGGCTGCTGGTACCGCGACGGTGACCAGGTCCGACAGACCGCTTCCTCGGCGAGGATCCTCGACATCGACCAGCTGCCCTGGCCGGCCTGGGACCTCGTCCCCGTGGAGGCCTACATCGACGGCCACCACATGGGTGCGGTGGACCGTGGTCGCAGCATCCCGATCAACGCGACCCGCGGATGCCCGTTCCAGTGCACCTTCTGCTCCAGCCCGTCGATGTGGACGACCCGCTACGTCACGCGGTCGCCCCGAGAGGTGCTGAAGGAGATGATGGCGCAGATCGAGCGCTACGACGTCAGCAACTTCGAGTTCGTGGACCTCACGGCGATCGTCCGGAAGAGCTGGGCGATGGAGTTCGCGCAGCTCGTCATCGACGCCGACCTGGGCATCACGTGGCAGCTTCCGTCAGGTACCCGGTCGGAAGCCCTCGACGACGAGGTCCTCGAGCTGCTCGTCCGTTCGGGCTGCCTGAACATCAGCTACGCGCCGGAGAGCGGCGACCCGGTGACCCTCGCCAGGGTGAAGAAGCGCGTGCACCTCGACCGGATGCTCGTCTCGATGCGCTCGGCGGTGGGTGCCGGCTGCAACGTGAAGGCGAACATGATCTTCGGGTTCCCCGGCGAGACGAAGTGGTCGATCCTCCGGAGCTTCGGCTTCCTCGCACGGATGGCCGCGGCGGGGGTGCACGACATCTCGATCGCGCCGCTCAAGGCGTACCCGGGCTCGGAGCTCTTCCGGGAGCTCCAGGCGGCGGGGAAGGTCCCGGACCCGCTCGATGACGACTACTACCGGCAGCTGGCCGTGGGCGTGGAGACGGTCCCGTTCTCGACCGACCCGGCGCCGAGCTTCGCCGACGGGCTCACGGCCAGATCCCTCGACCGCCTCCGCATCGCAGCGATGGCGTGGTTCTTCGGCCTGTCCTGGCTCCTGCACCCGACGCGGCCGTTCCGGGTCCTCCGCGCAGTGGTGACGGGTCGCCAGGAGTCCCGCCTCGACAAGTCACTGGTCGAGCTGCGCCGCCGCCGTGCAGCCGAGCGCTCCGGCGCCATCTCGCCTGCCCCCGGCCCGGTCAACCCCTTCTGACGATGTTCCAGCGCCTCGATGGGTCGCCGACCGTCGATGCGTCGGCTGTCGACGCCGCTGCCACCGGGCGCCGTTCGTCGCGGGGTGCCTCCGCTCTGCTCCAGGCCGGGTCGATCGCGCTGAGCCTGGCGGCTCCGCGGATCGTGCGATCGGTCAGTCGCGGACGGACTCCTCGCCTGAAGACCGTGCTCGCGACGGCCGCGATGGTCGGAGGGGCGAACGCCGTGACGGCAGCGATGGAGCGGCGCACCCCGTTCCGTGAGCAGTGGAACGAATCGGTCGACGACGACGTCCGGCTCGACGTCACCTACATCGGCGTGCAGGGTCCTCTCGTCGGAGCGGCCGTCGGCCTGGTCAGCCACCTCGTCCTGGCTCCTTCACGGCGGAGCGGGGGTGCCGCACGAGGCTCGCTCTGGCCGTGCCGTGCGCCCCTGGCCGCCCGGGTCCTGCTCGCGCTGGCCGTCGCCGAGCTGCCGCACTACTGGTGGCACCGGTTGAGCCACGGTGTCGGCTGGCGCTGGCACGCCGTGCACCACAGCGCGAACCGCCTGTACTGGCTCAACGCGACCCGCGTCCACGCACTGGACATGTTCGTCGACGTGCTGGGTCTCACGCTTCCACTGAGGATGCTCGGGATCGACGCCGATGCGTCCCTGGCCACGCACGTGTTCCGTGGGACCTACGGCAAGGTCCAGCACTCGAACGTCGCAGGCGGCTCCGGCGTGCTCAACCTCCTCTTCTCCACGCCCGAGCTCCACCGGTGGCACCACTCCCTCGACCCCCGGCGAGGGTTCTGCAACTTCGGTGCGAGCCTGATCGTGTGGGACCGGATCTTCGGCACCTGTTCAGCGCCGGACCGGCAGTTCGGTGACCCGATCGGCGTGGACGACCCCGAGTACCCGACGACGTGGTCCGGTCAGTTCGCCGCGCCGCTACGGCGCCAGGGCGACGTCGCCGCCGGGCCTGAACGCTCGCTGCTCGGAGCCGAGCAGGTCGAGGACCACCTCGGCGACGGAGTCGAGGGTGATCCGCTGCATGCAGATGTTGTCGGTGCAGTCCGATCTCCGGCCGTTGAAGACGTTGAGGCACGGGCTGCACGGGACGTCGGCTGAGAGGTGGCGGTTCCGGGGCGAGCGTGAGCCGAAGACCGAGGGTGTCTCAGGGCCGAACAAGGTGACCACCTCGACGGGGGTCAACGCCGCGTAGTGCGCTGGTCCGCTGTCGTTCGTGACGAGCACCTCCGACAGCGTGTAGAGCACGAGCAGCTCCCGCAGCGTCGTCGCGCCGGCGACCGACGCACACCTCGCCGAGCCGATGGCCCACTGGACCTCCTCCACCTCAGGCGCCTCCGACGTCGAGCCGGTGAGGAGGATCGAGATGTCCGGGACGCGCTGGAGCAGGACCTGCGCGAGCTGCACGTAGCGCCGAGCCGGCCACCGCCGGAGGGGCTCGAGGTCGCCGGCGCTCGGGTTCAGCAGCACGAGCCTGGGGATGTCGGGCACGGCGAGCCGGGCGGACACCATGGCCCGGACCCGAGCGACCTCGTCGGGGGTGGGGTGGATCCGGGGTGGCGCCGGCTGACCGGACGCGAGGTCGGCCACGCTGGGAAGGTCGAGGGTGGGGAGCCGGTCCGGACCCAGGGTGGATGCCTCCACGAGCACCAGGAACGCGTCGGAGGCGTGGAGGCGTGCGTTCGCAGCGATGCGATGTGTCAGCAGGTCACCCCGGTCCGGTCCCTCCCCTCGGAACGAGTGGAGGCCGACACGCCGCCGGGCCCCGCTCAGGTAGGCCACGATCGCTGACAGCCTGGAGAACGACTCGAGGTCCACCGTGGTGTCGATGTGCCGACGGCGCATCGCGACCAGGACCCTCACGAGGTCGAGGGCCATGGCCGCCAGGTTCGTGCTGCGCACGGTGAGGACGTTCTGCTGGGGGATCACCCCGAGCTCGTCCACGATGAAGCGGTTCTCCGCGAAGACCACCATGTGGAGGTCCTGAGGCCCGACCAACTGCGCGGCGCGCACGATCGCCGGATGCGCGACCACCGTGGCGCCCTGCTCGGCGAACTTGATCAGGAGGATCCGCTCGGGCGGCCCATCCGGACAGCGATCGGGTCCCGCCAGCCGGCGGGCGAGGGTCAGCAGGCGACAGGCCGCCCGGCCCAGCGTCCCGTCGAGTCGTCGCATGGTCGAGGTCCGCATCACCACCGCCCGGATGAGCGACCCCGAGCTGGCAGGCGAGACGTCCCGCCGGTCGACCATCGGGCGTGAACTGTAGCCTTGCAGAGGTCATGGGGGAGTGGGCGGGCCCGCCCGGTCGGCGCCACGCGTGGTCGTGTTCGTTCGAACCGCTGGTGTGTGCGCTGGCGGTCGCCACCGGTGCGATCGTCCTGTTCACGTCCGGGCTCGACGTCTCGGGTCGGCTCGTCGACTACTCCGCCCCCTACGCCCGCACCTCGTTCGGACTGACGCTCGCCGCGGTCACGCTGGTCGCCATCGCGCTGCTGTTGGGCGGCGTGGCATCGCGGGAGTCGCTCAGGAGCCCGACCGCCTGGCTCTCGCTGCTCTTCGTGCTGATCGTCGGCGCAGTCATCCGGGTCGGCGTCGGTGCGGCGTCCCCAGCAGGACGGCTGGTGATGCCCCTGAGCGTCGCCGGAGTCGCGGCCGGTGTGGGTGTCGCGATGACCCAGGTTCGCCGGCGGCCGTGGCGCGACATCGCATGGTCCGCCGCCGCAGCCGTCGCCGGGGTCCTGGTCTCGTTGCTCGTGATCCGGTCCGCCGGGGTCGCCGCGATGCGCGCACCCTACGAGCGGATCGTCGAGGTCCGACTGCTGTCGGTCGGCTGCGGTGCTGCGGTCGGAGCGATGCTGGCCGCGAGGGTCGGGCGCCAGCCGCTGGGTGGGGTTCCGGAGCTGTTCTCCTGCGTGGTGCTCGTGGGCGCCACGGTGGCGTGGTGGGGCGCCGGGGGATCGCCGCTGGGCTGGAGCGCCGTGGCGGTGTGCGTGGTCGCCATCCACTTCGCCGGATGGACGGCTCGCTCCGGGCGGCTCGTCCCCGTCACACGTGCCGCCCGCGACAGCGCGGCCACCGGGATCGGAGCGCTGCGCCGGTTCACCGGTGCCGCGGTGCGACGTGCCGGTTCGGTGGTCGCGCCGGTCGGGCCGGACGGGACCCCGCGGAGCTCGACCGCCACGGCTGCTGACCGCAGGTGGGCGCTGCTGATCGTCGCGCTGTCGACGCTCACGGTCGTCCTCGATGTGGTGTGGGCGTTCCGGCTCGGCGCGCAACCGATCGGTCACGGCGCCACGGTGGCGACCCGTGCCTGGGACGTGGGGACGTCCAACAACCCCCTGCGTGGCATGCCGACGGGGTTCGCGGACGTGGCACGCAACGTCGAGACGCACCACCCCGGGCCCATGTTGTTCTACGTCCTGGCGCCCTTCGAGAGGATCCTGGGCCTGAGGGCGGGAGCGTTCATCGGGTGCGCCGCGCTGTCGCTGCTCGGATGGCTCCTCGCGGTCTGGGCCGGGTTCAGGGCCGGCGGCCGGACCGCTGCGCTCGCCACGTGGGTGGCGGGTGCGGTGGTGGCCAACGTCGTCATCCGGAACCTGACCTTCGAGCCGGTGAACGTCTTCCCGGTGTGCCTGGCGCTCCTCGCCGTGCCGCTCCTCTGCTGGGCGGCGGGCACCGGGACCCATGCGACGTTGCCCTGGGCCGTCGGAGCGGCGAGCCTCAACGCGCAGGCCTACCTTCCGCACGCAGCGGTGGCGTTGGTGCCAGTGGTGTGGGCGGCGCTCGTCGTCGCCGCCGACGCCAGGCGCGACCGCAGGGCCCACGCGCCGCGGGCAGCGCTCCGGTGGAGCGCCGTCGTCCTCGCGGTCTGCTGGGCGCCCACGCTCTGGGAGGCGGTCACCCGGGGAGGGGGGAACCTTCGTGCGCTGTGGTACGGGGCGACGGCGGACGTGCCGTCGGTCGGGTGGCGCGGCCCGGTCCTGGTGGTCGAGTGGGCCCTCGGCTGGCCCGGTGCCTGGAACCGGCTGCGGACGATCTTCGGAGCGAGCTACCACACGTACCTCGACGGGTTGACGGTCGCCGGTTGGTTGGTGCTGATGGCGCTCGTCGGCGTGGCCCTCGTCCGCCGCCGCCGGGCCACCACCGCTGAGCGGAGGCTGTGGGTGGTCTCCGCACTGGTGCTCGCCGCGGCGGGACTGTCGTTGGCCCGCCTGCCGGTCTCGCCCACGGCCTTCTACCAGCTGACGTGGCTGGGGGTGGTCTCGGTCTTCGCGTGGCTGGCCGCAGTCCTCATCGTCGAGCCGCTCGTCGTCGCGTCGATGTCCCGATGGTCCAGAACGGCGGTCCTCGGGGCGACGGCGCGCGTCGCGTGCGTCGGCGTCGTCGCGGTGGTCGCAGTGCTCCCCCCGTCGATCTACGACCTGCGGGGTGGCTACGAGAGCATCGACTTCGCCCTCCCCGGACTTTCGCGGGAGGTGCTCGACCACGTCGACGCCACGACGGAGGTGCTGATCGCGAGCTCGGACGGCCTCGTCCAGCAGAACATCGCGGATGGCCTCATCGCCCAGCTCGTGAGCCACGACCGCTCCGTCCGTGTCGCCCCGAGCATCGGTGGCTACTACGGCGCGGGCAGGGTGGTGGAACCCGGTTGGACCGGCCTGGCCGTCGTGGTCTCCGACGGCGTCGATCCCTCCCAACCCGAGGGTCGCCTGCTGGCCCGCTCCGTGCCTGCCGGGTGGACCCAGCGCCGGTTCGAGCAGGCGGCGGAGCGCGTCAAGGAGTGGGCGATCGCACACGGTCCGGTCGTGGTCGACGCCTCCTCGGTCGGTACCGCACGCTCGCTGCTCGAGGGCTGGCTCCCGACGATCGACTGCAGCGTCCTCGGCGACGGTCGGCTCGACGGCGACCTGCTGCACGAGCTGCCGGCCGGCGCGCTCGCGAAGCTCTACATGGACCGACGCATCAGTTCGCCCGCCCTGCCGGCCTCCCTCCTCGACGAGGTCACGGCGGTCCTCACGTTCACGCCGACGGAGGTGCGGGAGGTGAGGGTCACCTCATCGAGGTCGTGGTCCGAGGCGATCGCCCCGGCTCGCCGGTCCGGCGGACGGTGCTGAGCGACGCGGATGTGCTCGATCAGGGGCTGCAGACCGTGCCGTCCCTGACCAGCCTGGCGCTCTGCGTGAGGTCGGCCGACACGGGAGGCATCTCCCAGACCTGGATGGGCGCCTGACCGACCAGACCGTCGATCTCTCTTCGCAGCGCGGTCGGCAGCGACCCGCCTTCGACCCTGTCGTCGACGACCAGCCACGCGATGGCGCCGGCCGGCAGCTCGGCGATGTCCATCTTCCCCGACTCGACGTCCTTGGCGATCCTGCACGCATCGTCGCCGGTCCACCCTGCGAGGTACCGCGGCAGCTCGTTCGCACCCTGCTCGGACAGGGTGAGCTCCGGGTGCCGCTCGGCCCAGCGCTTGACCAGCGCCGTCGCCGCATCGAACCGCTCCTCCCGCCACCCGGGTTGCGTGACCGACGCGACGAGCCGGCCGGGTGGTCGGAACGGAGCAGTGCCGTCCGTGACCCAGAGCGAGCGTCCCGCCCAGCCGGGATCGATTGCCCGACGCTCCCCGTAGTAGCGGATGAAACCCGGTTCGACCCGCACCGGGCGGCCCGACACGATGAGGTTCGAGGTGATCGTGTCGGAGACGACCTGGGTGAGCAGCGTGTCCATGCCGAGGACCAGCACCTCCTCGTCGCCGGAGGTGCGCTGCCGGAGCTGCTCGACCACCGGTGTCACGGCTGCGTCGATGTCGAAGGCCTGCCCCTTGAGGGCAGCGATGTTCGGCGGCAGGTCGGCTGCCACGCCGACGACGAGCACGACCGCTCCGGCCATCGCGAGCACCCGGACGGCACGAGCAGGCCGCGGCGCGATGTGGACTCGTGCCTTCACCTGCGTGGCGACCATGCCGAACACCGTGAACCAGATGCAGATCGCTGCGGGGATCATCCAGACGAGGACGTAGGTGCGGATCCCGGTCTTCGGGAGCTGGGTGAGGTTCACGAGCGCGCCGGCGTAGAGCAGGACCGTCATCAGCCGCAGGTGCCACTCGGACCGCGACGTCGTGCGCCTCGTCGCCCACCAGCAGACGGCGATGACCGCTGCGACGCCGATCCCCACGAGGGCCGACCCTCCGAGGAACTGCCGAGCGGTGCCCTCCTCGGCGAAGGTCGAGGTGATCCGCGCCCAGCGCAGGGGGAGCGCGGTGAGCCAGCCGGCTCCCTCCCAGATCCCCGCCGAGCCGACCGGGGGTCGGGGCGCGGTGACCACGTCGTACAGGGCCTTCAGGTTGCCGCCGGCGTGCACGACCGCATCGACGATCGGCTGCGCCCACGCGGCCGCACCCACGATCAGCCCCACCAGCAGCGACCTTGCCGCGCTCCGGCGGGGCGCCGGGTCGGTCGTGGTCTGTCGGAGTCGGAGGGTTACGAGCCCCGACCAGAGGACGGGGCCGACGACGAGCAGCCCGTGCGGAAGGTACGCGCCGGCGCAGAGGCTCCCTGCGGCGACCGCCCAGGGCCATGCCCGTGGGACTCCCGACGCCGCGGCCCAGCTCGCGAGGAAGGCCGTGATGATCGCGCCCAGCGTGAGGGACACGTTGTTCGGGTCGAAGGTGATGCCGAGCGCTGCCGTGGCGAGCACCGTTCCACCAGCGACCCATGCAAGGAGGGCGATGGCCCGTCCGCCGGCGCGGAACGCCGCCCAGACCCCGACGAGCCACACGACGAGGTGGATCACCGCGGACCCGACGTAGGCGCCGTGGCGGAGCCCGAGGATCCGCACGAACGGAGCCAGCAGGTCGAATAGCAGTGCAGAGGGATGCGACGCGCCACCCGAGGCGCCGAGGCTGGTCCCGGTGCCGACGAGCGGTGTGTTGGAGGTCCCGACGTCCCACGCCCGAGCCATGATCGTCGCAGCGTGGCCCGTCGGCTCCCAGCCCACGTGCAACGCCCAGAGGAGCCGGATCGTCAGCGCCGCGATCGAGGCGAGGACGATGACCGCTGCCCCACGGCGTTCGCCGCGGCTCATGGAGCCCCGACACGCCGGTGACCCGGGTGCGAACCAGGCGCCGGCGGAGCCGCCGGACCACGCGGCGACTCGTCCCACCCGGCGCCGCACGCTCGCCACCCTCGGCGAGGTGGCACGCCGCACCAGGCCCACCGTCGCCCGCAGGTCGAGCGGACGGGTGAGGGTCACGGCGAGCAGCAGGCCCGTGGTGGCACGCGTGGCGGTGACGTGCGATCCGCCGCCTCCGGCTGCGAGCGCCGCGGTGGCGAGGCCGAGGCCGATCGTCAGCAGCGGACGGGTGACGGGAGCCGTCCCGCGTGCCACCATCAGCGTGACCACGGCAGCAGCTGCTGCGACGAGGCCCAGGACGGTGAGCTCGACGCGGGGCACGTCGCCGTAGGCGGACCTGGTGCGCCACACGGCGGCGACGAACGCTCCGACAGCGGCCCAGTCGGCCCAGCGGCGAGCGGCGACCACACGGGTCCGCGCCAGCGGACGGATGGATGGCTGGCGGGTCGTCGAGAGGACGGTCAAGACGGCCACGACCGCCAGGCACCAGGGGAGCGCCCACCTGCTCGGCGGGTCGGCCGGGTTGCCGGCCGAACGCAGCGCGACCGAGACAGCAGAGCCCATCGCGGCCCAGAGGACGAGCCGGTCCCGAGCCGCCACGTCGGGGAACGACCGGGTCGGCCAGCCCGCCAGCACGATGTAGGACACGCTCGTCAGGAGGAACACCACGACCGCCAGGTGGAACCCGATGAGCGCCGGTACGGCGCTGACGGAGAAGAACCGCGACAGCACGCCGAGCGTCAACTGCACCGTGGCGCAGAGGCGCGCCACCTCGAGGCTGCGCTCCGCCTCCGCGAGCGCCAGCCCGCGAAGCCCCGCCCCGAGGACGGCATCCGGTCGGGCCCCGCGGCCCCGGTGTGCCGGTCCAGTGGGCTCTCCGCGTCCCGGGATCGCTGCGTCGACCGTCACTGCTCAGTTGGACGAGCGTGCGCGTGCGACGTCGGCCATCGTCACGGGGCGGTAGGGCGCGCGACGGATCACCGGCACGCCGTCGAGGCGAGGTTCGACGATCTCGCCCGACCGGTACGCGGCCACCCCGATCCCGTAGACCTCGGCGACTCCCTCGGCGGCTCCGTCCTCGCTGCGGACGTACAGCATCTCCGCCCCAGCGGGGCGAACAGCGCAGATGGTCGCCACCCGTTCGGCTCCCGACTCGTTGGGCGGGGAGTGGTGGATGAGCGCGCCGTCGATCACCAGCATCTCGCCCGGCTCCAGCTCGATGGGGACCGAGGCTCCCAGTGCGAAGGCGCGGACGTCGTCGTCGAGGGAGTCCACGTCGGGTGGCCGGACGTGGTTGCCGAGGAGGTGGCTCCCGGGCAGGACGTACAGGGTGCCGTTCCCGACGGTCGACCGGCTCAGCGGGATCCACACCGAGATGCTCACGTGCTGCGTCTCGTCGAACACGGTGGGGTCCTGGTGGGGGTTCCGGCTGCTCTCCGGCGACGACGGCTTCGACACGAACGAACCGCCGAGGACGTCCGTCGTCCCGTCTCGGAAGAGCGGCGCGAGGACCGGTGCCGTGATCCTCCGGACGCCGTCCCAGAGCCTCGTCCGCAGGGCCGAGTCGGGGATCATCATCGAGGGCCGGAACCGGCCGGAACCGTCGCGTCCGGACTCCTCGACCACGCCGGCGTACAGGTCTGTGAGCTCGTCGACGAGCACCGCCGGGAGCCGCTGCGGCAGGACGGCGTAGCCGTCGTCCGCCATCGCCTCGTTGACCCGGTCGTCGACGAAGTGGGTCTGCCGTCCAGCGCCGGACTCGTGCACGACCGCGCTCAGCTGAACGACATCACGACGGCTGATCACCGTTGTGCTGGTGGTCGCCCTCCGCCTCAGCGCCGGCGTTGTTGGTGGCGTTGAACCACGGCGTGGGCTGGAACATCAGGTCGGGGTGCTTGGCGGACACCAGACCCCAGGGGTTCTCCCAGCCGGGGACGACCCAGAGGTCGACCATCCAGTGGTCCAGCTGCGGCTCGAAGGTCGCGCCCAGCTCCTTGCAGCGGTCGATCTGGTCCTGGTACGGCTTCCCCGAGGGATCGAGCTCCACGCTTCCCACGATGGAGGTGCCCTTGCGGCACAGGTTCGAGTGGAAGTGCCACGGGATCACCTCGAGCGGCAGGTCCTTCGGCGGTCCGCCCTCGATCGTCCCGAGCACGTTGTAGGCGACCGAGACGATCCTCGAATCAGGCTTGTCGTCCTCGAACGCGAGGACCCCCGGCTTGTCCAGGTCGAGGTGGTCGGTGAAGTTCGAGAAGTTGATGTACTCGTAGCCCCGGCCGTTGAGGCGCTGGAAGTTCTTCTTGAAGCCCAGCCGCTCTGCCTCGGCGACGGTGCCGATCTTGAGGGCGACCTCACGGACGTGCACCAGCTGCGAGGCCAGCAGCGCTCGGCGCTCCCGGGTCATCGGCTTGGAGCTGGCGCCCCAGCGCACGGTTGCTCGCATCAGGGTCGGTTGGCCCGATCCCCACCCGTAGATGTCGTCGCTCTGCTTCCCGCCGTCGCCCGACGCCGCAGGCGTCGCGGGCTGCGCGGGGGCCGTGGTGGTGGGCGCCGTGGCAGCCGGCCGCGAGGCCTGCTCGGACGTGCCGTCGTCGGAGGCCCCGATCACGACCACCGCGGCGAGGAGCGCGACGACGAGCACGCTCATGACCACGGTGGTCAGCTTCGCGGACCTCGGCCAGTTCCCCATACCGTCATCTCCCCGGACGCCGCCGACCTCGGAGGGTACACCCGACCGTTGCGACCAACAACAGCGCGCTCCGTGTGGGGAACACCTGTCCGTGCCACCATGGGGCCGTGCGGTGGCTGAGGAAGGGGCGTCGTCGGGAGAGGGCCGGCGAGGACGGCGATCCGTCACTGCCCTCCATCGCAGGCGTGGTGGAGCGCTCGCTGGCCGAACAGCTCGCCGTGGACGGCTACGCCCGCGCCGGCCAGCTGCTGTCCTCCGACGAGGTCCTCCGCGCCCGTGGCGTCTTCGACGAGGCGATGCAGCGACTGGGCCGGCCGCTGGGGGAGCAGTGGTTCCCGACCATCCTCCTCCCCGACGACGGGGTGCGTGCGTACATCACCGACGAGCTCGAGGCGCTGATCCGGCCGCGGCTGGCCACGGTGCTGGATCCCGACCAGCTCGAGCTGCTGCGGCTCGACTTCTCCGTGAAGCCGCCGTCAGGAGCGAGCGAGCTGGGGCCGCACCAGGACTTCTCCCTCGTCGACGAGCGCCGGGCCACCAGCCTCTACCTCTGGATCCCGCTCGAGGACATGGACGAGCAGAACGGGACCCTTCACGTGGTGCCCGGCTCGCACCGCTTCTCGAACCGGATCAGGTCGCAGCACGTGCCGGCCCGGTTCGACGAGGTGCTCGATCTGGTCGATGAGGCCTCGGAGCGGTTGGACTGCCGTGCGGGTGAGCTCATCCTCATGGTCTCGGGCGTGGTGCACCACTCGCCGCCGAACCGAGGCGACGCGGTGCGCCTCGCCGCCCATGGCATCGTCCGCCCCGCGGACGTTCCCCTCGTCTTCTACTACGCCGACGACGCGACCCCGGAAGGTCTCGTCGAGTGCTACGAGATGGACCTCGAGCACTACGTCCGCCACATCCACCAGGGGCGCCCCACCTCGGGCGAACCGGTCACCGAGCTGCTCGAGCGCCCTCCCGAGAGCATGAGCCGGGAGCGGTTCCAGCGAGGCCTCGCCTCGGTGCGGGAGCGGGCCCTTCGCTGACGACCGCAAGCCCTGGTCGAGCTTCGCCCGTGGAAGGCGCGCCTGAGCGGAACCGATCACATGACCTAATCTCAGGGTTCGGGCTGAGATCGGGGGATCGCTTGAAGGTCGTGTTCGTGGCGTTGGCGCAGGAGCAGCTGGCGATCTCCCTGCTGTCCGCGGTGCTCCAGGAGGAAGGGCACACCACCGCACTTGCGTTCCACCCTGCCCTGTTCGACGACCGGGTGTTCCTCGACGTGCCTCGCCTCGCGAAGCTCTTCGACCGGACCGACCTCCTCGTGGAGGAGATCGTGCAGGAGCAGCCCGATCTGCTCGCGTTCAGCGTGCTGACACCCGTGTACCAGTGGTCGCTGAGGGTCGCTCGAGCGGTGAAGGAGCGCACCGACGTCCCAGTGGTCTTCGGTGGCGTGCACCCGTCTGCCGTGCCGGAGATCTGCCTGGAGGACGAGTGCGTCGACTTCGTGTGCGTCGGAGAGGGAGAGGTCGCGCTGGTCCGCCTGTGCGAGGAGCTGGAGTCGGGGCGGCGGCGGCCGGCGGAACCGATCCCCAACCTGCAGTGGATCGACGGTGACCGCCACGTCGTCGGCCCCACGGCGCCGTTCCTACAGGACCTCGACTCGCTGCCGTTCTGGGACAAGGAGCTGTGGAGCCGGCACGTCCGCATCGCCGACAACTGGATGACCATGACGTCCCGCGGCTGCCCGTACCGCTGCACGTTCTGCTTCAACAACTTCTTCGCCCGCCTGCCGGGGCGTGGCGGCGGGCGCTATCTCAGGCAGCGGTCGGTCGAGAACGTCATGGCGGAGCTGACCGAGGCGAAGGCACGGTGGGGGATCCGCCGTGTCGAGTTCCAGGACGACATCTTCACGACGAACAAGGACTGGATCAGGGAGCTCCTGCGCCGGTACCAGCGAGAGATCGATCTGCCCTTCCAGTGCCTCGTGCACCCCAGGTTCGTGGACGACGACATCGCCCGGTGGCTGAAGGACGCCGGTTGCCAGCACGTGCAGATGGGCGTCCAGTCGGCCGACGAGGACTACAAGCGCCACCAGCTGCTCCGGATGGAGAAGGACGCGCACATGCGCGACGCGCTGCGCTCGCTCCAGAACGCGGATCTCGACGTCAAGCTCGACCACATCCTCGGGCTGCCCGGCGAACCGCTCTCGGCGCAGGAGTGCGCCCGCGAGCTCTACACCGACTTCCCTCCCCGGCGCATCCAGACCTTCTGGCTCACGCACCTCCCGGGCGTCGAGCTGACCCGCGACGCCGTGGCGCGCGGGGAGCTGTCCGAGGCGGAGTACGACCGGATCAACCGCGGTGAGAGCGGCCGCTTCCACTCCCGCAGCGTCATGCACGCGTCCGATGCGGCGCTGTACGCACGGTACGAGGTGCTCTTCCGCCTCCTGCCGCTCCTGCCCGGTGCGTTGCGGAAGCGGATCCGCGTCCGGCACGTCCCCCGCATGCCCGAGGGGGCCAACCTCGCCGTGGGACTGCTCCTGGAGGCCGTCAACGTGCTCGTCAACCGCGACGACGAGACCTTCAACTACCTGCGCCACAACGGGCGCCAGCTCCGGAACCAGATCCCCGAGCTGGTGTGGGATCTGCTCACGCTCGGACCACGCCGGCGTCGCCGGGCCCGAGCCGTCGCCGCCCACCGGCGACCGGCCGAGCAGCGCAGCTCGTGACGGCCCAGGTCGGTCAGGGGAGACCCACGACGGCCACCGGGACGTTCGAGGACGGCGGTGTGTAGCCGCCGTAGCCCATGAGCCGCCCCCAGTTCATCACGGTGCCGTCGGACAAGAGCGCCGACATCGACTCGAGGTCGCCCGAGATCTGCACGACGTCGCTCAATCCGCTGATGGTCACCGGCGGCCCGTAGTACGGCAGGGTGTGGGGCGGCCCGACGATCATGGGGTTGTTGCCCCAGCACTGCACGGTGCCGTTCCTCCGAAGGCACGCGGTCGTGTCCGACCCCAGGAGCGCCAGCTCTGACACGTCGATGTAACCCGTCGGGGTCGCGGTGTACGGCGCCGAGTTGGGGAAGACGCCGACGTGTCCGAAGCCCCAACAGGACAGCTCTTCAGTGGCGCGGATGGCGCATCCGTTTCGTTCGCTGAGCAGGAGATCCACGGCGTCGCTGATGCCGATCACCGCCACTGGAGTGGTGGAGAACCGACCGGACCCATCCGGGAAGGTGTCGTAGACCCCGTTGCCGAGCTGACCGAACTGCTCCGATCCCCAGCACCTGACCGATCCGTCAGCGAGGAGTGCGCAGGTGGCCGACTTCCCGGCCGAGACGCGCGTTGCGCCCTGGATCCCGGTCACCGGAGCCGGCTCTCGCCTCAGCGCCGTCGTCCCGTTGCCCAGCTGGCCGTAGTTGTTGTTGCCCCAGCACTGAACCGCGCCGCCGGTGACGACGGCGCATACGTGGTCGAAGCCGACGGAGATGTCGGTGGCGCCGGTGAGCCCGGTTACCGCAACGGGGGTGTTCGAGAAGGTCGCCGTGGAGCCGTTGCCGAGCTCGCCGGTGTGGTTGTCACCCCAGCATGCGACCGCGCCGTCGTCCACGATCGCGCAGACCGTCTCATCGCTCCCCGACGAGACCTTCGTGGCACCCGTGAGGAGTCCGATCCCGCCGATCCCCACCACCGGCGCTGCCGTCGCCCGAGACAGGCCCGTCGACGGCGTCCCGCTGCCGAGGCTCCCGGACCAGTTGTCGCCCCAGCAGTACACGTTGCCGGCGGCGACCACGGCGCACGCCGTCCTGCCGCCGTTCGAGACCTGGACCGCTCCGTGCGCCGACGGGACCGTCGTGGTCGTCGACGTGCTGGTCGAGGTCGTCAAGGTCGGCGACGTGCTCGTCGAGGTCGTGGTGGTCGTGGTCCCCGGATCGACCGGTGGTGTCACACACGCCACCGCGAGGCCGACGAGCGCGACGAACGTTGCCGCGAGGCCCGCACGACCTCGGCACCGACTTGCCCTCATTTGTGGTTCTCCCTCCTGCCGCCGGTCCGCTCCGCCGGCGTCCCGCATCCCTTGCCTAGTCGAGAACGTACTTCGACGCCCGGATGTCCTGGCCCTTGCGCAGCGTCGCATCGAACTCGTCGAGGGTGATCCGCCGGTTCGGGTTGGGGCGACGCCCTGCGAACGGGAGACCCTGCGGCCGGCCGAGGACGGCCTGGAAGTCCTGCTCGATCCAGAACTCCCTGTCCATCTTCCAGAGCTCGAACTCCGACGGGTCGTCGGGGTTCCTGATCCACAGCACGCCCTGGGCGCCGTTCGGCACCATCTCGATCTGGAAGGTGACGCGGGGCGACGACGACAGGTTGTCGCTCGACCAGTGGAGCAACGAGTCGTCGAAGAGCAGCGCCTCGCCCGCCCCCACGTCGACGGGCTGCAGGTACTTCTCGATGAGCTCCGACTCGAAGTCGTCGAAGAACCGGTCCGAGCTCGCCGCTGCGACATCGGGGAAGATGTGGTGGCTCCCCGGCACGAGGCGGATGGTGCCGTTCCCGAAGCCGGTGTCCTGCAGTGGGACCCACACCGTGAGCGTCGGGACGTCGAGGTCCTCGATCGTCGGCCAGTTCTGGTGGATCTCGAACCGGCCCGCGCCGGGTGGCTTCACGTAGATGTTGCTGCTCAGGATGCGGTAGCCGGGAAGCAGGGTGCGGATGGGATCCCCGAAGAGCTCGCGGACCAGTTCGTCCGACTGCCGGCGGTAGGCGACGTCCGGGTCCAGGAACGTGCAGTGGTACCCGCAGCGGGGGTTCTCCAAGGTGGTGGGATCGAACCCGTCGAACGGCGAGAGCTGCGTGAACCCGTCGCGGAGCGCCTTCAGCTGGTCCGCGTCGAAGAGCGGCTGCTTCACGAACCCGTCACGCCAGAACGCGCGGTCGAGGTCCGGGTCGGTGAAGATCGGCGGTGGGACGAGACGTCCGTCGGGCGCTCTCGTGTAGCCGTGGTCGGTGGTGCTCATGCGATGGTCGCTGCCTTCCCCACCGGTTCCACGTGCAGCACGCCGCCTGCTGCAGCGGGGGGCTCGCCGATGACGTAGCTCAGGT
>Ga0182743_1001238_pt1 | contig 25581 bp, 22 predicted proteins | sample eDN3rd30CKraftOP_FD_128522 | JGI IMG/M metagenome (GOLD analysis project Ga0182743, IMG submission 128522) | Enriched Organic Plus compost microbial communities from Emeryville, California, USA - eDNA 3rd pass 30_C Kraft OP (version 2) (version 2) ... | reverse complement strand
TCCGGCAACTGCGCGCCTGCGGTGCCGTACCGGGCTGTGCGCGTGGCGATCGATGCGGGGCCCATGTCTTTTTCGGAGCGGAACTGACGCACGACATCCAGCAAGTGCCTTGCCTGTTCGCTGAGGCTGGCCGCGGCCGCTGCCGATTCCTCGACCAGGGCCGCATTCTGCTGGGTGATGTCGTTGATCTGGCTGACGGCGGCATTGATCTGGTTCAGTCCGGATGTCTGCTCCGCGGTGGCGGCATCCACCGAGTCGATCAACTGGGCGACCTGCCGTATTTTTTCCACCAGGGACCGGATCTCGGTGCCCGCCTGTTCAATGGCCTGGGCGCCGGCATCGGTGCGCTCGGTGCTTCTGGTGATCAGCGCGGTGATTTCCCGGGCGGCCTGCGCGCTTTTCTGGGCCAGGGCGCGGACCTCGCCGGCGACGACCGCGAAACCCCTGCCTTGTTCGCCCGCGCGGGCTGCTTCGACGGCGGCGTTCAGCGCCAGGATATTGGTCTGGAAGGCGATGCTGTCGATCACTTGTACGATGCCCGCCACCTCGCGCGAGACTTCCTGGATGCCCTGCATGGTCTGGACGATGGAAGCGATGCGCTGGCCGCCTTGTTCCGCCGCCAGCCTGGCATCCGCCGAAAACTGGGCTGCCTGGCGCATGGCCTGCGCCGTCGTGGCGATGGTACTGGAGATCTGGTTCATGGCGGCAGCGGTTTCGGTGATGTCGGCTGCCTGGCGTTCGGTGCGTTGCGCCAGGTCGGTGTTGCCCAACCGGATCTGTTCCGAACCGCTGGCGATGTGGTCGCTGCCCTTTCGCACCGTTCCGACGATCCTGCGCAGGGATTCCTGCATGTGCAGCATGGCCTGCATCACGCTGTCGCGGTGCGCGCGCGAAATATCCACGGCCGTGCCCAGATCGCCATCAGCCACGTTCCTGGCCACCTGCGCCACGTCCGAAGGCTCGCCTCCCAGCGATCGCGTCAGATTGCGGGTAAGCGTCAACCCGATCAGCAGCCCCAGGATCACGCCGCCCAGCGTCAGGCCCGTGATCAGCCAGACCATGCGCGCATATATCGAAGCCGTATCCCTGCTCAAGGCTTCGGCCCGGTCGAGGCGGTGCTGGATGAGCCGGGCCATCAGCGTATCCAGGCGGTTGGCCGTCGGGACGACCTGGTTGTACAGGATGCCGACCGATTTGCGTGCCTGCTGGAGCGGTTCCGTGGGCAGGATGTCGGCTACTTGCATGATGAGTTTCCGGTATTCGCGGGATGCCTCCCGCGCTTCCTTCAGCAGATCCAGTTCCGCGGGCGTGGTGAACGATCGCGCCGCGCGTCCCAGATTGTCGTCCAGGTTGTCGAGGTGCTGTCGGACGGCCTGGATCTGGGCATTCCGGATTTCCTCCGTGGGCGCCAGTGCGGCGATCCGGATGGCGCGTGCGTTCATGAGAAGCTGCTGGTTGGCCTGCGCGGTGTCGCGCAGGCCGACGGTGTCGCGGTGATACATCGTTTCGGCCATCTGGTTGACCGTGCGGGTCGCATACAGGCCCAAGACTCCGATCAGGCCGGCCATGCCGCAGACGATGAGGAAACCGAAGATGAGCCGGGTGGATACGCGCATGGGGCGACGCTCTGGCATGGTGGGTCCTTTGTTTGTCGTGGGATTTCTGGAAAGGGCCATTCGCGCGGCAGTCTATGCTCCGTACCCGGCTACGGAGTCAAGAGCCGTTCCGTGCAGGCCATGCCGCGGCGGATGACTGCGATTCCGTAGACTGGCCGGTGGGCATCCCAGGATTGCGCCCCACGGTGCCTGGACGTCAAAGATGCGATAATCGAATGGTCAAACGGCATGCGCTCTTCGGGCATGCCTGCCGCCTGTCCAAGGCTTCGTCGCCCCCTGAGAGAATCACGATCCATGTCCGGCAATACCCTGGGTACTCTTTTTCGTGTCACCAATTTCGGCGAATCGCATGGTCCGGCCATTGGCGCCGTGATCGATGGCTGCCCGCCGGGCCTGGCGCTGTCCGAGGCCGACATCCAGGCCGAGCTGGACAGGCGCCGGCCCGGCACCTCGCGTCACGTCACGCAGCGCCGCGAGCCGGACACGGTGGAGATCCTGTCGGGCGTCTTCGAGGGCGCGACCACCGGCACGCCCATCGGCCTGCTGATCCGCAACACCGATGCGCGCAGCAAGGACTACGGCAACCTCGTCGATACCTTCCGCCCCGGCCATGCCGACTACACCTACTGGAAGAAATACGGTGTGCGCGATCCCCGCGGGGGAGGTCGTTCCTCGGCGCGCCTGACGGCGCCCACCGTGGCGGCCGGAGCCGTGGCGCGCAAGTGGCTGATGCAGGAGTACGGCGTGCGCATCCGCGGCTACATGAGCCAGCTCGGGCCGATCCCGATCCCCTTCGTGTCCTGGGACGACGTGCAGGGCAATCCCTTCTATGCGCCCAATGCCGGCATCGTCCCCGAACTCGAAGCCTTCATGGACCAGCTACGCCATGACGGTGATTCGATCGGCGCCCGCATCGAAGTCACGGCCGAAGGCCTGCCCGCGGGCTGGGGGGAGCCCATCTACGATCGCCTGGATGCGGATATCGCCCACGCCATGATGGGGCTGAATGCCGTCAAGGGCGTGTCGATCGGCTCTGGCTTCGATTGTGTCGCGATGCGCGGTTCCGAGCACGGAGACGAAATCGGGCCCGACGGCTTCATGGGCAATCACGCGGGCGGTGTCCTGGGGGGGATTTCCTCCGGGCAGCCGCTGCGCGTGTCGCTGGCGATCAAACCCACGTCCAGCATCCGGATCGAACGCCGCTCCGTGAACCGGGCCAATGAGCCGGTCATGGTGCAGACGCTGGGCCGCCACGATCCCTGCGTGGGAATCCGGGCCACGCCCATTGCCGAGGCCCTGCTGGCCATCGTGCTGATGGATCACGCGCTGCGCCACCGCGGGCATGTGAACAGGGCCGTCTAGACCGAATCCGCCGGTACAGCAAGGAGATGATCATGATTCGTGCCTCCTTCCGAAGCTTCTCCATGATCGGTCTGGCCATCCTGCTGGCCGCTTGCGCCCAGGTGCAGACGACCCAGTCGGGCCTGGTGGGCGTGAACCGGACGCAGACCATGTCCACACTGGTGTCCGAGGCCGAACTGAACCAGCAGGCGGCAGCCCAGTACCGCCAGATCCTGTCCCAGGCCAAGGCGCAGGGCGCCCTGGATACGCCGGCGGCGCAGACCCGGCGGGTCCAGGCGATCGCCCGCAAGCTGATCGCCCAGGTTGGCGTCTTCCGTCCCGATGCACGCAACTGGACCTGGGAAGTCCACCTGCTGAAGTCCAATGAGGTCAATGCCTGGTGCATGCCGGGCGGCAAGATCGCCGTCTATACCGGCCTGCTCGACAAGATCAAGCCCTCGGACGCCGAATTGGCCGCGGTGCTGGGACATGAGATTTCGCATGCCTTGCGCGAACATGCCCGCGAGCAGGTTTCGCGCCAGATGGCCGCCAATGTCGGCCTGTCGATTCTGTCTGCGGTCACCGGCAGCCAGGCCGTGGCCGACCTGGGCTCCTCGCTGACGCAGGTCATGTTCACTTTGCCCAACAGTCGTTCCAACGAGACCGAGGCCGATCGCATGGGGGTGGAACTGGCCGCCCGTGCCGGCTATGATCCGCGCGCCGCCATCACCCTGTGGCAGAAGATGGAACGCGCCGGAGGCGGCGGGCAGCCCGAAATCCTCTCCACGCATCCTTCTTCGCAGAGCCGGATCGCGGATCTGAAGCAGGCTTCCGAGATCGTGCTGCCGCTCTACCAGGGCAGGAAGAGCTAGCTCAAGCTGGTATCTATTACATCCAGTACTAGGATAACTGCTGGCCTTGTCCGGGAAAATCACGCTGGCATAATGGGCTTATCGCATCCGCGCCGTGCGCGGACGGCATCCATTTTTCCGATTTCCGAGGCCTCGACCATGCCCCAAACCCTGTACGACAAGCTCTGGGATGCCCATGTGGTGCATCAAGGGCCGGACGGCACCTGTCTGCTGTACATCGATCGCCATCTCGTCCACGAAGTCACGAGTCCGCAGGCCTTCGAGGGCCTGGAACTCGCCGGCCGCAAGCCATGGCGGATCTCGGCCAATCTGGCGGTGGCCGACCACAATGTGCCCACCACGGCCCGCAGCGAAGGCATCCAGGATCCCGTCTCGCGCCTGCAGGTCGATACCCTGGACAAGAACTGCGACACCTGGGGCATCACCGAATTCCGCATGAATGACCGCCGCCAGGGCATCGTGCACGTCATCGGGCCCGAGCAGGGCGCCACCTTGCCGGGCATGACCGTGGTCTGCGGCGATTCGCACACCAGCACGCACGGTGCCATGGGGGCGCTGGCCTTCGGCATCGGCACTTCCGAAGTCGAGCACGTTCTCGCCACGCAGACGCTGCTGATGAAAAAGAGCCGCAGCATGCTGGTGCGCGTGGAAGGCGAGCTTCCCTTCGGCTGTACGGCCAAGGACCTGATCCTGTATGTGATCGGGCGCATCGGCACGGCGGGGGGTACCGGCTACGCCATCGAGTTCGGCGGCAGCGCCGTGCGTGCCTTGTCCATGGAAGGCCGCATGACGGTCTGCAACATGGCCATCGAGGCCGGCGCCCGCTCGGGCATGGTGGCCGTGGACCAGACCACCATCGATTACTTCAGGGGCCGCCCCTATGCGCCCGAAGGCGCCTTGTGGGACCAGGCCGTGGAATACTGGCGCACGCTGCATTCCGATCCGGATGCGGTCTTCGACCGGGTGGTCGAGATCGACGCGGCCGATATCGAACCCCAGGTCAGCTGGGGCACGTCGCCGGAAATGGTGGCTGCCGTCGGCGCCCGGGTGCCGGATCCGGCCGCCGAGGCCGATGACGTGCGCCGCAAGGGCATGGAGCGCGCACTGCAGTACATGGACCTGAAGGCCGGCACGCCGCTGTCCGAGATCGCCATCGACAAGGTCTTCATCGGTTCCTGCACCAACGCACGCATCGAAGACCTGCGTGCCGCAGCCGCTGTGGCCAGGGGCCGCCGCGTGGCATCCAACGTACGCCTGGCCATGGTCGTGCCGGGATCCGGGCTGGTCAAGGAGCAGGCCGAACAGGAAGGCCTGGACCGCATCTTCCTGGAGGCAGGCTTCGAGTGGCGGGAACCGGGCTGCTCGATGTGCCTGGCCATGAACGCCGACCGGCTGGAGCCGGGCGAGCGCTGTGCCTCGACTTCGAACCGCAACTTCGAGGGGCGCCAGGGGCAGGGGGGACGCACCCATCTGGTCAGCCCCGCCATGGCTGCGGCTGCCGCCGTGGCCGGCCATTTCGTCGACGTGCGCACTTTCCAATAGGAGCCCAAGCATGCAAGCCTTTACCACGCACCGGGGTCTGGTGGCTCCGCTGGACCGGGAAAACGTCGATACCGACCTGATCATTCCCAAACAGTTCCTGAAGTCCATCAAGCGGACAGGCTTCGGGCCCAACCTGTTCGACGAACTGCGCTACCTGGATCACGGCGAACCCGGCATGGACAACAGTCGCCGGCCGCTGAACCCGGATTTCGTGCTGAACCAGCCGCGCTACCAGGGCGCCTCGATCCTGTTGTGCCGCAAGAACTTCGGTTGTGGCTCCAGCCGCGAACACGCTCCCTGGGCCTTGCAGCAATACGGCTTCCGGGCGCTGATCGCGCCGTCCTATGCCGATATCTTCTTCAACAACAGCTTCAAGAACGGCCTGCTGCCCATCGTCCTGCCCGAGCCTGTCGTGGCGCGCCTGTTCCAGGCCGTCGAGTCTTCCCCGGGATACGAGCTCACCGTGGATTTGGCCGCACAGCGGGTGGTGGCGCCCGACGGCGAATCCTGGTCTTTCGAGGTCGACGCCTATCGCAAGGAATCCCTGCTGAAGGGCCTGGACGAGATCGGCCAGACCCTGTTGCATGCCGACGCGATCCGTGCCTTCGAGGCCCAGCGCCTGGCGCAGCACCCCTGGCTGGCGCGGCAGAACCCCGGCGGTCTTTGATCTTTCATTCTTTTCCCAACACCGGGCGTTGCGCGCAAGCCACGCCCGCCGGCCCGGCTCGCGCCAGGTGCGAATCCCTTCGCATCCCGCGGACCGGGCCTTCACGAATCGGAATTCTCCATGACTTCTCGCATCGCAGTCCTGCCGGGCGACGGCATCGGCCCTGAAATCGTCGAGCAGGCGGTGCGCGTGCTGCGCGCGCTGGACCTGGACCTGGAATTGACCGAAGCGCCCGTGGGTGGCGCCGCCTATGCGGCCAAGGGACACCCCCTGCCCGAGGACACCCTGGCCCTGGCCAGGCAATCCGACGCCGTGCTGTTCGGCGCCGTGGGCGATTGGAAATACGACCATCTCGAGCGCGCGCTGCGCCCGGAACAGGCAGTGCTGGGCCTGCGCAAGGCCCTGGGGCTGTTCGCCAACCTGCGCCCGGCGATCCTGTACCCGGAACTGGCCAACGCCTCGTCGCTCAAGCCCGAGGTGGTCGCCGGACTGGACATCCTGATCGTGCGCGAACTCACGGGCGACATCTATTTCGGCCAGCCCCGCGGTGTGCGCACGCTGGAAGACGGCCCGTTCGCGGGTGATCGCCAGGGCTACGACACCATGCATTACGCCGAAACGGAAGTCCGCCGCATCGCCCACGTGGCTTTCCAGGCCGCGGCGCGGCGCCAGGGCAGGCTGTGCAGCGTGGACAAGGCCAATGTCCTGGAAACCTCGCAGTTCTGGCGCGACATCATGATCGACGTCGCACGCGAATACCCGCAGGTGGAGCTGTCCCACATGTACGTGGACAATGCCGCAATGCAGCTGGTGCGTGCGCCCAAGGCCTTCGACGTGGTGGTGACCGGCAACCTGTTCGGCGACATCCTGTCGGACGAGGCCGCCATGCTGACGGGTTCGATCGGCATGCTGCCTTCCGCCTCGCTGAATGCCAGCCGGCAGGGGCTGTACGAGCCCAGTCACGGCTCGGCGCCGGACATCGCCGGTCAGAACATCGCCAATCCCCTGGCGACCATTCTGTCGGCGGCCATGATGCTGCGCTATTCGCTGGATGCGGCCCCCGCCGCCGACCGGATCGAGGCCGCCGTCCAGGCGGTGCTGGCGCAGGGCCTGCGGACGGCCGACATCCACGAGAACGGCACCACGCGGGTCTCGACATCCGAAATGGGCGATGCCGTGCTGAAGGCATTAAACTGAAGCATTACACTAATTAACCACTCACATTCACTTTTCACGGTTCAGGCAGGGATTTATGGCTCAGGCAGTCGGTTTGGTCGGTTGGCGCGGAATGGTCGGCTCGGTGCTCATGCAGCGCATGCGGGACGAAAAAGACTTCGACTTGTTCGAGCCGGTTTTCTTTTCCACCAGCAACGCGGGCGGCGCGGCACCAGCCTGGGCGCAAGGCGCGGGTCCGCTGCAGGACGCGCACGACATCGAGGCCCTGCGCAAGCTGCCGATCATCGTCACCGCCCAGGGCGGCGACTACACGACCGAGGTTTATCCCAAGCTGCGTGCGGCCGGCTGGAAGGGCCTGTGGATCGACGCGGCCAGCACCCTGCGCATGAAGGACGACGCCATCATCGTTCTCGATCCGGTCAATCGGCCGGTGATCGACGCCGCCCTGCAGCGCGGCGTGCGCGACTTCATCGGCGGCAACTGCACCGTCAGCTGCATGCTGATGGGCCTGGCCGGGCTCTTCAAGGCCGACATGGTCGAATGGATGACCTCCATGACCTATCAGGCTGCCTCGGGCGGCGGCGCGCGCCACATGCGCGAACTGCTGGTCCAGTTCGGTCTGCTCAACCAGGCCGTGGCCGATCAGCTCGCCGACCCGGCATCTGCCATCCTGGACATCGACCGTGGTGTTCTGCAGGCCCAGAAAGCCGCCGACCTGCCGCGCGAGAACTTCGGCGTGCCCCTGGGCGGCAGCCTGATTCCCTGGATCGACAAGGATCTGGGCGACGGCGTGTCGCGCGAAGAGTGGAAGGGGGGCGCGGAAACCAACAAGATTCTCGGGCGCGGCCCGGGCTTCGGCACCGAGCCGGTGCCGGTCGACGGTCTGTGCGTGCGGATCGGCGCCATGCGCTGCCACAGCCAGGCGCTGACGATCAAGCTGCGGCGCGACATCCCCATGGACGAGATCAACGACGCCGTGCGTACCGGCACCGAATGGGCCCGCCTGGTGCCCAACGATCGTGAATCTTCCATGCGGGACTTGACTCCCGTGGCAGTGACCGGCACGCTAGACATCCCCGTGGGACGCCTGCGCAAGATGTCGATGGGCCCCCAATACCTCAGTGCCTTCACGGTCGGCGACCAACTGCTGTGGGGCGCTGCCGAACCCTTGCGTCGCATGCTGCGTATCGCTCTGGGCGAACTCTGAACGATAGAAGAATGGAAAAAAACCCCCACGCCGCGTCTCCGATCCGAAACCTCCTGAATCCGACGCGCGGAAGGCGCCTGATTCCTGCCGGCCGGTTGGCGGCGGGCGCCCTGGCGCTGGCCTTCATGGCGGGTGGGGTTGCCCAGGCTTCCAGCTTTGGCCATGCGCGCCTTGTCTCGGGGTCTGGCGAGCCTTTGCTGATCCTGGTGCCGATATCCGGCCTGACGGATGCCGACCTGCAGGCCCTGTCCGCATGGCCTGCGCCGGCCCCGGATTGGGCCCAGGCCGGGCTCACCCCACCGGTCCCGCTCGACAGCCTGTCCGTTTCGGTTGGTCCCGACGTCCGGCCCGGCGGCCGGCGCATCCTGCGTGTCGGTTCCAGCCAGGCTTTCTCCGGCAACCTGGCCGATCTGCTGCTGGACGTACGCACGGCCACCGGCGAACAGCGCTACCAGGTGTCCCTGGTGGCGCCTGGGCCTGCTCGCAATGCCGCTGCGACGGGCGCCGCGCAGCCGGCGGTGCAGAGCGGATCGCCGGCGACCGCGGTCGGGGCGGCTGCACCGCATACCAGCACCCGGCGGGTGCCTGTCGGCACCATTGCCGTGCGCCGTGGCGACACGATGTTCGCCATCAGCCGCCGTCATGCGGTCGACGGGGTTTCCATCTATCAGCTGATGATGGCGCTGCAGCGCGCCAATCCGCAGGCCTTCATCCATGACAACGTCAACCTGGTGCGCGCAGGCGCGACGCTGACGGTGCCGGACATCAACGACATGCTGTCGATTTCCGACGCCGAGGCGCGGCGCCAGTTCCAGGCCCAGGCGGCAGCCTTCGCCCGGATGCGCGGACGTCTGGCCGGCTCGGCCGCCCAGGCGGGCGCGGGCCAGGCCGCGGCAGGCACAGTCTCGCAAGACGAATCCCGGGCCGCTGCCAAGCCCGCCGACGCGGCAGGCGACCGCCTGCGGCTCAGCGAATCCGGCCGTGATGGCGCCGATGCGTCCGCGGATGCCCGCACGGCACGGGGGCATGCCCTGAAAGATGCCGAATCCCGGGTCGATCAGCTCGAAGGCAATGTCCAGAACCTGAATCAGGCCCTGCAATCCCAGGGCGAGGCCGCACGCAAGGCTGCCGCCCAGGGGGCTGCTGCCATCGGCCATTCGATCCAGGAAATCGCCAGCGCGATCAGCGAAGCCAGCCAGGAAGCCGCCGCCCAGGCCGACGACGCTGCCGCAGCGGCGGGTGAAAACGACGCAGCGGCTTCGGCGCCAGGCGCTGCCACAGGCGGTAGCGCTGGCTTCCAGGCTGCTTCCGGGGCAGGGGGGGCTTCCGGCACCAATGGCGCATCGCCGGGCGGATCTTCCGCGAATACGGCGTCGGCTGCCGGCGGCACGGCTTCCGCCGGGGCGTCCGGCGCTACCGCGGCCAACGCCATTGCCTCGGGGGCGGGCAGCGCGGCCGGCCAGACTGCCAGCCGGGCTACCGAAGCAGCCGAACTGCAGCCTTCCGAGCGCGCCCAGCACCGGGCATCCTGGATCCAGGATCATCTGCTGGGCGTGATGACGGGCCTGCTGGCCCTGATCGTGCTCATCATCGCCTGGCTGCTGCGCAGGGCCAATGCCGCCCGGGACGAGGCCGATGCCCAACCCCGGGTGACGGAAGCCATGGTCCGTGAGCGAATCCAGGACATCGACCTGGATCTCGAACCGGGCGAAACCCGCCCGCAGCAGCGCTGACCGGGTTCAGGCGGACAGCGGCCATGCCCGCCGTCCGCACGCACCGCTGACGCAGCACACATCGGAAACCAATCTTCATGGGACGCATCGCGCTCGGGCTGAGCTATGACGGCCGGGGCTGGCAAGGCTGGCAGACCCAGCCTGGCGGCCGGACTTTGCAGGATGCCCTGGAATCGGCGCTGTGCCGGTTCCTGGCGGCACCCGGGGTGCCGACCATCTGCGCCGGCCGTACCGACGCGGGCGTCCATGCGCTGCAGCAGGTGGTGCACCTGGACACCGAGGCCGTCCGGCGCGACGAGTCCTGGGTGCGCGGGCTGAACGCCCTGTTGCCGGATACCATGGCCGTGCAGTGGGCCTGCGCCGTTCCCGACGATTTCCACGCCCGCTTCGATGCGCGTGCCCGCACCTATTTCTACGTGCTGCGCAGCGCCCCGGTCCGTTCCCCGGTCTTGCACGGCCGGGTCGGGTGGGTGCATGACCGGCTTGACGACGACGCCATGCGCGCCGCTGCCGCCCTGCTGGTGGGGGAACACGATTTCAGCGCCTTTCGCTCGTCCGAGTGCCAGGCGGCCAGCCCGGTGCGGACGCTGCAGGCGCTGGATATCCGCCGCAGCGGGGATTTCCTGGTGTTCGAATTCCGGGCCAATGCCTTCTTGCACCACATGGTACGCAACCTGATGGGCGTGCTGGTGATGGTGGGGCGGGGCCGCCGGCCGCCCGAATGGGCCGCGGAACTGCTGCGCGACCGCGACCGGCGCAGGGCCGCCCCAACCTTCATGCCCGACGGCCTGTACCTGGCCCATGCCGAATATCCGGATGCGGCGCTGCCGCAGCGCACGGCCCGGGATGCCTTGCGTCATCACCTGGGAAATCTTTGAACCCATGGCGGCGCATATCCGGGCGATTCCCGAGGCGATCCGCTGGGCGCTTCGTATAGAATTGAGCGATTTGATTGCGGACGGCGCAAGCCTGCGCCGTTCCCGTCCCTGTTTCACGGAAGCACGATGAAACCTCTCCTGACAATATCCCGCTGGATCGACGCGTTGAACACGCTCGTCGGCCGGGCCGTCACCTGGCTCGTACTGGTGGTGGCCGTGGTCAGCGCCGGCAATGCGGTGATGCGCAAGTTGTTCAGCCTCGGGTCCAACGCCTGGCTGGAATTGCAGTGGTATCTGTTCGGGGCCATCTTCCTGCTGGCGGCGGGCTACACCTTCCTGCGCAACGAGCATGTGCGGGTGGACGTTCTGTCGCAGAAGCTGCCCGAGCGCGCGCAGGTCGGGATCGAGATCTTCGGCGTGCTGTTCTTCCTGTTGCCGGCGGCCTGCCTGGTGTTCTGGCTGTCGATCCCGTTCTTCTGGGAATCCTGGATCACCCATGAGCTGTCCTCGAATACCGAAGGCCTGATCCGCTGGCCGGCGAAACTCCTGATCCCGGTCGGCTTCGCCTTGCTGATCCTGGCGGGGCTGTCGCACCTGGTCAAGTGCGTCGGCTTCCTGCAAGGCCTGTGCCCCAATCCGATGCAGGTCTCCAGCGGCAAGAGCGACGAGGAAGCCCTGGTGGAAGACATCCTGGCCCAGCGGCAGGCCGATCTCGAACAACCGGCACAGGAACGCTGAGCATGGAATTTCTCGTCGACAATCTCGCACCGATCATGTTCTTCAACCTGATCGTGTTCCTGCTGCTGGGTTTTCCCGTTGCCTTCTCCCTGGCTGCGACGGGCGTGCTCTACGGCCTGGTGGCCATCGACCTGAACCTGATGAGCCCGCTGCTGTTCCAGGCGCTGCCCCAGCGTGTCTTCGGCATCGTCGGCAACGACACATTGCTGGCCGTTCCCTTCTTCACGTTCATGGGGCTGATCCTCGAGCGCTCCGGCATGGCCGAGGACCTGCTCGATACGGTCGGCCAGCTCTTCGGTCCGTTGCGCGGAGGGCTGGCGATCGCGGTGGTGTTCGTCGGCGCACTGCTGGCGGCCACCACCGGCGTGGTGTCGGCCTCGGTCATCTCCATGGGCCTGATCTCCTTGCCCATCATGCTGCGCTACGGTTACGACAGGCGCCTGGCATCCGGCGTCATCGCCGCGTCCGGGACCTTGTCGCAGATCATTCCGCCTTCGCTGGTGCTGATCATCCTGGCCGATCAGCTCGGACGCTCCATCGGCGACATGTACCGGGGCGCCATGCTGCCGGGCCTGCTGCTGGCCGGGTCCTACATGGCGTATGTCTTCCTGGTGGCCATTGTGCGGCCCGGCCATGCTCCAGCCTTGCCGCCGGAAGCGCGGGGGTTTGTCGACGAGCACGGCCGGCGTGGCCTCCGATCGCTGACCTTCCTGACCGTGATCGCGGCCGCGGCCGCCTACTGGGGTTCCGCTTACTATTTCCGCGCCCACACCGACGTCCCGGTCGATGAGCGTGTCGTCATCGTCCTGCTGATCTGGGGGACCGTCGCCCTGGCGATGGCGCTGGCCAACCGCTTCCTGCGCCTGAAACTGCTGTCGGCCCTGGCCGAGCGGGTCGTGTTCGTCATGATCCCGCCGCTGGCGCTGATCTTCCTGGTGCTGGGCACGATCTTCATCGGCGTGGCCACGCCCACCGAGGGCGGCGCCATGGGCGCCATCGGGGCCCTGATCATGGCGGTGTCGCGCGGCCGCTTCTCGATGAAGCAGTTGCGCCAGGCCATGGAAAGCACGGCCCGTCTGTCCTGCTTCGTGGTGTTCATCCTGGTGGGATCGACCATCTTCAGCCTCAGCTTCCGGGGCATCAACGGCGACGTCTGGGTCGAACAACTGCTGCTCCATGTGCCGGGCGGCGAGATCGGTTTCCTGGTCGTGGTCAGCGTGATGACCTTCTTCCTGGCCTTCTTTCTGGATTTCTTCGAGCTGGCCTTCATCATCGTGCCCCTGCTCGGGCCGGTGGCCGACAAGATGGGCATCGACCTGATCTGGTTCGGCGTGCTGCTGGCGGTGAACATGCAGACTTCCTTCATCCATCCGCCTTTCGGTTTCGCGCTGTTCTATCTGCGCTCCGTCGCGCCCAAGGAAGACTATCGCGATCGCGTCACCGGCGCCCTGATCCCGAAGGTCACCACGGCCCAGATCTACTGGGGATCCATTCCCTTCATCATCATCCAGATATTGATGGTGGTGGCAGTGCTGGCCTTCCCCGGCATGGTCACCCACTACAAGAGCGATGCGCCCACCGTCGATCCGGCCAGCGTCACCTTCGGCCAGGACAGCGCCTACGGTCTGGACAGCTACGGTTCGGGCGACGCAGGGGCTGCCTTCCAATGAGCACGCAGGCTGCCGCCAGTCATGTCACGGCGGGGCCGCGGCGTACGCGCGTCAAGATCTGCGGGCTGACCCGCCCGCAGGATCTGGACGCGGCCGTGCAGGCCGGCGCCGATGCCATCGGCCTGGTCTTCTATCCGCCCAGCCGCCGCTGCCTGACGCTGGACCAGGCTGCCGCCTTGCGCGCCCGGGTACCGGCCTTCGTCGCTGTGACGGCCCTGTTCGTCAACCCCGATGCCGAGACGGTGGACCGGGTGATCGAGGCGGTCGGACCCGACCTGCTGCAGTTCCACGGCGAGGAATCACCCGATTTCTGCGCCGGTTTCGGTGTGCGCCACCTGAAGGCATTCCGGGCAGGATCGCCCGGAATGGACACTGCAGACGGCCTGGCACGGGCCTGCCTGGCTCACGACCGGGCTGCTGGCTGGCTGTTCGACAGCTACAGCGCCGGCTATGGCGGCAGTGGCAGCAGCTTCGATACCGCCTTGCTGGCCAAGGTGCCCAGGGATGCAGGCATGCCGGCCCTGATCCTGTCGGGAGGGCTGAAGGCGGAAACAGTGGGTGGCCAGATCGCCGCCCTGGCGCCATTTGCAGTGGATGTCAGCAGCGGGGTGGAATCGGCACCCGGAATCAAGGATCCCGAGCGCATCCGGGCATTCATGCGGGCAGTGCAGGCCGCCGATGGCTGGCACTACGCCTGAGCCGCGCCGGTAGCGTGGCCCGGGCGGGCGCCGCCGTCAGGCGCTGCGGCGGGCCGAGCGGTTGGCAGCCAGCGCCGCCAGTGTGCAGACCGCACCCGACAGCAGGTACAGGCTGATCCCGCCCAGGCCATAGCGGTCCGAGACCCCCAGGGCAACCAGCGGCGCGAAGGCCGCGCCCACCAGCCAGGCCAGGTCGGCAGTCAGCGCGGCGCCCGTGTAGCGGCATGCCGGCAGGAAATGGGCTGTGGCCGTGCCAGAGGATTGCCCATAGGACAGGCCCAGCAGGGCGAAACCGATCAGGATGAAGGCATCCTGCGGCGCCGCGCCGCCGCCCAGCAGCCAGGGCGAGGCAAGGGCGAAGACACCGATCAGCACGGCGACCAGTCCCAGCGTATGACGCCGGCCGATGCGGTTGGCCAGATGCCCTGAGTACAGCATGGCCACCAGGGCGATCGCCGCGCCCGCGAGCTCGATCGACAGCACCTCGGGTATGGTCCGCTGGTGCTGCAGCACCAGCCAGGACAGCGGAAACAGCGTGACCAGGTGGAACAGGGCGTAGCTTGCCAGTGTGGCGAAAGCGCCGGTGACGATGTGCCGGCCCTGGGTGCGGACCATTTCCAGCGTGCCGATCGGACGCAGTTCGCGTTCTTCGAGCAGGCGCGAGAAATCATTGTCCATGACGAGCCGCAGCCGGGCGAACAGGCCCACGACGTTGATGGCGAAGGCCACGAAGAACGGGAAACGCCAGCCCCAGCCGATGAAATCCGCCGGGTCCAGGCGAGTGTGCAGGTAGAGGAAGAGGGCGCCGGCCACAAGGAACCCGATGGGAGCCGACAATTGCCCGAGCATGGCGTACCAGCCGCGCTGCCGGGCGGGTGCATTCAGGGCCAGCAGCGAGGGCAGGCCGTCCCATGAGCCGCCCCAGGCGATCCCCTGCAGGGAGCGAAAGATGGCCAGCAGGACGATGGCGTGCACACCCAGGGTCTCGTGCACGGGCAGGAAGGCGATTCCGGCCGTGGCCGTGCCCAGCAGGAACAGTGCGGCCGTCAGCTTCACGCCGCGGCCCCAGTGCTTCTGCACGTGCATGAAAAGCGTCGTGCCGAATGGCCGGGCGATGAAGGCCAGGGCGAAGACGGCAAAGGCATACAGCGTGCCGGTCAGGGGATCCGCGAACGGGAAGAACACCTGGGGAAACACGATCACCGATGCGATCCCGTAGGTGAAGAAATCGAAATATTCCGACGTGCGGCCGATGATGACGCCGACGGCGATGTCGCCTGGAGAGACGGCAGGATGGCCCTCGGCGTGACGGGCAGCCCTGGCGCGATCGTCTTCGCGTGCGCGCGGGCCGGGCAGGGGGGTGCTCAGAATGTGGTCGGTCATCGGGTCCTCCTGATCTGCGGTGCTGGCCGCCGCGCGCAGGCGGCCTTGCGCATAGAATCCCACGCCCGCAGTCCGGTTCGCCATTGGACATTACCCGCAGTAACCCTTTCGTCTGAAGGGACATGAGTCAAAATGTCCAATTTCCACTTCGACATTTCAAATCTATAGTACCGGCCTCCGCTTGAAGACTCCTGGAATCGGCACGCAAGGCAATGAGGCACGACAAGATTCTGAAACTATCGCTGGGCCTGGGCCCGGCCCTGCTGCTGGGCGGCTGCGATGCCGTACTGCTGAACCCATCGGGCGACGTGGCCCTGCAGCAACGCGACCTGATCTATCTGGCGACCGGACTGATGCTGATCGTGATCCTTCCGGTGATCCTCGCCACGGTCCTGTTCGCCTGGCGCTACCGGGCGGCCAACCGCAAGGCGCGCCATGACCCGGACTGGGATCACTCCACCCGCCTGGAACTGGTGATCTGGTCGGTTCCGCTGATGATCATCATCGCGCTGGGCAGCGTCACCTGGGTCAGCACCCATCTGCTCGACCCCTACCGCCCGCTGAGCCGGATCTCGGCGGATAAGCCCGTGGCCGCCCACGTCGAGCCCCTGACCGTGGAGGTCGTCGCCCTGGACTGGAAGTGGCTGTTCATCTACCCGGAATACGGCTTCGCCACGGTGAACGAGCTGGCGGCGCCGGTGGACCGGCCGATCCGCTTCAAGATCACGGCTTCCTCGGTGATGAATTCCTTCTTCATCCCCGCGCTGGCCGGTCAGGTCTACGCCATGCCGGGCATGCAGACGATGCTGCATGCCGTGATCAACGCCCCCGGGGAATATGAAGGCATGTCCGCGAACTACAGCGGCGCGGGTTTTTCCGGCATGCATTTCCTGTTTCACGGTCTGGACCAGGCCGGGTTCGATGCCTGGGTGCAGAAAAACCGCGCCGCGGGCGGCGTTCTGGATCGCGCGGGCTACCTGGGCCTGGAGCGCCCCAGCGAGAACGAGCCGGTGCGCCGCTGGGCGGCCGTCGATCCCGACCTGTACCGCCTGATCCTGAATCGCTGCGTGCGGCCTGGTTCGACCTGCATGAGCGATCTCATGCAGCCTATGGAGAAGTAAAGATGGATTTGCGAACCTGGATCCTGGGCCGGCTCAGCCTGGAAGCCATTCCCTATCACGAGCCGATCCTGGTGGCCACCTTTGCCGGCGTGGCCGTGATCGGACTGGCCATTCTGGCCCTCATGACGCGCTACCGCCTCTGGGGGCCGCTGTGGCGCGATTGGATCGTGAGCATCGACCACAAGAAGATCGGCATCATGTACATGGTGCTGGGGGTGGTGATGCTGCTGCGCGGCTTTGCCGACGCGGGGATGATGCGCCTGCAGCAGGCCATCTCGTTCGGCGATGCGCTGGGCTACCTGCCGCCGCATCATTACGACCAGATCTTCACCGCGCACGGCGTGATCATGATCTTCTTCGTGGCCATGCCGTTCATCACGGGCCTGATGAACTACGTCGTGCCGCTGCAGATCGGCGCGCGCGACGTGGCCTTCCCGTTCCTGAACAACTTCAGCTTCTGGATGACCACGGGCGGCGCCATCCTGGTGATGATGTCGCTGTTCGTGGGCGAATTCGCCCGCACCGGCTGGCTGGCCTATCCGCCGCTCTCGGGCCTGGAGTTCAGTCCCGACGTGGGGGTGGATTACTACATCTGGGCCCTGCAGGTGGCGGGCGTGGGCACGCTGCTGTCGGGGATCAACCTGGCGGTCACCATCATCAAGATGCGCGCGCCGGGCATGAAACTCATGAAAATGCCGGTCTTCACCTGGACCGCGCTGTGCACCAACATCCTGATCATCATCACCTTCCCGGTGCTGACGGCGACGCTGGCATTGCTGGGCATGGACCGTTACCTGGGCACCCAGTTCTTCACCAATGACCTGGGCGGCAATCCGATGATGTACGTGAACCTGATCTGGATCTGGGGCCATCCCGAAGTCTACATCCTGATCCTGCCGCTGTTCGGTGCGTTCTCCGAGATCACCTCCACGTACTGCGGCAAGCGCCTGTTCGGCTACACCTCGATGGTGTATGCGACCATCGTGATCACGGTCCTGTCCTACCTGGTCTGGCTGCACCATTTCTTCACCATGGGGGCGGGTGCCAGCGTCAATTCCTTCTTCGGCATCACGACGATGATCATTTCGATCCCCACGGGAGCGAAGATCTTCAACTGGCTGTTCACCATGTACCGGGGCCGCATCCGTTTCGAACTGCCCATGATGTGGACGGTGGCCTTCATGATCACTTTCGTGATCGGCGGGATGACGGGCGTGCTGCTGGCCGTGCCGCCGGCCGACTTCGTGCTGCACAACAGCCTGTTCCTGATCGCCCACTTCCACAACGTCATCATCGGCGGGGTGGTGTTCGGCGTGTTCGCCGCGATCAACTACTGGTTCCCGAAGGCCTTCGGCTTCCGCCTGAACGCGTTCTGGGGCAAGTGCTCGTTCTGGTGCTGGGTGGTGGGCTTCTGGGTCGCCTTCATGCCGCTCTACATCCTCGGCCTGATGGGCGTCACCCGCCGCCTGAGCCACTTCGCGGATCCCTCGCTGCAGATCTGGTTCCAGGTCGCCGCGGTGGGGGCCTTCCTGATTGCGCTGGGCATTGCCTTCTTCCTGGTGCAGATCTACGTCAGCTGGCGCGACCGCGAGGCGTTGCGCGACGTCACGGGCGATCCCTGGGACGGCCGCACGCTGGAATGGTCGACTTCGTCGCCCCCGCCTGACTACAACTTCGCCTTCACGCCGCGCGTCCATGAGCGCGATGCCTGGTGGCGCATGAAGCAGTCGGGCTACCGCCGGCCCGAAAGCGGTTTCGTCGACATCCACATGCCGAAGAACACCGCCGCCGGCTTCACGCTGGCCGTGCTGAGCTCGATCCTTGGCTTCGCCCTGATCTGGCATATGTGGGCGCTGACGATCGTGTCCTTCGTGGTCCTGGTCGCCGCCGCCATCCGCCATACCTTCAACTATCGCCGCGACACCCATGTCCACGCTTCGGACGTGGCGCGCGTGGAACAAGCCCGTACTCTGCAGTTGGCCCGCCATGTCTGATACCCGCATCCTGCACGCTTCCGCGGCGGGCGGCTCCGCCTCCGCCGACGATTCCCGCTTCATCGTCAGGGAACCCCACCATCCGGAAAACGGCACGTTGCTCGGTTTCTGGATCTACCTGATGAGCGACTGCCTGATCTTCGCCTGCCTGTTCGCCGTGTACGGCGTGCAGGGCAGGGCGTATGCGGGCGGGCCTACGGGCGCAGAATTGTTCGACCTGAAACTGGTCGCGGTCAATACGGCCATGCTGCTGCTTTCGTCGATCACGTACGGCTTCGCCATGCTGGAGGCGCAGCGCGCCCGGTTGTCCGGAACGCTGGTCTGGCTCGTCGTGACCGGGATGTTCGGGCTGGCCTTCCTGGGGCTGGAGCTGTACGAATTCCACCACCTGGTCGAACATGGCGCCGGTCCGTGGCGCAGCGCCTTCCTGTCGTCCTTCTTCACGCTGGTCGGGACCCACGGCCTGCACGTGACCTTCGGGATCGTGTGGCTCGTCACGCTGCTGTTCCAGCTGGGCCGCCATGGCCTGATTCCCGAAAACCGCCGCCGCCTGATGTGCCTGTCGATGTTCTGGCACTTCCTGGACGTGGTCTGGATCGGCGTCTTCACCTTTGTCTATCTGATGGGAGTGCTGCCATGAGCAAGGACCACATCATGCCCGGGCACGACGCGGCCCATGCCGAAGAGGGCGGCCACGCGCCCAGCACGTTCCGGGGCTACATGACCGGCTTCGTCCTGTCTGTCATTCTGACCGCGATCCCGTTCTGGCTGGTCATGGATGGCGTCCTCGCCAGTTCGGGTGCCACCGCCCTGACGATCCTGGTGATCGGCGCCGTGCAGATGGTCGTGCACATGGTGTACTTCCTGCACATGAATTCCCGTTCCGAAGGCGGCTGGACCCTGCTGGCGCTGATCTTCACCGTCATCATCGTAGCCATCGCTTTGGCGGGGTCGCTGTGGGTGATGTACCATCTGAACGTCAACATGATGCCGGGGCACCTGCACGACATGCCGTCGATGTAGGTTCCGCGCGGACGCGGTTCCGCCCCGGTCGGCCGCGCCCGCCGCTTCCGGAACCGCTTCCCTCCGCCCACCGTGTCCCGCAATCTTTCCCGTCCGCTGCCCGCGAGGTGGCTCGTCCTCTGGGCCGTTCTCCTGATGGCGGCGCTGTGCGGCTTCGTCGCGCTGGGCACCTGGCAGATTCACCGGATGCACTGGAAGCATGACCTCATCGCCCGGGTCGACGGCTTCCTGCATGCGCCCCCCGTGCCCGCGCCCGGACGGAATGCCTGGACTGGCCAGCAGTCCGGGCTCGACGAATACCGCCGGGTCACGCTGCAGGGCATCTTGCTGGATCGGGAAATCCCGGTGCAGGCCAATACCCGCCTGGGCGCCGGGTTCTGGATCATGGCGCCCCTGCGGCTCGACGATGGCGGCTATGTCTTCATCAATCGCGGCTTCGTGGATGCCGCGCACCGCGATCCTGCCAGCCGGGGCGGGGCGCCCGCGGGCCGGGTCAGGGTCGAGGGCCTGTTGCGCCTGTCGCAGCCGGGCGGCGGCTTCCTGCGCAGCAATGTGCCGGCCGAGAACCGCTGGTATTCCCGCGATGTGACAGCCATGGCCCGGTTCCTGGGCCTGTCGCCCGTGGCGCCGTATTTCGTCGACCAGTCGGCGGATGGCGCCGCCGCAGATTCCGTGACAGAAAATCCGTTGCGCTGGCCCGTGCCCGGGCTGACAATCGTGCATTTCCGCGATGAGCATCTCGCCTACGCACTGACCTGGTACGCGCTGGCGGCCATGACGGCGGCGGCGCTGGCCTATGGGACGCGCCAGGAATGGCGACGGCGCCGCGGCGCCGGAAACACCGGCGACCGGGAGGATGCGCGATGAGCGGGGCGGAGGTTTTCCTGGGCCGGGAGGCTTCGGGCGACGGTTCGCACGTCGCAGGCCGGCAGAACCTGCGGCTGCTGGTCCAGCTGCGCTGGATCGCGGTGCTGGGCCAGGTGCTGGCCATCGTTGTGGCCGTGTCCGGATTTTCCCTGGCGCTGCCGCTGTCCGACATGGCCACGGTGGTCGTGCTGCTGATCGTCTACAACTTCTTCAGCCAGCTGCGTCTGAAATGGCACCTGCCTGTCAGCCAGGTCGAGCTGTTCCTGGCGCTGCTGGTCGACGTGATGGCCCTGACGGCCCAGCTCTACCTGAGCGGCGGTGTCACCAATCCTTTCATCTTCCTCTATCTGCTGCAGGTGGCCCTGGCTGCCGTCCTGCTGCGCAGGCGCACGACCTGGATGATGGCGGGCGTCACTTCGGCTGCGTTTGCCGGCCTGGTGCTGACGCGCCACCACGGCTATACCCTGCCGCTGGACCTGGGGGGCGGGCTCGACAGCCCCTTCGTGCTCGGCATGCTGGTCTGCTATGCCCTGAATGCCGCGCTGCTGGCGATCTTCATCACCCGGATCATGCACAACGTGCGTACGCGGGACGCCCGGCTGGCCGCCCTGCGCCAGCGCGCCTCGGAAGAAGAGCACATTGTCCACATGGGCCTGCTTGCTTCGGGCGCAGCCCACGAGCTGGGCACACCCCTGGCCACGCTGGATGTGATTCTGGGCGACTGGACGCACGCCTCCGCCGTGACCGCCGATCCCGAATTGCTGCAGGACGTGCGCGACATGCAGGCCCAGGTGCAGCGCTGCAAGACCATCCTGAGCGGCATCCTCATGTCGGCCGGCGAGATGCGCGGCGAGGCGCTGAGCCGCACCACCGTCACCGCATTCCTGGACGGCCTGGTGGCACAATGGCGGCAGGCTCACCCGGGGGCCCGCCTGCGCTACAGCCGCACGATCGATTCGGACGAAGTGGTGATCGCCGACCAGGGCCTCCGGCAAATGGTGTTCAACGTCCTGAACAACGCGCTCGAGGCCTCGCCCACCTTGCAGCAGTTCACGGCCGTTCTGGAAAACGGGCAGCTCACGCTCGAAATCCGCGACCAGGGGCCGGGTTTCGTGCAGGACGTCCTGCGGTCGCTGGGCAAACCCTATCGGACCACCAAGGGCCAGCCGGGCAGGGGGCTGGGCCTGTTCCTGTCGCACAAGGTGGCCCGATCCCTGAGTGGCACGCTGAGCGCGAATAATCTGCCCGAAGGCGGCGCCTGCGTCACGATCCGCTTTCCCCTGTCCGCACTGACGCCGGAGGATGCCGATGAACCCGCCGAATGAAACCCATGCCGAGACGCAACGCCTGCTGCTCGTGGTCGAGGACGACGAGTCGCTGTCGCATTCGCTGGCGCGCTCGTTCGAGCGCCGCGGCTACCGCGTGCTGCGCGCCGACAGCCTGGAATCCGTCGAGGCGCTGCTGGCGCAGGGGCATGCGCCCGGCCATGCCGTCGTCGACCTGAAGCTGCACGGCGAAGCCTCGGGCCTGGCCTGCGTGCGGCGGCTGCATGCGCACAGCCCCGAAATGCTGATCGTGGTGCTCACCGGGTTTGCCAGCATTGCCACTGCCGTCGAGGCAGTGAAGCTGGGCGCCTGCCATTACCTGGCCAAGCCTTCGAACACCGACGATATCGAGCGTGCCTTCGCACGGACCGAAGGCGATGTCGAGACTGCCCTGGCGCCGCGCCAGGCTTCGATCAAGACGCTCGAATGGGAGCGCATCCACGAAGTGCTGGCCGCAACCAATTTCAATATCTCGGAGACGGCCCGCAGGCTCGGCATGCACCGCCGCACCCTGGCGCGCAAGCTGGAAAAGCGCCAGGTGCGTTGAGGCGCGCCGGATTCCATGGCATCAATCGCCGGGCCGGAAGGGTTTTTTTTGCGCTCGAATGGCTCGGGGATTGTTTATTGGCATGCAATGCTGTTTTGCTGTTGTTGTTTGATATGAAATGCCTCAGCAACCCGGACATTCCGTGCCCAAGCTACAATAATTGCCGCCGCAGGGATATCCCTTGCAGAAAATATTGATGCTGGCGGGTAGACTGGACGCCGCATTGCCCGATCCGGACACGACCCGGAATCGTCCCCCCATTCAAAGGAGTTCGTTCATGAAGCTGCATTCCGTCCTTCGCAAGCTTGCCGGCGTCGCCGCCGTGGCCGGCGCGCTGGCCACGGCGCAGGCCCAGGCGCAATCCGTGGCGGTCACCTCCATCGTCGAGCACCCCGCCCTCGATGCCGTGAAGGACGGCGTGCATGAAGCCCTGGCTTCCGCTGGCTACACCGAAGCCAAGGGCCTGAAATGGCAATTCCAGACGGCCCAGGGCAATACCGCCATTGCCGCCCAGATCGCCCGCAAGTTCGTGGGCGACAAGCCTGACGTGATCGTCGCCATCGCCACGCCGTCGGCGCAGGCCGTGGTTGCCGCCACCAAGACCATCCCGGTGGTCTATTCCGCCGTCACTGATCCGGTGGCCGCCCAGCTCGTGCCCGGCTGGGAAGCCTCGGGCACCAACGTCACCGGCGTATCCGATGCCCTGTCGCTGGAAAAGCAGGTCGAACTGATCAGGAAAGTCGTGCCCGACGCCAAGAAGGTCGGCATGGTCTACAACCCCGGCGAGGCCAATTCCGTGGTCGTGGTCAAGCGCCTGCGCGAACTGCTGCCGCAATCCGGCATGAGCCTGGTCGAAGCCACCGCCGCCCGCACCGTGGACGTGGGCGCCGCCGCGCGCAGCCTGGTGGGCAAGGTCGACGTGATCTACACGAACACCGACAACAACGTGGTCTCGGCCTACGAATCCCTGGTCAAGGTCGGCAATTCCGCCAAGATCCCCCTGGTGGCTTCCGATACCGATAGCGTCAAGCGCGGCGCCATTGCCGCCCTGGGCGTGAATTATCACGACCTGGGCGTGCAGACCGGCAAGCTCGTGGTGCGCATCCTGAAGGGCGAGAAGCCCGGCGCCATCGCCTCCGAGACCAGCTCCAAGCTCGAGCTCTATGTCAATCCCGGCGCTGCGGCCAAGCAGGGCGTGACCCTGTCCGACGCCCTGATCAAGTCGGCAGCCCAGGTCGTCAAGTAATTATTCCGCCTGTCCTGCATCTCCGGGCCGCCTGAGGGCGGCCCGGCCTTCATGGCGGCTTCCCCGCAGCCGCACCCAGAGATTTCCATCCCATGTCCATCTATTCCATGTGGGGAGCCTTCGAGATCGGGCTGATTTTCGGCCTGGTCGCGCTGGGCGTCCTCATTTCATTCCGCGTGCTGAACTTCCCCGACCTGACGGTGGACGGCAGCTTTCCGCTGGGCGGCGCCACGGCGGCCATCCTGATTCACCACGGCACGGATCCTTTCCTGGCGACCGGCGTGGCCACCCTGGCAGCCGGCTTCGCCGGCATGGTGACGGGCTGGCTCAACGTCCGGCTGAAGATCATGGACCTGCTCGCCAGCATCCTGATGATGATCGCCCTGTATTCGATCAATCTGCGCGTCATGGATGCGCCCAACGTACCGCTGATCACCGATCCCACCGTCTTCACCCTGCTGCAGCCCGCAAGCCTCGAGGATTATGTCGCACGGCCGCTGATCCTGCTGGCACTGGTGGTGATCGTGAAGCTGCTGCTCGACTGGTTCTTCGCCACCCAGGTGGGCCTGGCGATGCGCTCGACCGGATCGAACCCGCGCATGGCGCGCGCGCAGGGCATCCGCACCGGCAACATGGTCCTGCTGGGCATGGCGATTTCCAATGCCCTGTGTGGCCTGGCCGGCGCGCTGTTCGCCCAGTCGCAGGGCGGGGCCGACATCTCCATGGGCATCGGTACCATCGTCATCGGCCTGGCCGCCGTCATCATCGGGGAATCGATCCTGCCCAGCCGCCGCCTGGTGGTGGCGACGCTGGCCGTGGTGATCGGAGCCGTGCTCTACCGGTTCTTCATCGCACTGGCGCTGAATGCGGACTTCGTGGGCCTGAAGGCCCAGGATCTGAATCTGGTCACGGCGGTGCTGGTCACGGTTGCCCTGGTGATCCCGCTTGCCAAGCAGCGCCTGCGCAAAAAGAAGGCCTAGGGCCTGTACACACGAAGAGGCCCCGATATGCTGAGCGCCCAGAACCTGCATCTGACTTTCAATCCCGGCACGCCGATCGAAACCCAGGCACTGCGCGGGATGTCGCTGGACATCCCCGCCGGGCAGTTCGTCACCGTGATCGGCTCCAACGGCGCCGGAAAATCCACCTTCCTGAACGCCATTTCCGGCGAGCAAACGGTGGACAGCGGTGTCATTCTCATCGACGGCGAGGACGTCACGCAACAGCCAGTCTGGAATCGCGCGCGCAAAGTGGCACGCGTCTTCCAGGATCCGATGGCCGGCACCTGCGAGAATCTGACCATCGAAGAAAACATGTCCCTGGCCCTGGGCCGGGGGCAATTCCGCAGCCTGCGCCAGGCGGTGCGCGAAGAAATGCGCGTGCTTTTCCGCGAGCGCCTGGCCATGCTGGGGCTGGGGCTGGAGAACCGCCTGACCGACCGCATCGGCCTGTTGTCGGGCGGCCAGCGCCAGGCCGTCAGCCTGCTGATGGCGGCGCTGCGTCCTTCCCGCATCCTGCTGCTGGACGAGCATACGGCGGCGCTGGATCCCCGTACCGCCCAGTTCGTGCTGGACCTGACCGTCCGCATCGTGGCCGAGCACGGCCTGACCACGATGATGGTCACCCACAGCATGCGTCAGGCGCTGGACGTGGGCGACCGCACCGTCATGCTGCACCAGGGCAGGGTGGTGCTCGACGTCGCGGGAGATACCCGCCGCGGGCTGGAAGTCCCCGACCTGCTCGCCATGTTCGAAAAGGTGCGCGGCGAAGAACTAGCCGACGACTCCCTGCTGTTGGGATGAGGCAGGACACACAAGGGTCCCTGCGGACCCTTGTGTGCCTGCCGAATCGGAGCCGCTTGCAAGCGGCGACGTGGGGGAGCTGCAGCGATCTGAGAAAGGGTCCCTGCGGACCCTTGTGTGCCTGCCGAATCGGAG
>Ga0182743_1001235_pt1 | contig 25627 bp, 24 predicted proteins | sample eDN3rd30CKraftOP_FD_128522 | JGI IMG/M metagenome (GOLD analysis project Ga0182743, IMG submission 128522) | Enriched Organic Plus compost microbial communities from Emeryville, California, USA - eDNA 3rd pass 30_C Kraft OP (version 2) (version 2) ... | reverse complement strand
GCGCGCGGCCGCGATGAAATCAGCGGAGATGGGCTCGTCTGCATCGAGCAACAGATCTGCTCCCAGCATCTGGCTGGCGTCGCGCTCCAACGCCCTGCCGACGCGATCCGCCAAGAACCCCACACTGGTTACGGCAGCCACGGCCACGACCAAGGCCAGCACCAACAGACGCAGCTCGCCCGCGCGCGCGTCGCGCATCATCATGCGAGCCCCTTGCGCCAACGTGGCCAGAAAACGGCTTCTGCGCGACCCGCGAGACGGCGGCGCAGCATTGCCTGGCGCCGAGTTGGCCTGGCGACGATCCGACGGCGACGCTGCAGACGGTTGCGTATCGCGCGCAGAGCCCGACGGCTGCGCAGAAGTAGGAGAATCAGGGAAATCCATCATTCCGCAATGGTAACCAATCGCCGTTTCAATGGCCGATTGTCAGGTGAATGCCGCTATCATGCCCGCTGGGCGTAACATGCGACCGACAACATTAGAATTCGTTCCCAACTAGGAGAAGACACTATGCGCAAGACTTGGCTTGCTGCCACGATTTTTGCCGCCTGCGCGGTAACCGCCGCGCTACCCGCCGCTGCTCAGAATACGCTGAAAATGGCCTACGCCCTGTCGACCTCGTCCCACTACGGGGCCGGCGCAGATGCCTTTGCCAAGTCCATCGAGGCCTCGACCGGCGGTAAATACAAGGTCCAGCAATTCGCCAATAGCGCCCTGGGCGGCGAACGCGAAGTTATCGAGGGCCTGCAAATCGGCACCATCGATCTGGCCATTGTCTCGACCGGTGCAACCCTGAACTTCGTGCCGGAAACCGGGGTGTTCGACATTCCGTTCCTCTTGCGTGACCTGCAGCACGCCCGCAAGGTCCTGGACAGCCAGATCGGTCAGGACATGCTCGCAAAATTCCCCGACCGCGGCATCATTGCACTGGCATGGGGCGAACAAGGTTTCCGCCACCTGACCAACAACGTCCGCCCCGTGAAAACGCCGGCCGACGCCAAGGGCCTGAAAATCCGCACCACCGAAAACCCCATTCACATCGCGGCTTTCCGCGCGATTGGCATTCTGCCCACGCCGATGGCCTGGCCCGAGGTTGCCACCGCCTTGCAACAAGGCACCATCGACGGACAGGAAAACCCGCTGTCGGTCATCACCTCGGCCAAGCTCTCGCAAGTCCAGAAATACCTGTCATTGACCGGCCACGTCTACGGCCCTGCCCTGGTGCTGATGTCGCCCAACGTCTATGACAGCCTGTCGGACGCAGACAAAGCGAAATTCAAGGAAGCCGGCAAACTGTCCGCCCAGGCCATGCGCGACTACGTCGACAACATCGAGAAAACCGGCGTCGAACAATTGCGCAAGGAAGGCATGGAGGTCACGACTGACGTCGATCGCACGGCGTTCGCCGCTGCGGTAGAGCCGGCCTATCCCGAGTACTACAAGAAGTTCGACAAAAAGCTGATCGACGCGATCCGCGACACGAAGTAAGCCGATAGTCCCGGCCCGGCCGGGCCGCCTTGGCGGCAGCCCGGCCTGCTTTGTTTTTACGTTTTCCCTTTCACGTCCGCATCTGGATTTCACCATGCGTATGCTCAGTCTCGCCGAACGCGGCCTATTCAAGGTCGTATCGGTCATCGCACAGATTCTGCTCGTCGCCTCGGCGGCGGCCGCCTTTTATCAAGTCATTGCGCGCTTCATCCTGCAGTCACCTGCCGACTGGAGCGAGGTGCTGACCCGAGCTCTCCTCATCTGGACTGTGCTGCTGGGCATCGCCCTGGCCTTTCGCCAAGGCGCGATGATCAGCGTCGAACTGCTGCACAACCTGCTCAAAGGCCGCAAACAGCGCCTGCTGGAGCATCTCATCGCGATCGTCTGCATCGGATTCCTGGTATTCATTGCCTGGATCGGCGGCCAGATGACGTATCGCGTGCGCTTTCAGAATGTCCCCAGTCTGGACATCCCGATTTCCTGGATTTACCTGGCGATTCCCGTCGGCGCCTCGCTGGCCGCGATCGCGGTATTGGCGCGTTGGATACTCGGCGCCGACGAGCCTGCCCCGGTGCGTAACGACGCCCAAGGCTGACATCCCATTCCTTTAGACGCATAGCATCCAGGCTTTCTGTCATGTCCCAACTAATGATTCTCACGATGCTGATCTTCTTCGGGCTCTCAGTGCCCGTGGCGATCGCCATCGGATTGGCCAGTGTGACTGGCGTATCCATCGCCGGCCTGCCCTGGCTCGTGATCGCGCAACAACTCTACGCTGCGCTGGATAAATACCCTCTCGTCGCCGTGCCTTTCTTTATCCTGGCCGGCAACCTCATGGAGGCCGGCGGCATCTCGGAGCGCATGGTCGAGTTCGCCAAGAGCGTGGTCGGCGGCATTCAAGGCGGCCTGGCCTGCACCTGCGTGCTGACCTGCATGATCTTTGCCGCCGTAGCGGGCTCCAGCGTCGCGACGACCTTTGCAGTAGGCGCGATCCTCATTCCGGCGATGATTCGTCACGGTTATCCCGCGCCCTTTGCCGCCTCGCTGCAGGCCAGCGCGGCCGAACTCGGCGTGATTATTCCGCCGTCGATCCCGATGATTCTGTTTGCGGTATCTACCGATACCTCGACCGGTGAACTGTTCATCGCGGGCGTGGTACCCGGCCTGCTCATCGGCGGCGCCCTGATGCTGTATGTCTGGCTCTACGCCAAACGCAACAACCTGGGCAAACGTGACGGCGAAGGCCGGCTGCCGCTGTGGCCGGCATTCAAACGCGCCTGGCTGGCTCTCTTGATGCCAGTCATTATCCTGGGTGGCATCTACGGCGGTATCTTTACCCCCACCGAGGCCTCCGTCGTCGCGGTGATGTACGCCGTCATCGTTGGCAAGTTCGTCTACGGCAAGCTCAGCTTCCGCACGCTATCCGAGACCCTGCACCGCTCGGTCGTCTCGACCTCGGTGATCATGTTCATCATTGCCAACGCGGGCGTCTTCAGTTTCCTGCTCAACCGTGCCGGCGTGCCCGATGCGTTGGGCGCCTGGCTGGCGCAGCTCTTTCACGACAAGACGACGTTCCTGCTCGGCGTGAATGCCGCCCTGTTCGTGATCGGGATGTTCATCGAAACGTCGGCCTCGGTCGTCGTGCTGGCCCCGTTGCTGTTGCCTGTGGCCATGCAGTTCGGCATCGAACCCGTGCATTTCGGCGTCATCATGGTGGTCAACCTGGCGCTCGGCATGATTACCCCGCCCTTTGGCGTGAACCTGTTTGCTGCTTGCGCCGTGGCCAAGCTGCCGCTCGAACGCATCGTCAAGCCTCTGATTCCATTCGTACTGGTCGTGATCGCCTGCCTGATGGTGATTACGTATTGGCCAGGCTTGTCGCTGGGGCTGCGTGATTTGGTCTACGCCAAATAAATGTAGTACCGTTTCAGGCGCTATGAACGTCCCTTTCCCCATCCGCCAGGAATGCCCGCCCGGGGCCTGTGTCTGCGACCGCGAGCGATTGCTCGCCACGCCGGATGGGGACATCCGCATTCTGCGGCTCACCCGCGAAGAAGAAAAAAAACTGGTCGCCCGCCTGGAAAACCTGAGCAGCCTGGACGACCTGCGGCACATGCAACAACGCATGCACGCATTGCTTGGCCTCTCGCTGACGGTAACCCCAGGCCCGAACGAAGTCCGCACCGTACGGGGCCTGCAAATCGACATCGCCGATCAACCGGGACTGTGCAACAAGACGCGTCAGACGCTGCCCGCTGCGATACGCCGCGCGCTGGATCGAAATCCCGCCATCGTATATGAGTTGCTGAACTCCTACGATTTGCTGGGCGGCGCCTGACCATAGCCAGGCCGATGGGCAACGACCAGACTGCTTCAACGAAAATTCGACGCTCGGCCCAGCATACTGGCGGCGCCCTGACATTTTCGCTGAACACTGAACTTGACCACGACCGGCCTATATCCGCTCCCTGCGCTCGAACACTGGAATATCAGAATCTTCGAGTCCCTGCGCGCCGCGCCCGATGCCTCTCACCTTTGCGTATATCTGGGCAAACTCATGACAGAGTTGCCCGTCTATCTTGCCATTGCCTTGCTGGCGGTGGTGATCGTGCGCCAGCGCGACTGGCAGCCGGCCATCGCGATCGCCATCGCCCTGGCCTGTACCCGTCTGGTCGAATCCATCGTCAAGCTGTATGCCTATCACCCTCGTCCTTTTGCGGCGGGATTCGGGCCGGCACTGGTCGAGCACGCTGCCAACAACTCCATGCCGAGCTCGCACGCCACATTCATCTGGACAATTGCAGCATCGATGGCGCTATACCGCCGCTGGAAAACTGCCAGTGCGCTGGCCGCTTTCGGGGCAATTGTCGCCTGGGCTCGCATCTACACCGGACTGCATTGGCCGATGGACATGGCAGGATCCATGGTGGTCTCTGCGTTGGGTGCCTTACTTGGAATGCTGGCACAACGGTCGATTCGCCGTCGTCGCGCCATATAGTGCGATGCCGCGGCCTACGGCGCTTTGGCCCGGGCCGCGCTATCGGCACGCGGCAGCAGATTCATGACCTCCAGGCGTTGCACCAGCTCGCCCAATCGTTTCACTCGATAGGCGTCGATGTCCTGCCCGCCGTAGTCATAGAAGCCCTGCCCATCGCGCAGACCATTGCGTTGCGCTTTCATGTTCCGTTCGATAATAGGCGGCGCCTGAAAACGCGGCCCCAACTCGCGGTCCAGATAGCGCGACGCATAATAAAGAATATCGTTGCCGCCCCAATCGATGAACTCCAGCAGTCCCAACACGGAAAACCTCAGGCCGAACCCCAGACGCACGGCAGTGTCGATATCCTCGGCGCTCGCCACGCCCTCCTCGACCATGCGGGCTGCCTCATTCATCGCCAATGCCTGGATACGCGGCACGATATAGCCGGCCGAGGGTGCGCAGCGTACTGGCACCTTATGCGCCAGACGCAATAAGCCCTCCAGGGCAGCCACGGCCCCGGGGTTGGTGGCAGGCCCCGGGCTCACTTCGACCAGCGGGATAAGATGGGCGGGATTCAGCCAGTGGGCATTGAGAAAGCGCTCGGGGGCAGGAGCATGTTCGGCCAACTCAGTCACCAAGAACGTCGACGTGGTCGAGGCCAGCAAGCCATCAGCAGCCATTCGTTCACCCAGCCAGGAAAACACCTCCTGTTTGGCATCCAAACGTTCCGGCACAGCCTCGAAAACGGCCGTTGCTGCACGTAGTGCGGAGGCCGCCTCATCCCGAGCGTACAAAATGACTCTCCCCAGCATCTCGTCAATGCGCTCGGCAGCGAGCAATCCCAGACGCACCAGCATATCGAATTCCGCACGTAACGCGCTGCGTGCGCGCTCGAAACAGACATGCTGTTCCTCTGCGTTGCGCAGCTTGGCATCGATCAGCGCCACCGGCACGCCCGCAAACGCGTACGAGACGGCGATCCCAGTGCCCATACGCCCGACCCCTACTATGCCGACACACGCATTCATACTGGGACTCCTTCACGTAACAGCGTACGCATTTGAACAGGCGTCAGCTCCATCAATCCCAAGGACGCCAATGTCCGCCCCTCTGCGTAGAGGTCTCGTCCAATAACGGCCGATGCCACGCTCAACAGCCCTTGCGCAACCGGAGTCGGCACATCGGCCCACCTCCCTACCGACACCAGAAACGACAACCCCAGCCGGGTGTCTTCCAGCATATAGCGATGCGTGTGCAGATCGATATGCTCGCGCCAGTCTCCGCTGTCAGTCAGCTTGCCATGCGCTCCGCGCCCATACATCCACTCATCTCCCGTCGTGGCATAGTGATCGGCCAACGGAAAATGGGGCGAGCCGTAACCGAGCGCTTCGCGCACCGCGACACGTTCTGCGTCGAGCGCGTTCGTCACGCTGCGAATTGCAGGTTGCGTGCCTTCGTTATGGATGTCCCACGACTCAAAATGCTGCAAAGGTCCGGCATTCATCAGAATCAAGGGCGGATGAATCACCGGCCCGGCGTTCATCAGCGCGCCGTCCAACGCATCCTGAATCGGCTCAATGCTGGGATAAGCCTCCTTCAATAGTGCCAATGCCTTGCCGGCCAAACGCGCAGGAAACACGCCTGTGGGCAGCCGTGTGGCATACGCACTCACGACTACGCGCTCGCCATGCTTGCGCGCCAGATAGGGCAAAGTGCCCGTTTCCGCAAAGGCCACATCAGCGTGATTGCCGCACTCACGCATCTCGCGGGCAAACAGATAGCTGCCGAAGGTTCCCGGTGGCAAGAACACGACTTGGCCGTCACGCAACAATGGCGCCAGTCCAGCGGCGAGCGACTCGTGTGTGGTCGCGGGCAAGGGAATCACCAACAGCTGGGCCTCATGCACCGCGTCGGCCAAGGTGTCGCACAATTGAATCTGTCCAGCTTCCGAGCCCAAGGGCACGTCACGCGTTCCCCGATAGTCCGTCACGGTCAATGCTCCGATCTGGCGCAACGCGTCAAATGCCGCGGCGTCACGGCGCCACCATTTCAGTTCGTGCCCGTTGCCGGCCATTTCCGCCGCGGCGGCGTAACAGCCGTGGCCCCCACCGATGACTGCGATACGCATGATGCAAACCCACCAAGAGTTGGAATAGCAATCATGCTATGCGCGCACACATGGGATCCTCTGCCCGAAAAGCGCAGGCCCTGTTCCGATTCTGCAGCATCGGCAGGAGTGTTTAATTGTCGGCGGTGCGTAATGTCTCGGAGGGCAGGCAGCCGTATCTTTTTCGATAGTGGTTGGCAAAATGGCCGAAGCTCATCACCCCGTGACTCACGAGAATGTCGGTCACACTGGTGCCCGGGCCTGCCGCTTGCAATGCGGCATGCACCCTTGCCAGGCGCTGATTGCGCATGTAGTCGCTCGGGTTTTGCCCGAGAAAACGCATGAAGCCGTTCTGCAAGGTCCGCACCGACACACCACAATGCGACGCCAGCGCACTCAAGGGAATCACCTCATCGGCATGTTGCTCGATATAGTCGCGCGCCTTGCGCACATGAGCTGGTAATGGTTGACGGCGATCCTGTGTCAGCGCCTCGCTGTAGTTGTGCGGCAATTGCATCAGCAACAGCGCCGCAAGGTAATCAGTAAAACTGCCTGACAGCGTCTGCGACACCCCATTGAGTGCTGGATGGGCGTAAAGCTGGCAAAGATACTCAAACGTCGCCCGCACGGCCGCCACACCCGGATGTTGCGATGGCACATCCACCTCGAACACCAAAGGCTGGCGCAGCGGACGTTGCAGCAAACTCTGCAGATGACGTTCCATCGCCTGCCGGTCAACACGCAAAATCAGGCTGCGACAGTCCTTGTCTATGCTGATCGTGCTGCGCTCGGACGGCGAAGACACCGTCAAGCTGCCGGCCTTCAGCCCGGCGCGCTGCCCTCCCAACCGGACTTCGCCACATCCGCGTAACGTCGCGCGCACCAGATAACAACTGGCGATATCACCCGCGTCTATCTCAACCGCAGCGCCGTAATGCAGATCGTAGAGCGCGGCGTTGCCGAACTGCACGCCATACAACCGCGACGACAGATCCTCGCCCGGTCCCACTCGCATGCGATGCGACCATAAATGGTGGCTGACCTGATTCTTTACCTCGGCCGCGTTGGCCGACTGGAGTAAACAGTAGTGCTGCAACGGATATCGTTCGTCGAACATGCTTTCTGCGCCAGAGGAACAGTCATTGCGTGCGCGGTATAGCTGCTGCCTCCGCAAGGGCCGTAAAACGTTAGGACTGAACAGAATGCCTGGCCAACGATACAGCCATGCCAGCTTCGTATAAGGGGAAACCATGATTGCTGAAGCCCGCGGGACGATATCGCCGAGTAGGCAGACCTACGAATGGTACGTCGTGTGCATCTGCATGCTAGCGTACATATTCTCGTTCGTCGACAGACAGATTCTGGCCTTGATGATCGAGCCGATCAAACACGACCTGCAGCTCTCCGACACGCAATTCAGCCTGCTGCACGGACTGGCGTTTTCCTTGTTTTATGCGGTGATGGGGATACCGATTGCCGTGCTGGCCGACCGCTACTCGCGGCCACGCATCATCGCCATCGGCGTGGCCTTTTGGAGCCTGGCAACCGCCGCCTGTGGCCTGTCCCGAAATTTTCTGCATATGTTCCTATGCCGCATTGGCGTAGGCATCGGCGAAGCAGCATTGTCTCCTGCCGCCTACTCGATGATGAGCGACATGTTCCCGCGCGAAAAGCTCGGACGGGCGGTTGGCGTCTACTCGATCGGGGCCTTCGTCGGCGGCGGGATGGCTTTCCTGATCGGCGGTTATGTGATCGACCTGCTCAAGACGGTCGACAGCGTAGCCGTGCCCTGGGGCACGATGAAGCCGTGGCAACTGACGTTCTTCGTTGTGGGCCTGCCTGGCTTGCTGGTGGCTTTGCTGATCCTGCTGACTGTGCGGGACCCGCAGCGCAAAGGGCTGACGCGCAACGCTGACGGTCAAGCGGAGCGGCCAGGCATCACGGTCACGATGCGGTTTCTAGGCCGGCACCGAGCCACCTTTACCTGCCATTATCTTGGCTTTTCCTTCTACGCGATGATCCTGTTCTGCCTCTTGGGCTGGGCACCAGCGTATTACATGCGCACCTATGGCATGACCCCGACTGAAGTCGGCTATATGTTGGGTGTCGTCGTTCTCGTCACCAATACCGCAGGCGTATTTTGCGGTGGCTGGCTGATGGACTGGCTGGCGCGACGCGGCCGGGAGGACGCACCGATGCGCGCCGGCGTCATCGGCGCCTGTGCGATGGCCGTGCCGGCCATCGCATTTACCCAAGTCGACAATTTGTATGTCTCGGTCGCCTTGCTGATTCCCGCGATGTTCTTTGCGTCGTTTCCCATGCCGACCTCGACTGCGGCGATGCAGGTGCTGCCGCCGAATCAGTTCCGTGCCCAGATATCGGCGCTTTTTTTGCTGGTATCGAACCTGATCGGCCTGGGCTTGGACACCACCCTGGTGGCGCTGCTCACCGATCGCGTCTTTGGCACACCCAAAGCCGTAGGCGACTCGATGGCAGTGTTGATCAGTATAGCGACGCTGGCCTGCATCGTATTGCTGGGCGCAGGCTGTGGTGCGTATCGGCGCAGTCTGGCGCGGGAACGCTCAGCCGCGTCTTCCGATGCCGCCACGGTTGCGGCGGAATCGTCTCGTCGACAAACGCCCGTCCGGCGCGCGACAGCCACAGCGCCCGCACCTGAATGAACGTCAGTGCCGGCCATCCGGCTCAATCGACGCGGATATTCACCGATTGCACCACGCCGGCCCACTTATCCAACTCGCCGCGAATGAATGCACGCAGCTCCTGCGGCGTACTTTGGGTCGGCACCGCTCCTTCCTTTTCAAAGTGCTGCCGCAACGACGGAGAGGACATTGCCCGGTTGACTGCCGCATTCAACGTATCGATCACGGCCTGCGGCGTTCCCTTTGGGGCCAGCAGCGCATTCCAGGTATTGATGTCATAGCCCTTGAATCCTGCCAGCTCTCCCAAGGCCGGCACCTCGGGCAATTGCGGAGAACGCTTCTGCGTCGTGACCGCAAGCGCGACAAGATTATTCGCACGGACCTGCGATATCGCACCAGGCAAAGTCGCAAAACTGAACTGCGCCTCGCCTGTCATGACGGCCGTATTCGCCAGCGCTCCGCCGCGATACGGCACATGCACCAGATCCAGATGGGCCTGCTGGGCAAACATCGCGCCCGCCAAATGCACGGGAGACCCATTGCCGCTGGACGAATAATTCAGTTGACCAGGTTTTGATTTCGCCAGGGCCACCAACTCGCCCACGCTCTTGATCTGCAGTTTCGGATTGGCAATCAGCAACAGCGGAATCGATGCCACCATGCCGACGGGCTCGAATCCGTTGACGGGGTCATAACCCAAAGTCCGTTTGTATAAAGCCGGGTTGATTCCATGGCTGGATACCGTAGCCATGAACAAGGTATAGCCGTCGGGTTTGGAATCCTGCACATACGATGCCGCGATGTTTCCCGCGGCGCCGGGTTTGTTCTCGATGATGATCGATTGTTTTAGCTCTTTACCCAGTTGCTCGCCCAGCACACGAGCCAGAATATCGGTCGTGCCACCTGCGGCATAACCGACCACAATGCGTATGGGCTGCTGGGGATAGGCTGCCAAGGCTGCAGGCGCATTGCCTGCGACGGCCGTCAGCGTCAATACCACTGCCGCACATCCTCTGAAGAAATTACGTGTCATGCGTGTCTCCGAATTATTAATATTGAATCCATCCGGCATGCGACCGTGCACCGGTTCTCTATGCCAGGCTCGCTCGCACTCCATGTCCCTGCAGGGGACTCTGCGCGTGGCGAGCGCACGCGTCCCTGCCAGGCGGTTGCCCGGCATGAATCTCTACTTCAGCTGAAACGTCGATGCCGCTGATTCAGCGGCCGTGATCAGGTCCCGGTAAACACCGGCGGCCGCTTCTCGGCAAATGCCTTGCGCCCTTCGCGATAATCGTTGCTCTCAAAGCAGGCCATGACCAGCTCGCGCATCGCCTGCGTATCGACCTCAGGCCCCAGTTGCTGCATCTGGCGTATCATTTTCTTGCCGGCAAACAGAGTCAGGGGCGCATTGGCGGAGATCTGCGACACGTAGTCCTGCACGACCTGATCCAGCTCCGCGGCAGGCGCGATTTGATGCAGCAGTCCTCGGGCATGGGCCTCGCTGGCCGTATAGCGCGCCGCCGTCAGAAAAATTTCCAACGCACGAGCCGGCCCCACGGCAGTTACAAGGTTGCGTATCGCCGTCATCCGATAGCCCAGTCCCAGCCTGCCTGCAGGAATGGCAAATGAACTGTCATCCGAGGCAATGCGCAGGTCACAACACAGCGCGATATTCAGTCCGCCCCCGATGCAGTACCCCTTGATACGCGCAATGGTTGGCTTGTCGTAGTCGTACAGCGCCAGTTGCGCCGTCTCTGCGACTTTTTCATACGCCAGCACCGCATCCTCGCCTGAGCGCAAGGTATCGAACTGCGAAATATTGGCGCCACTGACAAAGGCCCGTTCACCGGCCCCGGTCAACACGACAACGCGTATGGCCGGATCCTCTGCGAATGCCTGCAACGCCTGCGGAATGGCATCCCACATGGCGAACGAAACCGCATTGTGGCGCCCTGGATCATTAAACGTAATCCATCCGGCGGCTCCACGTTTTTCAACAATGAGGTTTTCAGTGATGCGGTCTTGCAGAATGCGTTCAGCGCTCATGATGCTTGTATCCTGATCGGGTGAAATCCGTGTGCCGTGGCAAAGCCATACCAATAAACCAATGCGGCGAATCGATAAAAGACTATCCTTGTCCCGCTGCCTCTGACTCCGCCGCACAGGCGGTGCCTCGCAACAAAGCATGCCGCCGCTGCATGCCATTGGTCAGATGCTCGCGCATCGCAGCGCGTGCGGCATCGCTATCGCGCGCGGCGATAGCGTCAAAAATGCGATGATGCTCGGCCTCGATCTGTGCAACGCGGTCCGTGCCGGCGCTGCTATAGCGCAACGTACGAACAGCGTCACCAATCGCGCGGCCGAACAGCGACAACAGCCGGACGAAATACGGATTATTAGTGGCCTGGCACACCGCCATATGAAAATCCAGCGCACGATCCGCGCCATGACGCCAGTCTTCGCCTGCCGCGTCCACGCGCAACAGCGCCTGACGCAATGCCTCCAACTGAGCCTCTGTGCGCTGCTGCGCCGCCAATGCCGCCGCGCCCGCTTCGATTTCCACACGCAACTGGTACACATGCTCCAGGGCGTCTGCCTGCAATAGATCGGCCGGCAGAATTTCGAAATTGTGCGGCCCGGGCTCAGCCGCCACAAAACTACCCACACCACGCTTCGTTTCGATATAACCCGACAGTTTCAACCGCGCGATCGCCTCGCGCACCACGTTGCGGCTCACGCCGAACAACTGCGACAACTCGAACTCGGTAGGCAGCCGCTGACCCGGCTCGAAGGCCTGGCTGATGATTTTCTGACGGATCTGCTGCGCGATCTCGTCAGGCAGATTGTCTGGCCGACTCAAATTGTCGAACATTGACCCGGTCGTCGGTTTCGGATTGGCCATGAAAGTCCCGGCAAATAAGCGTGTGAGAACCGGATGTTGTCACACGACGCCTGCCGCACGCAAACGTTCGCAGGCCGCCGCGTCCAGACCCAGCTCGCGCAGAATCTCGTTCGAATGCGCGCCCGTTTCCGGTGCGGCATGCACCGGCGGCATCTCCACATCACCGAATACGACCGGCGGCGCCATGATGTCGATGTCCCCGCGCTGAGGATGGCGCACGCGCCGCGTCATCGCCAGATGCCGCACCTGCTCATTCTCGAATGCCGCATCCATCGACAGAATCGGCCCGCACGGCACGCCCGCCGCATTCAAGCGCTCGATCCATTGCGCACTGCTGGCAGTCATCGTACGCGCAATGATCTCGCGATTCAGATCCGCCCGGTTTTCCACTCGCAGCCCCGCCGATGCAAAACGCGGATCCGCATTCATTTCCGGCATGCCCAGCACATCGCACAAGCGCGCAAACATGCTGGAGCCCATGGCTGCGATGTTGATGTAGCCATCCGCCGTAGGATAGACGCCGGTGGGCGCGCTGGTGGGATGATCATTGCCCGATTGACCGGGCACCTCGCCATCGATCAGCCAGCGCGTTGCCTGAAAATCCATCATCCAGACCTGAGCCTGCAATAGCGAGGTCTGCACCCATCGCCCCTGCCCCGACCGTTCACGATCCAGCAAGGCCATCAGGATGCCTATCGCCGCAAAGAGGCCCGCGCTCAGATCCGCCACGGGGATTCCGGCTCGCATGGGACCACGCCCGGCCTCGCCCGTCACCGACATCAGGCCGCCCAAACCCTGAGCAATCTGATCCAGTCCAGGACGATCCGCATAGGGGCCATCCTGGCCAAAGCCCGAAATACTGGCGTAGACCAGCCCCGGATTGATCTCGCGCAGCGACGCGTAATCAATCCCAAGCTTGTGCTTGACCGAGGGCCGATAGTTTTCCACCAGCACATCGGCGCGCTTGACCAAGTCCATGAAAATGGCCTTGCCCTCGGGATGCTTCAGGTTCAGGGTCAAACTGCGTTTGTTGCGGTGTGTGTTCTGATAATCGCTGAATTTGGCCGCCCCGCCTGGCTTGTCGTCCTTGACCTCGCTGGGCTCTTCGATCTTGATGACATTCGCTCCCCAATCCGCGAACTGCCGCACGGCAGTCGGCCCCGAACGGACGCGCGACAGATCGAGTACGGTGAAGCGATCGAGGGGAGCAAAAATCATGGGGTTGTCCCAATATATTTGTAGGATGTTGGACATCCTACTTACCTTGTTAGGCGATTTACATCCTGGAAAACCCTCGATTGCTATGTCACCTTACTGGCCCCCAGTAAGCGGTCGTCATCTCAAGTCGGCATCGTGTCACGTCGCTGATGCTCGACCCCCACGATATTGAGCATGTCCGCCTCAACCACATAAAACAACCGATAGGGAAAACGGCGCAACGACCAAGTACGCAGTTGCCTGCCTTCCAGCAAATGCGCAAAGCGTAAAGAACCCATGCCCGGGCGTCTGGCCAAGATAGCGCACGCCGCTTGGAACTCAGTGACAAATTGCTCTGCCAGCGCCTCGGAAACTTTCCAGGCGTAATAATCTACGGCAGCCTCAATCTCAGCCGAGGCGTCCGGCTGAATGACAACCTGCAGCAAGATCAATCAGACTGTTTGGACGGGAAACGGGCGCGCAAGCCAATGAAATATGACGCGTCAACGGGAATAGGCTGGCCGCTATTCATGCCTCTCGCCACTAAATCGTAGACGCGCCGATCCTCTTCGCCCCGGGAACAGGGGCTTTCAGGAGGAGGAGCGTCCGTAGCCATGGGGCCATCGGCGAGCTCGACAGATTTGATGTTCCGCGCTGACATGTGCATATATTACTCGGTTCGAGAAGACTGGAGTCAAGCGTGCCCAGATCAAAAGCGAACGCCAAGACTCCGAAGAAATTCTCACACAAACCGAATGGCCTGTCTCGCGCATGAATGATCAATTCGTCACGCTTATGCGAATACCGACTCACGCGCAAGTAACGCGGTTCAGCCCTTGTCACTCACAGGCAACTCTATCAATAAGCACGCTCGTTACCCATGCCCGCCGAGATAAGCCTCTGCCAATTCGTCATTAGCCGCGATCTCCGCCGCCGTACCTTGCGCCACGACATGCCCGCCTTCCATGACATAGGCACGATCCGCCAAGGCCAATGCCAACCCTGCCATCTGATCAACCAGCAAGATCGTCATGTTCTCGTCGCGCAATCGATCCAATGCGGCAAACAGTTCGGCAATGACTTTAGGCGCCAATCCCAGCGAAGGCTCATCCAGCAACAGCACACGCGGGCGGCTCATCAAGCCGCGCGCCACCGCCAGCATCTGCTGTTCACCGCCAGACAACAGGCCCGCGCGCTGATGCAAGCGCTCACGCAATCGCGGGAACCTCTGCAGCATGCTTTCCACACGCGCCTCGCGATCCGTCTGATCCAGGAACGCGCCCAATCGGATGTTGTCCAGTACGGACAGCTCGGGGAAAACCTGACGGCCCTCGGGGACGAGCACCAAGCCCAGGCCAACGATATCCTCCGCAGCGCGGCCCTCCAGTTGATGGCCATCGATGTGCATTGCCCCTGACTGGCTGTTATGCAGGCCAGCCAACGTACGCATCAACGTCGATTTGCCTGCGCCATTGGCGCCCAACAGCGCAACCATTTCTCCCGCACGTACTTGCAGGCTGATGCCATGCAATACCGGCTCGGCGCCATAGCCCGCCACCAGCGCATCGACGCCTAGCAACTCCGCGCCAGGTGCGCGTGTCGCGCTTGATTCCTTGGAGGCCACTTCCAACGACTCGCCCAGATAGGCCTGCTTGACCGCCGGGTCGTTCTGCACCTCGGATGGCGTACCCACCGCCAGACGGCGCCCTGCATCCAACACTACCAACTGATCCGAGATCGACATCACCAACGTCATGTCATGTTCGACCAAGGCGACGCCTACGCCCGCATCCGCGATACGGCGCAACAGCGTTGCGAGACGGTCTTTATCCTCGCGCGACAGGCCTGCCGCGGGCTCGTCCAACAGCAATGCATCGGGGTCCGTGGCCAATGCACGGGCGATTTCCACCAAACGGCGATCCACGTGCGCCAAGCCGGCCGCATTGATCGCAGGCGATCCCTCATAACCGCAAAACGCCAGCAACGCCCTTGCCTGCTGACGCACCGTCTCGCTGCGATACCGTCTCGACGCAAACAATCCACCCAGACGGCCGCGACTCATCGCCAAGGCGACGTTATCCTCGACGCTGAGCGTGCCAAACAATTGCGATGTTTGATACGTACGCGCCACACCGGCGCGCGCGATACGGAATGCGGATAGGCCCGCCAACGATTTGCTTCCCAACGTCACTTTGCCTGTCGAGGGACGATAGAACCCGCTGAGCATGTTCAATGCCGTTGTTTTACCCGCACCGTTAGGGCCGATCAGGCTCGTCACGGCGCCGACGGGAACGCGCATCGACAAGTCGCTGACAGCGCGCACGCCGCCAAAAGTGATACCAAGCCCGTCCGCCGCCAAAGCCGCTCGTTCGCGTTGCGGCAATGCCAGCGCGCCCGCATCAACAGGCGTCGAGACACCAGCACGATGCCCGGAGGCTGAAGCAGCGGCAGCATTTGTGGGCGTCCAGATAGCAGCAGTCATCTCAGGCGCAACCTGGGCCGCTCTCGTCGTGCCAGCAGCAGCAGCAGCAGACTGGCCGTCAGTCAACTCACTGACACGCCGCACACGCGCCACGTTCTGAAACTTAGGCATCACCTGACGCCACAACCCCACCAATCCCTCGGGCGCGACCCACAACACCAACAACAACAGCGCGCCGAAGAACAGCAAACGATAGCTTTCCAACGAGGCGAGCAGCTCCGGCAGCATACCGACAATCAACGCCCCCACAATAGGACCAACTATCGTCCCCGCGCCGCCCACGATCACCACCAGCACGAACAGAATCGATTGCATGAAGCTGAACGTTTCCGCCGTCACGAAGCTCGACAATGGCGCAAACAACCCTCCCGCCAGTCCAGCCGTCGCCGCCGACAAGGTGAACGCCACCGTTTTCACCACCAAGGGATTCAGTCCAATGGATTGCGCAGCGGTCTCGCTATCGTTCACGGCGCGCATCGCCGCGCCCCACGTCCCACGCGACAGCAAGGCATAGCCAATCATCAACACCGCGACCGCCAACACCGCCAGCACCGTCACGGTTTGCTCAGGCCCCCAACTCGCAACCAATTGCGGTGGCATGATGCCCATGATGCCGTTCTGCCCGCCGGTCAGATCGGGCATTTCCACGATCGCATGTTGCACGATGAAGCTGAACGCGATCGTGATCATCGCCAGATACGGTCCCTTTACCCGCAACGCGGGCAATGCCAACACTGCCCCCAGCGCTGCAGCGATCAAGGTCCCTGCGCCCCACGCGGGCCAGAAACTCCAGCCCGCCTTGGTCGTCAGAATCGCTACGGTGTAGGCGCCTATAGCGTAGAACCCCACATGTCCAAACGACACCTGCCCCGTTAACCCCAACAACACATTCAGGCCGATACCGACGATCGCAATCAATGCGATATTGGCCAGCACAAACACGTAATAGCTATTGAGCGTGAATGCGAGCGCCAGTGCTACAACGACAAGCGCCGCTCCCGCTGCAAGAGATTTGAGCTTCATACTTTCTTGACCTCGGCCCGTCCAAACAAACCATTGGGCCTGACGGCCAACACCACAATCACCAATGCAAACGTAATAATCTGCGTGTAGCCCGACCCCAGCGTGACCGTGACCATGGCTTCAGCAATACCAAAAATCAAGCCGGCAAACATCACGCCCCAGGCGCTGGAGATACCCCCGAGGATCGCCACGGCAAATGCCTTCAGGCCGAACAGCGTCCCCATGTCGGCATTCACGTTGAATAAAGGCGCGATCAAGATGCCCGCGATCCCGGCGAACAAGGTCGATACCGCAAAGGCCGCAGCCACCGCGCGTTTAATGGGGATGCCCATCAAACGCGCCGCGTCACGGTTCTGCACCACGGCCAGCAACGCCGTGCCCCAGCGGGTCCGCCGCGCCACCACATGCAGCGCGGCCGCGAGTGCAAAGCCCATCAACGGAATCAACAACTGCAGCGGATAGACGCCCAATCCCAGCCCCGACACCTCGATCGGCGACACCGCCAGAGGCGAAGGCAAACTACGAGGCTCCTTGCCAAAGGTATGCATCACCACGTTGTCCAGCACAATGCCCAATGCCACCGTGGACATCAGCCATGCATTGGACCCGCGCGAGGCAAACGGTCTCACTGCCAGGAACTCCACCAGCAAGCCATACAACGCGCAGCACAGCAACGCCAACACAATGGCAGGCCCCATCCCCCAACCCAGCGTCTGGGCAAAGGTAAAGCACAGCACAGCGCCCAACATCATCGAGCTGCCCTGCGCGAAATTGACCGTGCCCGAAACAGAATGGGTCACATGAAAGCCCAGTGCCATCAGACCGTACATGCTGCCCAGGCCCAGGCCACTGATTAGCGCCGCTAGTAACTGCATTAAAGGCTCCGACCGATTGCGTTATTTCGCCAGCCCGACGGGCAAGATGCGGTTGTCAATGAACTGCGCCCAAACGTAGTCCCGTGCGGTCAACGCGTCATGCACCTCGGGCGAGAACGGCTGCTTGTATTGCTTGATCAAACCGTCATAGTTGTCGATCTTGTAAAAGCCTTCGCGGATCGCATTGCCGTCGGTGGAACCTGCTTTCTGTATCGCCAACGCCGTCAACTGCATCGCGTCATAAGCATTCGCGACGCCGACAGCCGGCGTGATGTCTTCCGGTCCCTTGATGTTGGAGTACTTGGCTTTCAGCGCCGCGATGACCTTTTCACCGACCGGCGATTGCTTGCCAAAGAAGCTATACGTCTGCACGAAATGGACTTCTTTGGCATTGGGTCCAGCTAGTTCGGTAAACCGGCCGCCGGCAGGCCCCCAGTGCGATACCACGGGCACTTTCCACCCCATGCGATCCAATGATTTCACGACCTGTGCGGAGGGACCGACGTTGCCCACCAGGAACAACGCATCGGCACCCGCGGCTTTCAAGCGCGTCAGTTGCGGCACTACGTCGACATCGTTGCCTTCGAATTTCTCGCTGCCCACAGGCTTGATGCCTTTGGCCGCCAACGCTGCAATCAAGCCTCTTTCATTCGATTCGCCCCACGGATTGTTGACCATGATCAGGCCGAACTTCGAGGCGTTGAAAGTCTTTTGTGCATAGTCCACCATAGCGACATCGACAACCTCGTCAACCGCAGACACACGGAATACGTAGTTGGGATTCGCGCCGTTCTTGGTGATCGGTGTGCCTGCGGCCCATGGACCGATAAAGGGCATTTTGGATTGGTTGACCAGCGGCACGATCGCCATGGATACCGGCGTATCCAGGCCTCCAAAAATCGCAGCGACTTTCTCCTTGTAGATCAACTCACGTGCCGCGACCACGCCCTTCGCAGGATTGGCTTCATCATCACGGCGCACCAGTTCCAGCTTGCGGCCATCCAACAAGCCGCCCTTCGCATTGATCTCGTCGATGGCGACTTGCATCCCGCGGGTGATGGCCTCGCCCGCCAGTGCTGACTGCCCGGACAACGCAGTAATCAAACCGATCTTGATCGGCTCGGCAGCCTGCGCGCCGGTCCCCAGCCCCGCACAGAACAGGGCGATAGTCGTGCAGACAAAAGTGCGGCGAGAAAAGCGAGACATGGAGTGCTCCCGAAAGTGGTCGTAGTCAAAGGCGCTGAAGTGGCCCTGCTCTGCACTCAAGCAAAAGCCATGCCAATTGCTTTTTTCTGCCGCCATCCTGGCACGCTGTTTGCTTATTTCCACATGAGTTTTTGTCGGCAATCCATATGGATTTATTGCCGACAATTTTTGGAAATCATGCGGCCAGAATAGGTTGATGCACGTGACACAGACCTCTCTGAGCCCATCACGATTGCAGTTCTGATGCACCGAATTGGCGCATCAAATGGGAGAAAACGATGCACGACGCACCACAACAGCACACCACTCATGACGCGAATGATCCCGGCGCCTTGGTCGACACCTACCTGATCACACTGATGAAACCCGACCCCGAAGGTGCGCGCCAATACGTCAGCCCCGAACTGCGTATCCGCTTCACAGGCGGCCGCGAGATGCGCGACCCGTCGGAATGCACCGCCTTTAACAAGGCACGTTATGCCTGGGTGAAAAAACGTTTTGAATCCACTGACGTGGTCGCAGGCGCTACAGATGAATACGCGGTGGTCTACAACCGTGGCACGCTGTACGGCGAATGGCTGGACGGCACACCGTTTGAAGGCAACCGCTACGTAGACCGCTACGTCGTGCGCAACGGCCTGATCACGGAAATGGACGTCTGGAACGATAGTGCGGAATGGATGCTGGTCCGGGCGGGATTGGCCACACTTTGAATCGCAGGATACACAACCATGCCGGCCACTGATTTCGCCCCTCCCGACCACACATCGCATGCGGACAGCGCATTCGGCTTGTTGCCCAGCCACCATCGGTTCGATTATTCGCCGATTCACCGCCGCCCGGATTATTCCTGGCCACGCGGTGCGAGGCTCGCCGTCTATCTGGGGTTCAACCTGGAACACTTTGCCTTTGGCAGCGGCATGGGCGCAAAGCTGGGCGCCAGTTTCAACGAGCCCGATGTCCTGAACTACACCTGGCGCGAATACGGTAATCGCGTCGGCGCCTGGCGCTGCCTGGATCTGTTCGACAGTCTCAACCTGCCCGCGGGCATCGTCGCCAATACCGCGATTCTGGACCATTGCCCGGAACTCATCCAGGCGTGCCTTGCTCGCGGCGACGAGTTGATCGCGCATGGACACACCAATGCCGAACAACAGGGCACCTACACAGAGACTGCCGAGCGTGCGCTGCTGAGTCACTGTGCTGAACGTTTTGAACGCGTTGCGGGTGTACGTCCCAGCGGCTGGCTATCGCCATGGATCGCCGAGTCCCATCTGACACCGGACCTGCTGGCCGAGACGGGCTATCGCTACACCCTGAACTGGTGCCACGATGATCAGCCCACGCAGTTACGCACGCGGGACGGATCGTTACTATGGTCCGTGCCTTACCCCCAGGAAGTCAACGACATCCCCATGATCGTCGCGCGCCACATGGACGGCAAAGACTTCGCGCAACTGATCATCGACAACTTCGATGAAATGCTCGAACAATCGCAACGGCAGCCGTTGGTGATGGGCATCGCCTTGCACCCTTATCTCGTCGGTCAACCGTACCGCTTGCGGCATCTGCGCCGTGCGCTGACGCACATTGCCCATCATCGCGATCGCGGCCAGGTGTGGTTCACCACTCCCGGTGCTATCTGCGCCCACGTCGACACACTTACTCAGGAATCCGCCGCATGAACTCATTATCTGACGCTACCACGCTACCTTTCGACGATACCGTAGGCGCGTGGGTACCGCATGGCCGATTCAGCGTTGCTCCCACCGGCAGCGGCCTCTTGAACGGCTTGAGCTTCGCTGCCAAAGACCTGTTCGACGTGGCAGGCCACCGCACTGGCGCGGGTAATCCTTCATGGTTGGACACCCATGAACCCGCCACTGCGCATAGTCCGCTGGTCGCACAGTTGCTGAGCGCAGGCGCGACCTTACACGGCAAAACGCTGACCGACGAACTGGCCTACAGCATTCAAGGCGAAAACGTCCACTATGGCACGCCGCTCAATACGCGCGCCCCCGACCGCGTTCCCGGCGGATCGTCCAGCGGCTCGGCCTCCGCTGTCGCGGCGGGGCTGGTAGATTTTGCATTGGGCACCGATACAGGTGGCTCTACTCGTGTGCCTGGCAGCTATTGCGGCCTCTGGGGGCTGCGTACAACGCATGGCTTGCTGAGCGCAGAGGGCGTCGTCCCACTGTCACCGATGTTTGACACGATGACGTGGCTCGCCAGCCGTACCGATGTTTTCCAACGTGTTGGCGAGGTCCTGATGCCCGGCTCAAACGATATCGCTTGGCGTGGCGCCGTTGTGCTCACCGACGCCTGCGCACAAGCCGACGCCGCATTCGCCCCCTTGATCGACAAAGTCGCCGATACGTTGCGCGGCCATTTTTCCCTGCCGATCACTCACGCGCCCACCTCGGACACCGAATTAGAAATCTGGCGGCAGACCTATGTGACGGTGTCGGCCTACGACGCCTGGCAAACCCACAAGGATTGGATCACCACCGCCCGCCCCACCTTCGGCGCCGCTATCGAGGGGCGCTGGCAGGCAGCGGCAAACATCAGCACAGAGGCTGCAACGACGGCACAATCGCGGCAAGCCGGCCTGCGCGAACAGATTCGCACCCTGCTGGGTGCGGATCGCATCGCCATTCTGCCCTCGGCCTCCAGCGCTGCGATTTCGCTCACCGCCGATCCGGCGACCGTGGACGCCATCCGTGCCAACACCTTTCGCATCACGTCGATCGCGGGTCTGGCCGGACTGCCGCAAGTCAACATTCCTTTTATCGGCGAAGACGGTTTGCCGGCGAGCGTCTCATTACTGGGCCCTGCAGGTAGTGATCTGGCACTGATCCGCCTGGCCGTCGCTGTCGGGCAGCAACTTTCCGCATTGGGTACGCGCGATGCCTGAAGACCGCAGTTCCCCGACACGAGGCCGTCCCAGGGTACGGCCCGCGGCACTGCCCGCACCGAGCCCGGACACCCTCGACGACACCGAGACACGCATCTACCAATCCGTGGTCAGTGGCGTCATGAGCCAGCGCCTGCGGCCCGGCACCAAGCTCCCCGAGGCCGCCTTATGCGAATTATTCGGCGTGGGCCGCAGCATCGTACAAAAGGCGTTGCAACGCCTGGCCCACGACCACGTCGTCGAGTTGCGCCCCAATCGCGGCGCCATCGTCGCCATGCCCACGCGCGAAGAAATCGGCAAGCTCTTCGAAGCGCGCCGGGCGCTCGAGGCCGCCATCCTGCCCTTGGTCGCTCAATCCGCCACCCGTGCCGATTACGCCGCACTGCGCCGTCAACTGCGCGACGAACACCGCGCCATGCATCACGCGCCGCAGACAGAATGGGCGCGCCTGGCCAGTGCATTTCATTTGAAACTCGGCGAGCTGTCGCGCAATCCACTATTAGCGCGCTATCTGATGGAGGTCATCTCACGCTGCGCCCTCGTCGTCGCGATATTTCAACCGCCCGGCAATGCCACGTGTGAGCATGACGAGCACGCGCGCGTGGTCGAGTACTTGGAACAAGGCAAAATTCCCCAGGCGATTGCAGAAATGGATCACCATCTGCGAGAGCTGGAGTCGCATATTCACCTGGACGAGGAGCAGACGGAACTGAGTCTGGCAGATATGTTGGGGTTAGGTTGACTCAGTGACCCAAAAAAAGCCCCGTTGCATGCCGACCCCAATCGCGTTGACTGGGCGCGCCCGTAGGCGCCCGGTCAGCGCAACCCTGCAAGATCTTCTTCCTTGTCAATACCGATACAAAAAAACGCCAAGCACACAACTCGTGCCAGCACTGCAGAGAATCTGAGACATTGCGAGTCGATGTGGGGCAGTGGCCGCGTTGGGGCGCCTCGGAGTCGAACGAGCGGACGTCGTAGGTAGGCCCGAAGGGGCCGGACGAGACGAGCGACGTGGTGTCGGCCGCGCAGGCGGCCGACCGACTCCGTGAAGCCCCAACGCGGCCACTGCCCCGCATCGACGTCCAATAGCAAGCCTCTCCGCCCGCATCACCGCGGACGCTTATCGATTACCCGTCGTGCCTTCCCTGTCAACGTACGCTCGACAAAACCGCACTCTGCAACCCGGACGCGCGCAGTCACACCGATATACGACTTGACGGCATGCTGCAATTGCTTGCCCAGCGCCTCGCGTTCGGCCTCTGCCAGATTCGCAAACTCATCGCGCACCTCGGTCAGAATCTCCAACTCGTCCAGGTGTCCGCTGCGCGTCAGCACCAACTGATAATGCGGCGCGAGCTGTGCGATCTTCAGGACCTGTTCCTCTACCTGAGTGGGGAACAGGTTCACCCCACGCACGATCAACATATCGTCGCTACGTCCGGTGATCTTGCCGATACGGCGCATGCTGCGCGACGTGGGCGGTAGCAGACGCGTCAAATCGCGCGTGCGGTAGCGAATGATGGGCATTGCCTCTTTCGTCAACGAGGTGAACACCAGCTCGCCCGACTCACCGTCGGCCACGGGCTCTCCCGTTTCCGGATTGATGATCTCGGCATAGAAGTGATCCTCCCACACCACGGGGCCGTCCTTGGTTTCCACGCATTCGCTGGCGACGCCCGGCCCCATGACTTCCGACAATCCATAAATATCCACTGCATCGATCGCCGCCTCGGTTTCGATATCCTGGCGCATCTGCCCCGTCCAGGGCTCGGCGCCAAAGATGCCGATACGCAGCGAGCTCTGACGCGGGTCAATCCCCTGACGGCGTTGTTCCTCGAGGATATTGCAGAAATACGAAGGCGTGACCATGATGATGTCAGGATTGAAATCATTGATCAGTTGCACTTGCTTTTCGGTTTGGCCACCCGACATGGGAATTACCGTGCAACCGAGCCGCTCCGCCCCGTAATGCGCGCCCAACCCGCCGGTGAACAACCCATAGCCATAGGCAACATGCACAATATCGCCCGCCTTGCCCCCAGCCGCGCGAATCGAGCGCGCCACCAGATTCGCCCAATTATCCAGGTCTTGCGCGGTATAACCCACCACAGTCGGCTTGCCCGTCGTGCCGCTGGACGCGTGCACGCGCGACACCCTTTCGCGCGGTACGGCAAACATCCCAAACGGATAGTTGTCGCGCAGATCTTTCTTGGTCGTAAAGGGAAACTTGGCGATATCCGATAGCTGTTTCAGATCATCAGGATGCACACCGGCCGCATCAAACGCCTGCTTATAGTGCGGCACATTTTGATAGGCGTGAGTCACTGTCCACTGCAGACGCTGCAGCTGTAAAGCCTCGATTTCGTCGCGGCTGGCATGTTCGATGGGATCCAGTCCGGGCTTGCTCACGGTATTGGACATGGTGTTGTCTCCTGAAATACTGTACGGCTTCTCGCCGCTTTATCAACGTAATCAACAAGTATGGCGAGGCCGCAATACCCGGGTATGAATGACCGTCAACGCTCTGGTGCCGTGCCGACGATCTGGCCTTTGATGCGATAGGAGCGCCCGCGGAACAGGGCCAGTTGTTTTCCGTCCTGATTGGTAATGGTGACGTCATAGACGCCGGTGCGCCCCGCCAGTGAGCGTTCTTGCGCCACGGCTGTCAACACGTCTCCGGCAAATCCAGGCGCCAGAAAATCAATCGTACATCCAGAGGCCACCGTGCTGACATTGCGCGAATTGCACGAAAAGGCAAAGGCGCTGTCCGCTAAAGAAAACAAAAAGCCTCCGTGGCACGTCTGATGGCCATTGAGCATGTCTGGACGCACCGGCATCGTCAGACGCGCATAGCCTGGCGCAATCTCGACGACCTGCATTCCCAGGCCCTGGCTGGCTGCGTCAGCCGCGTACATCGTGGCCCCGACTGCTTGCGCCAGAGCATGGGGATCGGTAGGGACATCAAGATCCTGATTCGATGCCGAGGAGGTTGTCAGTCCTGTGTGCATGTCAGTATGCATATCTCTAGGTTGCTGTGAAACAGGAGCCCCGAAGGCTCGGGGCTGTCGGCAATCACTGTCCTTTGAACTGCGGCTCGCGCTTGGCCATGAACGCAGCTACGCCTTCCGCATAGTCGGCACTGCGTCCCAGTTCGCGCATCAAATCACGCTCCAAGTTCAACTGCGTCGCGAGATCATTTTGCAGGCTCACCTGCATGGCCTTTTTCGTGCTGGCCAGTCCACGCGTCGGCGCCGACGCAAAATGCGTGGCCAATTTGTCCAAGGTCATCTCGAATTCGACGTCCGGTACACATTGCCAGATTAGACCCCAGTCCTGCGCCTGGCGAGCGGTGAGCTTGTCGCCCAACATCGCCAATCCCATGGCGCGCGCACGCCCCACCAGACGAGGCAGCACATACGTCCCGCCCGTATCCGGGATCAAGCCGAGACGGCAGAACGATTGAATGAAACTGGCGGACTCCTTGGCGATCACGATATCGCCGGCAAAGGCCAGATTGGCCCCTGCCCCTGCTGCAACGCCATTGACGCCCACGACCACGGGCAAAGGCAACGCATTCAAACGGCGCACCAATGGTGCGTAGAATTTCTCTACCGTCTCGCCGAGATCAGGAGGAACACCGTCGGCGGCCATCTGACGCTCGCTCAGGTCCTGGCCCGCACAAAACCCGCGCCCGGCGCCTGTCAGGACCAGTACGCGCGCGCCCTCGTTCTCGACTCGTGCCAATGCATCGGCTACCTCGCCGTGCATGGCAGCCGTGAAGCTGTTGAGTTTC
>Ga0182743_1001234_pt1 | contig 25634 bp, 24 predicted proteins | sample eDN3rd30CKraftOP_FD_128522 | JGI IMG/M metagenome (GOLD analysis project Ga0182743, IMG submission 128522) | Enriched Organic Plus compost microbial communities from Emeryville, California, USA - eDNA 3rd pass 30_C Kraft OP (version 2) (version 2) ... | reverse complement strand
TCTTCACTTGACAGGACCAGCTTAGTGTGCGGCGTAATGAGCGCCAGCGCGAATGGGAGAATGGTCAAGTTCCACGACTGTAACGCTTTGAAACCCTTGACGCGATTCACTTCATGGGAGAAAACGCCCCGACGCGGCGAGCGTGGGGCGTTGGGGCGGAACCCGCTTGCGGCATTATCCGTTGGCGGCGAAGCGCCCGCGCTCCGTTTTCACGAAGCGAGCTTCCTTTCCCTTCTCATTGATCTCGCGGAGGATGGCGCTATAGAGCGTGGCGTGCGGCGTCTTGCCGCCGGGGCTCGTCCAGAGGCCCTTCGCCGCCATCGCGTCGATCAGTTGCTTGGCGTTCATCGGCTCCTTCGCGCCGGCCAGCACTTGGGCAGCGGCGTCGATGGCGCTGACCTTCTTGGCCTTGGCCTCGCCGTTGTGGCTGGCCTTGCCTTTGGTCGCGGTGGTCTTCGTCGGCGCGGGCGTGGCCGCTTCCGCTTTCTTCGCGGGCGCGGCCTTCGGGGCCTTCACGCTCTTGGTCGCCTTGGGGGCAGCGGCCTTCTTCGTGGTCTTGGACATGGTTCTTCTCCTAGTCGTAGGTCGCGATGGGGTGGCTGCCATCATCAGGCCCGGCGAACCACCGCCGGGCGACGCGGGGCATGCCCGCGTTTCGGCTTACAAACCCAGTTCCTCCATCAGGCGGTTGTGCTCCTCGACGCCGAGCATGTCGGTCAGAGTGTTGGCCAGCCATTCGACCTGCAGCAGCGCTTGCATCGCGTCTTCGTTGGCGGGGCGGTAGAACGCCGCCGGTTGCAGGAAGGCGATGATCGTTGCGACCGCCTCGGGCGAAAGGTTGTCGCGGATTACCTTCTCGAAAGCTTCTTGGTCAACCGCGCCGCTCATGCGTTCGTCGTTGTTCGCGTTCATCGTTTGGCTCCTCGTGGTTGGGGGTGGTTCGTCCCGTTCGGACACACACACATGAGCCAGCCCGCGTCGAAAACATCAAGCGCGGTGTTGGGCATCCCCAGCAGAATTCCGCAGCTTTTTTTCGAGCTATTTAGGGCGGCCTAAACCATGTCAGGCGACGAATCCCGTAGACCGATCAACCCGGCGGCCCTGGCGCTGTCCGACGCCGCGCGTTTGCTGGCCAAAGTAGGCGGACCATCGATTAGCGAAGAGATGCTGCGAGATGACCTGACGGCCGGTGCCCCGACGAACGCCGACGGAACGATCAATCTGGTTCACTACTGCGCGTGGCTCGTGAAGGAGATGGGGCGTGGCGACTGACCCGCGCAAATTACGACCGAGTGAACTTTGCCGATTGCTCAACTCGACTCCGCTGGGAGAGGTGATCAATGAACGGCAGTTGCACCGCCACCGTACGCGCGCCGGCATGCGCATTGGCGACGCGCGGCACGTCGATCTGTTGCGGTACGCAGCTTGGCTCGTGGAGCAGCGGCATACTCCGAAATCGGAACCCGATGGCGACCCCTACGAGAAGCTGAAAGATCGTGCTCGTGCCCGCAACGTAGCGCTCGCCATCGCGGGCCGCGACATCGGGGACCTGCCCGCGGTCGTCAGTCCCGAACGCAAGGAGCGAGCGGCATCCGACTTCCGCTTTTTCTGCGACTCGTACTTTCCTCTAACCTTCCACCTGCCGTGGTCACCCGACCACCTGAAGGTTATTGGCAAGATCGAGCAGGCGGTGCTGCGCGGTGGACTCTTCGCAATGGCCATGCCGCGCGGCAGTGGGAAAACGACGATCTGCGAGTGCGCATGCATTTGGGCGGTGCTCAACGGGCACCGTGACTTCGTGTGCCTGATCGGCAGCGACGAAGGGCATGCAATGGACATGCTCGAGTCGGTCAAGATGGAACTCGACGGCAACGATCTGCTGCTCGAAGACTTCCCCGAGGTCGTCTACCCCATTCAGTGCCTCGACGGGATCGCCAATCGCTGCAACGGCCAACTCTATAAAGGCGAACGAACACACATCGGTTGGACTGCTCGCGAAATCGTCTTGCCGACGATGCCGGGCAGCGCCGCCAGCGGCGCAATCATCAAGGTTGCGGGCATTACCGGCCGCATTCGCGGCATGAAGTACAAGCGGGCCGATGGTCATACAGTTCGGCCCAGCCTTGTGGTCATCGATGACCCGCAGACAGACGAGTCCGCGCGGTCGCTCTCGCAGTGCGCCACGCGCGAAGGCATCTTGGCAGGCGCTATCCTAGGCCTCGCCGGGCCAGGCAAGAAGATCAGCGGCATCATGCCTTGCACGGTGATCCGTCCCAGCGACATGGCGGATAACATTCTGTCGCGCGACAAGCACCCTGAGTGGAATGGCCAGCGCACCAAGATGGTTTATTCCTTCCCGCAGGACGAGAAGCGATGGCAGCGGTACGGTGAGCTGCGCGGCGAAAGTCTCCGCATTCACGGCGACATCCGACTCGCGACGGAATATTACGCCGCCGAGCGCGAGGAGATGGATGCCGGCGCGGAAATCGCTTGGCCCGAGCGGTTCAACCATGATGAGCTGTCGGCGATCCAGCATGCGATGAACCTGCGGCTGCAAGACGAGGCCGCGTTCTTCGCGGAATACCAAAATGAGCCGCTTCCAGAAGAAACCTCCGAGGGGGATGAACTCACGGCGGACCAGATCGCCGGCAAGACCAACCGCATGCAGCGCCGCATCGTGCCAGTCGGCTGTAATCATCTGACGATGTTCGTGGACGTACAGGCGAACCTGCTGTTCTTCGTGGTTGCGGCATGGGAAGACGACTTCACGGGGTATGTCGTTGATTACGGCTCATTTCCCGACCAGCAGCGCCCCTACTTCACGCTCCGCGACGCACGGCTGACGCTGCCTTTGGCGACGAAGACCAGCGGAATCGAAGGGGCCATCTACGCGGGCCTCGAGCATCTGACCACGTCCTATCTCGGTCGCGAATGGCGGCGCGACGACGGCGCGATGCTGCGCATCGAGCGCTGCCTCATCGACGCCAACTGGGGATCGAGCACCGACGTGGTCTATCAATTCTGCAGGCAGTCGGCGCACGCCGGAATCATCATGCCCAGCCACGGTCGGTTCGTGGGTGCGTCGAGCCAGCCTTTCTCCGAATACAAGCGCCGACCTGGTGATCGCATTGGCCACAACTGGCGGATGCCCAACGTGGCCGGCAAACGGGCAGTGCGACACGTCGTTTACGACACCAACTTCTGGAAGACCTTCGTTCATGCACGACTTGCAGTGCCAATGGGCGACCGCGGCTGCCTGTCGCTGTTTGGTGACAGCGCCGAACAGCATCGCCTGTTCGCCGAGCACCTCACATCCGAATACCGCGTGAAGACCGAAGGCCGCGGCCGGACGGTCGATGAATGGAAGACTCGATCACGTTCCCGACCGAGCGCTGGTCATTCGTCTGCGGGCAACTGCGGAGCGTGCAACCCGGCTCGCCCTGCACCGTGCCGGTCTGTTGCGATTCATCGAGCGGCAGTAGCCGCATGGTCTGGGTCAATTGCATGACCTGGCTGTTCAATGCCGAGCGAGACTTCTACCGGAGTTGTGGCCCCTTCGATGCCTTCGTGTTCCAGAGCGAATTCCAGCGCGGGCAGCTCGAACCACAGCTGGCCGAGTTCGGGTATCAGCCCGCGCAGGGGCATTTGATCCGCGGCGCATTTGACGCCGACGAGTGGCCCTTCGGCCCGCGACCGCACGCTCCCGGCGAAGCGTTCGTCGTCGGCCGCGCCGCCCGGCCCGACGGCGACAAATGGTCGAGCAACACCTGGCCGATCTACGAACGCATCCAATATCGCCCCAAGCGTGCGTTGATGCTCGGCATGGACGAGAAGACGCACGCCAAGCTCGGCAAAGCGCCGGCGTGGTCGGATTGCCTCAAGCCGATGGCGATCACGGCGCAGGATTTCTTCCGCCAGCTGCATTGCACGCTGCCGGTGAACGGCGGCGCTCGCGAGAACTGGCCCCGCGTCGGCCTCGAAGCGATGGCGATGGGCGTCCCGGTCGTCACGCAGAACGAATGGGGCTGGCGCGAAATGATCCAGCACGGCGTCACCGGGTTTCTCGGCAAGTGCGACGAGGAGCTCGCCCACTACACCGCGATGCTCGCTTACGACGAAGACCTTCGGATGCGGATCGTTCACGCAGCCCGCGAACGGCTCGTCAACGAACTCGCCAGCCCCGAAGTGATCTGGTCCGGCTGGCAACGCCTGTTTGATTCACTCGTCGTTGAACGGAAGGCCGCCGCATGATCACCGCTGTCATTCTCAACTGGAAACGCCCGGCGAATGTCGCTCGCATCGTGGATGGCTGGCGCGCCGGCGGCATCGTCACCGAGGCCATCGTCTGGAACAACAATCCGGCCGAGCGGTTACCCCACGACTGGGCCAAGGTGATCAACGCCGAGCAGGATCTGGGCCTCTATACCCGCTTCGCGGCGGCGTGCCTCGCGCGGCACCAGTGCGTCCTTATTCAAGACGACGATCTGGAATTGCCTGCCGAAACGCTACGAGGCCTGTACGAAGCTTGGCGGCTAGACCCCGACGTGTTGCACGGCATCTTCGGACGTCGCCCCAAGGCCGACGGTGCCTACGACGCGCGGAACGTGGCCAGCGGCGACGTGCCGGTGGTGTTAACGCGCGCGCTCGCAGCGTCGCGGCGCTACGCCGCCGACTTCTTCGACGTTGCCTCCGAGTTCGAGTTGATCCAGCGCGAGGGAAAGCCCGTCGGCAACGGCGAGGACATCCTCTTCAGCTACACGGCGATGCGGTACACCGGCCGCATGAATCGTGTGCATCGCTTGCCGGTTACCGAGCTACCCGCGCCGCATTCCATCCACGGCCGCAACTGGTCCGCACATCTGGCTCATCGCAGCCGGCTGATGCGGGCCTGCGAAGCCTGGCTGAAAGGAGAATCGCATGAAGATTGCCGCGATCTGCTGCACGTATAAGCGTCCGACGCTTCTGGCCGAAGCCATCGAATGCTTCGTGCGCCAGGACTACCCAGCCGAGCTGCGCGAACTGATCGTGCTCGATGACGCCGGCCAGTACGGAAACCAGCGGGGCGACGGCTGGCGCGTCGTTTCGCTGCCGATGCGTTTCCGCACGCTGGGCGAGAAGCGGAATGCTTCGGCGGCGCTCGTTGCGCCCGACGTGGATGCCTACTGCGTTTGGGACGATGACGACATCTATCTTCCCTGGCACATGAGCGCCGCCGCCGCCGCGCTGACCGAGGCCGACTACTCGATCCCGACTGTCATCTACAGCGACAAACGCAGTCGCCTCGAACGGAAGGGCCATCAATACCTGTTCCACGGCGCGTGGGCGTTCCGTCGCGAGGCGTTCGACCGCGTCTGCGGCTATCCCTTCATGCAGAGCGGCCAAGACCAGGGGCTATTGCGAAGGTTCAAGGACGCCAAGCTGCGCCGCGCCGATCCGATCCAACATGACCCACGTCCCAGCTACGTTTATCGCTGGTACACGGCCCATTCGCACCACATCTCGGCACTGGGTAAGGACGGTTACGAACGGCTCGGCCGCCTCGCCGCCGGCCGCGCCGCCACGATCACGCCGCGCTGGTCGCAGGATTGGTTCGCCTTGCACGCCGCCGCTTCGCCCTCACAGACGGAGGAAACGCATGAACATTCAAGCGCTCAATGAGACCTATATCTCTCGCTTCATTCGCGGGACGCCCGACGCCATATACGACATCGGCGTGGGCATGAAACCCGAATGGCAGACGCTCGCGGCCAAGTTCCCAGCGATGCGCATCTACGGTTGTGAGCCGCATCCCGAACAGCACGCCCGGTTGTTGAAGGAGAAGTTCCCTGGCCCCTTGGCCCAGGTCGCGATCGGTGAGGCCGAAGGCGTCGCGACGCTCCATGTGCCGACGCACGATCTGAAGTGCTGCAGCCTGTTTCCGGTTGCATATGCCAACAAGACGTGCGAAGTGAAGGTCTGGACGCTGGATCGCTTCGACGAACAGATGGGCCAGCCTGATCGCATCTTGCTGTGGATCGACATCGAAGGGAGCGAGCTCGCGGCGTTTCGCAGCGGGCCACGCCTCCTGGCATCGGGGCGAGTGCGTTGGATCAACCTCGAAGAGCGCCGCGCCGGCCATCGGCCTGCGGAAGGCTGGTGCGACCCCGCCGAGCTTGACGCCTTCCTCTGTGACAGCGGGTACAAGCGCGTGGCCGAATACAACCGCCACGCCACGCACCAGGACGTCATCTACGTTCACAAGGATGAAAAGCCATGCTCCGCGTGATCACCATGACCGCGTACCGCCGGCCAGCCTATACCCGCGAAGTGCTCGACGCGCTCGCGAAGTGTGACGGCATCGCCGACTGGATTCTGCTGCCCAACGTCGAGCCGGGCCACGAGGAAGTGATCGCGGCTTTTCGTGACTGGACTGCTTGCGAGTCGCGGCTGCTTGTCAACCGAAACCGGCTCGGACTGAACAAGAACACGCACGACGCGCTGTTCCGCGCGTTCCAGGTGCGGGCCGATGTAATCGTCCACCTCGAAGACGACACCGTGCCCAGCCCCGACGCCCTGCGGTATTTCGAATGGGCGGTGCGGGAGCTGCTGATCCCCGACGTGAAGTCGTCCGACGGGCACCAGATTCTGCTGGCATCGGGCTACAACAAGCCGAAGTCGGAACCCCGTCCCGAGCAAAGCCACTCGTGTGCCACGCGCCCGATCTGGTCGCCCTGGGGCTGGGCCGTTGATCGCCGCCGCCTCGTCTGGATGATCGCTAACTGGTGCACTCGCAACAAGAAGTGCTTCACCTGCCAGTTCAAGCAGCACTACCGTCGCACTCGCCGCGAGGTGTTCCCAACGCTCAGCCGCATTCAAAACATCGGCTATGAGCAGGGCGAAAACGGCCGGACACCCGACTGGTATCGGACAAACCACCGCACGCCTTGGGTAGCGGCTGAGCAAGGATCTGCGAAATTCTCACTTACTGCATGTCACGCGAAGTAGTGGTCTGAGCGGCGGAAGGCCGTTCCTCCTTCACTAATCGATACAACCGGACGCCGCCAAGACGGGACTTCGGGTCCGTTTTGTAATGCTTGCAACTTACGTCAGGAAAATGCCGAAAGAGACGATGATTCCGTACCTCCTCTGCACAGCGGCCGGTAGCGGCTGTGCTTGAGGTCGCATGGTGGCGTTTCTAGTACACCGGGGGCGATGGATCGTGGATATGAATCAATCACTAGGATTCGCCAGATACGCAACGCTCATATGGGCGGGATTTGTCTGCTGCCTGGGCTGCGAGACCTCGAAGCAACAACAAATCCATTCCAAGCCGCCGCTAACACAGATCCACGCAGTTCCGGCTCCACCGCTTGCATCCGCTGGTGTCGAATCGAATGTGCGCCTTGCATCGCATCCGCAGCAGGAGGAAGTTCTCCAACAACTGCCGTCGCCTGAACGCCGCGATCCTGAACCTCTTGTGACACCTCCGCCCGAGTTGGTAGAGACGCTGCCGGACCTTGAAGCCTTCGCCCTAGCAAATAATCCCACTCTGCGGCGTATGCAGCACGAGGCGGGCGCAGCTTGGGCGAAAACGGGTTATGTGAGCAAGCTTCCTGACCCGACGCTCTCGACTATGTTTTTCACGCCACCGATGCACTACGAACCAGATCGCCAGTTGGCGGAAGTGCAGGTGATGCAGATGATTCCTTGGCTCGACCGGCTCAAAGCAGAAGGCCAGCGCGCTCATATGGAAGCGCTCATAGCCGAGACTCAGTATCAGGCCGAACAACTTCGCGTCATCGGGGACATTCGCGCCAGCTGGTTCAAGCTGTATGTGCTTCGCAAGCAAATCGAAACAACACGGGCCGACCAGGCGCAACTCGAGTCGCTGATCAAGACTGCAAATGCGCGAGTCCGGACAGGCGATGCTCAGCCTGGCGACGTTCTCATGGCGACATTAGAATTGAGTAGCCTTCAAGAGCAACTTCTCAGCTACCGCCAGCAAGTCGCGGCGGCTACGGCTGAACTCAACCGTTTGGCTGGTCGGGATTCCAATACCCCAATCGTTCTCCCTGCAAAGCTCGACGTTCAGTTTCCTGAATGGAATCACGAGCTGTTGCGTCAAATTGCAATGGAGAATCAACCGGAACTTAATGCTGCTCGGCTGCGCACGGCCGCTACTAGGTGGGGCATTGAAGTGGCGCGATTGAAACGACGCCCCGATCTGACTTTCGGACTTGGCTGGATGATCATGGATGCTCCCGGCGCAATGACGCCGGACGCGGGAATGGATTCCCTGACGTTGGGCGTATCAGGCAATATCCCGATTTGGCATCGCAAGTATGACGCGATGGTGTCGGAGGCTTCGCGCGAGCACTATGCCGCACATGCCTCAGAAGACGAAATTGCGCTGCGCTTGGACGCATTGCTTCGGGATCTCTGGGAACAAGCTCGCGCCAGCCAGAAAACCGTCGAACTCTATGAAACGTCAATCCTGCCACAGGCTCGGCAGACCTTCGAGGCAGACCAAAAGTCTCTCATCAACAATACGGTGACGTTCGACCGAGTAATTCGAGACTACCGCACACTTTTGAATCTCGAGTTAGGCTACCACAAGGCGTTGGGGCAACTGGCGACGACGCTGGCCCGCATTCGTCAGGCGGCGGGCGTTGACCTGCTGGCTTCGCCGGAGCCGTCTCCGCGGCGCTAACGCGCTGTCTTAGCGGTCCAGTCGAAAACCATTTCTGGAAACACTGCTTGCGTAGATCATGGCCGTCTTTTTATCGGTTCGCCATAGGCGATCAAGCTCCGCTATCCCTTTAATGCTGTACACGTCGTTCAACGCCTGTTCATAACCGTCATCCAGAGCAGCGTCGACAAACGCGAGCAACTCCTTCGGCTTGCCACGGCGTACAAGCATGGCCGTCAATGAAGCACTTTGCGCATAGTAGGCTGGAATCCTCGATGCCGTCGGATAGCTGTCCATAAGCAGCAACTCCGCGACGGGATATGTTTCGTTGCGTAGGCGTGCTCGGTGCAAATCCTGCGCGTGCGCCTGCTGTTTGGCCGCGGAGTCGGCAAGCACCGCCATTCCTTCGTCTAGCCAACGTGGAATCTCGCGATTGCCGAGTAGATCAGCGACGACGACGTGTGTTAGCTCGTGGGGCAGTGCGCTCAGCTTGCCATCCTTGTCGGCTAGAAGATCGATTCGGCGACCGTGACACTTTCCCTTGCGCATATCGAGGAGACTTGATCCGAAGGATTGCTTTCCACCAGCCCCGACGGCCGCGACATAGCTCTCCCGCGAATTATGGACAACTAAGATGCATGTCGGCGTCCAACTTCCCGGCTCCCGATTCTCCTGCCAATGCCAATAAAGGTGATGACGCTGATCTTCTGCCAGAGTTCCAACCTTCGTGGCCGGCCATCGCGTGTCATACGACCAGATTGAGAAGTTTTCAGATTGATGGCGAACCATCGCCACGGTCGGTGTGGAACTCTGGGCATCATTTCTTTCGCAACCCTGGCACGGGCAGGCTGAGGCGGCGGAGAGGATCAGGAGTCCCAGAATAGTCGTAAGCACAGATAAAGCTCCAAGGCGGTTACGGCCAAGGGCTTTGCCTTAATCATTTATTGTTCCGGTCCTGGCAAGCCTGTTTGGTTTTGGCGCAATCCCTACAAAGGAATGCCTTTATGTCACTTTCGCGCAAACCGCTCGCATCTTAAAAAAGGGTAGATCTGCACAATGAACGGGCAGCAGCTGCAAAGAATAATCGCACTGCTTGCACCCGAAACCCGTTCCGAAATTATTGACGCGGATCGCGGTCCAGCCGATAATTCGGTCGCCAAGCTCCCACGACTTAGCCCTGGACTTGCGATGCACTGGGTTCTGGTCCAAAAGATCCGCCGGCCGATTACTTGGCTCGCGCTGCCATTAGTCCTTCTAATGGGCGGACCAGTTTCGGCCTGCCGCTGCTCGAACAACGGCCTAGAATCGGTCGTTCCGCGTCATTGCTGCTGTGGGAATGTGACCAGCACGCCCCGTCAGTGCCCGCACTGTCGGCATTCGCCGAAGGATGAACTGGGCGGCGGCGTTCACGAGCCTGACGGAACCTGCTACTGCGTGCATGACGTTTCCCAGGGAACGATCTTCAAGGCGAGTGAAATTGAAAGTCACTGGTCGGCTAAGCACGCCTGTACAGCGCTTTCAGCAGCAAGCTGCCTTCCTGTCGCGCCGAAAGCGATGCTCATCGAGCAGACTCTTCATCTGCCCCAGCCGGATAGAACCATCTTGTATATGTGCTTGACCATTTGATTGGTCAGAGCACTGTCTTTGACGGCATGCTTGAGACAGAGCGCTATAGCGCGCAGTCGCTCACCTAGCGTGCGATTAAGCACAGGTAATCGTGCTCGTGCGCACATATCCTGTCGGCACACCGACTTTCACGCGGTGAGTCAAACCACCTAACCGGCATCGGAGTCTGGACTTAGGGCGAATCGACAAGATTTCACCGCTTTGGCATGCGCTATGCCTTATAAGTATTCCAGAGTTTTAAGGATGTTTGCTGAGACGGATCGAGAGTGACACCGAGTTCATCCCGTAATTTGGGCCACAACGGTTAATCGTGGTGACCCCTTGCAGAAGGAAATGTACGATGAAGACCTCTTACCAATTTGCGACGCTGGGAGCAGCATTTGCCCTAGTGTTTGGCATGGCCGCGACGACCTTGGCAGGGCCGCCATATGACGCGGGATTCAAGGCACGCGGCATGAAACCGCCAGACCGCGGTAACGCGATGCGCGTCTATGCCGCACCGAGTTGGACCGCGCCTGTGGCGGGCCGGCAGGCGTTCTCGTATGAGCCACAGGCATCCGCAACGGCTAACCAGCCGCATGGCTGCATCAGCCAGGGCATGACGGCCCAAGCACCTCGGAATTACGGAGGGACGCGCCGGTTCAGCTATGAGCCTGTCGCACCTTCGCCTGCTTATCGTAGCTGGAACAACCGTGCCGGGCGCGGCCACACTGGCTACGGAGGCGACTATCCGAGCAAGGCAACCCTGAAGTACTAGCCAGGCAGTCTTCCATCGCGAGCGTCCCGATCCGGGACGCTCGCTTCATTCAGGACCGAAGAGTTCATTCAGACCGAATTTCATTTTTTGCAATGACAACGACACCTCGCTTAATGCTCACAGGATTGACTCTCGTCGCCCTGCTCGTCCTGACTCCTGAAGCATTCGCGCAGCGCGATGCCGGCGCGAAGGCGCGGGGCGACTACAGCGGCACGTTCTGGTCAACCAGGTCAGCCAACCGCAGTGTTCGCCATGCCCGCGACTACTCGCAGGGAGCCCGTGAATACATTCAAGCCACTCCGAAGGCCAGCCCTCAATATTTGCGAGCCGACGCGGCTGAGGTGGGCCGGAATGTTGCTGCCGCTAAGGCCGAAGTAACCTATCTAAAGGCGCAGGCCGCCCGCGACAAGGAGCTGTTGTCGGCGGTGACTTCGATTGAGAAGCATCTCACGGCAGCCGAGAAGGAGCACGAAACCTTTGATGCCGAATGCGCTAAGGACACTATCGATTCAAAGGCCACGATGGCCTGCTGCTCGGCGTTGTCAGACCACTTGACAAAGGCGGCCGATGAGCTGGAAGCACTTCAGAAAAAGCTCACTCCTAAACCGACGGCCCCTAACCCTAAGAAGTAGATCGACTCATCGCTGAATGCGCGACGTTAGAAGGCTAACGTCGTCGCATTTTTGTCCAGTTCACTTTCCACGGCGGGCCTAGACAGTAGGGGCGTGGCGGCGGACAATAGATGAAGGATTGTCCCCTGGATGGAAGCTATGTTCAGGCAATTTAAAATCCTGAAGATCGCGACCACGCTCCTCATGCTGGTGGCCATTGCCGCAACAGGGTTTGTCCCAGTTGCACTGGCAGAACCATGCGTGGTACAGGATGGCGTGAAGCCGGCGGCTTGCGCCACGGCCACACGGTGTTGCTGCGGAACATCGCCTGAGGCTCGGGCGTGTTGCTGCCGCCAGAACGATACGCCCTCTCAACCGCCACCCGCAGCTCCGAATGACACCGGCCGTACCCTCAAGTGGACGCCGTGGATCGATGCGCCGTTGAGCGATCTGGGGATCGCTCATCCGGAGCAGTCGAATCCCTTGCCGCCGCGCAGCTTCTTTACGCCTTTCCAGCGAACTATCCAGTCGCTGCTCTGTGTCTGGCGGATTTGATCGCTTTCTGGCTACCGCTGCGCGCCGATCTCCCTGGGCAACCCTGAAGGGCGACCGCCGCATTGTCGTGATCAATCCAGCACCGCTGCTGGCTACGCCGGAGCGGCGATTCTAAGTTGGCTCGGTCTGAGCTCAGGAATTCATAAAGGTCGCATCATGTCAACGAATGCTTCAGCGACGAGCGCGTCACCCGCACATCCGCCCACACCACCATTTCGTAAGCGGATCGCCTGGATCGGACGGAAGCTGCTTCCTGTGGGATTGTTCCTTGTGGCCGGCATATCGCTCATCGTGGTAGTTGGGCTCGCCCAACGAGTTGGGTGGTTGCGAGTAGTCGAAACGACGTCGAATGCCGTATCGGCTGCGGCGGGCACGATCTTTACCTGCCCGATGCACCCTCAGATTCGCCAGCCCGCTCCAGGACGATGTCCGATCTGCGGCATGGAGCTAGTACCGGCTTCGAGCGGAGCTGCGGATCTGAATGAGTTCTCCGTCAAAATCGAACCGGCCCAGCGGCGACTCGCCAACATCCAGACTGCCAAAGCGGAGGTTGGCACTTTGGAAGCCACGCTTCAGACGGTGGGCGTGATCGCAATCGACGAGAGCCGTCAAGCCACGATTGCCGCCTATATCGACGGCCGCCTGGAACGGCTGTTCGCTGACTACACGGGCGTTGACATTGCGAAGGGAGACCATCTCGCGGTTATCTACAGTCCCCAGCTTTACTCGGCTCAGGTGGAATACGTCGAGGCTCGACGAGCGTTAAGCGCGGCGGGCGGCTTAGCCGCGGTTCGTCAAGCCCAGGAAGCGCTCGCCGCCAATACGCGACAGCGACTGCGCGAGTTTGGAATGACAGAAGAGCAGATCACCGAATTGGAACGGACAGGCAAGGCTCAATCGCGCCTCACGATCTACGCGCCGCAAGGCGGAACGGTGGTCGAGAAGCTGGCCGTCGAGGGGAACTACGTCAAGTCGGGCGACCCGATTTACCGCATCGCCGAGCTTTCTACGGTCTGGCTTATGCTCAAATTGTTTCCCGAGGATGCTGCGCGCATTCGCTTCGGGCAGCGCGTGGAAGCCATCGTTCAGTCGCTGCCGGGCGAAACGTTGATAGGGCGAGTCGCCTTTATCGACCCGACGGTTGACCCCAAGACCAGAACCGTGGGAGTTCGCGTTGAGCTACTCAACGAGGATGGCCGCCTGCGTCCTGGTGATTATGCCGAGGCGCGAGTTACCCTGCCCATTGGTCCTCAAGGGAAAGTCTATGACGCCGACCTTGCCGGTAAGTGGATCAGTCCCATGCACCCGCAAATCGTTCGAGAGGAACCGGGCCAGTGCCCGATTTGCGGCATGGACCTCGTGCCCACGTCGAACTACGGGTTTGCCGAGCAGCCGCTTCCCCATCCTGAATCCCTTTATGTGCCACGCACCGCCGTATTGCTCGCAGGCGGGAATAGCGTCGTCTACGTCGAAACCAAGCCAGGCGAGTTTGAGATTCGGCCGGTTACCGTGGGACCAATCCTGCGCGACAAGATCGTCATCCTCGAAGGTCTCAAGGCCGGTGAAAGCGTTGCCACGGCCGGAAATTTTCTGATCGATTCGCAGATGCAATTGGCAGGCAAGCCTAGCCTAATTGACCCGACTAAAGCGATTGCCAAGAGCAAGGAGCGCAAAGGCCCGCTCGTATTCAATGAAGTCGCGGTGACTCCGGTCGGCGGCGAAACGGGCAAGCAGCTCGAATACCTATACGCGGCCTACTTTGACGTGCAAAAATCGCTCGCAGCTGATAAGAAGCCGCCAGCTGGCCCTTCTCAGTCGCTGCACAAGGCAGCTCTTGCGCTGGCGAGTGACGCCGCGCTTCCTGAAAGTGCTGCCAAGCTCGCGCAGCAAATCGCCACGAAGTCGGAGCACTTGCATCATATGGATCTGACTGGCGCTCGGAGAGACTTCAAGCCAATTAGCCACGCCGTCGTGACGCTTGCTGCTCAGGTGCGCAGCGAAGGAGCGCAGGATTCATTCACGCACTTCTATTGCCCGATGGTCAAGGGAGGGGGTGGCGATTGGCTTCAAGCGAATGGCGAACTGCTGAATCCTTACTTCGGCAGCGAAATGCTCCGCTGTGGCGAGAAAGTGCAGGAGTTTCCGCCGCAGGGCAAACCGGTCATTGAAGCCGCGCCTCTGAAGAAACCTGACGCGCCGGCTGACGACAAAGGGGAAGCATAAACATGCTGCGAACGCTCATTGAATTCTGCGTTCGGCAGCCGCTACTGGCGCTGCTGGGAGCCATCGTCGTTGCCGCAATTGGTGGCTACTGTGCGATGGTCGTTCCTGTCGATGCGATTCCCAACGTCGGCGAAAATCAAGTCATCGTCTTTACCGAGTGGCCGGGGCGCTCGCCGAAGGATGTAGAGGACCAGGTGACTTACCCGCTATCGGTCGCGCTGCTTACCGTACCGCACGCCGAAAGCGTGCGCGGCAAGAGCATGTTCGGCTACAGCTTCGTTCAAATCACATTTGCCGACGGCACCGATTTCTACTGGGCTCGCACGCGGGTGTTAGAGCGTTTGGGCACCGCCATTGCCACGCTGCCGGAAGGAGTGACGCCGACTCTGGGCCCCGACGCGACGGCCCTAGGACAAATCTTCTATTACGTGCTGGAAGGTCCGCCTGGAATGAACCTCGCGGAGCTACGCACGCTACAGGATTACGTCGTCAGGTACGAACTCCAGTCGGTGCAGGGCGTTAGTGAAGTGGCCAGCGTCGGCGGATACGTGCGGCAATACCAGATCGAGGTCAATCCAGACGCGCTGCGGTTCCACGACATTCCGCTAGAACGCCTGATTGCCGCCGTCGAAGAGTCGAATATCGACGTGGGCGCGAAGACGGTCGAATCGGGCGGCATGGAGTACATCATTCGCGGCAGGGGATTCATCGGACAAAACAAGGACACAGCGCAGGCGCTCTCCGACATTGAGAAAACGGTTGTTCTTTCGCGGGATGGCGTGCCGGTGCGGATTCGCGACCTGGCTCAAATCCAATTGGGTCCGGATCTTCGCAGCGGTGCAATTGACCTGAACGGTTCGGAGGCCGTCGGCGGCGTCGTGGTGATGAGGTTTGGTGAGAACCCACGCGCGGTTATCGAGCGCGTGCGCGAGAAAATCGAGCAGATCGAGCCCAGCTTGGGTGGCGTGAAAATCAAGGCAATCTATGACCGGACGGGATTAATCGATGAAACCGTGGCGACGCTCACCGAATCATTGCGCGAGGAGTTGATTATCACAGCCGTCGTCATTGTGTTGTTTCTGTTGCACTTCCGCGCCAGCCTGATTGTCGCCGTCACCTTGCCAATGGCGGTGCTGATGGCTTTTATCGGCATGCAATGGTTTCGCGTCGACGCCAACATTATGTCGCTGGCGGGAATTGCCATTGCCATTGGAGAAGTAGCGGACCTGGGAATTATCATTTCGGAGAATATCTACCAGCACCTCGTTGAATGGGAGGCCAATCAAGCCGGAATCAGTCGGCTTCCCGACGGAACCCAAAGACAGCCAGACCCGCGAAGTCGCACCCAGGTGATCATTGATGCCACCTACGAGGTTGCTCCTGCCGTGATGACCGGCGTCTCGACGACAATCGTCAGCTTTCTGCCGGTATTCTTTCTCACTGGGCGAGACCTCAAGCTTTTTGGGCCGCTGGCCTGGACAAAGACCTTCGCAATGGTCGCCGCGCTGCTAGTAGCCGTCTTCCTTGTGCCTGCGCTTTGCCGGCTCCTTCTGCACAGTTCGCGATGGCCCGTCAGGCGCGGATTGGTCGCGGCTGCCGTCGCGAGTTGCGCCGCAGCCTTGGGCAGCATCCTCTTCTGGCACCCCTGGGTGGATGAGGTTTCTCCCTTTCCTCTCTGGGCAACGGCCCCGGCTTTCGGATTGCTGGTGGGATCGCTCGCGTTCTTTATGACGCGAGAGCGACTGCGGCCGATCGAAGAGAATCCTACTAGCCGCCTGATCCTTTGGGCATATGAACCAACATTGCGGTTTCTCTTGGCTCATAAATTCAGCTTCATTGCTGTGCCACTGCTGATTATTCTGCTCGGCGCTGGGGCATGGTTCGGCTTGCCCACCGTTCTGTTTCCGCTTGAACAATTCGCCCGCGGGCTAGGCGCAGAGCCGAACTCGCTCCCAGGTTATGTCGATCTCAAACATCGTTTTCCGGGGCTGCGCACCGACGACTGGATTGCGCTCGACGAGGGGACCTGGTTCTACATGCCTACCCTCTATCCAGCTGCCAGCTTTTCGCAGGGCATTGAGGTCATTCAGACTCAGGACGCTCTCATTCGCGAGATACCGGAAGTCGAAAATGTTCTAGGCAAAATTGGCCGAATCGAATCGGCACTCGACCCTGCACCACGTGAAATGATTGAAACGTATGTCATCCTCAAGCCGGAATCGGAGTGGCGTGAGGGGGTCACTATTGAGAGCATCTGGGACCAAATCAATGCCGTTGCAACGCTGCCCGGCGTGACGCCCGCTTCCCCTCTCCAGCCTATCGAGGGTCGCGTGGTCATGCTGCAGAGCGGCATTAAGGCTCCTATGGCCATCCGAGTCTATGGCGACAATCTCGATGGTTTGGCTGAGGCCGCTCGCAACGTGGCACAGCATCTACGACAGATTCCCCAAGTCAACGCAGCGACGGTCAATCCGGACATTGTGTTGGGCGCACCTTACGTTGAATTTGAGGTAGATCGTGAGACAGCGGCCCGTTTTGGAATGACGACGATGGCTGTCAATCAAGTCATCGAAACGGCGCTTGGCGGAATGAATCTGACTCAAACCGTGGAAGGCCGAGAACGCTATCCAATCCGCATCCGCTACCAGCGAGACCTGCGGGAACGAATCGACGACCTGTCCCAGCTCCCGGTCGTGACGGAATCGGGTGAGGTGGTGCCGCTGGAAGTCCTCGCGAAGATGACCACCACCTGGGGGCCTGGAATGATCAGCAGCGAGGACGCCCGCTTGGTCGCTCACATCGCTTTTGCTCCGTCGGGTATGGTCGGCGACCTGGAAACCGTCGAGGCGGTTGAAAGCCAGCTTCGCCAGGCTCAGACCGACGGAACGCTAACTCTGCCGGCTGGGTACGCGCTGCTCCCCGTCGGTTCGTTCGAGAACCAGATCGAAGCGAATCGGCGGCTGATGGTGATTATCCCCGTCGTCATCCTGCTTGATCTCTTGATCATATATTTGAATTTTCGCAATTTGCCTCTGACGTTAATTATATTTTCGCAGATCCCGATTGCGATTTTCGGTGGAATGATTGGCCTGGGGATATATGGAATCGAAATGAATACCGCGATCTGGATTGGTCTGATCGCGCTAATCGGCATTGCGGAAGACGACGGCGTGGTCATCGCCACTTACATGGAGCAGTTATTCGCCAAGCGGCCAATGCGGACGGTCGCGGATATTCGCAACGCCACCGTGGAAGCAGGCCGTCGCCGCATTCGCCCCTGCTTAATGACAGCGTTCACCACCTTCGCCGCCCTGCTCCCTGTCATGCTCGCAACTGGGCGAGGCTCCGACGTGGCGCGAGCAATGGCCCTGCCGGTCTTCTTCGGCATGTTCGTGGAACTGGTGTCACTATTCGTGGTTCCGGTGCTCTACTGCGGCTACATGGAAATGAAGTTGAGCCTTGCTCCTCGTGATGATCGAACTGATGAAGCGTCTAATCCCGTGACTTTGGAGGCCGCCCATGCCTAACTTTCGACATCATTGCTGGACCGTAGTTGGGACTGCGCTCTTATGCGCAATCTCTCCCGCGATGGGTTGGTCTTCAGAGCCAGTCGAGTTGGACCGCGGGGCGGCTCCCCACAATCCTCAGCAACCGCAGGTGGCTGTGGACGCTCAAGGGTCTATCCATGTTGTCTATGGCATCGGCGATCTCGCACGGTATCGGCGGTCTGATGACGGCGGCAAGAGTTTCAGTAAGGCGGTCGAACTGCCGGCTGCTCATGATATGTCGCTCGGCATGCGCCGCGGGCCGCGAATTGCCGTCTCCGACAACGCGATCTGCGTCACTGTCATCGGCGGCAAACAAGGTAAAGGCAGGGATGGTGACCTGTTGGCCATGCGATCGGTTGATGGCGGCAAGTTCTGGGCCGCCCCTGTGCAGGTCAACGACGCCGCCGATTCTGCGCGCGAAGGACTTCATGCCATGAGTGCCGGTCCAAATGGTGAGTTGTGCTGCGTTTGGCTTGATCTTCGCAACGGCAAAACAGAAGTGATGGCGTCGCTTTCCGCTGATGGAGGCGTAACGTGGAGCAAGAATGTCCTGGTCTACAAGTCACCAGATGGAAGCGTATGCGAGTGTTGTCATCCAAGCGTTGCCATCGATAGTCGCGGCCGCATCCATGTGCAATGGCGTAACTCAGTCGATGGTGCTCGCGACACCTACGTTGCATCCTCTGCGGACGGGTGCAAATCGTTCGGCAAGGCATCCAAACTTGGCACGGGAACATGGCCGCTCGACGCTTGCCCGATGGATGGGGGCGCGATTGCCGCTGGCGCGGGCGGCAAGATAGCTTCCGCTTGGCGTCGAGACAAAACGGTATTCCTATCGCTCGAAGGCGAGCAAAAGGAACAGCGTCTCGGGGTTGGCGAGCAGCCGTGGATCGCCACGACGGACGCCGGCCCATTCGTCGTTTGGCTCAAGAAACGAGGCGACGTGGCCTATCTGCTTGTGCCCAAAAGCAAATCGCCGATCGAATTGGCGAGCCATGCCGCCGATCCGGTCATCGCGGCCGGTCCGAACGGTCGCGGACCGGTAGTCGCCGCCTGGGAACGTCGGGACGGCAAGAACTACATGATTCAGTGTCAGGTAATCGCAAAGTAGAAAGTGGACCCGTTTTTCAAACTCTCGAACGTAAGGAATTGAACGATGAAGCGTTATCTTGGTTGCGTTGTGATTACAGCAGTAGCCGCTTTGGCCCTTGGCTTGAATGGCTGCAACAGCTCTGTTTCCGACAACACGGCCGCCCCGCCTGTCGGACAAGCGGCGGACGACCACGGCCACGCCGGACACGAGCATAGCGCAGCCGACATGGAGAAGGCGAAGGCGGAACTTGCCAAGCTTTCGCCTGAAGACAAAGCATCGGCAGAGAGTCAACACATCTGCCCAGTCACGGGCGAAATGCTCGGCACGATGGGGCCGCCGAAGAAGGTTGACGTGAATGGACAGCAGGTATGGATTTGCTGTGACGGTTGCCGTGACGAGCTTCTCGCAAATCCTGACAAACACCTGGCCAAACTAAAGCAGGGCTAATGTCAGTTCGCCCTAAATAGCATGCACGCATCGCCAGCGATTTAGAGATATTTGCGGAACGAAAGAGGGGACGTCCTTGCGGACGCCCCCTCGAAGTTCATCAGATCAGCGCACGCTTACTTGCTGCACTCGCACGATTTGCAGGTGCAGAGCTCGCCGTCGCAGTCCGAGCATTCGCAGCCTTCGCAAAGGCACAATTCGGAAGCGGCGGCGGTCTTCTTCGCCTGACAGCACGAGGGCTTGGCCTCAGCCGTTTGATGCGTCCCCTTGGAGGCGGCGTTGGCGAGACAGCCGCAGCCCTCGCATTCGCACGTTTCGCAGGTGCAGAACTCGCCATTGCAGTCCGGGCAGGCGCACTCGACACAGCCGCAGCCGCTGGTCTTGGCGGTGCTCCGCGCCATTGCGGTTAAGGTCCAAGCCAGACCAATCATGAGGGCCAGAGCAGCGACGATGACAGATGCACGTTTCATGGTCAATTTCCTTGGTAGTTGAAGTGAGTGGCCCGCAGACGGCACAGTGCCACCGCCGGGTCCATCCATTGATTCACACAGAACTCGCCAGAGACAGAAAGTCGAGGCTCGGATGAATCATTTCAACCACGAACAGAACAGGACCATGAGGGACGGATGAGCAGGCCAGTATTGCCCTGGCATCAACTCCGATGGCCGGGAGCCTGCAAGGAGGCGAATCGAGAGCGCAGTCTCGTCGCCGAGCGGACATAGGAAGTGGTCCTGTGGCCGCTCGATTTCAGGTGCGGCGGGTGAGACGGCCAGCGGCGGAACGCTCTTGACGCAACAGCAGCCTTTGGAACCATCACAGCCATTGGACGATGAGTGCTGACAGCGGCACCGGGGGCATGTGGATGCTCGTTCCTGAACCGTGCAGCACTTGGATACCGCTTCCTGAGCAGCACAGCATGCGGGCTGCTCACCGATCATTCGTGTGGCGCAGCAGCAAGGCAGCAGGGCGGCGGCAACCGAGTTAATCGGCAGCACAGCCACGAGGACGAGCGAGATGATGCTATGGCCCATGCTGCTCCCATCGGTCCAACGCGAGGCGGCGGATCATACGAGGCACTTCATTGCGAAGCAATTCCGATTTGCCTCAAGTAACGCTCGACGTTTTGCAAACCCAGACCAAGTAATCGGCTTAACCGAGGCCAAACTGAAGAAGGAATGTCGTGGGCTATCAGTGGCCGCGTTTTTTCAGGGATGAAGGCGACGTTAATTGCCCCGCTTACCGCATTGACGACTGACCGTCAAATTCGGCTATTTGCTCACCCTCATGGCGGCCGATACTTCTGATGTGTGTTGCCAGATTCTTGGCCACCAACTGTGAGGGGAACGCCATGCAGAAGCTGGCCAAAAGAATATTGAAGATCGCGATGTTCGGTGTTCTGACTCTTGCTGTTCGTCACGATCTGCTAGCCCAGCCTCAAGGCCATCCCCACGAACCGCCGCATCCCGAGATGCTTCCGGCGGTCGAACCCCAGCATTCGCCGCTGACGATCGAAACGCTGGAGCAGTGGGCTTTGGAGCGCAATCCCACACTCGCCCAGGCAGCCGCGCAGATCAGGATTTCTCAAGGCCGGGCGTTGGGGGCCGGGCTATACCCGAACCCTTCCGCCGGCTACGTCGCCGAGCAGATCGGGGCGGAAGGGACAGCCGGCGAATTTCAAGGAATGTTCGTAGAGCAGGAATTCGTCACCGCCGGCAAGCTGCGGCTAAGTCGGGCCAAGTACGTCAGCGAAGCGCAACAGGCCCGCCTGCAATGGGAGGCGCAGAGATTCCGCGTTTTGTCGAGCGTGCGCCGCGCTTTCTACCAGGCGCTGGTGACTCAACAGCAGGTGCTGGTCCGTAAAGAGCTGGTCAAGAATGCGGACGAGGCGTTGACCACGACGCGCGGTCTGGTCAATGTCGGCCAGGCGAACCGGCCCGACTTGCTCCAGGCTGAGGTCCAAAAGCACCGCATTGACGCGGAGTTGCGCGCAGCCGAGCGGCAGTACCGCGGACACTGGCGGGCGCTGGCGGCCTATGCGGGAATCTCAGACCTTGCCCCCACGCCACTTGCAGGGCGTCTGGAGGTCAGCGAGGCGGATAAGTTGGATGGCGACACGGTCCTGCATGAGTTGCTCCAGACCACGCCGGAGTTGCAGGTGGCCTGGGCGGAAATTGAGCGCGACCGGCTCGCTCTGCGGCGGGAAATGGTCGAGCCGATCCCGAACATTTTGGTGCGGGGCGAAACCGGCTATAACTTTGAAGCCCGCGATGCCGTAGCCGGGATCAGCGTCGGGATGCGTTTGCCGATTTTTGACAAGAACCAGGGTTCGATCATGCAGGCCAGGGCCGAACTGGCCCGCGCGGAGGCGGAAGTCGCCCGCATTGACCTGACCTTGCGGCGCAAATTCGGCGAGCGGTTCGGCGACTATGAAGCGGCTGGAGCGAGCAGAGACGCTTCAGACTTTGGCAATGCCCAAGGCCCGCGAAGCCTACGAAAGTTATCTGGCGGCGTTCAAGAATCGCCGGGCGGCCTGGCCCCAGGTACTTGTTGCCCAGCGGGAGTATTTTCAACTGACCGACGAGTATTTGGAAGCGATTCTGGAGCTACGCGACGCCGAAGCCGAGATTACCGGGATGTTTCTGGGCGACGGCCTGGATGCTCCCCCCACACCGGAGCCGCAAGGCCACCGGGAATCGACGCCACGGCCGCGATAAAGAAGCTGGCAAGACTCCTTTAGGTACGCCCGCGACAACTCGCGGTGTCGGCGGCGTATTCTGCGGACGCCGGATTCTGAAACCACCGCGATTGCATGGCTCGGTTTTTGCTGTGTTACGCGGTGACGCGGGCGAAACCGTGCGCTGAATGCACCCGAATAAAGGAGAATCGGAATGGCTCATCACGAATTCAAGCAATGTATTGACGCCTGCGTGGCCTGTGCCCAGGAATGCGAGCACTGCGCAAATGCCTGTCTGAGTGAGCGGGATGTGGCCAAGATGGCTCACTGCATCCGGCTGGACCGTGACTGCGCCGAGGCCTGCTGGGGGGCGGCAGCCTTTATGAGTCGCGGTTCGCAGTTCGCCCATGAAGTGTGTCGCCTCTGTGCCGAAATCTGCGACGCCTGCGGCGCGGAATGTCGCAAGCATCAGGTGGAGCACTGCCAGCGGTGCGCGGACGCCTGCGAAAAGTGCGCAGAAGAATGCCGCAAAATGGCTGGCGTCGCGGCTTAATGTAGTGCACTCACTTGCCGTGCTCGTGTGCCTGGTGCGACGAGTCGCCAGGCACACTCGCGCCCGGCAGTATCTGTCCCTCGCCGGACATCACCTGGTCGTACAACTCCTGGGGCAGCACTCGTACAACGGTCATCAGTCCTTCGACACCGGTGTACCAGTTGGCGCGCATGCCCCGCGTTTCAGGCTTGTTGAATCTCTTGATATGAGACTCTGGGTGCATGCCGTGCATGTCCATCATGTCTTGCGGGTAACCCGGCACAGGGGCGGCCATTTCGCCCGGCCGCTGCATACTTGGCATCGCGCCGTGGCCGGCGTGCGGCCCAGCCTGTCCTGACGGTTGAGCGTGCTGCCCACCGTGCTGGGCATGGTTGGGTTGCGAGTTAGTGGGACGAAAACCGTTTCGGACTTCGCGCTCTGAGGCCGTTTGCTCGCCCATGCCGCGCCCGAGATGCGCCCCATGTTCCTCCGACAAGGCCGGACCGCGCGTAATCATCCCCAGGCTATTCGACATATCGCCGCCGGCCGGAGTCTCGAATGCGAAAAGCCGCGAGCCGCTGCGCCGTCCGCTGCTGCCCATATCCATTTCCCCGTGCATGGCCATTGGCCCCGTCATCGAGACCATGTGATTCATCATGTGGTGAAACATATGGCAATGGATCATCCAGTCGCCGGGGTTGTTGGCAATGAACTCCACGTCGCGGGCCTGGGCGACCCCGACCAGGACGTTGTTGCTGGGGATCCATGCCGTTTCAGGAATGCGGCCCGCTTCCGTTCCCGTGATCCAGAAAGTGTGGCCATGCATGTGCATCGGATGATGGTCTATGGCACTCATGTTGACGAAACGAATGCGCACCCGGCTTCCCAGCGGCACGACTAACGGCGTGATGAAAGGCGCGGACCGGCCGTTGATCGTGAAGAAGTTGAACTCCATCGACATCGTGTTCGGGATGGTGGACTGCGGAAGAATTGCCCATTCCTGGATCATCAGTGCGAAGTCGTAATCAACAACCGGCTGGTAAGCCTCGCGTGGATGGATGATGAATAGCCCAGCCATTCCCATTCCCTCCTGCATCGGGCCGTGCGAGTGATAAAAGAACGTGCCGTTCTGATGCAGGTCGAACTGGTAGATGTAGGTTGCGCCCGGCTTGATAGGTTCCTGAGTGAGGCCATGCACTCCGTCCATGCGATTGGGTACTTCCAGCCCGTGCCAGTGCATTGTGGTCGATTCCGGCAGCTCGTTGTGGACGACGATCCGCACGCGGTCCCCCTCGACTGCCTCAATCGTCGGGCCGGGCATGCTGTCGTTAAAGCCCCACACATCAAACCACATGTCTGGCAAAAACTCGCGGCGCGTATGGCGACAGTGAAGATGGAACTCCTTGAACCCGTCTTTCATCTCCCAAGAAAGTTTCGTCAAATCTGGGTTGGTGATCGGCACGGGCTTCGGATCGGCTCCACGAAGTCCGGCCACCAATTTCCCGCGATCCGCGGGGCTGCCGACTGGGCCGCTGGAAGCTGGATGGTCTCTCGGAAAGTCTTTGTGATTACCGGAGTCATTGGTGTTCTCTGCCGGCTTATCTTGCCCGGAAGCGGCGTGTGCCGTACCAGCCAGCAGCCCCACGGTCGCTAAGGCACTGCCGTGCAGAAAATTCCGGCGCGTTGATTCTTGGCTCATGGTGTTACCTCTCGCGGCATTGAAGGTTAAATCGACGGAAACCCAAACTTGATTCTAACCTCGCGGGTGCCGCTTTAGATGATTTCAGTCATCGACGCGACACTTCCAAGTCGTCGCGGGAACAACCCTGTATTCGTTAAAGCTTGAGACTCCGTAACCTTAGTGAATTGCCGATTACGCTCACCGAACTTAGGCTCATCGCGGCACTTGCGAGCATCGGCGTTACTAGTCCGAATGCGGCCAAGGGCAGACTCAGGGCGTTGTAGATAAACGCCAGGAACAGATTCTGGCGAATGCCGGCCGAAATGGCGCGACTGAGGCGCTTGGCTCTAACGATGCCACGTAGATCGCCTTTGACCAGGGTGACCGCGGCGCTTTCCATCGCCACATCGGTGCCCGTCCCCATCGCTACGCCGACATCCGCTTTGGCCAGCGCTGGAGCGTCATTGATGCCGTCACCCGCCATCGCGACCCGACGCCCCTCACGCTGCAACCGCGCAACGACTTCGCCTTTTTCTTCAGGGAGCACTTCGGCAATGACTTCGTCGATACCGAGCTTTCGCGCGACCGCCTCGGCAGTGGCGCGGCTGTCCCCGGTAAGCATGATGATTCGGAAGCCTTCGGCATGCAGCATCTGGAGCGCCTCGGGCGTCGTTGCCTTGATGGGGTCCGCGACGCCGATTAGGCCAGCGACCTTTCCATCAACACCAACCAACATCACCGTCTGCCCTTCGCTCCGCAACTCCTCGAGCCTCTCGGCAATCACGCCAGCATCGATGCTCTCCTCCTTCATCATTGCAGCGTTCCCAACTGCGACGCGGTGGCCCTGATACTCGCCGCGAACGCCCTTACCGGTGACCGACTGAAAATCTCGGACTCCCGACGCCGAAACGCCACGATCTTTGGCCCCTTGCACGATGGCCGAAGCCAACGGATGTTCGCTGCTCACTTCCAGCCCCGCCGCAATGGCCAAAAGCTCCGCCTCGCTGAATCCTATCGCTGGCTCCACAGTAACCAATTTTGGCTTGCCTTCAGTCAACGTGCCCGTTTTGTCGACCACCAGCGTGTCGGCGTTGCGCAATGTTTCCAGTGCCTCTGCGTCGCGGAACAGCACTCCTGCATTCGCTGCGCGCCCTGTTCCCACCATGATTGCCATTGGCGTTGCCAGCCCCAGGGCGCAAGGGCAGGCGATGATCAGCAC
>Ga0182743_1001232_pt1 | contig 25656 bp, 20 predicted proteins | sample eDN3rd30CKraftOP_FD_128522 | JGI IMG/M metagenome (GOLD analysis project Ga0182743, IMG submission 128522) | Enriched Organic Plus compost microbial communities from Emeryville, California, USA - eDNA 3rd pass 30_C Kraft OP (version 2) (version 2) ... | reverse complement strand
CACCAGAATGACGGCGGCGCCGGCCAGGATCTGCGGCGTCAGCACTTCGTCCAGGAACCACACGCCCCACAGCACCCCGAACACCGGCACCAGGAAGGTGACGCTGACCGCGCCGGTGGGGCCCACGCTGGCGATCAGCCGGAAGAACATGATGTACGCCGTGCCCGTGCACACCAGCGCCAGCGCGATGGTGGCGCCCCAGGCCTGCCACGACACCGGCTCGGCCGGCCAGGTGGCGATGGCCAGCGGCGCCAGCACCAGCGAGGCCGCCATCATGCTGCCGGTGGCGTTGGACAGCGCGTCGACGTCGCCCAGGAAGCGCTTGGCCCAGTTGGCGGCAATGCCGTAGAACAAGGGGGCGGACACGGCGGCCAGCACCGCCGGGCCGTGCCCGCCCGCGCCGAAATCGAGCTTGTCCCAGACCAGCACCACGATGCCCAGCAAGGCGATGGCCAGTCCCAGCGCGCGGCCCCAGGGCAGGCGATCCTTCAGCCACAGCCAGCCGATGACGGCGCCCCAGACCGGCGTGACTGCGTTGGCCACCGACATGAAGCCGGCGCCCAGCGATTGCGCCGCATAGGCGTACAGCAGGAAGGGAACGGCGGAATTGAGGGCGCCCACCACTAGAATGGCCTTCCAGCGGCGCGCGATGAGCGGCAGCCGGCCTCGCAGGAGCGCCAGCGGCAGCAGGGTCAGCGCCGCCAGCCCCACGCGCAATTCCATCAGCGGACCCGGCCCGAACTCGGGCACGGCGATGCGCATGAATAGAAAGGACCCGCCCCATACCGCTGCCAGCAGCAGCAGGTCCAGCAAATCGCGACGGCGCATGTGTCAGGGTTCCAGTCAGTGTTTGCGCCGGCTGGCGGCGCGGGTGAGGATGTTTTTCATCTTGACCCGGTGTGCCAGGTAGGCGCAGCCCACCGCCAGCACCGCGCAGATCACCAGGCCGACGCGCACGCCATCCAGCACCGAGCTGCGCCCGATGAGAATGCCGACCAGCGCCGTGCCGGCCGCGCTGCCGATGGCGCGCGTGGTCTGCACCAGGGCCGAGGCCACGCCCACGTCGCGGCGTTCGCTGAGCATCTGCATGAACAGCGTCAGGTTGGGCAGCAGGAAGCCCAGGGCGCAGCCATTGACGAAGAACGCCGCCAGGATCCAGGCCGTGGAGGTGCCCGGCCCGAAGGCCAGCACCATCAGCGAGCCCGCCGCCAGCAGCAAGCCGCCGAACACCATCAGGCGCTGCGGTTCGCTCTGTTTGGGAAACAATTGCCCGTTGATGATGCTGCCTATCGGGATGGCGGCCACCAGCGGCGTAAGCAGCAGGCCGGCCTGGCTGGGCGTGTAGCCCATCTCGGCCTGCAACAGCAGCGGACTGTAGAAGATCAGGATGAACATCACCGCGCCCACCGCCAGCCCCGCCACATTGAGCAGCTGCGATTCGCGCTGGGCGATGACGCGCAGCGGAAAGATGGGCGAGGCCACGCGCCGTTCATAAGGCACCAGCAGGGCCACGGCGGCCACGCCGGCCAGCATCAGGGCCAGCGCCAGCATGGGGTGCGCGTGCGAACCGGATGCAAAGCCCAGTTCCATGGCGGCCAGTGGCGCGCTGACGGCGATGACCAGCAGCACGCTGCCCAGCCAGTCGACCCGCTGCGCGCCTTGCCCGGCGTGCAGCGGCCGGATGCGCGGAAAATAGCGCGCCAGCAGGAACAGCGCCGCCGCCGCCGCGATGGGGGATATGAAAAATGCCGCGCGCCAACCCAGGGCCTGCGTGGCCGCGCCGCCCAATAGCGGCCCCACGCCGCTGGCCATGGCGAAGGCGGCCGACACCAGCGCCAGCCAGCGCACGCGCTCCTTGGCGTCGGGAAACAGATCGGCCGGGGCGGCAAACGCGGTGGCGATCATCATGCCCCCGCCTATGCCTTGCAGGGTGCGGAACGCGATCAGTTGTTCCATGGACTGGGCCAGGCCACAGGCGATCGAGCCCAGCGCGATGATGGACACCGACAGCAGCATCAGCGGCTTGCGCCCGAACAGGTCGCCCAGCCGCCCGAAAATCAGGATGGACGCTGCCGTGGCCAGCAGGTACCCAGTGCCCACCCAGGCGTACAGGGCCATGCCGCCGAGCGCCTGGGCCACCCGCGGCAGCGTGGTGCTGACGATGGTGGAGTCGAACGCGGCCAGCACCACGGTGGCTGACACGCCTGCCATGGCCATGAGCAGGTCGCGTCGAGAGCGGGGTGGGTCGGGGGGAGTGTCGGGCGCAGGCGGGGCGGGCGTCGTCATGGCGCCAAGGATATCATCGCGCGCTTAGGGATTTCACCTATTTGTATAACGTGTGGTAGCCCAGGATGGCCAACACCACCACCGCCACGGCCAGCCATGACCAGCGCGACGACGCCAGGCCATGCTCTGGCTCTTCAGGCTCGGGCGGCGGCGCCGTGCGCGGCTGCTTGGCCATGTAATCGATGAAGGCGCCGAAGAATTTCTCGACCAGCTTGCCGCCGGCCTTCATCAGCACGGGCTCGCCTACCCGGCTCAGCGTTCCCCCTGCCATGGCCGCTACCGTGTAGGCCAGGCGGGTGCCTTCGTCTTTGGGGGTGAGGGTGATCTGAGCGGTGCCGATGGCCAGGCAGGCCGTCTGGCTCTTGCCTTCGAAGGCCAGCGAACAGCTGTGGGGCGGGTTCAGTTCGGACAGCAAGACCTCGCCTTCGTAACCGGCTTCCACCCCCCCCACGCTGGCATGCAGGGAAAGCCCATATTCCGTGGGTGTGCGCCGTTCGACTTTGACACAACCGGGCAGGCACTTTTGCAGCACCGCGGGGTCCATCAAGGCATCCCACGTCTGGTGTGGGGTGGAGGGAATCCATTGGGCATCGGCTATGCGCATGGCTGTCTCCTTGCGTGCTTTGCAACCCATTGTGGCCCTGATGGGCGCAATTGTCACTGCCCCGGGGCAAACGCGTCATTCGCGGCACTTGCGCAACACATTAGCATTTAATAGTGTGATGTATCAGAAATACACATTTCGATACGGTTAAAATTGCGGCCGATATCACACATTGCATGGCGGCTCTTACGCGCAGCCTGCGCACGGAGTTCTAGGTGTTCTTACGAATAAGCTGGGCCGCTATCCTGCCGCTCCTGGTAGCGGTATCGCCGCCGTTGCTGATGACCGTATCCAGCGCGGCCAGCGTCATTTTTTATATCTTGATGGTTGCCTGCGTCATCGGGTTGGCCGGCATGGCCTGTGCGCCGTCGTGGCGCATGCCCGGCTTCTGGGACACCTGGAAGCCGCTGGGCGTGGGCATGGCGCTGGTGCTGGCATCGGTGCTCGCCAGCCAGGCGTATCACGGCCAGCTCAGCGGCGCGGGCCTCGAGCGCGCCATCCGGGCCGCCGCCATGCTGCCCATGACCTGGCTGCTGCTGTATTCGCGCCCCGCCACGCTGCGCCATGTCCAGTGGGGGCTGCTGGCCGGGGGCGCCACGGCCGCGTGGCTGCTGCTGTTCCCGCCGTTCCTGGCGGGCTCGCGCCCCAATACGGCCGCGTACACGCCCTACAACGCGGTCACCTTCGGCAACCTGACGCTGTTGTTCGCGGTCATGGCATGGCTGTCGATCGGCTGGCGCCTGACGCGCTGGCAGCGCACCGAGATCGCGCTGAAGCTGGCGGTGGGCGGCCTGGCCCTGGCCGGTTTCATCGCGTCCGAGACCCGTTCGGGCTGGCTGGCCATTCCGGTTTTCCTGTTGATCGGCGTCTGTGCCTACAATCGCGTGCCCTGGTCGCGCCGGCTGGCGGCGGTGGGCGTGGCGGTGGCGGTGGGCTGCGGCATCATCGCGGCCAATGATGCGCTGAATGATCGCGTCGAGGCCGGCGTCAAGCAATGGAAGGAATGCCAGGTGCACGAACTGCGCAATACCTCGGTCTGCGTGCGCGTGCAGCTGGCCCGCGCGGCCATTGAAATGTGGAAAACCAGCCCGCTGTTCGGCGTGGGCGAACGGGGTTTCGAGCCCACGCTGGATGCCCTGCAGAAGCGCGGCGTGGTGTCGGCCGACGTGGCGCGGACTTACGGCGAAACCCACAACGACATGCTCTATGTGCTGGCGCAGTACGGCACCGTGGGCCTGCTGTTCGGCCTGCTGGTCATCTACCTGCTGCCGGCCTGGTATTTCGCCCGCCGCCTGGGGCACGACGACCGGGCCATCCGCACGGCGGCCGCCATGGGCCTGAGCATCTGCCTGGGATTCGCCATTTTCGGCCTGACCGAGCTGATGTTCCGCGGCATGCGCACGGTATCGTTCTATGCCATCTGGGTCAGTGTGATGCTGGCGCTGACGTATCCGCGCCGCAACGGCGAGGCGTCGGCCCGGGCATCGGCCTGAGCGGATGCCCGCGCTTCGGGGGCGCAGCCGCCCTTCAGGCCAGGCTCAGGCGCAACGCCGCTTCGGGGCTTGCCGGCGGAGTCCAGCCCAGCGTCGTGCGGGCGCGGGCCCAGTCCACCAGCAGGGGGCGCGTCAGGCTGTCCATTTCGCGCCGCAGGCCGGCCAGCCGCGCCGCGCCGCGCAGCCAGGCGGGCGGCATCGGGAACAGCCGCGCCGGCCGGCCCAATTCGCGGCCCATGGCGCGCAGCAACTGGGGCACGGCGTAGTCGGATCCGTCGGCCGCCACGTAGATGCCATGGCCGTCCGGGTGCGCCGCGCAATGCAGCAGAAAATCGGCCAGGTTGGCCACGAACATGAACGAGCGGCGGGCATCGATGGCGCCAAAGGGCAGGGGCAGGCCGGTTTGCAGCAGCCTGCGCAGGTGTGCGAAGTTGCCGGGGCACGCCGGGCCGTACACCATGGGCGGGCGCACAATGGCCAGCGCCTGCGGCGTGGCCGCGTACAGGGCCTGCAGGGCCTGTTCGCCCTTGACCTTCGATCGGGTATAGGGCGTGTCGGGCGCCAGCGGCGACGCTTCGGTCAGCGGCTGCGTGCTGGCGTTGCCATGCACGCCGATCGAGCTGACATGCACGAAGCGCCGCACGCCGGCCAGCCGCGCCTGTTCGGCCAGCCGCAGGGGCAGTTGGTGGTTTGCCTCGTCGAAGGCGTCATGGGCGCCGCCGGCGTCGGTGGTGTGGGCGCGGCCCGCCAGATTGATCAGGGCGTCGGCCTGCCGGAATTCGTCGGGAACAGGAGCGCCGAACGGCAGTACCGCGATGCCGCTGGATTCGAAGGGCCGGCGGGCGTACACCGCCACCTGATGTCCTTGGCCGCGGGCCTGCCGCAGCAGCGCCTGGCCGATATAGCCGCTGGCGCCGGTCATGATCAATTTCACCGGTTCTCCAGTCGATTCCTGCCGTTGGATCAACAGGAATGCATGTACTCGATCCATACCCTCACGAAGGCAGGGCGCGAAATATAGTCAAATATATGCCACCCGCGCCGGGAAGTAATCGGGCGGGCAGGTCGTCCGCAACCGCATTTGTTCGGGCCGGGACAGCCGCGGAACGGCCTGAATCGGTTCGTTGTTAAGCATTTTTGCCCATGGCAGAATGAACGCCGGCCATGGCGCTGGCGCCGAATTCGAAGCAGGGCGAGACACACATAGCTGGGCGGCGGGAAGGGTTACCGATCAATTCCGCCGTAAAGCAGGGCTGCAGGCAGCTCGATATTTTTATAGAAAAACCGAAATGAAAAAGCAGGCTCGCCGTGACGATAAAAAACAGGATTCGATTATAGGAGCGTTTCGCATCTTGTATGGCCAGATGTCTGCCCGCAGAAAGTGGCAGTTTTGGGGCCTGCTGGTGCTGATGCTGTTCGGTTCGGTGGCCGAGATGGCATCTCTGGGGATGATCGTGCCGTTCCTTGGCGCGGTGATGGGGGCCGACGGAGTATTTTGCGGTGATGGCGCCGGCCGTGTCTTTTGCGACATGAGCTTCACCACGCTGTCCCTCATGTTCGTGGGCATCGCGGTGGTTTCAACGGTGATCAGGACCTTGCTCGCCTGGGTCAACTACAAGTTCAGCTATGCGTTGGGCGCGGATATCGGCGCGGAAATCTATCGCCGGATTCTTCACCAGCCATATGCGTACCATGTGTCCTTGAATACCAGCGAGGTAATCGCCAGTATGAACAAGGCCAATACGGTCGTAAGCGGCGTAATCGCGCCATTGGTGCTGGGGGTGACGTCGCTGGCCGTGGTTGTCGCGATCATAGCCGTGCTGATGCGCATAGATGCAACGGCGGCCATCGTGGCAATGGTGTTCTTCGGCGGCCTGTACCTTGTCACGACGTATCTCGTTCGGCGCCGCCTGCGGGAAAACGGCAAGCTGATTTCCCGCAGCGAAGGGTTGCGTGTCCGGTCCGTGCAAGAGGGGCTGGGCGGAATTCGAGACGTGCTGCTCGACAGCTCGCAGTCCTTGTTCATCTCGCGCTTTGTCAGTGTCAACACCACCCAGCGTCTCGCGCTGGCCTCCAACGCTTTCCTGGGGGTCGTGCCGCGCTATGTGATCGAGTCCGTAGGCATTGCCCTGTTGGTGGGCATGGCATGGTGGGGCACAAGAAACGGAGCAGGGCTGGCGTCCCAGGTGCCGGTATTGGGCGCATTGGCGTTCGGCGCCCAGAAGCTGTTGCCCCGGATGCAGCAGCTTTACACATCCTGGGCCCAGGTCAGCGGGAATCGTGCCGTGCTGATTGACGTCATTGCGCTGCTCAAGCTGCCCATGCCGACAAAGCCCGATGGCCTCGGGGGGAACGGCCCGCAAGTCATTCAGAACGACGGCTCTGGCGTCGTGCTGCGCAACGTTTCCTTTCGCTATCGGCCGGACAGTCCCGAAGTCCTCGGGGGCATTGACCTGCATATTCCGAAAGGCAGCCGCGTAGGCATCATCGGCAAGACGGGAAGCGGCAAAAGTACGCTGATGGACCTCATCATGGGCCTGCTGGAGCCATCGTCCGGCGTCATAGCGGTGGATGGGCGGCCTCTCGATTCGGCATCGCGCCGCGCATGGCAGGCGCGGCTGGCCCATGTTCCACAGGCAATCTACCTGGCTGATGCGTCGATTGCCGAGAACATAGCCTTCGGCGCGCCGGTCGAGCAGGTCGATCGCGGCCGTGTCGAGCATGCTGCGATGCGCGCCCAACTCGACCAGTATGTTTCCACATTGCCCGACGGCTATGACACGGTGGTCGGAGAACGCGGCGTACGGCTGTCCGGCGGGCAGAGGCAGCGCATAGGAATCGCGCGCGCGCTGTACAAGCAAGCCGACATCATCGTTTTCGACGAGGCGACCAGTGCGTTGGACACCGGCACGGAGTCCATGGTGATGGAGTCTATCGAAGCGCTGGGAAGAGACGTCACGATCCTGATGATCGCGCATCGCCTGACCACACTGCGCGCCTGTGATCGCGTGGTGGAACTGGCCGACGGCAAAGTGCGCCGCGTGGGTTCCTATGCCGAGATCGTTGGCGCGGAGGGGGCGCCGTGATCGTCTTGCCTTGCAGGCGGCCCGGAATCTCGCCGGCATGACTCCAGTTAAAGAACACATGTCCCCGCTCGCGCAGGTACTCGATCTTTCCGAATTGCAGATGCAGCTGCTGCAAGACAAGATCGCGAGCGCGGAAATTCAATATAAGCCAGCCACTACCTGGCTGGCGCTGCGCTGGGCGCTTCGTTCGCTTGTGGCCGCAACCAGAAAGCCGGGCCGGCATGCGGGGGCGGCCCATGGCGTGTCGCTGCTTTGCGTTTCCGAGGCTTCCGCGAAAAACCAGGAATTGCGCGGCAATCTGCAGAGCCTGTTCATCGATGAGCAGCCGCTGCAAATCGAGCCGCTGGATTTCGCCGCGCCGGCATCTGTACGGGCGGCCTGGAAAGCGATTGCGGGCCTTCTGCGCCTGCGTGCAAGAAGCCTTCTGCTGCCCCGCGCAGAAAGGCAGCTGGTCGACAAGGTATCGCTTCCGTATGTGCAGGCTGTTATTGCGTTCGATCGCCTGGCGGCGCGGCAACCGAAAAAGATCATATGGGTCGGCCATTCTTATGGCCTGCCCACGTTCTTCTTGAGCGCCTGGTTCAAATCCGCCGCGGATGTTTTTTCCTGCTATTACATCAACCGCGCCTTCGTGTCGCACCAGGACAACCTGGCTGCAAACGAAGTGATGCTGGGCAATGCATGGGCGTTGTCGGCCTACAGGCAAGCGGGGGCGCGGTTCGATGCCGAAAAAATAACGGGCTTCCACAATATCTACTTTCCCGGCATCTCTTCGGCCCGTGAAGAAGGCCGGGCGCTTCGGAAAAGCAGGGTTGCCGTCTATTGCTCGGGAGCCTATGCCCGCATGGAGCTGGGCGTGCATACATCCGACTATCTGAAGCGCGAACTGGAAGAAGAAGCGCTATTCCTGGATGAGGTCCGATGTATGGCCATTGCCATGCCGGATGTCTCTTTCACGTTGTTCTACCATCCGTCGGTCGAAACCCGTGAAACCGCCCGGTCTCACTACCGGGAGCTGCTGGCGTTGGCCAATGTGGCGCTCAACCCGGAGGGAGTGCGTTCTTCGCAATGCCATCACCTCTATGAGCTCGGCATGTCGCGAGGCTCGAATGTGATTTTCGAGCGCCTGGAGGCCGGCCATAAAGCCCTGTTCGTGCGCCCGATTCGGCAGATAACAGACTACCGGGCATCGTCGCTGGGGCCGGTCATTTTCGACGGGCAGGCGTTGGATGCCCAAGCCCTAAAAAAATTCCTGGACATGCCGTTGAAAGAGTTTCACGCGTTGATCGAACTTCAAAAAAAAGACCCGGCAGGCCCTCGGCATGAATAAAGTGCTTCTTATTGCCTATAAATTTCCTCCCTTCGGAGGCGTGGGCGGCTTTCGATGGAGCAAGCTGGCAAAGTATCTGGCCCGCCAGGGCAACGTTGTGCATGTCATTGCCTATGATTGGCCGGCGGGAGCCCCCAATTCCCTGGCTGAAGACGTGCGGCACGACAATATCAAGATCACGCGCATTCCGTCTTTTTATCCGCATCGCTTGAAATCCATGCGCTTGCCGTGGAAGCCCGTACGGGCGCTGCGGCGGTATGGCTTTCGATTTATCGACAACGTAATTTTCTTTGACGACGAGGCCCAGTACTGGGGAAGGCATTTGCTGCCCGTGGCCGACGCGCTGATCCAGAAAGAAGGCATCCGGGTGGTAGCCGCAACTGGCCATCCGTTTCAAGCCAATTATTGGGCGTCTGTCGTAAAGGCCCGTCACCCGGGCTTGCGGCTGGTGCAGGATCTGCGCGATCCCTGGCTGCTGCCCGGGCGCTACGGCGATAATGGCTGGCGCCATGCCGCGATCGAGCGTCGCATGCGGCAGGCGCTCGGCGCCGCCGACACGGTCGTTACGGTCACCAGCGGGTTGCGGGACGTGTACCAGGGGATCTGCCCGGCGGCTGACGTGAGAGTCGTCCATAACGGCTTCGATCCGGACATCTTCAAGCTCGACCGGCCCGAACCATCGATTCGCCCCGGCATCGTGCTGAGCCACATCGGCAATATTTCCAATAACCGTGACTCGGTGTGCGATCTGCTGTTTTCCGCCGTCCAGAAGCTCAACGATACGCAGCCGCTCAAACTCCGGTTTGCTGGCAGCGTGCCGGCATCGATTCATGGAAAATACCGGTCATTATTCGATGCCGGTGTGATCGATTATCTTGGCGTGTTGCCGCAAAACGAGGCCTTGCGCGTCGTGGCGGATTCGGATTTTGCCCTTCAGTTCAACGCCGATATGTTTCCGGTGCCCTTGTCGACCAAAATATACGAGTACGCCGCCCTGAAAGTGCCGGTGATTTCGTTGAACTACGGTGGTGAGATAGATAGCCTGATCAAGCGCCATTCGCTGGGCCACTCTATCAATGTGAAAACAGAAGATGTATTGCGGCGCTTGAGCGGCATTTTGTCGTCGCCCATGGATTTCTCTTTCGATGTGGAAAATTTTTCTTATGATCTGCTGGCGCGCCAATATGCCAAAATTCTGTGGCCCGAGACACCAGCCGGCGGGGCTGGCCATGGAGACGAGCAACCATGAATAGCCCTTTGCGCATCGGAATGATCCTCGATACCGCCGGGCGCAAGTTCCCGCCGGACATTCGGGTAGAAAAAGAAGCCAAGGCGCTGGACCAGGCAGGCCATCAGGTTTCGATCTTGACGTCATGTGACGATGCAGGCGCGCCGGAGCGATCCGTGCTGGAGGGCACGCGCTCGGTCACGGTGCTTCGGAAGCGCGTAAAGGCAAAGCGCGGGCGCCTGGCGCAGCTTTTCTGTGCGATGGCGATGCGGTTCCCCTGGTGGGATTCCGTGCTGCGGGATTTCATCCGGTCGGAAAAGCCCCAGGTGCTTCATGTCCATGATTTGTTGATGGTGCCTACTGTCCTGGCGGTTGCCAAGGAATTCGGCCTGCCGGTCGTCGCGGACCTGCACGAGAACCTTCCGGCGGCCCATCAGGCATACCGTCGGCAGTATTCGACATTGCTGCGCTGGTATCAAAGTCTGAAATGGAACTACGCATTAATGAAGTTCCACGAGGCCCGGGCGCTGCGCCAATGCGCCCGGATATTGATCGTCGTTCCGGAAGCGCGTGAACGGCTGGTTCAATACGGAATTGCAGAAGAGCGCATCGAAGTTGTCTCGAACACCGAAGACAGAACGACTTTTACGTTTGATCCCGCCTCGGCCGACGTTGCCATTACGGATCAGTACCGGGATTACTGGGTCGCCAGCTATATCGGCGGCATCGGGCCGCACAGAGGGCTGGATACCGTGCTCGATGCGCTGCCTGAAATACTGGGCAAGATCGCCAATTTCAGGCTGCTGATCGTCGGCGCGTCCGACCGCGTGCGGCAGGCCATTGAAGCGCATGCCAGGCGGCTGCAGGTGTCGGGCGCGGTCGAAATCATCGGCTGGCAGCCGTTTTCCGTAGTCAATAGTTATGTGATGGCCAGCAATGTCTGTCTGGTTCCCCACCGCAATTTCGAGCACACTCAGACGACGGTGCCTCATAAACTGTTCCAGTACATGATTTGCGCCAAGCCGGTGCTGGTCAGCAGCTGCCGGCCGCTGGCCCGCATTGTTGAAGGCAGCGGAGCCGGGCGTATATTCGAGGCCGACAACGCCCATAGCCTGGCGCAGGAAATGATCTGGATGCACGAGAACCCGGCGGCTTGCGAATCGATGGGCCGCTCGGGGCAGGAAGCCGCGCTGGGAACCTTTTCCTGGCATCACGACGCCAACCGTCTCCGCGCCATGTACGCGTCCTTCGACACTGAAACCCGCCAGTTTTATCCAAATTGATGCTGATCGATATCATTGCCGGCGCCCGGCCAAATTTCGTAAAGATTGCTCCGATCATTCACGCCCTGCGCAATGGCCAGAGCAGGCTGCGTTATCGCCTTGTCCATACGGGGCAGCATTACGATGCCAAGCTGTCTCATGATTTTTTCGTGCAGCTCAACATCCCCGAGCCGGATGTGAACCTTGGGGCGGGTTCTGGCAGCCAGGCAGTGCAAACGGCCGCCATCATGGTGGGATATGAGAATCTGCTGCGCTCCCAGCCGTCGAGGCTGTGTCTGGTGGTGGGCGATGTGACGTCCACCATGGCATGCGCCATCGTCGCGCAAAAAGCCGGAATACCTGTAGGCCATGTCGAAGGCGGGATCCGTTCGCATGACTGGTCGATGCCCGAGGAAATCAACCGACTCGTGACCGACGCCATCACGAACTGGTTCTTCACCACCAGCCGAGTGGCCAATGACAACTTGCTCAAGGCCGGCGTGGGTGAAGAACGCATCGTGTTCGTCGGCAATACGATGATCGACACGCTGCTTGCCAATCGCCATCGATTCCAGCCGCCGTCCTTCTGGCAGGCATTGGCCCTGCAGCCCGGCGAATATCTGGTCTTGACGCTGCATCGGCCGTCGAACGTGGACGAGGTATCCACCTTGTCGGGATTGCTCCACGCGGCGGGGGCAAGCGCGCCGGACAAGACCATAGTATTTCCCGTGCATCCCCGGACGCGGCAGATTCTGGCGCAGATCTCCGGGCTTCCGGCCAATATTCACACTGTCGATCCACAGCCGTACCTGGAGTTCAATTACCTGGTCGAGCATGCCCTGGGAGTTATTACGGATTCCGGCGGCGTGACGGAAGAAACCACGGTGCTCGGAATTCCGTGCATAACTGTTCGCGACACGACGGAGCGTCCGGAAACCGTGTCCGAAGGAACCAATGAACTGGTCGGAAACGATCTGACAAAACTGAGCGAGGCGATCAACAGCATTGTACGCGGCGAATGGAAAAAGGGCGGCATTCCAGAGCTTTGGGACGGCAAAGCGGCGCAGCGCATCGTATCCGCCCTGCAGACTCTGGTGGTTTGAACATTTCCGGCAAGATGGCCATTCCAGCGCAATGAAGATCGCCTATTTAACTTTTGAGTCCCCTGCCGACAAATCCGGCGTCGGCAAGAAGATTCGAATGCAGGCTGACTATTGGCGGACGGCCGGGAACGAAGTCCGCCATTTCCTCTTGAGCCGGCCGGCCGGGCGGCCGCAGGCCGAGAATATCGAGTACCTGTTCGCCGACGAGGTGCGCGGCAAGCCTACGCTGGCGGCATGGCGGTCCAATCGGCAGATCCGGGCGGCGCTGAAAAATTGGGCCCCGGATGTGCTGTATATGCGCCAGGTGCTGTGGTGGCCTGGCGTCGTCCGCGCATGCGATGCCGCACCGTTGGTGATCGAGTTCAATTCAATTGCCCTGCATGAATATCGTCGGCAATCGATGGTGAAGTATGGGTTGGAGCTGGTTTCCCGGTCGTTCCTGCCCGGCCGCGCACAGGGCATTGTTTCGGTTACGCCGGAAATCGACCGCAGCGTCAAGGCAAGCAGGCCGTTGCGCATAGTGATTGGCAATGGATACGACATCGTAGATACCCTGCCGCGGCGTCCGCCTTGCAATGCCCGGCCGCAGCTGCTGTTTGTCGGGTCTCCGGATCAGGCCTGGCACGGCCTGGACAAACTCAGAGAATTGGCAAGCCTTATGCCGGATTGCGACTTCAATATTGTCGTGCCCGGCTTTTCTTCGGAGGGGCCCGGGAATTTCATTTGCCACGGCGCGCTGTATGGCGAAGCGCTGGCCGCTCTGTACCAACAGACGGATGCGGCTTTTGGCACGCTGGCATTGCATCGGAAAAAGATGCAGGAAGCAACGCCGTTGAAGACGCGCGAATATCTGGGCCACGGAATCCCGACAATCATCGGCTATGACGACCCCGACCTGGCAGGCGCCGCCTACTGCCTGTGCATCGGAAATTTCGAAGGCAATGCCCGCCAGTCGACAACGCAAATACGCCACTTCCTGGACGAGTGGAGAGGCCGGACGATCGATCGTGATGACATTATTCGCCGGCTGGACTATCGTGTAAAAGAGTCCATGCGGCTAGCTTTCTTTGAACGAGCAATTGCGTATGCCGTCTAGGCGAGTGCTAATCATCAGCAATGGGTATCCAGATGCTGCGGCGAGGGAAAAGGGCTTTATTCTGCCAGACCTGAAGGCGTTTCTGGCAGCGGGATACGACGTCTCTATTGCGCCTGTCCGCTCTGTCGGGCGCCTTGATCCAGACTTGCCTCATGACGTCAACGTGGTTCTCGGCCTGGCTGCCATGTATCACCCCTGGCACTTGACGGTTACGCTGGCCAGATTATTGCGCGAGGCGTTCTTCTGGCGGGAAGCGAAAATAGCAATACGCCATGGCAGATGGTCAGGCGTGCTCCACTTCTTGAAAGAAAGCATTCGCGCGATGAGCATGCTGCGCTTCGCGCAACCCGGCGCCTACGACGTTCTCTATACCTATTGGTTCAAGGGAGAGGCGGCGGGCATCGGGTTCCTGCCGCGCGACGGATCGATCCGCGTGACTCGGGCGCACGGCTATGACCTTTACGAAGACCGGTCCAACAACAAGGGTTATATCCCGTACCGGGAGCAGACCCTGCCGCTGCTGGACGGCGCCATTTTTTTGTCTGACCAGGCCCGCAACTATGTGGCTGAACGATATCCGGCTATTGCGACCGCGTTCATCGTCTCTCCGCTGGGCGTAACACCCGAGCCCGCCGCCGCCACGCCTCCTGCGTCAGCCGACACGATTCAACTGGTGTCCTGTTCTTATGCCAGCGCCAACAAGCGATTGCCGCTGATTGCGAAGCTGGCTATCGCGCTGGCCGAACGATCGGCGCCGAGAAACGTCAGGTGGACCCATTTCGGCTGTTCCCAGCATCAGGCCGGTGTGCGCGATCTGCACTTGCCGGCGAACCTGGTTTTCGAGTTCCACGGCGAGGTGCCCAACTCGTACATTCGCGACTGGTATCGGCACAATGCGGTGAGTTTCTTCGTCAACCTGAGCCTGTCCGAAGGGCAGCCGGTCTCCATCATGGAGGCCATGGCGTTCGGCATTCCTGTCGCGGCGACTGCAGTGGGCGGAATTCCCGAAATGCTGCGCGATGGGGCGGGCATACTGTTGCCGAAGTCCCCCGACCTGGATTCGAGCGCACGCGAGATGCTGAGGGTTCTGGATTCAGGCGAACATTATCTTGCCATGCGGAACCATGCCCGGGACACGCAGCGCACATACTTCAATACCGTGGAAAACGGCAGGCGCCTGGTCGCCAGCATTGACAGGCTGGCGCTGCGTTAGGGGCGCGCCCGGAGCGGCCGCGGGCTGCCCCTGCCTTCAGTGCCTGGCAGCCGCATATTCAGGCACCAGGACGCGCAACTGCCGCAGCACGCCTTCCATATCGTCGGCCTGCAGGTGGTGCAGCAGCAACTCCAGGCCAGTTTCCAGGTCCGAGAACGGCAGGCAGCGCTCGCGCGCCTTCATGATGCGCGGATGTTCCGTGGTTTGCGAGTCTTCGCCGATCAGCAGTTCTTCGTACAGTTTTTCGCCCGGGCGCAGGCCGGTAACGCGAATTTCGATGTCGCCCGACGGATTGGATTCGTCGCGCACGGTCAGCCCGTACAGGTGCACCATGCGTTCGGCCAGATCCTGGATGCGTACGGCTTCGCCCATGTCGAGCAGGAACACCGAGCCCGATTCGCCCATCGAGCCCGCCTGCAGTACCAGCTGCGCCGCTTCGGGGATGGTCATGAAATAGCGGGTAATGTCGGGGTGCGTCAGCGTGATGGGGCCACCGGCCAGGATCTGCTTATGGAACAGCGGCACGACGCTGCCCGAGCTGCCCAGCACGTTGCCGAAGCGCACCATCGAGAAGCGGGTGGGCGAGCCGGTTTGCGCACAGCCCTGCAACACTTGCTCGGCCAGGCGCTTCGACGCCCCCATGACGTTGGTGGGGCGCACCGCCTTGTCGGTGGATATGAGCACGAAATCTTGCACGCCAACCTTGATGGCGGCACGTGCCATGGCGCGCGTGCCGAAGGTGTTGGTCAGTATGCCTTCGGCGATGTTGTGCTCCACGATGGGCACGTGCTTGTAGGCCGCGGCATGGTAGACCGTCTGGATGCCATGGCGGCGCAGTTGCAGCAGGCAGTGTTCGTAATCGCGCACCGAGCCCAGCACGCCGATGATCTCGACCTCGCTGCCGGCTGTATTGCGCAGAGTGGTCAGTTCCTGCTCGATGGTGTACAGCGCGGGTTCGGAAATCTCGAACAGCACCATGCGGCGCGGCCGCAGTTCCAGTATCTGGCGGCACAGTTCCGAGCCGATCGAGCCGCCCGCCCCGGTGATCATGATGTTGCGGCCGGTGACGCAGCGCCCCAGCAGTTCGGGAATGGGCGGGATGGGATCACGGCCCAGCAGGTCTTCGACCTGGATGTCGCGTAGCCGCGGGCCGCGCCGCGGGTCGACCAGCTCGCGCAGGCTGGACACGGTGCGGATGCGCAGGCGAAATGGCTCGGCCATGTCGACCACCTGCCGTATGCGGGTGCGCGAGGCCGAGGGCATGGCGATGAGCAGCTGCGTGACCTGGTGCTTGGCTACCAGGCGCGCCAGTTGCGATGGCGGATAAATGCGTAGGCCGGCCATGAACAGGCGATGCTTGCGCGGATCGTCGTCGATCATGGCCACGGGCAGGTAGTGCGGGCTGGCCCGCAGCGCCGCGGCCAGCTGCGAGCCCAGCCCGCCGCTGCCGTAGATGATGACTGGGGTTTGCATGCCGGTTGCCACCGCGCGCGTGCCGGGAAACAGCAGGCGGCGGGCGATGATGCGCACGCCCAGCAGCAAGATGAGCGCCAGCAGCGGGTAGATGATGAGCACCGCGCGCGACAGGCCCAGCGACAGCCGCAGGAAGGTGTCCACCGCGGTGACGGTGAGCACCGACACGACGACGCCACAGGTGACGCCGATCAGCACGCGCTCGTTCATGTACCGCAGTATGTAGAAATACACACGGAACACCGCCAGCGCCGCGATGCCGCTGGCGCAGGCGATCAGCGACAGGATGGCGTAGTAGTGGTTGACATACAGCATTTCGAAGCGTGCCCACAACGCCAGGTAAAACGACGCCAGCAGCAGCACGGCGTCAAGCGTGGCCGCCATGATCTGCTTGCACGGGCGTGGCAGATTGACGAGGAATTGCCTCAGGGCAACGGGCATGTACATTCGAAAGCGTGGACCAGTAGGTCGGAGGATGGCGAATTTTACCGGGATCGTCCGGGCATATCCCGGGCGCACCCGGGCAACTGCGCGAGCATGACGCCCAGCAGGAACCAGAAAGGCTGGAAATAAACCATGGAACTTGGCGCTATTCCGGCAATACCGATGACCAGCAGGCAGGTGCGCCCCAGCCAGTCCAGCCGCCACAGCAGCCACAGCAAAAACAGCGGCCAGGCAATGCCCAGGTAGAACAGCATCTCCAGCCAGAAGAAATGCGGAGATCCCCAGGGCACCAGGCCTTCGCGCGTGGGCCACATGACATTCAACTGGCCCGCGCCTTTGCCCACCGCCCATTGCCACCAGGGCATTTCCCGGGCCTGGTGCATCATGTCCACGAGCAGGGTCTTGCGCGCGCCGGTGGACTGGTCGCCTTTAGATGCAACCAATTCCCATTCTCCATCGCTGAGCGTGATCTGCGGCAGGTCGCGAGCGCTCGTTCCGGCATATTCCTGCCATAGCAGGCCGGCGCCGCTGAGGGCCGCCCAGGCCAGCGCCATGGCTGCCTTGCGCCGCCACGAGCCCTGCATCAGGCACAGCAGGTAAGCCGCGCCCAACACCCCCATGCCCAGCAGGTCGGCGCGCCGGTTCAAGACCAGGCAGTACAGCCACGCGATGGCGAACAGGGCGTTGGACAGGCGGCGCCGTGCCAGCAGCCACAGCAGGTTGGCCACCACCAGTGCGGTGGCCATATTGTTGATGTTGTCCCAAGGGCCGCCGGTCAGGGGGTAGCGCGCGCGAAAGCGCTCGGAGTGCGTCAGCAGGTCGAACCACGGCACCAGCGCCATCAGTAGCCACAAGGCCACCAGCCAGGGCAGCCAGCGCAGGTAGGCGTTGCCCTGGCGGGCCAGGTGCTCGCCCAGCAGGGCGTAGGACAGGCTGATCGCCAGGATGACCGCGTACTGCGCATAGCGGGGCAGGTTGTCGGCCCATGCCGCCTGGACGCAGACCAGCAGCATGACCGTCACGGCGGCCGGCAGGGCGCGGCTGTGCAGGAAGCCGCGGCGGGTCGGCGCATCCAGGCAGAAGGCCAGTGCAATCAAGGCCAGTCCCCAATGGAACGGCCGCAGGGGCGGCAGCAGGTAGATCGACGACCCCAGCAGCATCAGCACGCATGCCGCGGTCAGCAGCCGCGGCGCCAGCGCGCCAGGCTGAAAATCAGAAGAAAGCGGAGCAGATGACATAGAAGGTCGCGGGCGCGGCGATGCCGACGGCCAGTAGCCGGCCCAGCAGCATGCGCTGCACGGCGGCGTACACGCGGCCGGGGGCGTGGCTGTCGACAATGCGCGCGATGCGCGGTTCCAGGATGAAAGTCAGCAGCACCGTGGCGGCGCCATTGATGATGCCCGAAAGCTGCGAGATCGTGCTGCGATAGTCGTGGAACACCAGCGCGAAGTAATACGACAAGAGCACGCCCAAGGCGTAGCAAAAGAAGACGGCCGCGGCCAGGGGCGTGATGCTGGCGGGGGCGTGATACTGCCCGCTATCGAGTTCGCCGCGCAGGTCGGCCAGCGTCAAACGCGGGCGGTCTTCGTTGCGGGTGATGAAGTTGGCCAGCAGCACGATCCAGCGCCGGCGCAGGCTGTACGCCAGCAGCGACAGGGCGGTGGCGCCGAACAGCGCACCCAGTCCCATGTACAAGTAGTGCAGCCGCGGCAGACTGCGGTCGATCAGGAAGCCCAGCATGGGCATCAGCGCCAGGTAGAAGAAGCGCGTGACGGTGGTGGTGGCGTTCTGGATGGCGTAGCCCGTCACCGCCTTGCCGGCCAGGCTGCCGGCCACCCGCGCGTAGTAGCTCAGGAACTCGAGCAGGTGTATGGCGGAGAAGCTGGCGACCACCAGCAGCATCAGCAAGGTCATGGCGAGGGGGAACGCGTGCCGGAATGCGTCAAGCATAGCGTTTTTCTATAAGCCTCCAGCATGAGGTCGAGGCTGTGGTCCCAGGTGTAGTGCTGCAGCACATGCTCGCGGCCGCGCGCGGCCATCTGCGCGCGCCGCTCGGGGTTGAGCACCAGGTCGACGATACGCGCGGCGGCAAAACCCGGGTCGTCCACGGGCACGATGAACCCGGATTCGTTGTCGGCCACCACTTCGGCCGGGCCGTCGGCATCGGACACCACCACTGGCACGCCGCAGGATGAGGCCTCCAGGATGGCCACGCCGAAGCTGTCCTGCCGGCTTAGCGCCACGTAAATGTCCAGGTTGGCCAGCGCTTCGGGCACCTTGGCATGCGGAATGAAGCCCGCGAATACCACGCGTTCGTCAAGCTGCAGGTCGCAGGCGAGTTTCTTCAGTTTTTTTCTCTGACTGCCCTTGCCGTAGATGCGCAGTTCCAGGCGGCGGGCAACCTCGGGGTGCGAGCGGTCCAGTTGCGACACTACGATCTGGAACGCGCGCAGCAAGGTGTCAATACCATACTGATGCTCCAGCGCTTTGATCGCGCCGATGACGATGGGCGCGTCTTTGGCTGACGCCGGGCGGGCGCAGGGAAAGAACAGGGCATGGTCGATGCCGAACGGCGTGATGGCGATCGGTACGGGCTGTATGGTTTCGATGCGGCGCGCCATGGCATGGCTGGTGGACCCGACCAGCGTGGCAAAGCGCAGGTTGTCGGCCACAATGCGGCGATGCAGCTTGCTTTTGTGCGGAAACTGGTAGATGTCGCTGCCCCAGGCCGACAGCAGCGTCGGCCCGAAGCCGGCCAGCCGGGCCAGCAGGCCATAGCCGCTGGCGTAGTGTGCATTGAGCAGCTCGGGCTGAATCTGCGCCAGCAGCCGGCGTGCGCGGCCGGCTGCCAGCACATAGCCCAACGGCGCGCGGCAGCCCAGCCGGTGCACGTGCACCTGCGGCGACAGGCCGCGGCCGGGAGCATGCAGGGTCAGGACGTGGACTTCAATACCGCGCTCGGCCAGTCCGTTGGCCCAGCGGATGGTATGGATACTGTTGGCTGCGCCCAGTAGCGCGACCCGCCGCGGATTGCGAGAAATGGAAGAATTATTAGCTGAATTGCACACTGCGTGGTCAAGCCTGCTGAAGTAGCCGGTTGGCCTTGCAATGTACGGGTTTCAGCCGCTACACATGCAACGGAAGTGATTCGAGCATGGGCAAAATGTGTCTGCGCCGGCAGGGCTGCCGGTGGTGCGCGCCGGGGCGATATTTGAACGCTTTAGTTCAACAGCAAGGCCCAGTTACCCAATGTTGCGGGGCTTTTGTTGCATATCCACAATATCCAGATAGCGCCGGGCCAGCTGTGGATAGCCATGTTCAGACACAACATAACGATGACCACGCTCGCCCATGGCTGCCAGCTCGGCGTCAGGTAGCGCCGCGAAGGCCTGCAGCGCCTGCGCAATCGAATCGGCATCGCCAGGCTGCGCGCTGTAGCCGCAGTCGTGATCGGCAACCGGATTGTTGCCGGCCCGGACGGCGAACAGCACCGGCAGGCGCGCCAGCATGTAGTCGAACAGCTTGTTGGGGCTGACGCCGAAGCGGAACAAGCGTTCGGGCTTGAGCGATATGTAGCCGATGTCGGCCGCGCCGAGCAGGGCCGGCACTTCTCGCTTGGCGATCTGGTCGTATAGCGCGACGCAGTCTTGCAGGCCTTGCTGCCGCACCTGATCGCGCAGAGATTGTGCGCGTTCGCCGCGGCCGACAATCAGGGCCGCGATGCGTCGCTCGCCACGCGCGCGCAGAGCGGCCATGGCCTGCACCAGCGATTCGACATGATTGGGCACGCCCAGCGCGCCCGCGTACACCACTACGCGGCGGCCTTCGGCCTGCCAGCGGCGCGCCTGCTGCATGGGCGGGTTCGAGACATCGGCGGCCGCCTGTGCGGCCGTGTCCACGCCGTTGGGGATGTAGTGCCAGTGTCCGGCGGGCAGGCCTTTCTCCTGCATGTAAGCAGCGGTCAAAGGCAGCAGCGAGACTACCGCGTCGGCATGGCGATACGCATAGCGCTCCAGCCAGGCCGTGGCGCGCACCAGCGGATGCGACGGACGCACGCCGGCCAGCTCGACCAGGCTGAGCGGCCACAGGTCGCGCACTTCGAAGACCGACCGCGCACCGGCATGGCGCGCGATGCGGTGCGTAGCGGGGAATGCATAGGGGTGCGGCGACGAGCCGATCACTATGTCGGGCCTGCCGTAGCGGCGCTGCAGGGCATCGCGCCGGCGCAGCAACTGCGCCGCCAGCGCCGCCATATTTACCAACCGGCCCAAGCCGTTGCCCTGGTACGCCGGAGTATCCAGGAACTCGTACGGCACGCCCTCGATGTCGCACGCGCCGCAGTGCTGGCCGGGCGTGTCCTGCAGGTGATGGAAATCGGCGGTGATCACGACTACCCGCGCGCCGGCCTGCTGCCAGGCGTGGCCCAGCTCGTACGGGCGGCTGTAGCGGCCCACGCCGGGCCCGCCGGCATAAGGGTGAACGTACCAGATGGTGGGGGTCGTCATGCGGCGATGGGACTCGCGGAAGAATAGTTGGCTAGCGCGCGCCGGGGCCGGCGGCGTCTTCGCGTCCAGCCCCCAGCCAGACGGCCAGTAGCGCCGGCACGGCGGCGCCGGCCAGGAATGCCCAGCCGGCGCGCTCGGCGGGATGTTGCGCGGCCCACAGGAACAGCGCGCCCAGCAGCACCAGCGTGGCGGCGAAGTAGCCCGCGCTGACCGGCAGATGTCGGCCAGCGCGGCGCGCCAGGCGTTGATATGCGTGCGAGCGGTGCGCCTGGCTGGCGCGTTGGCCGCGCAGCACGCGCGTGATCAGCGTGACGGTGGCGTCGCAGAAAAACAGGCTGAGCGGAATCAGCCACAATAGCGGCGAAGTACCGGTGGCCTGGGCCTGGTGCAACACCAGTACGCCGGCAATGAAACCGCAAAAACCGCTGCCCGCGTCACCCATGAAAATGCGCGCAGGCGGGGCGTTGTAGCGCAGGAAGCCGGCAGCGGCCGCGGCGAACATCAGCGCCGGCACGCCGGCGGCGCCCGGCGCCAGGCCCCACAGCAGGCCGGCCGCCAGCGCCTGGCCGCCGGCAATACCGTCGATGCCATCCATGAAGTTATACAGGTTGGTCAGCCACACCAGGCCAAACAACATCAGCGCGGCCCGCAGCGGCGCCGACAGCGCCTGTCCGGCTACGTCCAGCTCCGGCAGCGAGCCCAGCGCGTACAGCGCGGCCGCGGCCGCGGCGGCATGCACTACCAGGCGCGTGCGCGCGCTGAGCGAGCGGGCGTCATCAACGTAGCCCACGATGGCGATGGGCAGGCCGCAGCACAGCAAAGCGACGGTGCGGGCCTCGACCAGGCCGGCCGCCCAGGCGGCTACCGTGCCGACGTAGAACGCCGCCACCAGCGCCACGCCGCCGCCGCGCGCGGTGGGCTGCGTGTGCGAGCTGCGATGGTTCGGCGTGTCTAGCATGTTGCGCCGGTATGCCCAGTCGATCATCTTCCGGGTACCGAAGGCCGACAGCGCTGCAACGGCGCACAGCAGGACGGCCAGGATGAATAGTTGCGTCATCGGGTTGTCCAGGGTGGAAATCCGCGTCGGCCGCGCCGCGGCCGCTCGCGGGGCAGCGTCAGGCCGCCTGCGCCAGCGCGCCGGCGATGCGGGCCGCGGCATCGCCGTTGCCGTACGGCGCGATTTGGCGCGGCTGGGCCTGCAGAGCCTGGGCCACTGCGGCCTCCAGGTCGCCGGCCGAGCGGGCATCGGTCAGGCGGTTCCAGCCGGCCTCGACCAGTTCGGTCCATTCGGTTTCGTCGCGCAGCGTCACGCAGGGCACTTTGTGGAAAAACGCTTCTTTCTGCACTCCGCCCGAATCGGTGGCGATCAGCATGGCGTATTTTTCCAGTTGCACCATGTCCAGGTAGCCCACTGGGGCGGTCAGGCACAGCTGCGCGCGCGCCTGCTCCATCAGGCCGAGCTGCTCCAGGATGCCGCGCGTGCGCGGATGCAGCGGCCACACGACAGGGCGGCCGCTTGCCGCCACGTTGGCCAGGGCCTGCACAATCGCGCGCAGCCGCCGCGGGTCGTCGGTGTTCTCGGCGCGGTGAATGGTGGCCAGCACATAGCTGCCTGGCGCCATGCTTAGGCGCTGCAACGCGCCGCCGGTTTCTGATACGCGCGCGCCGTGGTGCAGCGCCACGTCGTACATGACGTCGCCCACTTGTTCGATGCGTTCGGCGGCGACGCCTTCGCCGCGCAGGTGGCAGGTGGCGGCCTCGGTGGGCGTGAACAGCCAGCGCGAGATGCGGTCGGTGAGAATGCGGTTGATTTCCTCGGGCATGCGCATATTGAACGAACGCAGGCCCGCCTCGACATGTGCCACCGGAATGTGCAGCTTGGCCGCCGCCAGCGCGCCGGCCAGCGTGGAGTTGGTGTCGCCGTACACCATGACCGCGTCGGGCTGTTCGCGTTGCATGACTTGCTCGACGGCGATCAACATGCGGCCGGTCATGTCGCCGTGGCTGCCGCCATGGATGCCCAGCGTATGGGCGGGTTTGGCCATGCCCAGTTCGTCGAAGAACACATCCGACATGTTGGCGTCGAAATGCTGGCCGGTGTGCACCACGACCTCGTCGAGTCCGGCATGGCCGGCGATAGCTGCCGATACGACGCTGGCCTTGATGAACTGCGGGCGGGCGCCCAGGATGGTCAGGATTTTCTTGGGCATGGGCAAACTGGGGTCAGGCGAGGGCCGCGCGCAACGCCGCGACGATCTGGTCTTGGGTGGCGGGATCGAGGTCGGGATGCATGGGCAGGCTCATGACCCGCGCGGCCAGCATGTCGGACACAGGCGTGGCGCCGGGGCCATCAGCGAACTGGGCGTAGGCAGGCTGCGCGTGGATGGGGCGCGGGTAGTGCACCGCCGTGGGAATGCCGGCTTCTTTCAGCTTGGCCTGCACGGCGTCGCGTTCCGGCACCATGACGGTGTACTGCGCCCAGACGCTGTCGCGGTCGGGCCGCACGGTGACCGTGCCCGCGCCAGCCGGCAGGTCGGCCAGCAGGCGGCTGTAGCGCGCGCCGATTTCGATGCGCTGGGCGATTTCCCATTCGAAGCGTTCCAGCTTGCCCAGCACGACCGCGCATTGCAGGGTGTCCATGCGGCCGCCCACGCCGATGCGGGTGTGGTAGTAGCGGGCCGACTGGCCATGCACGCGGATCTCGCGGCAGGCCTGGGCGATGGCGTCGTCGTTGGTGAAGATCGCGCCGCCGTCGCCATAGCAGCCTAGCGGCTTGCTGGGAAAGAAGCTGGTGCAGCCGATGGTCGACAGGTTGCAGCTCTTGCGCCCCTTGTAGGTGGCGCCAAAGCTCTGGGCCGCGTCTTCAATGACGGGAATACCGTGGCGTTCGGCGATGGCGTTGACTTCGTCCATGTCGCCGCACTGCCCGTACAGCGACACCGGCATGATGGCCTTGGTGCGCGGGGTGATGCGGGCTTCGATCTGGGTGACGTCGATATTGCAGGTGTCGGGCTGCACGTCGACGAACACCGGCCTGGCGCCCAGCAGCACGATGACTTCGGCGGTGGCCACGAAGGTGAACGAGGTGGTGATGATCTCGTCGCCCGGCTGTACGCCCAGAGCCATCAGCGACATCAGCAGGGCCTCGGTGCCCGAGGCCACCGTAATGCAGTGGCGCGCGCCGGTATAGGCGCAGAGGGCGGCTTCCAGTTCCTTGACTTCCGGGCCCATGATGTATTGCCCGTGGTCCAGCACGGCCTGGATGCGCGCATTGATGGGGTCGCGCAGCGCCTGGTATTGCTTTTTCAGATCGATGAATTGCATAGTGGGTCTCAGGCCAGTCGGCATACGCCGTCAGTCAGTATGTAGCGCTCGCCCGTGTGGGGGCAGGTGGCTTCGGCGTTGCCGCGCAGGGGCAGGTCGAGCTGTTCGCCGTGGCGGCTCATCCAGCCGATCTGGCGCGCCGGCACGCCCACCACCAGCGCGAAGTCGGGCACGTCTTTGTTGACCACGGCGCCGGCGCCCACGAAGGCGTAGCGGCCGATGGTGGCGCCGCATACCACGGTGCAGTTGGCGCCCAGGGTGGCCCCCTGGCGCACGATGGTGTCGCGGTACTCGCTCTTGCGCTCGATGGCCGCGCGCGGGTTGTACACATTGGTGAACACCATGCTGGGGCCGCAGAACACGTCGTCTTCCAGGAAGACGTTGTCGTAGACCGACACGTTGTTCTGGATTTTCACGCGGTTGCCGATGCGTACCCGGTTGCCCACGAACACGTTCTGGCCCAGCGAGCAGCCTTCGCCGATTTCGGCGCCGCCGCAGATGTGTACCCAGTGCCAGATGCGGGAATGGGCGCCGATGCGGGCGCCTTCGTCGACGATGGCGGTGGGATGGATAGTGGCCATGGTCAGTCCAGCGGCAGCGGAATGCGCACGCCGTCGCGCGCCGAACGGTAGATGGCGGTCAGCAGGGCCAGCGATTGCAGGCCTTCGCGTCCGTCGGTCTCGGGCTCGCATTCGCCGCGCAGGGTGCTGATGACGTTATCGTAGTAGAGCGGGTGGCCGAAGCCGTAGACTGACGAGGTTTCGTAGCTGGCGTCGCGGATCTTGTCGTCGTCGGGGTGCGGTTCGGCGAATTTCCATTCGTCGATGCGGTTGACCGCCACGCCGCCCACGCGCACCGTGCCGTGCTCGCCCAGGATGGTAATGGAGCCTTCCAGGTTCTGCGGGTAGGTGAGCATGGTCACGTTGATGGAACCCATCGCGCCGTGGCGCCAGCGCAGGGCCGCCACGCCGGTGTCTTCGGCCTCGATGCGGCGCGCCAGCGTGCCGGTGTAGGCGTACACGCTTTCGACCGGGCCGATCAGCCAGTCGAGCAGGTCGACATAGTGGCTGGCCTGGTTCATGAAGGCGCCGCCGTCCCATTCCCATTTGCCGCGCCAGCGGGCGGCATCGTAATACTCTTGCGGGCGCGTCCAGAATACATTGACCGTCACCATATAGATGCGGCCGAAGCGGTTCTGCTCGATGGCTT
>Ga0182743_1001231_pt1 | contig 25658 bp, 22 predicted proteins | sample eDN3rd30CKraftOP_FD_128522 | JGI IMG/M metagenome (GOLD analysis project Ga0182743, IMG submission 128522) | Enriched Organic Plus compost microbial communities from Emeryville, California, USA - eDNA 3rd pass 30_C Kraft OP (version 2) (version 2) ... | reverse complement strand
GTGAACGAGAGGACCTGCGAGAGTGTCCGGTGGACGGCCCACAGGGCGGCGCCTCGCGCCGTATTCGCTTGAATCACAAGACGATAGTCGCCCGACTGAACGTAAAACTTGGCCATGGTCGTGTTCTTTCGCGTAAGGAGTGTGTGAATACCGTGTGAGGCGATAAGGAGTGAGGAGCGGTCGGTTGCGGCGCGAGTTAGTTCAGGCTTACGCTGCGTTCGAGCAGCCGTCGCCAGGCTTGGGCGGCGCTTTCGCCGCGGGCGTAGGCGAGGACGTTGAAGGTGGGAAAGTGGCGCTGGCTGCCGCGTTTGGCCCGCTGCACCACGATTCGCTCGTCGAAACCGGCCCGGTGGGCGTCGGCCGACTGGGGCTCGCCGTGCCCCCAGCGAAGAACGGCTTCAATCGCCGCATCCAAGGCGGTTTCAGCCAACAGGACGATCTTCAAGGATCCCGACTGGACGACATACTCGGTCATGGCTCAAACTCCGTTTTGAACATTGAGGTTCGTTTGCCAAAGTGGCGTGCGAATCAGCGCCCAACTGGCTGCGGGCGTCGCTGAATTCGCCAGAACTCAGAGGCCTGGAGGAGCAATCACTCGGAGGCGCTCTGAGTTCTGGCGAACTCAGCCTCGGGACGGGCCACCCCGCCCGTCCCGCCGGCTGCTTGTCGCTCGATGTTGTGGTTATCGCGCACCCCTGTGACACGTTTGGTCACGCGTCGCGCGGATTGTGTCGCAAGTCATTGGGCCGACAGGAGAAATTGCGAAAGAGGAGGCTGAAAATGCGAATGTTTGTCGCCGGAAACTGGGTGGACCGTAACGACAAAATCGAGGTTCTCAGCCCCTACGACGGGAATGTGGTCGATTGCGTCCCGAGCGCGACGCCGGAAGACGTAGAAACGGCCCTGGCCAGCGCCGTCCGCGGCGCCAGCGTCATGCGCCAGTTGCCGGCGCTCGAGCGGTTCCAAATCCTTCGCCGGGCAGCCGACGCGATCCTGGCCCGGCAGAACGAGCTGGGACGGCTGATCTGTCTCGAGGAGGGGAAGACGCTCGCCGAGGGGAGGTTCGAAGTGGCGCGGGCGGCCGAGACGATCGAACTCTCGGCTGAGGAGGCGAAGCGGCTCGGGGGGGAATCGTTGCCGCTCGACGGCGCTCCCGGCGGTCACACGACGCTCGGCTTTACGCTGCGGACGCCGTGCGGCGTGGTGGTGGCCATCACGCCGTTCAACTTTCCGCTCAATCTGGTCTGTCACAAGGTGGGGCCGGCGCTGGCGGCGGGGAACGCCGTCATCCTCAAGCCGGCGAGCGACACGCCCCTATCGGCGCTGCGGCTGGTCGAGATCCTTCTGGAAGCCGGCTTGCCGCCGCTGGGGATTCAATGCCTGACTGGCGGCGGACGCGAACTGGGCAACGCTCTCTGCCGCGACGAACGCGTGCGCAAGATCACATTCACCGGCAGCGTCGAGGTCGGCAAGCAAATCTGCGAGATTGCGGGCCTCAAGCGAGTGACGATGGAACTCGGCTCGAACAGCCCGCTGATCATTCTGGACGACGCCGACCTGAACAAGGTCGCCGACGCGGTAGTGGCGAGCGGCTACGGCAATGCGGGGCAGGTCTGCATCTCGACCCAACGGGTGATCGCCACCGACGCCATCTACGGCGACTTGCTCGAAGTTCTCAAGCCGCGAGTCGCTTCGCTGCCGACGGGGGATCCACTGCACGACTCGACCAAGATGGGCCCCATGATCCGCGAGCGCGACGCGCAGCGCGTCGGCCAGTGGATCGACGAAGCGGTCGGGCAGGGGGCGCGCCTCGTCGCCGGCGGCAGCCGAATCGGCAATCTCTTTCAGCCGACATTGCTGGCCGACGTCCGCCCGGAAATGCGCGTGAGCAAGGACGAGCTGTTCGGTCCCGCGGTCGCCGTGCTGCGGGCCGACAACGTCGACGAAGCGATCCGCCTGGCGAACGATTCGCGCTACGGCCTGAGCGCCGGCATCTTCACCCAGAGCCTCGATGCGGCAATGAAATTCGCCCGCCACGTCGAGAGCGGCAACCTGCACATCAACTGGGGCCCCGCCTGGCGCGCCGACCTGATGCCCTACGGCGGTTTGAAAGAGAGCGGCATTGGGAAGGAAGGGCCAAAATACGCAATCCAGGAAATGACGGAGCTGAAAACGGTCGTCATACACGGATTGAGCTAAGACGACCCCTTAGCCGGGACCTAATCAGGTTCCGGAGAAGAGCAGGGGGAGTTGGTTATGGCAATCGACGCATCGCCGATTCACGCTGCGCTCGCGCGTCGTCGGTTAAAGCCCCAACGAATTGGTCTCGTCTTCTCGCCGTTCTTCGGCAGCTGTTAGCTGTCGGCTAAGTGGAGCGGCGCACGCGCCGTTTCTGCTTGTCGAGACCGGCAATTTCTGCGCTTCGGCACTTTTTGCGCGTCCTTTGCGGGACCGAAGCCCCAGCATTGCCACGCCCGCCGCATCTTCATTTCACCCGAGAAAATCCGGCATTCTCAAGTGCTAGCGGCCGGCGTCGCCTGCTTTGAGTTTCACTTCGGCACGACCGTTGCTTTAGGGCGGCCGACACGGGGGGCGTTTCCAGGGATTCGGAACCGCCATGTATTACGGTTTGTACATTTCCGCCTCTGGCGCTGCGGCGCAGAACCAGAAGGTAGAAATTCTCAGTAACAATCTCGCGAACGTCGACACCGTCGGCTTCAAGCGCGAGCTTGCGCTGCTCGAAGCGCGCGACGCTGAAGCCATCGAGCGTGGCTTGATCTCGCGCGGCTCGCAGGCGATTGAGGATATCGGCGGCGGCGTGCGGATGCTCGGCACGGCGACCGACTACAGCCTGGGCGCCCTCAAGCCGACCGGCATCCCCACCGATCTGGCGCTCGAAGACACTTCCAACTTCTTTGCGATCTTGCGCGACGGGAAAGAACTGCTGACCCGCGCCGGCAACTTTCAGATGCGGGCCGACGGCGTGCTGACCACCGCGGACGGCGACCCGGTCCTTTCGGTCGACGGCGCTCCGGTGCAGGTCGACCCGGATTTCCCGTGGGCCTTTGTCGACGGCGGCGCGGTCGAGCAATACGGAGAGCGGATCGACCTGGCGATCTTCACGGTGATGGACCGGCAGAAGTTGGAAAAGGTCGGCGTGAACAGCTTTGCCGCCGATCCGGACAACGTCTATCTGACGTTCCCCGAAGATCGCCGGGTGCGGATCGGCTACCTCGAAATGTCGGGCGTCAACTCGATCGAAGAAATGGTCGAGTTGATCACGGCGTCGCGGAGCTACGAAACGAACATTCGCATGATCCAAAACCACGACTCGATGACCGGCGAACTCGTGAGCCGCATGCTGCGGCCGGCCTAGGCCAATACGCCGAACTGAAACCGGATTGTTTCTACCCCGAATTTTGACTCCCGATCCCCGGACTGTTGACCATGAGCGTTCAAACACTTTACACCGCTGCGACTGGCATGGAGTCGCTGCAGACGAAGCTCGACGTCATCGCCAACAACCTGGCGAACGTGAACACGACGGCGTTCAAGCGCGACCGGGCCAATTTCGAAGACCTGTTCTACCGCCACGAGACCTATCCGGGCGCTCAGGACCAGAACCAGAACTACACGGCGGTCGGCACGCAGATCGGCTTGGGCGCCCGCGTGCAGAGCACGCAGACCAGCTTCGAGCAAGGCGCGTTCATGGAAACCGGCGGTCCGCTCGACGTCGCAATCGAAGGGCAGGGGTTCTTCCAAGTCGCCGACCCCAACGGCCTGACGTACTACACGCGAGCGGGCAACTTTTCGATCAACGCCAACAGCCAGCTTGTGATCGGCTCGGCCCAGACGGGGCGGTTGGTGATTCCGAACATCACCTTCCCGCAGGACACGACGGGCATCACGATCACCGCCGACGGCCGCGTCATCATTCAACAAGCCGGTCAGACGCAGCAGTCACAGATCGATCAAATCCAGCTCGCCATTTTTCCGAACCCGCAAGGGCTACTGAAGCTGGGCGAAAACCTCTACTCGCAAACCGACGCCTCCGGTCAGCCGATCATCAACAACCCCGGCCAGCAAGGCATCGGCGTGTTGCGGCAAGGTTTTCTGGAAGCCTCGAACGTCGAGCCGGTGCAAGAACTGATCGACCTGATCACCACCCAGCGTTCGTTTGAGCTGAACTCGCAGGTGATTCAAGCCGGCGACCAGATTTTGCAGCTCATCACCAATCTTCGTCGTGGTTAGTAGCGGCCCAATCGCTTTCGGCTGAAAAAGAAGGTCCGATGCAAGCTCCTCAGTCTCTCAAAATGCTCCTCTTCGCGACGATTTTCGTCGCCAGCGGCTGGTCGGCCGACGCGGCGGAGATCGAGCTGCGCCCGAGCGCGGTGGCCAGCGGAACGGTCGTTCGGCTGGGCGATATTGCCGCGATCCGTCACGACGACGCCGACGTCGCCGCCGAATTGCATTCGCTCCCCCTGTTTCCCACGCCGGCCGCCGGCAAGGTGCGCCAGGTGAAGCAGCAGGAACTGGCTCAGCTGCTCGCCTTCAGCGACGAACGCCTCGCCGGCTGCCGCCTGACCGGCGCCGCCAGCGTGCAGATTCGCACCGCGGACGCTGCCGAAAGCGTCGCCACCAATAACGCCGCGAGCGCTTCGCCGCAGCGATTCGTCGCTCAAACGGCTTATCGGCCGGCCACCAGCCGGCAGAACGCGGTCGTCAAGGCGACGCACACTCAGCCCGTCGCGCCCGCCGCTGCGGCTGCTCCCATCGCCGTGGCGCCGAGCGTGGTCACGCCGGCTGAAGCCGTGGAAGCGGTGGTCGCCCTGCGCCGGCTCGACCGGGGCGAAGTGATTCGCCCCGAGGACGTCGACGTGCGGCCCGTTTCGGCGGAACAAGTGGAGTCGGGCTCGATCCAAGATCTCAGCGCCGTGGTCGGCCGCGAAGTGACCCAAGCCGTGCAACCGAACACTCCGATCTCGGCCAAGATGGTTCAGAAGCCGCGGCTGGTTCGTCGGGGTGAGACGGTGAACGTCTGCTCAATCGCAGCCGGCATCCGAGTGACCACGTCGGGCAAGGCCCGCGAAGACGGCAGCGAGGGCTCGCTCGTGCAAGTCGATCTCGACGGCAGCAACGAGCGGATCGTCGCCCGGGTCGTCGGCTTGCAGCAGGTCGAAGTGTACGCCGGCGCGCCGCAGGTTCCGACTCAGAAGACGCTGCCAACCACCAGCGACAAGAAGTAGAGGCAGGAAGCCATGTCCATTCGCACACGATATAGCCGTCGCACAGCCCTGGCGATTGCCGTCGGCATGCTGGGCGCTTGCACGCTGAACTCGGCTCGCGGGCAAGAAGTGGAAGGCCCCAACAACAGCCTGTTCAGCGGCCGGTTCGGCCCGTACGTCCGCCAGGTCGGCGCTCCGATGACGAGCTGGTACGAAGTGCCGTTGCCGCCGCCGAAGGAAATCAAGGTCCACGACATCGTCACAATTCGCGTCGACCTCGGCGCGCAAGTCATTTCCGAAGCCGAAATGCAGCGTCGCAAAAACGCGACGTACGACGCCCTGCTCAACAACTGGGTTGTGCTCAACGGGCTGAAGTCGGTCAAGCCGTCGCCGCAATCGGACGGCGATCCTCGCGTGCAAGGCAATTTGAACCAGCTCTACCGGGCTACTGGCGAGTTGGAAACGGTCGAGTCGCTCAAGTTCGAAATCGCCGCCAAAGTGGCGGCGGTGCTGCCGAACGGCAACCTGGTGCTCGAGGCTCACCGGCAGGTGATCAACAACGACGAAGTCTGGATGCACTCGCTCACCGGCGTTTGCCGCCGCGAGGACATCGGCCCCGGCAACATCATCCTGAGTGAAGACATTGCCGATTTGCAAATCTCCAAACGCGAACATGGCCACGTTCGCGACAGCTACAAACGCGGCTGGTTCACGCTTTGGCTCGATCGGTTCAACCCGTTCTAAGCGACTCGCCTGGTTTGGTTGTCTCGGTCGAATGAACGTCTGGTTTGCGGAAGGTTGATCGTCATGAAACGCTGCTTCGCCCTGCTGATGATGCTGACGCTGCTTTGCCCCGCCGCGGCGCTGGCCGACGTGCGGATCGGCGATCTGTGTCGGATCAAAGGGCAGGAAGAAAACACGCTGCACGGCATGGGGCTGGTCGTCGGCCTGCGCGGCACCGGCGACGGCGACAACAAAGCCACCATGCGGGCCCTCGCTCGCTACATGGAGCTGATGGGGCATCGCCTCACCACCGGTCCGACCGGTCAGATCATGCTCGATGAGCTGAAGGGGGTCAAAAACGTCGCGCTCGTTTTCGTGACCGCGACGGTGCCGGCTGGAGGCGCTCAGCAAGGGGACAACCTCGACTGCACGGTCAGCGCGATCGGCGCCAAGAGCCTCGAAGGTGGCCAACTGATGCTCACCGAGATGTACGGCCCGGTTCCCGGCGATAAGACGGTCTACGGCCTGGCCAAAGGGCTGATTGCTCTGGACGACGTCACCAAGCCGCAAACGGGGCGTATTTCGCTCGGTTGCCAGATCGAAACCAAGTTCGACAACAAGTTCGTCACCAACGGCAAGCTGCTGCTGGTGATGAACAAGGATCACGCGGCGTTTCAGTCGACGTCGTACATCGAAGAACTCATCAACCAGCAGCCCGATTTTGCGATCCAAGGTCCCAACGGAACCGAGGGGATTGCCAAGGCGATCGACCAGCTCCGGATCGAGGTCAAAATTCCGCCGACCTACGCCGACAATCCGGCTCTGTTCGCGTCGCGCCTGCTCGACACTCGCGCCTTTCGGCCGCAAACCGACACCAAGGTGATCATCAACGAGCGGAAGAAGGCGATCATCATCGGCGCCGACGTGGAAATCGGCCCGGTGGCTGTGATGCACAAGAACCGCCTCATCCAGACGGCTGGCGATCCGATCAACCAGTTCGTGGCCCTCGACCCGAGCGACAGCACGAAGCCGAAGCTCGCGGCGCTCGTCGACGCGCTCAACGCCCTGAAGGTGCCCGCCGAAGACGTGATCGACATCATCAAGATGCTCCAGCACAAGCGGGCGCTGTTCGGCGAGCTGATCATCGAGTAGTCGATCGCTTCCGAACCGGCCGGTCCGAACGAACCGTAGCGCAATCCGAGATTCAAAACCATTCAGGCGACTTCCCAATGATCGACGTCCACAGCCTTTCAATGCCGCAGCCGACCAACGACCTCAACGCGCTGCTTCGCAGCGGTTCGAAGCAGCCGAAGGCCAGCCCCGAGCTGAAGGCTGCGTTCGAGGATTTTGTCGGTCAGACATTCTTCGGCCAGATGCTTTCGTCGATGCGGAGCACGCTTGATAAGCCCGCCTACTTCGACGGCGGCTACGCCGAGGAAGTGTTCCAAAGCCAGCTCGACCAGGTGCTCGCCGAAAAGCTGTCGGAACGGACCGCCGAACGTTTTGCCGAGCCGATGTTCGACCTGTTCCTCCTTTCCCGCAGCTAACGTTCCGCCGGTTGGCTGTTCTCCCTCTTCAACGCACACCGATCCGCCGTTTGGAGTTTACCTGTGAACTTCACCGCTACCGCCGCCACTGCTGTCGATGCCGCCGTACCCGTGGTTACGGTTGGAACCGATTGGGAAGCGGAATTGACCTCGCTCCTGGATGAGCTGACGAACGTTCAGGACGAGCTGTTTCAGGTGCTCGACGCCAAGCGCGAGCGTTTGAGGACGGCCGACGCAGCGGGGATCGAAGAATTGCAGCAGCGCGAAGAAACGATCTGCCAGCGGCTCGAACTGTGCCACAAGCGACGGAGCGAACTGCTCGCCGAAGCGCAGCGCCACGGCTTGCCCGGCGACAGCGTTGCTTCGCTAGCGACGACAGTCTCGAAAGACCCAAGTGGCAAGCTGGGGAAGCAAGCGAAAGTGGCCGCTTCAAACATGAGACTGCTGCAGCACCAAAGCCTCACCAATTGGGTGCTAGCCCAGCGCGCGCTGCTACATGTCTCACAACTCTTAGAAATTATCGCCACTGGCGGACGCTTGCAGCCGACTTATGGAGATACGGACACGCTCCACAATCGAGGTTCCCTTGTCGACCAAGAAGCGTAGCTAGCCGCTCGGCATTGCCTGCGCTGGAAGCGGACCATCGTCCGCCTGACCGAACATGTCATTATTCAGCTCGCTACAAGTCGCGAACAATTCGCTCATCGCGTCGCAGCTTGGGTTGCAGGTAACCGGCAATAACATTGCCAACGCCAATACGCCCGGCTACATCCGCGAGCGAATCGTCGTAGGCCCCGCGCCGACGGTCCGCTACGGCGGTCTGTTGATGGGCACCGGCGTTGCCGTTGAAGCCATCGTTCAACAGACCGACCGGTTTCTCGAAGAGCGAATGCGGAGCGCTACCAGCGACCTGGCCAATGGCGAGGCCCAGGAAAACGCCTATGTAAAGCTGGAATCGCTGCTTGGCGAATTGTCCGACACCGACCTCAGCACCTCGCTCACCAGCTTCTTCGGCAGCATTCAGGACATTCTCAATCAGCCGGAAAGCTTGTCGGTTCGCAACCTCGCCGTGCTGCAAGGGCGAACGCTCACCGACGACATTCGCCGCCTCGACGAAAACGCTCGCCAGTTGCGCGAGGACCTCAACGACCAGGTCGTCGCGTCGGCGAACAAGATCAATGAGTTGCTCGACGAAATCGCCAAGCTGAATGTTCAAATCGTGACGGCTGAAGGTGGCGAAGTCGTCAAAAGCGACGCCGTCGGTTTGCGCGATCGCCGTTCGAACGTGCTCAAAGAGCTCGCCGAACTGGTGAACATTCGCACGGCGGAGCAGGAAAACGGTGACGTCACGGTCTTCGTCGGCGGCGACTACCTGGTGTTCCAGGGAACGGTCCGGCACGTCAAAGCGGTGTCGAGCTTCGACCGCGGTCAGCCTGTCACGGAAATTCGCCTCGCCGAAACCGATTCCCACCTGCAAATCACCTCGGGCAAGGTAGCCGGACTGTACACAGCCCGCGACGTTGCGCTGACAAGCTTCCTCGACGGGCTCGATCAGTTCGCCAAAACGCTGGCGTTCGAATTCAACAAGATCTATTCCTCGGGCCAAGGCCTCAGTGGCTATACGACCAGCCTGAGCGAATTCGCCGTCGACGACGCGACGCTTGCGCTCGACCAGGCGGGCCTGCCGTTCAAGCCGGTCAACGGTTCGTTCGAAGTGCAGGTCTACAACAAGCAAACGGGCGTCACCTCGACGAAACTCGTTCGCGTCGATCTGAACGGCGTTGGGACCGAAACCACGCTCGAAAGCCTGGTTGCCGATCTGGACGCGGTCGACGGCTTGCGCGTGACGATCACGCCCACGCGGCAGGTGCTCATCGAAGCCGACAATCCGCTGGTGACGTTCAGCTTTGCCAACGACACGAGCGGCGCCTTGGCGGCGCTCGGCATCAACACGTTCTTTTCGGGAACGGGCGCGAGCAGCATCGGCATTAGCAACGTCGTTCGCACCGACCCGACCAAGTTCGCAGCCAGCCAGACCGGCATCGGCGAAGACTCGAAAAACGCGGAGAAGCTCGCGACGCTGCTGACGCAGCCGCTCGAGACGCAGGCGAACCGCTCCTTGGCCAATTTGTACGACGCCCTGACGGGAGAAACGGCACAAGGCGCCGCGGTCAGCAAGTCGGTCGCCGAAGGGTTTCGCGTTTTCCAGCGAACGCTGGAAGGGCAGTATCTGGCGGTCAGCGGCGTGAACATCGATGAAGAAGCGGTAAAGCTGATCGCCTACCAACGCGCGTTTCAAGCCTCAGCCCGCGTAATCGCAACGATTAGCGAAATGCTCGACCTGTTGGTGAACTTGTAGTCGGCTCGACGGGGATCCAGCGCCCGCAAGGAAGCGGAGCAGACGCCCGCCGCGCGCGTTAACGAGCGGGCGCGGCGAGAACGAGGGAGCGAATCGACCATGGCCGCCATCTATCCCGTCACTACCAATCGCAGCACCGAGCTGCTGTCGCAGACGCGATTGGTCATTCAGATGGCGGGGGATCAGCTCGACATCCTCCGCCTGCAGACGCAGATCAGCACCGGGCGACGCATCGCCATGCCGAGCGACGATTCGCCGGCTGCCTCGCGGGCAATGAGCCTGCAGCGTCTCTTGGAGCTGAAGGCGCAAGCCAAGGTCAACCTGAACACCAGTCAGTCGTATCTCGATGCGACCGACGTCGCCATTTCGGGCGTGTCGTCGCTGCTGATTCAGTTGCGCTCCACGGCCATGTCGGTGGCCGACACCATCACTAGCGACAGCGCCCGTCTGGCGGCGATGGAAGAGATTCAGCGCGGCATCAGCCAGTTGCTCGACGTGGGCAATCAGAACTTTCGTGGCCGCTATCTGTTCGGCGGGGCCCGCACGACAGTTCCGCCGTATTCGGTGGTGGGGGACTACATCGCCTACAACGGCAACTCGAACGAGCTTCGCAGCTATGCCGACGTTGACCTGCTATTTGCCACGAATCTGCCCGGGAGTTCGGTTCTCGGCGGTTATTCGGCGGAAGTAGAAGGCCGCGTCGACCTGAACCCGATCACGACGCGCGACACGCTCCTTAGCGACCTCCGCCAGGGACGGGGCATCGCCAAGGGAAGCATCGCCCTTTCCGACGGCTACAATACGGTTCGCATCGACCTCAGCAGCGCCGAAACGCTCGGCGACGTTGCCGACCTGATCGAAGCGAACGCTCCGCCGGGGCGCACCATTCGCGTGCGCGTGACCTCCGTGGGCCTGGAGGTCAAGTTCGCCGACGGGTTGTTGGGCAACCTGGCGATTAATGAGGTCGGTTCGGGAACGACCGCGGCCGAACTGGGCATCCTGAACATCAACGGCACCGGTACAGACCCGATCATTGGCCGCGATCTCGATCCGGTGCTGCGGCGGACGACAAGTCTCGATGACCTTCTGGGGAGCCGGGCTACCGGTTATCTCGAGTCGCTGGGTATCGACAACGACATTGTCATCGAGGCCCGCCGCAACGGCGCCGAGTACAACGGGTTCGCGGTCCAGCTCGTCGACGACCGCTTGATGCACGCCTCTCCGAGCCTCGTGGCTGGGGCGGAGACGGTCACGTACACCGACGTGGCAATTCCAGCCCGAGCCGCGCTGCCCCTTTCGGGGTTCGGCAACAACCTGATGCTGACGGCGACCCAGGCTGGAACCGCCTTCAACAATGTTACGATCGAGCTCGTAGACGCCGGCTCGATTGGGAACACCGCCCAGGTCAACTACGACGCTGCGACCAAGACGTTGCGGATCGGGGTCGATTCATCGAACCAGACGCAAGTCGAAACCGTGATCAACGCCATCAACGCGGAAGGGACGTTCACCGCCGCGTACGATCCGTCGGATCCGATTGACGGCGGCTACAACCCGGCGGCAGCCGTGCAGGTTAGCGACGCCGGCGTACTGTACGGAAACACCAGCAACAGCGGAGCAGCTGCGAACACGGCCCTGGTTTATATCCAGCCTGGCGGCACCACGGCGGCTCAGGTGGTGGAGGCGCTGCGATCGAACGCCGAGTTCAGCGCAAACTTTGACGTGCGTTTGGATCCGGACGATGCGGACTACGTCGGTGCGGGTACCGCCCTGGTCGACGTCAACGCGCGAGCCGTGACGGCGCTCGGTTCCGGTCTGGAGTTCGATCGCACCTCCGGCCTGCAGATTCTCAACGGCGGCGTTACGCACACGATCGATTTCACCTCGGCGCAGACGGTCGAAGACCTGCTGAACACGCTCAACGGCTCGTCGGCCAATGTGCTCGCCGAAATCAACGAAGCCGGAAACGGCATTCGCATTCGGTCCCGGCTCAGCGGAGCCGATTTCGCCATCGGAGAGAACGGCGGCAGTACCGCCACGCAGCTCGGCGTCCGTTCGTTGACGGCTGAGACCTATCTCGCCTCGATGAACTATGGCCGCGGAGTGTCGCAAGCCGACGGCGTCGACTTCTCGATCCGTCGGAACGACGGCGTCACGTTCGATATCGATATCAGCAGCGCACGGACGCTGGGCGACGTCATCGACCTGATCAACAACCATCCGGACAATACCGATCCGGCGACGCGCGTTGTGGCTCGCCTAGCGCCGTATGGCAACGGCATTGAATTGGTGGACGACAATCCGACCGGCAACAACACGCTGGCGGTGATTAAGGCGTTCAACAGCAACGCAGCCATCGATCTGGGGCTGATCGCCCGAGGCGCGACCGAGTCGGCGCCGGCGGTTCCGGCCACGGCCGCGTCAGTCACGCTGAACTTCGATGCGCCCCACCATTTGAATACCGGCATCAACATCACGGCGGGGCAAGCGGGGACGGGCCTCGATGGCGTGGAGATCGTTTTTGAGGACACGCTTATCGGCGACACAGCTGCGGCGGTCTACGACGCGACGAACAAGCGGCTGACGGTATCGCTCGACATGACGGCGACCACAGCCAATTCGATCATTGCCGCCATTGAGGCGGAAGGAACGTTCACCGCCTCGCTCGACACCTCTCTCGATCCCACCAACGACGGTACGGGGATCGTGGGGACGGTGGGAACCGTTGGGACCACCACGGGGGGCCGCGCCGAGGTGTTCACCGGCGTCGACCGCAATCCGCTGGAAGTCGAAGGCGTTTTCAATACGCTCGTGCGCTTGCAAAACGCAGTTCAGAACTTTGATCTGGAGGGCATCGAGCGAGCCATCCAGATGCTTGACCAGGATCTCGAGCGGGTAAACTTTGGCCGCGCCGAAATCGGCTCGCGCGGCCGGGCGCTCGATGTGTTGCGAACTCGCATTGAAGACGAGGAAGTGCAACTCAAGGCAAGTCTGTCGACGGAAATTGACGTCGACTTCACCGAAGCGGTTTCCTTGCTAGCCGCCCGACAAGCCTCGCTCGAGGCGTCTCTTCGCCTGACCGCCCAGATTTTTCAGCTTTCGCTGCTGCGGTTTATTTGATCCCGCTTCTTAGGGGAATTTGCCGCTGCGCGATTGCGCTCGGCTGCGGTTCGAGGCAGCGGATCGATTTTATTGATTTTGACGGTCGTGCGAGGCCGATGATTTTAGCGAGGGACGCGTCGCAGGCTGCACGTCCGCGAGGTTCTGGAAGTTGGGGGGCAGGATCGCCATGCAGATCAACACTACGCGCTTTGGCACGGTGAATTTCGAAGTCGACGACATCCTGCTCTTTCCGCATGGCTTGATTGGCTTCGAAGACTGCCGTCATTGGGTCCTGCTCGGCGACGCGGAGAACGAAACCCTCGGCTGGCTGCAATGCGTGCCTCGGCCGGAGGTCGCTTTGCCGGTGGTAAGCCCGCGGCGTTTCGTGCCTGAATATCAGGTGCGCGTGACGCGCGGCCAGCTTGCTCCGCTGGAGCTTTCGCAGTTCGATCAGGCCTTCGTTTTGACGGTAATCAGCCAGAATGACGAGGAATTGACCGTCAATCTCAAGGCGCCGCTCGTGGTGAATCTGAACCGGCGAATCGGCCGCCAGGTAATCACCACCGACGAGCAACCGCTGGCTCATCGGGTGTCGACTTCGGCTCCCGCGCTTCGCAGGGTCGCATGATATAAACGTTGCGGACTGAAAAAGCCTGACGGTGGCGCAAAGCTGTGATTCTAGGCAAGTCGCGCTACCGATACTTTCCCCTGTTAAGCCATGCTGCCTTGGGCAGTGCAGGGGAGAACGTATCCAGTTGTCTGGATAATCGCTAATCCCGGCGCATTCGCTCTTGTGGGCATCGCTTAGCCCCGCCGCCGGTTGCTGGCTTGAGTTTTCCTGGCCGTTCGATCTGGCTGACTGAAAGTCGGCTGGAATCCCTCCGAACGAACCAGGCGTCCTCTTTCAAGCGGCATCCGTCCTATCTTCCGCCCCACAAAACGGTTTTGCCGGCTCGCGCTATGCTCGTGTCCGCAAACCGCTTGCGATCCACTTGCAGACAAACCATGGCCGAAACAACGGCCTAGCCTAGAGGAAGGAGCCAACGATGCTGGTTTTGTCGAGACACCGCGATGAAAGCATCATGATCGGCGACAACATCGTCGTCACCATTGTTGATATTCGCGGAGACAAGGTCCGCCTGGGAATTGAGGCCCCGTCGGATATTCCGGTTCATCGCCAGGAAGTTTACGAAGCGATTCAACGCGAAAACCGTAAGGCTAGCCAACTGCGCCCGGGCGACACGCGCGACTTGGGCAAGACGAACCCGGCTGGGAACTAACCCAATCGTTGTGCTTGCGGCGCGCCGTCGTGCGAGACGGCAGCCGCCGCATCAACCTGGCCGCGGACGTTGGAAGGAAGACAGTGGGATTGGTCGAACGGCAGTAGCGATTGAACCGCTTGTGCAGGCTGACGGCAGATTGGGTAGATGCAGTTTGAAGTCAGTCGAGTCAGCCCGCCTGAAGCGAGCTGTCGGAAAATGACGAGTGGTTAGACAAGATCAAGATTCGATGCTACGGAACTGGGTGGACATTGCCTAATGTCTCCAGTTTCACAGGTCGATGAAGCTTGATAAGTGACGGCCCGAGCCGTCGCGCACATCCGTGCTGCGGTTCATGGAAGTCGGGCATGGCAGACAAAGTCGATAGTCCCAGGCCGATGGGGGCCTATCGAATGGTACCGAGCCGTCGGTCAGTTGCTTCCGCAGTCAGTGGAACCAGCGAGAGTATTGAACTGATTGCACCTACCGACGAATCCTTCCTAAGTACATGGGGTGTTTGGCATGAGCCGCATTAATACGAACGTCAGTTCGCTTATTGCTCAGAAGACTTTGAACCGCAGCCAATCTGCGTTGCAGACCTCGCTCAACCGGTTGAGCACCGGTGTGCGGATCAACACGGGTAAAGATGACCCGGCCGGTTTGATCGCCAGTGAGAATCTCCGCCGCGACATCACCGCTTCGCAGCGGGCAATCACGAACAACGAACGCGCCAGCCAGCTCATCGCGACTGCTGACAGCGCTCTGGGGCAGATCAGCACGCTGCTGAACGACATCCGCGGTCTGGTGACGGAAGCCGCCAACACGGGCGTGCTCAGCGACGAGCAAATCGCCGCGAATCAGCTGCAAGTCGACAGCTCGCTCGAAGCTATCGACCGTATCGCCCAAGTGACGACGTTCCAGGGCCGCAAGCTGCTCGACGGCAACCTCGACTTCATTACGAGCATCTCGGCCGGTGGCTCGTCGGTGGTCGACCTGAACATTCAGAAGGCGACCCTCGGCCCGACGGGCACGCTCAACGTGAACGTCGACATCATCTCGGCCGCCACGCAGGCCCTGATCACGAACACGGGCGGCGTCGACTACGCCGCCGGTACGGCTGCCACGGGCACGATCACGCTGCCCAACGTGACGACGCCGGAAGTGCAGGCCAGCGGCGATCTCGTCCTGTCCAGCGGTCCTGGCGTGATCAACATCACGGCTGTGGCCGGCGAAGCCGCTGCGGGCGCCGTGGGCAACTCGACGGAAGTGGTCATTTCGGCCGCCGACGACGTGGCGCAAGCCAGCGGGTTCCTCGCGCTCAGCGACACGGGCGCGGTGATCAGCGTGTCGGCAGTTGCGGGTGGCGCCGCGGACGGCGCCGCTGCCAACAGCACGAGCATTACGCTGCAATCGGCTGCGGACATCGCTCACGCTTCGGGTACGTTGGCCCTGGCGAACACGGGCGGCTCGATCAACATCAGCGCGTTGGACGGCACGGTCGTCGGCGGCGCCAACGGTAACGGTGTGATCATTGCGATCGCAGACGGCGCCACCACGGAAGCCACGTACGACGCGGGTACCAACACCCTGTCCATCTCCGTCGCTGTTGGCGACGACATCGACGCCATCACCGCCGCGATCAACGCGACGAACCTGTTCGCGGCTACGACCGCGTCGGGTGGCGCCCAGGTGTATCAAAACACCGACAATAACAACAGCATCGCGAACGTGCTCACCGGTGGCGACGATGGCACCACGGCGGCGGTCTACGACGCCAACACGAACTCGATTACGGTCAGCGCCGCTTACAATGCGACCGTGAACCAGATCGCCTCCGCCATCAACGGCCTGGCCGACTTCAATGCCTCGGCTACCTTCGGCGGTGGTTTCACCTACAACGCGTCGGACAACGGCACCACGGCCAACGCCCTGAGTGGCGGTAACGACGGCACGACGTCGGTTACCTACGACGAAGTGGGGAACCAAATCGTCGTGAAGGCCGCTATCGGCGCGACGGTTGGCGACATCGCCACCGCCATCAACGCCTTGGACGAGTTCACCGCCACGGCGCTGGTGGGTGGCTCGCAGGCGATCGACTCGAGCGATTACGGCACCGTGTCGAACCTGCTGACGGGTGGCGTGGATGAAGTGACCGCCGACGACGTGATCACGATCACGTCGAACGAAACGGGCACCACGTTCAACGGAACGCTGACCTTCACCGCCAACGCCGGCGTGCCGGCCAACGGCATCGAAGTCACCGTCACCGGCGGCAACATCTCGATCGCGGTGAACAACACCTCGACCTACGACGTGGATGATCTGGTCGAAGCCCTGCAGGAGAAGTTGACGGGCTACACGGTCACCCGTACGGGTTCGGCCGGCGACAGCAGCTTCAACGCTGCGACCGACACCGCCGTCACCACGGCGATGGCGGGCGGCACGGCCGACACCGGCGATGGTCTCGGCGACGACCTGGTTCTCAAGCTGTCGGGCCGTGCGGGCTCGGAAGTGTTCAGCTTCTCGAAGGGCACCACGCTGCAGAACATCGTGAACAGCGTGAACCTGCTGTCGGATTCGACCGGTGTGGCGGCCTCGATCGTCAACGGCAATCTGCAACTGAACTCGACCGATTACGGCAGCGAAGCCTATGTCGACGTCGAAGTGATCAGCGAAGGCTCGAAGGGCACGTTTGCCGCGGGCCTGAGCGGAACTCGCGACGCGGGTTCGGACATCATCGCCACGGTCAACGGCGCCCAGGCGAACGGTCGGGGCAATCAGCTGTCGATCAACTCGTCGGCTCTGACGCTCGACATGACCGTGACCGCTGGCAGCAGCGACGACGTGAGCTTCACGATCAGCGGCGGTGGCGCGGTGTTCCAGCTCGGTCCGGACGTGGTCAGCAACCAGCAGGCCCGCATCGGCATCGGTAGCGTGAACTCGGCCAAGCTGGGTGGCGCCTCGGGCCGCTTGTTCGAACTGGCTTCGGGCAACGCTCGCGACCTGAAGACCGACGCCACGGGCGCGGCTCGGATTGTGGACGAAGCGATCACCAAGATCACCTCGCTCCGCGGTCGACTGGGCGCCTTCCAGCGTACGACGCTCGAGACGAACATCGCCTCGCTGAACGACACGATCATCAACCTGACCGAAGCCGAAAGCTCGATCCGCGACGCCGACTTCGCCTCGGAATCGGCCGCTCTGACGCGAGCCCAGATTCTGGTGCAGTCGGGTACCGCGGTGCTCGGCATCGCGAACCAGAATCCGCAGAACGTGCTCGGTCTGCTCCGAGGCTAAGCAAACGCTTAGTCCGGACGAGCTTCGGGCAACCGCAGCTTAAAGCACAGCACCGCCGGATGGGCAACGCCCATCCGGCGGTTTTTGTTTGCGCCGGGATAAACGTGGTTGAGTTTGCCGGAAATACCCTTGGGAAGGTGGAGGAAGCTGGCCGATATTTCAGAACAGCGGCGCGTGCGCCTTTGCGGAGTAAAGTTGGGATGGCGCGTGGCCGGTTGAGGCTGGGAAAGAGGCAAAATGGGCCGGATTCAATCTAGCGTCGGTCTTGTGACCGGCATCGACATTGAAAAAACGGTCACGCAATTGATCGCCGTTCAGGCGAAGCCGCGCGACAATCTCGAGGCTCGCAAAAAGGTCTTCGACGCTCGGGCTGCAGCCATCACCGACCTGATGGCGCTGACCATCGGCGCCCAGTTTGCCGCCCGCCGGCTGAACAGCGCCGACATCTTCAAGGTCAAGTCGGTCACCAGCAGCAATTCCAGCGTTTTGACCGCCGTCGGAAAGGCAGCTGCCGCAGCTGGCACCTATCAGTTCGTCGCCATCCGCAAGGCGCAAACGCATCAGGTGCTCTCCAGCGGCATTTCGGCGAAGGACAAAGCGCTCGGCGGTGGAGAATTTACGTTCCGCTATGGCGGCTACGCGAACGAGGGGATCAATCTCTCTGAGCTGAACGGCGGCGCGGGCGTGGCGCGCGGCAAAATCAAGATCACCGACCGCAGCGGCTCGTCCTCGATTATCGACTTGCGCTATGCGCTGACGACCGACGACGTATTGACCGCGATCAATCAGGACGAATCGATCAATGTGACGGCCAAGCTGGTCGGCGATCGAATCGTGCTGACCGATAGCTCGGGCGGCAGCGGCAATCTGCGCGTCGACGAAGTCACCGGTGGACAAACCGCTGCCGGATTGGGGCTGGCCGGCATCAACATCGCTTCGAACACGGCGACCGGACAAGACATTCTGCGGTTGCACGACGGGCTCGACCTGTCGAAGTTGAACGATGGCAACGGCGTGAAGCTGAACAAGGCTTTGCCCGATTTGAGCGTCACGCTGCGGGACGGCACTTCGTTGGAAATCGACTTCCAACGGCTTCCGCAGTCGGCTGCTGCGGCGAGCGGCGTCACCGCGGCGACGAATGGGACCAACGCTCAACTGAAGTTCACCGCCGTACAGGCAGGGGCGGAGTACAACGACGTTACGATCAAGTTCGTCGACTCCGGCGCGGTCACGACGGGCGCCGAGGTGTCGTGGGATGAGCAAACCAAGACGCTCACCTTCGACATTAGCTCGGGCAACACGACCGCCGACGATGTGATCGCGGCGCTCAACGCCGATTCGGCCTTGAGCGAGCTGTTTACGGTGGAAAACGCCGACGGCAGCGACGGTTCGGGCCTGATCGACGTGAACGATCTCGGCGTTCTGACCGGCGGCAAGGACGCGCTTTCCGCGACGAACGAAACCACGCTCGGCGATCTGATCAACACGATCAATTCGGTCGATCCGACTAAGCTGCGGGCTTCGATCAGCGCGGATGGCGACCGTATCGAACTCATTGACCTGACCGCTGACAATGGCGGAACGTTCGCCGTCACCAGCCTCAACGGCGGCGACCTGGCCGAGAAACTTGGGCTGAGCGGAACTGCCTCAGGCGACACGATCACCGGCCGGCGACTGCTGGGCGGCTTGAAAACGACGCTACTGAGTTCTCTGAACGGCGGCAAAGGGCTCGGTGAGCTGGGGCAGATCGAACTGACCGATCGCAGCGGCGCTTCAGCGACGGTCGATCTGTCGTCGGCAGAAACGCTCGACGACGTGATCAGCCTGATCAATGCGTCGGGGCTCGGCATCACAGCCGACTACAACGCCTCGCGCAATGGCGTTCGGCTGAAGGACACCACAGGGCTGAGCGCTTCGCCCCTCGTGATCGCCAACGGCGACGGAACCAACACGGCCGACAAGCTGGGGCTGGCAGCCAGCGTCAACGGCACGGAAGTGAACAGCGGCACGCTGAATCGCCAGGTTGTGAGCGAGCAGACGCTCCTTTCGAGTTATCTGGCGGGGCAGGGGGTGAAGCTCGGCGCCATCCGAATCACCGACAGCAATGGTCAGTCGACTGCCGTGAACCTGAGCGCCCTCGACGCCAAGACGATTGGCGATGTGATTGACGCGATCAATGCGGCGGCGGTCGGAGTCGAAGCTCGCATTAACGACGCCGGCGACGGAATTGCCCTGATCGACACGGCGGGAGGCACTGGCCAGCTGAAGGTGGAAGAAGTCAACGGCGGGCAGACGGCTGCCGATTTGCGAATCAAAGGCGAATCGACGACGCAGACGATCAACGGCGTTGAGACGCAGGTCATCGACGGCAGCACCACGTTCAAGGTGACGCTCGACGCCGCCGACACGCTCACCGACCTGGTCAATAAGATCAACGAGCTGGGCATCGGCGCGACGGCCAGCATTGTCACGCAGACCGCCGGCGGCACGTCGCATCACCTGTCGCTGGTGAGCAAGCAAGGTGGCCAGATTGGGGCGCTGCTCATCGATGGCAGCGGGCTCGGCCTGTCGTTTTCGGAAATCGTCGCCGCCCAGGATGGCTTGTTGCAGTTCGGCAACGGATCGACGGCTGGCACGCTGTTGGCGTAGACCAACAACGTCTACACCGACGCCCTGCCTGGAATCGACATCACGGTGACGCAGGAGTCGATGGAGACCATCACCATCACGGTGGGGGACTCGCCCGATTCGATCAGCAACTCGATGCAGTTGTTCGTCGACAACTACAACAAGTTGATGGAAAAGCTGGACTCCTACACGGCTTTCGACTCGGTCACAGGCCAGAAGGGAGTACTGTTTGGATCGTCCGAAGCGTTGCGCATCCAGTCGGAGCTTTCGCGAATCCTCACGGGCCGCCATGCGGGGCTCGGCGGAGTGACCACGCTTGCGGAACTCGGAGTCAGCTTCGACGAAGGCGGCAAGATGGTCTTCGACAAGGAAAAGCTGGCCGCCCGGTTCGCCGCCGATCCCGAGGGAGTTGCCGCATTCTTCACGAAGGAAACGACCGGCTTTTCGGCCAAGATCGACGCCGCGTTTGAGCGGCTGGCGGGAGCCAACAACTCGGTTCTGCTGAACCGGGCGGACGCTCTCAACCGCCAGATCGAGTCGATGGTTTCCAAGCTGAACGATTTTGACGCGCTGCTGGAAGCCAACCGCGAACGGCTGCTGATGCAGTTCTACAACATGGAGCTCGCCATCAGTAAGATTCAGTCGAATTTGACGGCGATCAATTCGATTTCGTACATCGCGCCGGTGCAGCGCAATAGCAATTAAGCCGAGGGCCCGCGAGGGACGATCTTAGACCAGGGCCACTAGCCCCGGCGGCCTCCCCGGCTGCCCGCAGACTCGTCCCGCCTCTACTCCTCGCGAGCTGCCCTCCCATGTTCGAAGATTCGCGCCAGGTCTATCTCGAAAACCAGATCGTGACAGCCACGCCGCAGAAGCTTCGGCTGATGCTGATCGAAGGGGGCATTCGCTTTGCCCGCCTGGGGCAGATTGCCCTGCAGGAGAATCGGCTGGACGAGGCGTTCGAGCGCATCGTGCGCTGCCGCGAGATCGTCGCGGAGCTGCTGGCGGGAATCCGCGTCGATCAATCGGACCTAACGCGGCAAGTGGCGGCGATCTACGCCTTTCTGTTCCGCCAGCTCGTGGAAGTGAACGCTACGCTCGACCCGCAGATTCTGGAAAACGTCATTCGGGTGCTCGAGGAGGAGCGAATCACCTGGGCGGCTGTCTGCGAGCAGATGCCCGAGGCCCCGACCGACGTCGCTCAGCCGGAAGAAATCCTGGCCCCGCGGAGCGGCGGCATTGCGCCCCCGTCGTTTCTGGCTGGCGACGCCGCGCCGCTCAGCCAACCGGCGAGCTTCTCAATCGACGCATAGCGTTTGCGGGGTTCCGTAGTAGCGGGCTACGTTCAAATTGCGGCGCCAGCGCGGTTTTTCGCGGGCTGTTAATTTTCCGTGCTAGCCGCGGTTCTTCTAACGGCGACCAACGCCCGCGGCGGGCGGTTGCGGCCGCAAGCGGTTTGCGGCATCATGGTCAACGCCCGCCGCATCAGGCAATTATTTCAGATTCCTCTCAGGCAGCCCGGCGGTCTTGGACCTGGCCGGGCTGTGCTGTTGCCTGAGACACGTCAGTGAAAGGATCTCTCCGTTGACCACCGCCAGCAAGCAACTCATCCGCGTCGGCCACAGCCCGGACCCCGACGACGCCTTCATGTTCTACGCTTTGGCCAAGGAGACGATCGACACCGGGCCGTTCCGCTTCGAGCACGAACTGGTCGATATCGAAACGCTCAACCGCCGGGCGTTCAACGCCGAACTTGAGCTGACGGCGCTGAGCCTGCACGCCTACGCCTACCTGGCCGACAAGTACATCCTGTGCACTTGCGGCGCGAGCATGGGTGACGGCTATGGGCCGATGGTGGTGGCCCGCGAGGCGCGATCGATCGAGTCGCTCCGTGGCAAGACGATCGTCGTTCCTGGCACGCTGACCACGGCGTTTCTGTCGCTGAAGCTCTGCTTGCCGGAATTCGAACACGTTGTCGCGCCGTTCGACCAGATTCTCGATATCGTCGAAGCCGGGCAGTACGAAGGCAAACCGGTCGACGCTGGCTTGATCATCCACGAAGGACAACTGACGTATGAGCGTCAGGGGCTACACCTGGTCGTCGACCTCGGCGCGTGGTGGATGAAAGAAACGGGCCTGCCGCTGCCGCTGGGCGCCAACGGCATCCGCCGCGACTTGGGCCCCGAGGCGATCAAGCAGATCAACGCCGTGCTCAAAGAGAGCATTCGCTACGGCTTGGAGCACCGCAAGCCGGCGCTCGAACACGCCCTGGGCTACGGCCGCGGGCTCGACATGGGTGACGCCGACAAGTTTGTCGGCATGTATGTGAACGACTGGACGCTCGATTTCGGCGAGCGCGGTCGCGAAGCGGTCCGCCAGTTGCTAGCTCGCGGGCACCAGGCTGGCGTGATTCCGAAACTGGTAGTGCCCGAATTCGTCGACTAGAATGCCGGCAGGTCGTGCGGCGGGCTGGCATTCTGCCAGCCCATGACGCTCGGCCGGCGCACAAGCGAAACCGCGCTGTGCGCTCGTTGCTCGAACGTTCTCGCGATGCGCGACTTGCCGCCTCCCAAACCGCTCGAACCGCCGCCGGCGACGCAGCCACGAACCCTGTGGCTGCCGCTGCTCTTGGTCCTGATGACCGGCTTTTTCGCTTTGGCCGTCGCGGCGTTTGTCGTGGTACTGATGCTTGGCTACGCAGGGCCAATCTTGGTGTTGGCCCTGCTGGCCTTTTTGTTCTTTGGCGGCTTTGGGCTTCAGTACCTGATCTGGGGCCGCCTGTTCGAGCGGATCTATCGCGACGCTTGGACCGACGCGGACGACGACCGTCGCTGACGCCCGTTTGGGGCGTTGCGACCCCGGCCCGCCTGCCGTTTACTGCAGGATCGCCTTACTTCACGATCGCCGACTCGAAGTATTCGGGCTCCTCCCCTTCGCGCCACTTGATATTGCAGCCGATGCTCGGCACTTGCTTCTCGGGCGCGGGTTGGCCGGCCAGGACGGCGTCGAGGGCTGCACGCAGGTCGCTTCCCGTGACGGGGATGCCGTTCTGGGGGCGGCTGGCGTCGAGTTGGCCTCGGTAGAACAGCCGGTGATCCTTGTCGAACAGGAAGAAGTCGGGCGTGCAGGCCGCCTGGTAGGCTTTGGCGACTTCTTGCGTCTCGTCGTACAGGTAGGGGAACGTGTAGCCGCGCAGCTCGACCTCCTGAACCATTCGTTCGGGCGAATCGTCCGGGTACTTGCTGGCGTCGTTGGAGTTGATCGCGACGACGGCGACTCCTTTGGCTTGATATTCGGCGCCGAGCTTGGCCAGTTCGCCGGCGATGTGCTTGACGAATGGGCAGTGATTGCAGATGAACATGACGAGCGTCGGCTTGCCGCGGAAGTCGCTGAGCGAAACCGTTTTGCCGTCGACGTTGAGCAGCGAGAAATCGGGCGCTGGGGCGCCTAGTTGACGCATGGTGCTGGCAGTCTTGACCATGGATAATTGCTCCGTGTGCCTGAGTGGGATTGGCCCGACGATTTTCGATGCGTCAATCGTATCGGCGATCGGCGGACGATTGTAGGCCCGAAGCGGACGGCGTTTGAGCTGCCCGCCGCTTGTCAGCGTGAGAACCTCATGTCGCCATCCGCGTCGCCGGGCCGTTTTCAATTCTCGATCGGCCGCATCTTATGGGCCATGTTCGTGTGCGCGCTGCTGGCGTGGGCGGTGCGGTCGATGGACTGGCCGATCCAGGCGCAGACCCCGCTGCTGGTGCTGCTCGTGGTCTATGCGCTGTACGCCGTTTTTCGGCTGCCCTACGTGCTGGGGGACTTGCGCGGGGGATCGGCAAAGTGGCGTCGAATCGAGGAGCAGCGGGCGGAGCTGCGGCAGATGATTGAGGAGCGTCGCCCCCTGCCGGAAAGTAGGGACGATTCCGCTCCCTAGTAGCGGTTGGAACGCCGGAGCTCGCGCGGAACGTCGCCCAAGTGTCCCTTTCGCCTCACTGCTTCTAACCTCGCTCCCTTGGCCCTGCAAGGCTATCAGCAATCGGCCTGCGGCGCTATAATTCCAAAGGTTTCGGTCCACTTGAACATTCCGGCGCTTTGGCCGATCGATCCATGTCCATTGCTCTCCCCACGCTCCCGGGCGATTCGCAGTCGGGGGTGAAAGCGTACCGTTCTCTCGACAACGCTGTGCTTTCCGAGCGTATCGAAGCGGTGCGCAAGCAGCTTGGCTCCAAGCTGCTCATTCTTGGTCACCACTACCAGCAGGACGAGGTGATCGAGCACAGCGACCTGCGCGGGGACAGCTATCAGCTGAGCCAGTTGGCTGCCAGCAGCAGCGACTGCCGCTACATCGTGTTCTGCGGCGTCCATTTCATGGCGGAGACCGCCGACATTCTGGCGAACCGGCCGGAAAAGGTCGCCGAGCGCGGCGGCGAGCGGGTGACGGTCGTGCTCCCCGACATGGCAGCCGGTTGTTCGATGGCCGATATGGCGGCAATCGAACAGGTCGAAAACGCCTGGGCCGAACTGGGCGAAGTGATCGACACTAGTGACGTCACGCCGGTCACCTACATCAACTCGGCAGCCAGCCTGAAGGCCTTTTGTGGCAAGCATGGAGGCATCGTCTGCACGAGCAGCAACGCCCGAGCCGTGCTCGACTGGGCTTTCAAACGGACCAGCCGCGTGTTCTTCTTCCCCGACCAACACTTGGGACGGAACACGGCGCTGAAGATGGGCATCACCAACGCCCAGATGCCGGTCTACGACCCGTACGAGAGCGAACTAGGCGGCAACAGCGAAGAAGCGATCCGCAACAGCAAGGTGATCCTCTGGAAGGGGCACTGCAGCGTCCACCAGATGTTCCGCAAGGAGCATGTGGAGGCGTTCCGCGCTCGCTATCCGGGCATTCAAATTCTCGTTCACCCCGAGTGCCCGCAGGAGGTGAACGACATCGCCGATATTTCGGGCTCGACGAGCAAGATCATCGAGACCGTGAAGAAGGCCCCTCCCGGAACCAAGTGGGCGATTGGCACCGAATTGCACCTGGTGAACCGGCTGAAGAAGGAACATCCGGAGCAGGAAATTCATTTCCTGTCGCCGGTCGTCTGCATGTGCGCGACGATGTATCGCATCGACCTGGCGCACCTGTGCTGGAGCCTGGAGGCCTTGGCTGCGGGCAAGCCGGTGAATGTGATCGAGGTGGACGAAGAAGTCGCCCGGTGGAGCCGCGTGGCGCTCGAACGCATGCTCGAAGTGAAGTAGCCAATTCGCGGCTTCAACAGTTCTTCCCTTGGGACACGACCCAAAGGGCGCCGGGAGTCCTCGCGGAGCACGTGAAAGCTGCTTAGCTACGCCAGACGCCGCGACGACTCCCGTTCCCATCGGCGGTTAGTTTGAACCGCTCGCGTCGGCGCCCCCTTCGGGCATGTCGCCTCCCGTCTCGATGTCGAAGTTCAGCTCGGGCACAAATTCGCCTGGCGGGACGTTCACGGTCGAGCCGTCGCCGAACTTTACATGGATATCGGTCGGG
>Ga0182743_1001229_pt1 | contig 25659 bp, 19 predicted proteins | sample eDN3rd30CKraftOP_FD_128522 | JGI IMG/M metagenome (GOLD analysis project Ga0182743, IMG submission 128522) | Enriched Organic Plus compost microbial communities from Emeryville, California, USA - eDNA 3rd pass 30_C Kraft OP (version 2) (version 2) ... | reverse complement strand
CATGTTACGCGGCGAAAAAAATCTGGGTCAATTAGGGTAAACCGCAGATTCAGCCGCCACGAACAGGCTCGCTTACGTTAATACGCTCAAAAGTTCGCTTCGGATCGTTTGTTCGATCTTTCCACGAAAGAAAGCGGCGGCCAGTGGTAGCTGGCCGCGAACGCTGACCTGGCTGTCCTCGACATTCATGGCCCCGCTGATCGCCAGGCCCATCGTTGAGAACGAGAAGTTGAGAACGTCCAGCGCCCAGCCCCCCTCCATATTCTCCAGCCGATCGCCATGCTGGCTGCGAATACGTTCGATCAACAGATCCAGCCGCTTGCGCGCGTCTTCTCGAGTTAGCGAATGAGGAACGACGACGGCAAACTGGGGCATTCGAAAATCCCTGGCAAGGCGAGCGAGCCGGCGGCGGAAACGCGCCGGGCAGGAAGGTTAGTCGTTGTCTTGATCGTCGTAAGTACGGCGGTCGCCGTTGTTCCACAGCGGCAGTCCCAGCCGCAACCGTTCTGCAAGCACCTGCAGCTTTTCGCTCGATCCCGGCAGAGCGTGAGTCGCCTCCGTTTCGCCCACATCGCTGGCCGGCTCAAAATTCCATTGGCCTTGCTTGATCGCCTCAAGAACGCTGCGGGGCACGTGACATCTCCTTGGACAGAGGGATGAACTATCGCACTTTCGCGCGAATGGCGAAACTGCGTGCGCCATGTGAGTCGCGCCGTCGCACGAGACAAGTTGACTGCGATCGGCCGACTTAGGCAGTAGTATCAAAATCGGTTTCGCGCGTGTCAAGCAATTCGCGTTGCGACGAACGCTCCGCTCGGCTGCAAGCGGCGCGCCGCGCTTGACAAGCGTTCCACCAACTGCTTGCTCACGCGACCATCGCGCCCACCTTCACACGCCGCGCCCCGAACGGCGATGTAATCCGGCGCAACGTCGACAATCTCCGCGATGAGTTCCATCCTCAGCGAACCGGCAAGCGCGAGCTTCAACTGGTTCGCGCGGGCCTGCTCAGCGATCGCGGCAAGCGAATGCAACGACAGGTGATCGAGCAAATGGCCCGCCGACTTGTCGAACGTGTCGATCAGCACGACCGACGCGCGTCCCTGCGCCGCGGCGAGCACCTGGTCGGGCGACGGCGCCGCAGCGGCAAGCCAATCGGCGTAGATCACGGCGACGCTTTGAACGTGCTGGGGCAGGGCGGCAATCGCAGAGCCCCAGCGCTGCCGCCAATCGCCATCTCGAGCGCAGCCAGCCAGGCCAAGCTTGGCCCACGAGACGCCGGCGAGCGACTGGGCGAAGTCCGGCGAGAGTTTTTCGACGTGAAAATCGCAAAGTTCCCCGAGCGCAACACTCACCGGCGTTTGCGAGTCCACCGCCTGCACCGCCGATCGCCAAATCGCCGGATCGGCAGCGCCGAGCGCGCCGCGATTTGGCTCTTTTATGTCGATCACGTCGGCGCCGCCTGCCAGCGCGGCGAGCGCCTCGTCGGCGTTGCGAACGCTTACCAAAAGTCGAGTCATGCCGCGCCTCCCGCGGGCGGCTGCGCTCGTCGCTCGCGCAGCTTCCGATGCTCAGCCACCAGGCGCTGGTTCAGCCGCTTGAGCGATTCGGCGTCGATCGGTTCGCACCACGCGCCGTTAAGCGTGATATAGCCTTCGCACCAATGCCCGAGCGTCGGCCGCACGTCGCGATGCCGCCACTCCTTGGCCGATTCCGCAAGTCGAACCACCACGTTGGCCGTTTCCGGCTCTTTCCCTTCCAGCTTCGGCAGCTCGCTCGCCCCCTGTCCGAGGAAAAAGCACTCGACAATCTCAATTGGCACCCGCGTCGGAGTAGCCGAATCGAGATACACGAGCAAATGCTCGTCCTCATAGGCCAGCCGCGGCACGCGCATCCAGTAGAGCAATTGCAGCGCAATCAGGACGCCGACCATCAGGACGCAAGCCGAAAGCGCCGTCCAACCGATCCACATCTGTCCCCACAGCGACACCGCCAACAGCCAGCCGCCGCCGAGCAGCAAGAGTCCCGGCAGCAACATCCCCAGGAGCAGGGCGCGGCGATTCGGACGAAGCCAGACTTCAGCCATGTCTTGTAGTGCGAACACACGGGGGCTCGGAAAGTTCCTGTTGTAGCAGAACCGGCCCAAGTCGAAAGCGTCGGCGCGCACGGGCCACGCTCGCGCTTCCTTGGGTGCAATCGCTCTTTGCGGCAGTTATCATCTAGACGCCTCTCGCCAACCTTGGGAGTCCCGCCAGCATGACTCGATCGCTCGCTCGCCTGTCGCTGTGCCTCGTCGCGTTCTGCCTGCTCGCCGCAACTGGCCAGGCTCAAGAGAAAGCCGCCCCAGCCGAGGCGTGGCAAACGGCCCAGGCGCCCGACGCCTGGAAGAAGCCTCCGCTGGAAAGTGGCTTCGTTTGGTTCCGCTGCACGATTGACGTGCCGCAGAGCTGGGCTGAGGCGGGCAACGTGACGCTCGCAGCCGAAGCGGTGGACGACGCCCGTCAGTTCTTCCTGAACGGTCACAAGATCGGCCAGTTTGGCGAGTTTCCGCCGGAATGGCGCAGTGGGCTGGGCGAATCGCAAGAGTTTGCGATCGACTCCCAGCACATCGCCTTCGGCAAACCGAACGTGCTCGCCGTTCGCGTGCATCTGAATCAAGGGCGCACCGGCTTCAACGTGGCCGCGCCGGTGCTGATGACCGAAAGCGAAGCGATCCGTCTGGGCGGCAACTGGCAACTGAAAATTGGCGACAACCCAAATTGGGCCCGCGCGACCGCAAGCGAACTCAAGCTGCAGCCGTTCTCCAAAACCGAGCCAGCCGACGTCGTCCGCCGCGAGCTGCGCAAGTTGCAAGGGGATGAAGGCCCGCTTTCGCCGCAAGAAACACTCGCCCGCCTGAAAACGCCAGACGATCTGGCTGTCGACCTGGTGCTCTCCGAGCCCGACATTGCGCAGCCGCTGTCGATGAAGTGGGACGCCCGCGGCCGGCTGTGGGTGGTCGAGTATCGCCAATACCCCGACCCGGCGGGGCTGAAGGCTGTCAGCCGCGACAAGTTCCTCCGCACGGTTTACGACCGTCTGCCGCCCGCTCCGCCGAATCACTTTCCAGGCGAGGATCGCATCTCGATCCACGAAGACACCAACGGCGACGGCATTCCCGACAAACACTCGGTCTTCGTCGAGGGCTTGAGCCTCGTCTCGTCCTTCGCCTTCGATCGCGACGGCCTCTGGGTACTCAATCCGCCGTATCTGCTCTTCTATCCCGACAAGAACCACGACGACATCCCTGACGGCGATCCGGTCGTGCATCTGGAAGGTTTTGGCATCGAAGACGCCCACTCCGTCGCCAATTCACTCCGCTGGGGCCCCGACGGTTGGCTCTATGGCGCCCAAGGAAGCACCGTTACCGGCAACATCCGCAAGCCGGGGAGCAAAGAAGAGCCGGTCCATTCGCTCGGCCAATTGATCTGGCGCTATCACCCGGCGACCGAGAAATACGAAATCTTCGCCGAAGGGGGCGGCAACGCGTTTGGCGTCGAAATCGACGACGCGGGCCGGATTTTCTCCGGCCACAACGGCGGCAACACGCGCGGCTTTCATTACGTGCAGGGGGGCTACTATCAAAAAGGCTTCGGTAAGCACGGCGAACTGTCGAATCCGTTCACGTTCGGCTATTTCGAAGCGATGAAGCACCACGACGCCCCGCGGTTCACGCACACGTTTGTGATCTACGGCGACGAAGGGCTGCCGCCGAAGTATCTCGGCAAAATGTTCGGCGTCGCGCCGCTGCAGAGCGAAGTGACCATCAGCGACGTCTCCGACGATCGCTCGTCGTTCAAGACGGTCGACAGCGGCAAGGCTCTCACGTCGTCTGACACGTGGGTTCGGCCGGTCGACATTCAAGTCGGTCCCGACGGGGCCCTCTACGTCGCCGACTTCTACGAGCAGCGAATCGACCACGCCAGCCACGTCCAGGGGCGCGTTCACAAGCAAAGCGGCCGCATCTACCGCATCCGGGCCAAGGATTCGCCGAAAACCGGCTGGCAGGGCCTCGCCAACCTCACCACCGAACAATTGGTCGCCGAACTTCGCAGCCCAAGTCGCTGGCGGCGGCAGACGGCACTCGAGGAGCTGAATCGGCGCGGCGACAAATCGGCGTCAGCCGCCATCGAGGCGGCCCTGGCGTCCAATGCGGACCACGCCGTCGACCACCTTTGGGCTCTTTATGTCCTGGGGCAGGGGAGCGAAAGCGTTTTGCTTCGGCTCCTCGATCATCCGAATCCCGAAGTTCGCGAGTGGGCCGTTCGCCTCGGTTGCGACAACGGCGAAGTGGGCAGCGATTTCGCCGCTCGGCTGCAAAAGCTGGCCGACGAAGAGCCGGACATTCGCGTTCGCAGCCAACTCGCCGCCTCAGCCCGCCGGCTTTCGGCGACGCAGTCGCTGCCGATCGTCAAACAACTGGCCAGCCGCGGCGAGGACGCCAGCGACATCCACCTTCCGCTCCTCCTCTGGTGGGCGATTGAAGCCCGCGCCGACGCCGATCGAAACGCGGTGGTCGCTCTGTTTGAAGAAAAGTCGTTCTGGGAGCAGCCGCTCGTGCGCAACCACCTGAGCGAGCGGCTGATGCGCCGCTACGCCTCGACGGGGCAGCGCAAGGACCTGATTTACTGCGCCAAGCTGCTCGAACTGGCCCCGAGCAAGGAACACGCCGGTCGCTTGCTCGCTGCGCTCGAGCAAGCCTACCAAGGCCGTCCGCTGACGAACCTGCCGGACGAACTTGTGACCGCGATGGCCGCGAGCGGCGCTACATCTCCCACCTTGCGGCTGCGACAGGGGGATCAAGGCGCCGTCGCCGAAGCGCTCAAAACCATCGCCGACGAATCCGCCGACGCCTCGAGACGGCAGCAATTGGTCCAGATCTTCGGCGGCCTGAAACAGCCCGACTGCGTGCCGGTGCTGCTGCAGATCGTCCGTCAGTCGCGCAACGACAACCTGCGCGCCGCCGCCCTGGCCGCCTTGCAGTCGTATCCCGACGCCCAAATCGGCGAGCAAGTCGTCGCAGCCTTCGCCGGCATGCCGGAGGAAGTGCGCGGCGTGGCCCAGTCGATGCTCGCTAGCCGCGAAGCTTGGGCGAGCACGCTTTTGGCCGCCGTGTCGGCAGGGCGGATCGAGCCCCGCACCATCAATAGCGACACCGTCCGCCGGCTGATGCTCTACTCGAACGCGTCGATCCAAAACGAGTGCCGCAAACACTGGCAAATCGACGAACCCGCCTCGCTCGAACAGTTGCGGGCCGAAGTCGACCGCCTGACGAACATCCTCTCGCAGGGGACTGGCAATCCGTACCAGGGGAAGCAGCTCTACAACCAATCGTGCGGCAAGTGCCACACGCTCTTCGCCCAGGGTGGCAAGGTCGGCCCCGACCTCACCTCCTTCAAACGGGACGACCTCCGCGGCATGGTCCTGAACATCGTTCAGCCGAGCGCCGAAATCCGCGAGGGTTTTGAGAACTACCTGGCCCTGACCGCCGACGGCCGCACCCTCAGCGGCCTGATCGCCGACCAGGACGCCCAAACGGTCGTCATCCGCAGCGCCGAAGGGCACGATTCGACCATTGCCCGCGACGATATCGAGGAATTGCGGGCCGTAAAGGTCTCGCTGATGCCCGAAGGGCTGCTCAAAAACTACACCGACGAGCAAATCCGCGATCTTTTCGCCTACCTGCGCTCGACTCAGCCGCTGCCGTAAGCGGCCTCTGCCAGGTCCCCCGCCGTCCCCAACCGCCGGGCGGGCGGGGGAGGGCGTCTCTGTCAAAATGACACCAAGGGGCTGCTGCCGCCTCCCGCCAAGCCCGTCCAGCCGTCGTCAAAACGCCGCAATCCGTTGCTACCATGCAACTTGTGGCACTTTTAACCATGCTGGCACAACGCTTGCTCTAAGGGCCCCCGTCGCGTCCTGACCTGCCACTTTGGTCTGCCATTATTCCCAGGCCGCGACAGCCGACCTCACCAAACCAATCCCTCACGGCGGTGCGCGTTTAGGAAGCTCCCGGCGAGAACAGACAGGCGCTACGCGGAGTTCAGGAAGCAATTTCGCACCGACTTAGCCGTATCCAGCTTTATTCAGTTAGAGAGCAACAGGAGGAATCCCGACGTGGCAAAGCAAATGGTCTTCCAGGACGACGCCCGCCAGCCGCTATTGGCCGGCGTCTCGAAACTGGCCCGGGCAGTCCGCAGCACGCTTGGCCCACGTGGCCGCAATGCCGTGCTCGACAAGGGTTGGGGCAGCCCGAAGGTGACCAAAGACGGCGTGACCGTCGCTGAAGACATCGAGCTGTCCGACGCCTACGAGAACCTCGGCGCCCAACTCGTCAAAGAAGCCGCCAGCAAGACCAACGAAGTTGCGGGCGACGGCACCACCACGGCCACCGTCCTCTCGGAAGCGATCTTCCGCGAAGGCCTGAAGATGATCGCCGCCGGCTACGATCCGATGGCGCTGTCGCGCGGCATCGCCAAGGGGGTTGAAGCCGTCTGTGCCGAGATCGACGCCCTGGCCACCCCGATCAGCGAGAAGAACAAGAAGGAACTGCAGCAGATCGCCACGATCGCCGGCAACAACGATCCGGAAATCGGCAACGTGCTGGCCGACGCCTTCCTGAAGGTCGGTAAGGACGGCGTGATCACGATCGAAGAAGGCCGCGGCAGCGAGACGACCGTCGAAGTCGTCGAAGGCATGCAGTTCGATCGCGGCTTCCTCTCGCCCCACTTCGTCACCAACCAGGACGAAGTGTCGGTCGAACTCGAAAACCCGTACATCCTGCTGTACGAAGAAAAGATCTCGTCGAACAAGAAGCTCATCCCGCTGCTCGAAGCCATCAGCAAGGCCAACAAGCCGCTGCTGATCATCGCCGAAGACGTCGAAGGCGAAGCTCTGGCGACCCTCGTCGTCAACAAGATGCGCGGCATTCTGCAGGTCTGTGCCGTGAAGGCCCCGGGCTACGGCGACCGCCGCAAGGCCATCATGGGCGACATCGCCGTGCTGACCAAGGCTCAGCCGATCTTCAAGGACCTGGGCATCGAGCTGGAGAGCGTGAAGCTCACCGACCTGGGCCGCTGCAAGAAGGTCCGCGTCACCTCGGAAGAGACGACCATCATCAGCGGCGCCGGCACCAAGGAAGAAATCGCCGGCCGGGCCGAGCAAATCCGCCAGGAAATCAGCCGCACCGACAGCGAGTACGACAAGGAAAAGCTGCAGGAGCGGCTCGCGAAGCTGGCCGGCGGCGTCGCCCAGATTAGCTGCGGCGCTGCGACCGAAACCGAAATGAAGGAGCGCAAGTGGCTCCTCGAAGACGCCAAGAACGCGGTGCAGGCCGCGCTCGAGCAGGGCGTCGTTCCCGGCGGCGGCGTCGCTCTGATCCGCGCCGAAAAGGGCATCGAGAAGCTGAAGCTCGAAGGCGACGAGAAGGCTGGCGCTCAGATCATCCGCAACGTGCTCGATCAGCCGCTGCGGGCCATCGCCAACAACGCCGGTCTCGACGGCGCTGTGGTCGTCAATCGCGTTCGTCAGCTCAAGGGTAAGACCGAAGGCTACAACGCCGACACCGACCAGTACGGCGACATGCTCAAGTTCGGCGTGATCGACCCGGCCAAAGTGGTGAAGACCGCTCTGCAGAACGCGGCCAGCGTGGCTTCGCTCCTGTTGACGACCGAAGCGCTCATTACCGAGCTGCCGAAGGCCGACAACGGCGACGACCACCACGATCACCACGACCACGGCATGGGTGGCATGGACATGGGCGGCATGATGTAAGCCGTCCCCGTGGAACAGGCGTCCCGCCTGTTCAAACCGTAGTGTTCCCTCTCTCCGCTGGAGAGAGGGGAGGGCGCGGGAGGCCACCGCAATCAAGGCCTCGCCAAACTCCAAGCGCCCCCATCCGACTACAGATAACAAACAACTGACAACTCAATACACATAAGCGGAAGGAACTCATAGCCATGTCCAAGAACGTGAAGCTTCGTCCCCTCGATGACCGGGTGGTGGTGCAGCCGGTGGAAGCCGAAGAGCGGACCGCCGGCGGTATCGTGCTGCCTGACTCGGCCAAGGAAAAGCCGCAGCGCGGCAAGGTGATCGCGGTCGGCGCCGGCAAGCTGCTCGACAACGGCAAGCGCGGCGAGCTGTCGGTCCAGGTCGGCGACGAAGTGATCTACGGCAAGTACGGCGGAACCGACATCGAAGTGAACGGCGAGGAAGTGAAGATCCTTCGCGAAAGCGACATCCTGGCCAAGGTCGTCGGCTAAGCAACAACCAGGAAGGCGTCAGCCGACCGTCAGCCCTCTCCCTCCGGGAAAGGGCACGGGTGAGGGAGGCGTAAGTCAGGGGGCCGATTGCCAGACAATGCCATTCGCGCTTCCAACCGCCCTCACCCCAACCCTCTCCCCAGCGGAGAGGGGGCCAAACCGAGCCCAACCAACCGCATAAACAATTCACTGATTGAGGTTCAATAACGTGCCCAAGCAACTCCTGTTTGACGACCACGCACGGGCCAAGATGCTCGCCGGCGTGGAGAAGCTGGCCAACGCCGTCGCCGTGACGATGGGCCCGACTGGCCGCAACGTGATCATCGACAAGTCGTTCGGTGGTCCGACCGTAACGAAGGACGGCGTGACCGTCGCCAAGGAAGTGGAACTCGAAGACCGCTTCGAGAACATGGGCGCCAAGCTCGTCGTCGAAGTCGCTCAGAAGACTTCGGACCTGGCGGGTGACGGCACCACCACGGCGACCGTGCTGGCCCGGGCCATCTTCAAGGAAGGCCTGCGGAACGTCGTCGCCGGCAGCAACCCGACGGCTGTCCGCCGCGGCATCGACAAGGCGGTTGCCGCCGCCACCGAAAAGCTGGTCTCGATGGCCAAGCCCGTCACCAGCAAGGAAGAGGTGGCCAACGTCGGCGCGATCAGCGCCAACAACGACCGCGCCATCGGCGACCTGCTCGCCGACGCCTTGCACCGCGTGGGCAAGGACGGCGTGATCACGGTCGAAGAAGGCAAGACGACCGAGACCAAGGTCGAATACGTCGACGGCATGCAGTTCGACAAGGGCTACATCTCGCCCTACTTCATCAATCGTCAGGCGACGATGGACTGCCAGCTCGAAGACGCCCTGATCCTCATCCACGAGAAGAAGATCAGCAGCGTTCGCGACCTGGTTCCGATCCTCGAGAAGGCCGCCCAGAGCGGTAAGCCGCTGCTGATCATCGCCGAAGACGTCGACGCCGAAGCGCTGACCCTGCTGGTGGTGAACAAGCTCCGCGGCGTGCTGAACGTCTGCGCCGTGAAGGCGCCGGGCTTCGGCGACCGCCGCAAGGCCATGCTCGGCGACATCGCCGTGCTGACCGGCGGCACGCTGATCAGCGAAGACCTCGGTCTGCAGCTCGAAAACCTCACGCTCGAGCACCTCGGCCGGGCGAAGAAGGTTTCGGTCGACAAGAACAGCACGACGATCGTCGAAGGCGCCGGCAAGCGGGCCGACATTGAGAAGCGCGTGCAGCAGATCAAGAATCAGATCGCCCAGACCGAGAGCGAGTACGACAAGGAGAAGTTCCAGGAACGTCTCGCCAAGCTCGCGGGCGGCGTGGCTGTGATCTCGGTCGGCGCTGAAACCGAAGCCGACATGAAGCAGAAGAAGGCCCGCGTCGAAGACGCCCTGCACGCGACCCGCGCAGCCGTCGAAGAAGGCATCCTGCCTGGCGGCGGCGTCGCTCTGCTCCGCTGCCGCGAAGCGGTCGAAGCCCTCCGCGACAAGCTGAAGGGGGACGAGCGCATCGGCGCCGACATCGTCCTGGGCGCTCTCTCGGCTCCGCTGAAGACGATCGTCGACAACGGCGGTCGCGACGGCAGCGTGGTGGCCGACGAAGTCTCGCAGAAGCCGCTCAACATGGGCTTCAACGCCAACACGGGCGAGTACGTCGACATGCTCAAGGCTGGCGTGATCGATCCGGTGAAGGTGGTCCGCACGGCGCTCAGCAATGCCGCCAGCATTGCCGCTCTGTTGCTGACGACCGAAGCCCTCGTCACCAACCTGGAGAAGGACGACAAGGCCAAGCGCTCGCCGGAAGGCGTGGTGCGTTAATCGCGTCGTGTAGGCTGCTGGCCTGCCCGAGAATGCGGCGCAGGCAAGTCTTGCCTGCACTCGCTCGGTTGAGAACGATTCAGCAGGCCACTCCACCGCGGGTGGCCTGTTTTTTGACATGGATGGCCGCCTAGCGCGGTCTGGCGATGGCTACGATGGCAAAACGCGACTATTACGAAGTGCTCGCCGTCGAGCGCACCGCTTCCGATAAGGAGATTGCGGCTGCGTATCGCAAGCTGGCGATCAAGTATCACCCGGACGCCAATCCGGGGGACTCCGAAGCGGTCGCGAAGTTCAAGGAATGCGCCGAAGCCTACGAAGTTCTCTCTGATCCCGAAAAACGGGCCCGTTACGATCGCTACGGCCACGCCGGCGTCGAAATGGGAGGCGGGGGAGGACAGTATCACGATGTCGAAGACATTTTCGAAGCCTTCGGCGGCATCTTTGGCGACTTGTTCGGCGGTGGCGGCGGACGTCGCGGCCGACGGCCTCGCCGGGGCGCCGATGTGCGCGTGGATGTCACGCTCGAACTGGAAGAAGCGTTCCGCGGCGTCACCAAGACGGTCGAATTTCCGCGTAGCAAGGTCTGCGATAACTGCTCGGGAACCGGCGCCCGTCCCGGCTCGAAGCGCACGACCTGCCGCCGTTGCAACGGCCACGGCCAGATCGTGCAATCGGCCGGCATCCTGCGCGTGCAGACGACCTGCCCGAGCTGCCAAGGCGCCGGCAGCATCATCACCGATCCGTGCGACAAGTGCCGCGGCAACGGATATGTTCAAGAACGCACGCGGATCGACGTCGCGATTCCGCCCGGCATCGACGACGGCATGCGAGTGCGGATTTCCGGCCATGGCGAACCGAGCCCCGACGGCGGCCCGGCGGGCGACTGCTACTGCTTCGTCACGGTGCGCAAGCACAAGCTGTTCGTTCGCGAAGGCAATCACCTGATTCTGCAGATGCCGATCAGCTACAGCCAGGCGGCTTTGGGGGCTACCATTGAGGTGCCCACGTTGCAGGGCAAGCACGAACTGACGATCGGCCCGGGAACGCAATCGGGCGAAGTGTTCCGCATTCGTGGCCGCGGCATGCCCGACCCGCGTGGCGGCCCGGTCGGCGACTTGCACGTACAAACCTTTATCGAAGTGCCGAAGAAGCTCACTCCGCGACAGCAGGAGCTGTTGCGCGAGCTGGCCGAGATTGAGCATGTCGACGTCACGCCGCAACGGCGGTCGTTCTTCGAGCGCATCAAGGAATACTTCAGTCTGTCGGAAGAATCCGGCGAAAAGACGGAGGAGAAGAGCTAATGTCGGCTGAAAACGAAAAGCAAGAGACCAATCAGGCCGTGGACGAAGCCATCGCCGACCAAACCGTCACGGAGCAGGCTGCCAGCGACGCCAAGATCGCGCAACTCGAAAGCGATCTGAAGGAAGCCAACGAGCGCATCTTGCGGGCCCAGGCCGAATTGGAGAACTACCGCAAGCGCGTGCAGCGCGAGATGGCTGAAGAGCGCAAGTTCGCCATCATTCCGCTCGTGCGCGATCTGCTGCCGGTGGTCGACAACCTGGAGCGGGCGATCGAAGCGGCGCAGCAGACGCCCGATGCAGCTGGCTTGCTCGAGGGCGTGAAAATGGTCGCCACGCAGTTGACCGCGGCGCTCGGGCAGCATCAATGCGTGCGCATCGACGGCGTTGGCGCTCAGTTCGATCCCAACGTGCATCAAGCCATTGGGCAAGAGGCGAGCGACCAGCATGCGGCCGGCGTGGTCAGCCGGGAGTTCCAAGCCGGCTACAAGCTGCACGATCGGGTGATTCGCCCCTCGCAGGTCTACGTCTCCACAGGTCCGGCCACGCAAACGGGCGGCTAATTCCTCTCGACCATTTGAAGACACGATTTAGCGAACTACTCAAGCAAGTATGCCAACCTACGACTATCAGTGCGACGCGTGCGGACACACGTTTGACGAGTTTCAGTCGATCAACGCGGATCCGCTGACCAAGTGCCCGGAATGCAACAAGAAGAAGCTGCGACGGCTCCTCGGCGCCGGGGCGGCGGTCGTCTTCAAGGGATCGGGCTTCTATCAGACCGACTATCGCAGCGATTCGTACAAAAAAGCGGCCGCCTCGGATAAGTCGACCAGCGATTCGAGCAGTTCGTCCTCTTCGTCGAGCGACTCGAAGCCTGCCGCCAAGGCGGACAGCGGTTCGTCGTCCAAGACCAAGAAGGCCGACAAGTAGCGGCGAGTGGCAATGGCGGCTCACATCCGATGTCCAATCTGCAGCGAGATGTTCGATCCGGCTGCGACCAAGGCGATGCCGTTCTGCAGCGAGCGTTGCCGCCAGATCGACCTGGGGCGCTGGCTGCGCGAGAGCTACTCGGTGCCGGTCGTGCGCACCGACGAGGATGAAGGCGCGGGGGACGAAGGCGCCGCCGGTTAACGGCATCCGGAGGTCCGCTCGCGGACAAATTGCGTCAACCGGGGCCGCTTCGTCGCGGCCCAATTCGCCGCTGCGTCGTTGCGACGGGGCTCGCTAGCCCTATAATGCCCGCAGCTTGTCACTTCTTCCCGATTTGACATCTTGTGAAATCGGCCAGCCGAAGCGGGCCGAGAACGCGCCTCGTGACAGGGAAGCAACACGAATGACCGACGATTCCCGCGTGCTGCGCCGAATCGCCTGGCGGGACATCTTTCCGTGGCTCATCATCCTGCGGACGTTCCGCACGGCGGCGACGCCCACGGTTTTGTGCTTCGCTTTGCTCGGGGTGGTGCTCTCCCCGGTGGCCCGCGTCGTCGGCTCATACATCTTCCTGACAAGCGAGGATCGCGAGGCGATTCGCCGTCTATCGCCGGTCGACGGCTATCCGCCGTTTCCCTCGCCGCCACTCGCCACCCAGGTGCCTGAAGCGGTCGACGGCTATCTGCCGCACGTCCCCAGCGCGATCGAAGAGGCGTTCTTCGCGTTCGTCGAGCCGTTCTGGCGGATTTTTCATTTGGAATTGAGCGTCCGCCACGTCGCATACTACGTGTTCGTCGTCGTCTGGCTGGTGCTGGTTTGGGCGTATTGCGGCGGCGTGATTACGCGCATCGCCGTTTCGCGGCTTGGAGCCGAACAGGCTGTCGGCATGACCGACTCGGCGGCGTTCGTCGCCCGGCGTTATCTGAGCTACGTCTTTGCTCCGCTCTACCCGCTTCTCGGCGTGGCGTGCCTGGCGCTCGTGCTGCTGCCGCTGGGGCTGCTGATGCGGCTGGATATCGGCGTGGTGCTGGCAGGCGCGATTTGGATTCTGGTGGTCCTGCTCGGGCTGGTCGCGACGTGGCTTTTGATCGGCCTGCTGTTCGGCTGGCCGCTACTGTGGCCTGCCATCGGGGCGGAACGGGAGGGGGACGCGTTCGAAGCCTTCAGCCGGTCGTATTCGTACGTCTACGGCAAGCCGCTGCATTATCTGTTCTATGCGATTGTCGCGGCGCTCTTCGGAACGCTCGTTTGGGCGCTGGTCAACTACGCGGCAACGATGGTGGTGGAGTTCGGCTTTTGGGGCGCCTCGTGGGGCTCCGGCGCCGAGCGAATGCTGAAGATCCGCGAGCTCGCCTACGGCTCGCCCTGGTATCTGCTCACGAGCGACGATTTGGGCGTGCTGAAATTCGGCGCAGCCCTGATCGGCCTTTCGCTGCTGCTGGTGAAGCTGCTCGTCACCGCGTTCACGTTCGCCTTTTTCTGGGCGAACGCGTCGGCGATCTACCTGCTGTTGCGCTACGACGTCGACGGTAAAGAAATCGACGAAGTCTATCAGCCGGAAGACGAAATGCGATTCGCTGCCGGCCGCCGTGCCGTGACGGCGTCGAACCAATCGGCTGAGACCGCCGCGCCACAGACCGACGCCGAAGCCTCCGAAACGGGCGAATGATCGCCCGCCGGCGCTAGGCCGTCTGAACGCTCTGCAGCAGGGCGGCGTAATTCTGCTGGAACTGGCCGCGCGTCAGAACGTCGCAGCCGGCCTCGCGGGCCGCCCCCAGCGCCGCTTCATCCACGTGCGGCCCAAACGCGACAATCCGCGCGCTCGGCGAGTGCTCGCGAATCGTCGCCACCGCCTGAGCGAGGTCGAGCCCCGGCATCGTGAGATCGACGATCACCAGCCGCGTTTCCGCCGTCAGCGATCGCCCGGCGTCCGCCGCCACGGGCACAATCTTGAGCGGCACTTGAAGCGTCTTGGCCGCTCCCAGCACGCGCGACGCGAACATCAGGTCGGCACACAAAAAAATGCACAGCATTAGCAAATACTCGACGGCGGGCCGCCTACCTGGTCCTGGAGGTCAATCTCTTTCAATTCTTCAAGCCACAGCCGAATCTCGTTCGGATACTCGCTCGCCAGGTCGCCGATGACCAGTTGCCGGTGAAACGCAGCCGCCCCTTCCTTGAGCAGGTCGGCCGCTTCGGCGCTCGGAAACCGCCGGACCGGGTCCGGAGCGATCATGCCGCGGCAGAAGGCCAGCAGCAAGTCGCAGCAGAGCACTTCGTGAGGCAGAATTTCATGCAGCCGCATCGGCAGCGTCCGCTTGGCTTCGAGCAATTCACGCAGATCGGTGATGTTCGAAAAGCACGGCTTGCCGGCGAGCAGCTCAATCAGCACGTAGCCGAGCGAACACAGGTCGCTCCGAGGCGTACATTCGCTGTTCTCGAGCACTTCCGGCGCGGCGTAGGCCAGCGTGCAGGGGCGCGCCTTCGGCGGATTCTTCAACTCGAAGGCTGAGCCGATGTCGACGATTTTGGCGATGCCTGTCGATTTCAGCATGATGTTCGACGGCTTGATGTCGCCGTGAACGATCCCGTGCCGGTGCAGGGCGGCGAGCGCCGCCAGACAGTCGCGGACGATCGCCACCGCGACCCCAGCCTTCATCCGCGGCTGAGTCGGCCCAGCCGTGACAATGACCTGGTTGATGTACTCCCACCGCCGCTGGCTCATCCGCTCGCGGTAGCGATGGAACCGCTGGTTGGTCAGCAAGCGGGCGAGGTCGTAGCCGTCGACCCATTCCATCACCAGCATGCGAATGCGGTGGCGATCGACGAAGTTATAGACGTACAGCAGGTTGTCGTGCTGAATCTGGGCAATACGGGCAGCCGCTCGCGCCACGCGATACATCGAATCGTCGTAGCTGGCCGCGTCGTCAAAGCGCTCGGGGGAAAAGATCTTCAGCGCCGCCGGCAGGGTGAATTCATCCGTGCCGCGCAACTCGGTGAGATAGACCACTCCCTGGCCGCCCGAGCCAAGTAGCTTGAGCAGCTTCAGATGCGACGTCCAATTGAGTCGCTTCCCCTCGATAATCTCCTGGTAGCGACCAACCAGTTCGTTCGGCACCGACGGCGCCTGATCGCCGCCATGAGTAATGGTTGCGTTGACGTCCTGTCGCGTTGTGGTCAGCATTCCTGGCCCCCAGGTACGACGAATGAACGCGAATCCTACGCGTTCGCCTCCGCCAGTTTAAAGTAGCATCGTACATGCGGGAAGTAGCGTCGAAGGCGTTCGCCGGGGGCGGAGCGGTCCACCCGCGCGACAAAGCGCCGAAAGTAGTAGCACACGCGTTGCCAGCAGCCGGGCCGCGGCTGCGCTTGCCGTCTGCGACCACCTTCCATTGTTGCAAGCATTCGGCGAAGGCAAGCCCCCAGGGCGTCCCAAGCCGGGGCGAAGCCTCAAACGCTGCTTGACTTTCCATACATAAAGAAACAATGGTCAGTGCCAGAACCGGCATCCCCTCAGTTCGCCGCGGCGGCTGAGTTCCGAGCATTTGTTTGCCGGCAGCTCCGCTGCCGCAGGGCCCAGAGTGTCGAATGACCGAGAACCAGCGTCGCATCGGCGGCATCATCCACACGTACCAGAAGTACGATCCCAAGACCTTCCCGAGCCCAACTCAGCCCCCGCCCGACCTCGTTTCGCCGGCGCTGGAACACATGCTGATGTTCGGCAACATGCGCCGGCTGACGGAGGAGGAGCTCGCCCGGGCGATTCGCCTCGATCCCAGCCAAATCGCCGGCATGGGGCCGAGCCTGGACGCCCTGATGGCGATGCTCGAAGAGCGAAAGCGGAAGATTCTGGCAAAATACGAAACCGAGGCTGCTCAGGCGGAAGCCAAACGCGTCTATGAAAAGGCGGGGAGCAAGATCGAGCCCCCACCCAAGCTCAAAGGCCGCTTCGAAAAGGCGCTGCGCGAGGAGCAGATTCGCGACCTGGAAATGCTTTGGTATGCGGCGGGGGACGAGCGGTCGCGTTTTGCCCGGCAACTGCTCCAGCTGGCGGAGCGGCTCGGCGAGAAGTACCAGGTGGACGAACTGGCCGCCAGGTATCACTTCACCGGCCAGACGCCGATGACCGTTCCCGAGGCGCTGGCGATCAAAGAGGAGCTGGAAAAGATCGACGAGCTCCTCGAACAACTGAAACAGGCCCAGGAGAACGCCCAGATCGGCGTCATCGACTTCGACCTGCTCGAACAATTCGCCGAGCCGGGCGATTTGCAGAAGCTCGAAGAGCTGCGGCGGATGGTGGAGAACTACGTCCGCGAAATGGCTGAGCGCCAAGGTCTGGAGCGCGACAACAAGGGAGCTTTCCAACTCACGCCACAGGCCTACCGGCTGTTTCAGGGCAAATTGCTCGAGCGAATCTTCAGCCAATTGCAGGCTTCTCGCTCCGGCCGGCATCAGAGGCCCGTGGCAGGGGAGGGAGCGGTCGAATTGCAGTCGACCAAGCCGTACGAGTTCGGCGACTCGCTGGCCCACATGGACATCCCCCAATCGCTCATCAACGCCATGATCCGGCGCAAGGAGGGGGAGCCCTTGCGGTTAACCACGGACGACATCGTGATCCACCGCACGCGCAACAATCCCAAATGCGCGACGGTCGTGATCATGGATATGAGCGGCTCGATGCGGTACGACGGCCAGTACATGAACGTCAAACGGATGGGGCTGGCCCTGGAAGGGCTCATCCGACGGGAATACCCGGGCGATTATCTCCAATTTCTGGAAATGTTTACGTTCGCCCGCATCGTGCCGCCGGGCCAGGTCGTCGAGCTGCTTCCCAAGCCGGTCACGATCTACGACTCGTTCGTCCAATTAAAGGTCGACATGAGCCGCGACGACGTGAGCGAGACGCTCATTCCGCCTCACTTCACCAACATCCAGCGGGCCCTGCAACTCGCGCGCACGCTGCTCGCAGCCCAGGACACGCCCAATCGACAGATCATTCTGATCACCGACGGCCTGCCGACCGCCCACTTTCAGGGCGAATGGCTCTATCTGCTCTATCCGCCGCACCCCGCCACCGAAGAAGCCACGATGCGCGAAGGCGCGCTTTGTGCAAGAGAAGGAATCACGATCAACCTGTTCCTTGTGCCAAGTTGGTCGCAGTCGGAAGAGGACATCCGTTTCGCCTACAAACTCGCGGAGAGCACGAAAGGGCGAGTGTTCTTCACCGCGGGACAAGATCTCGATCGTTACGTCGTGTGGGACTATGTGAAGCGCCGGCGCGAGATCATCGCGTGATGGAGTGAATGCGGAATTCGGAATAGGGAATGCGGAATGCCGAGAGCGCGGCGCGCAGCATCGTGACTCCGCATTCGCAATTCCGCATTTCGCATTCGCCTTATCTCTTGCAACGCGCGTCTCGCTTTGATTAACCTGACATTCGTAGTAGCGCGGTTGCTGTCGACGCTCACGTGGCGTCAGCAGCGCTTTCAATCGCCGCGCTTTCGGTTCTGAGAGTTACCGTAATGCAGCGCGAGTTCATTCGCTTCATCGAGCAGCCGTCGGCGGACAACTATCTGTCGGCGCGCGACGCGATGTTGAAGCAAGAACCGGAGACATTAACCGCCAGCGCCCTGCGAGAGCTTGTGCGATTGTCGAGCGCCGGCGACCACGAAGCGCTGCTGGAGCAGACCGAGCGTCTGCCGGTGAGCGCGGCGCTGTCTCCGCGAGTGCACTTTTATGCAGCCGAAGCGGCGGCCGCCCTTGGCGACGCCGAGCGGGCGGAGCTCGAACGGTTTCTGTTCGTCGTCTGTTTGCAGGGAATCCTGGCCACCGGCGACGGGAGCGCCGAGCATCCCTACTCCATTTGCCATCAGTGCGACGAAGCCGACGTGCTGGAAGCGCTCGAAAAACGCTCGGTGCGGCAAACGCTGGCGCAATTGGAGAACGCGGTCTACGACGTGTTCGACTGCGAAGACGACAGCCGGGTCCATTTCGACGTAACGGTTGTCACCGGCGCTCCGCTGCGACGCCGGCAACTGCAGCCTCGCCGAGTGGCGAAATCGCGGGCGCGGGCCGCCGTCAGTCAAATACCACGTTGAGTTGACGGTCGCTTCTGAGAGTTTCCGCCGTCCATTGGTAGCGGTTGCGGCCGAGCAGATCGGCTGCGTTGTCGAAATACCGCCCCATCTTCAGCAGATCTTCGGTCGCCGGGGCCTGATTGGCCGGTCGCCGGGCGTTCGCCGAGAGGACGAGCACGAAGTACTTTCCGGTCGACGGCAATTCGAGTCGAAAGCGGCCTTGCTCATCGGTCCGCGCGTAGGCGCCGCCAATAGTGCGCAAAATCTCCACGCCTCGATGGCCAGGGGGAGGCGGAGGCTCATCGGGACGCAGGCCGGCGACCGGCGCGCGTTCGTCGAGCTGCTCGGTCTGCGGCACGGCGATAACGACGGCTCCCATGTCGGGCAGATCGCGAGCCCCGCGGGCGTAGGAGACGCTTCCCGAAAGGGTGACCGGATGCGGAGCGCTCGGCTCGGCGCGAGTGAACAGCGAACCGCCTGCAAGCAGTCCCAGGGTGAAACAGACCAGTCCGACGATCCCGAGCAGAGCTCCCTGGACGTAAAGAACGTAACGCGGGACGGCAATGCTGTCGTAGTCGACGTTGGCGTCGACCTGCTCGACCGGCTCCTCGGTGTCGTAGACCAGCTCAGTATCGTCGTAGACGACGAACTGCGAGAAAGGGGCGTGCGGATCCTCGTCCTCGAAATGAGCTTGGAGCGGGACGGGGGAACCCGCGATCTGCGCCGCAGCCAGGGCGGCATCCGCGACGCTGGGCTCCGCCTGCGGCGGAGACGGAACGGTAATTTGCTTCTGGCAGCGGGGACAAGTGGCGCTCGTGCCGGCCTTCCGCGAACTGACGCTCAGCTTTTGCGAGCATTGCGGGCAGGCGAAGCGAATCGGCATGGTGAGCGACAGACGTCGGGGAAGGTTTCGACCGGGCAGGGGAGGGAGAGCGCTGCACAACTCAGATTAGTTCCCCCACGCCCTGTTGCCCAGTTGGCGACGCCGGCGCGCCCGCCGGTTGTGCTGGTTGTAGCGAATGGAGCAATCGGCGGCCGAATTTGGGCCGCTGGCGAGCTTTGGGCGTAGTAACAAAGTGGTTCCCGCGTCCAGTTGGGGCAAGCGAAGCCGACGCTAGGCGACCGGATTCGTTGACTTAGGTGGTCAGCGGGTCACAATAGAGTCTAAGTGGTTTCCCGGACGGCAGCTTATCTTCGGCCGGCAACTCGGGAAGCGATGATTGGGGGCAGAGCATCAGGAGTTCGTCATGCGCCTTCGCTGCGCTCGGTGGGTCAGGCTGGCCCGAAAATTGGTGGTCGCCGTCTCCATGGCATCGGTGGCCGTCCCGGCGCCCCTGTGGGCCGAAGTATTGACGCTCAAGAACGGTACTCGCCTGGAGGGAAACCTCGGCAAGATTGGCAGCATCGGCAACCCGCTCGCCTCGATCGATGCCGGCGAGGTGCAACTGAAGCGAATCCTCGTGGTCGACGACAACCTCCGCCGGGTGTTTGTCGGCACGCACCAGGTAGCCGCGGGCCCCGCCCCGTCGCCGGCCACGTCGATGGAAAAGATCAAACTGCCGCAGCGCGTGCCGACCGCGGGCAACGGGGTGGTCGGCGTGGGTCCGATCGTGCGGGTCACCCCCTTCGACGAATGGGGGCGGCGCATCTTCACGATGAGCACCCCCAAGGGCTCGGTCGATGTGATTCAGGGCATTACCGAAATCACCCCCACCTACGCGAAGGTCGAAGCGCTGCAGAGCGGCACGCCGTATGTCTGGTCGATGCGGATCGCAACCAGCTCGATCCCGCGCGAAACGCTCAGCAAGATCCTGCTCCATCGCATCGATCCCAAGAATCCGGACGAACGGCTGAAGATCGTCCGCCTCTACCTCCAGGCTGAGCGGATTCAAGACGCGCGGGCCGAATTGGAAGGTCTGATCAAGGACTTCCCGGAACTGGGCAACCTGCAGGATCAGGTCAAGTCGCTCCATCAATTGGCCGCCCAGCGGCTGCTGAAGGAAGTGGAGCTGCGCCGCGACGCGGGACAGCATCGCCTGGCTTACTCGATGCTGAGCAGCTTTCCTTCCGATGGCGTGGCGGGCGAAACGTTGCTGAAGGTGCGAGACCGAATCGGCGAATACGACGCGGCCCGAGCGAAAGCGGAGCGCGTGCTCAAGCTGCTCGCCGAGCATCAGGCGGCGCTGACCGACGAATCGACGCGCAGCGCCGTGAAGCCGATCTGCGATGAAATCGCGGCCGAGTTGAACATTCACACGCTGGATCGGATGGCCGACTATCTCCGCCTGGCCGACGATCCCTCGTCGCCGGCCGAACAGAAGCTGTCGCTCGCGATCAGTGGCTGGCTCTTGGGGAGCGGATCGGGCATCGACAACCTGGCGGTTTCGCGGTCGCTCTACGACGTGCGAAATCTCGTGCGGGAGTACCTGCGCAGCGACCGCAAGCCGGCCCGCGACGCAATCCTTGCCCAGCTCACCTCGCTCGAAGGCAGCACGCCGGCGAACATCGCTAAGTTGCTCGCCCACATGAAGCCGGCGATCGAAACGCCCCTCTACGCCCCGCAAGAGGAAACCGAGCCGGAAGAACCCGCGCCGCCGGTGGCTGAGGCGGAAGCCCAACCGGCTGCCCCCGAGCCGAAAGCCGGATTCGCCGTCGGCGCCGCTCCCGCCAAGCGCGCGGCGCAAGAGGCCGCCGCGAAAATTGGACAAGAGAAGGGGGGCGTTCCCGTGCGGCCGGTCGGCAAGATTGAAAACCGCCAGCCGCTGAACCAGATTCTCGATCTGGGGGCTGAGCAGCTCAACGAGAAGCCGGCTGTCGACAAAGACGACGAGAAAAACGACGCCGCCAAACCGAAAGCTGCCGCCGACGGCGCCGGCGGTCGCAAGCCCGCCGCTCAGCAGGCCCAAAGCGTACTGACCGACATTCCCGGCCTGCTGCGGATCACGACGCCGGGACTGCCGGAAGATCCCGAAATCGAATACCACGTGCAACTGCCGCCGGAATACGATCCCTATCGCCGCTATCCGGTTGTCATCACGCTGAACGGCGCCGGCACGACGCCGCTACAGCAGATCGACTGGTGGGCTGGCGCTTACAGCACCGAAGCGAAGACCCGCTTCGGTCAAGGAACGCGTCACGGCTACATCGTCGTCGCCCCCAAATGGCTGCTGGAGCATCAGCGGAAATACGAATACACGGCCCGCGAACATGCGGCGGTGCTTTATACGCTGCGCGACGTCTGCAAGCGGTTTTCGGTCGATACCGACAAGGTGTTCCTCAGTGGGCACTCGATTGGCGGCGATGCGGCTTGGGACATTGGCCTGGCTCATCCCGACCTTTGGGCCGGGGTGATGCCGATTGTCGCCACCGCCGACAAGTATGTGAACCGCTATTGGGAAAACGCTGCGATGGTGCCGTTTTATTTCGTTTCGGGCGAAAAGGACGGTAACAAATTGCAGGTGAACGCCAGCGAATGGGACCGCTATCTCACCAAGCTAGGCTGGGACGTGACCGTCGTGCAGTATCAGGGGCGCGGTCACGAACACTTCCACGACGAAATCCAGCGGCTGTTCGACTGGATGAACCTGCACAAGCGAAACTTCTTCCCGCGCGAGTTCAAGGTCGTTTCGATGCGGCCGTGGGACAACTTCTTCTGGTGGATCGAGGTCGGCGCGCTCCCGTCGCAATCGATGGTCATGCCGATCGAGTATCCGCCGGGGCGCGGCGTCTTCCCGGCTCAGATCGAAGGGAACATCACGGCGACCAACGGCGTGCGCGTGCAGGCCGCTGGCAGCCGGGTCACGGCGTACCTCTCGCCGGAGATGATCGATTTCAGCGGCCGCGTCACGGTGACGATCAACGGCAAGAAGATCACCAACGTCCAGCCGGACGTGACGGTGCTGCTGGAAGACGCTCGCACGCGCGGCGACCGCCTTCACCCGTTCTGGGCGAAGGCGGAACTGTAAACAACGTCAAAGAGAACTCGCCGCGGCGAGGACGAACTAGGTGTCGAGCACGGTCAGGCGGCCGCTGCTGTCGCCGAGCTTGTCGACCTTGGCCCCGACGCGATCGAGCATCGACAGGAACAGGTTGTTCATCGGCGTTTCTTTGGGCATGCGGATGTGCCGGCCGGCTTTGATCGTGCCGCCAGCTTTGCCCGCGATCACCACCGGCAGATCGTCGTGCCGGTGACGGTTGCCGTCGCTCAAACCGCTGCCGTAGAGAATCATGCAGTTGTCGAGCAGCGAGCCGTCGCCTTCCTTGGTGTCCTTCAGCTTCTTGACGAACCGCGCGAATTCGTCGGCGAGGAACTTGTCGATCTTCTTGAGCTGATCGATCTTCTCCTGATCGTTCTGGTGGTGCGACAGCTCGTGGTGGCCGTTGTTCACGCCCACGTTGCGATACGCGCGGCCGCTCCCTTCGTTGGCCAGCATGAACGTCGACACGCGAGTCGTGTCGGTCTGGAAGGCGAGCGCCATCAGATCGTACATCAGGCGAATGTGCTCTTGGACGTCGGCCGGAACGCCGGACGGAAGATTCATCTCCGGCAGCGGCTCCTGGCTGGCCTTTTCGGCCCGGGCGATCCGCAGCTCAAGCTCGCGAACGCTGGTGAAGTATTCGTCGATCTTGCGCCGGTCAGTGCCGCCCAGCGCCTTCTGCAGACGAGCCGCGTCCTCGCTCACCAGGTCGAGAACGCTCCGCCGCACGCGATTGCGCCGGGCTTCGACCGTCCGATCGCCGGGGCTGCCGAAGAGCCGCTCGAACACGAGGCGCGGGTTGATTTCCTTCGCCATCGGCGTGGTTTCGCTCTTCCACGAGATGTTGTTCGAGTAGGCGCAGCTATAGCCCGAGTCGCACGAACCGGCGTCGCGTCCGCGCTCGGTGCCAAGCTCCAGCGACGGCAGACGGGTTTGCGAACCGATGTAGTCGGCGGCCACCTGGTCGACGCTCATGCCGCACCTGATGTTGCCACCCGAGGTCTTCACCGGGTGAGCGCCAGTGAGGAACGAGGCAGCCGAACGGGCGTGATCGCCGGGGCCATCCCCCTTCGCTCGACCGTTGTCTTGAGCCAGGCCCGAAATGATCGTGACGTCGTTGCGAAGGTCTTGCAGCGAAGAGAGCGTTTCGGGCATCTCGAAGTTCGTGCCGTCGGCCTTCGGCGTCCAAGCGGGCATGATCGCGCCGTTGGGGAAGAAGACGAACGCCATCCGCACCGGGGCTTCCGGCGCCGCAGCGGCGGCATGTGCCCCGGCGGGAATCATCGCATCAAGTAGCGGCAGGCCGAGCGAACAACCAATGCCTTTCAAAAGCGTACGACGACCAATGCGGATGCTCATGGTTGCGCTCCTTCAGCACGAAGTTCTGGCGAGTCTTCCGCGCGACGTTTGCGGAAGGGCTCGCTCTTGACAATTTCCGTCACGAGGGCGGAAAAGCGGTAATTTTCTTTATCGACTCCGGCGACCACTTTGTCGACATGACAGCGGTCGGCGATGGTCAATTCGCGTCCCAAGGCGTAAGTGAGCATTTTTTCCGCCAAACAGCGGGCAAAATCCTCACGTCGTTTTGCCAGCACCTTTACCAATTCGGCAGATCCGTTGAATTTATCCCCACCCGGGAGGATCCCCGAGGCGTCGATCGGCTGGCCGGAGTCGTTGTCGCGCCAGCGGCCGATCGCATCATAATTTTCCAGTCCGAAGCCGAGCGCGTCCATCGTCTTGTGGCAAGACGCGCAAACGGCGTTCTCGCGATGAATCTCTAGCTGCTTTCGCAGCGACGCAGCCGGCATCGACTTGCTCACCGTCTCCAGCTCCGGCACATTCGGCGGGGGGGGCGGCGGGGGAGCGCCGAGCAGGTTTTCCAGGATCCACTTGCCGCGTTTCACCGGCGACGTGCGCCCGGCGTTGGAAGTGAGCGTCAAAATGCTGGCCTGCGTCAGAACGCCATTGCGCGGGCGGCCCTTCAACTCGACGCGACGAAACTCCTCGCCGGTGACTCCCTCCAAGCCATAATGCTTTGCCAGGCGTTCGTTGACGAACGTGTAGTCGGCCTCGAGGAAGTCGAGCAGGCTGCAATCTTCGCGCATGATGTGCGCAAAGAACAGCTCAGTTTCTTTCTTCATGTCCGCCCGGAGTTCTTCGTTGAACTGGCCGAACTTATCGGGATCGGGCGTGAAGCTGTCGAGCAGGCGAAGATTGAGCCACTGAGCGCCAAAGTTTTCGACCAGCGCGTCCGCCTTACGATCTTTGAGCATGCGGCGAACTTGCTGTTCCAGCACCCGGTCGTCGCTCAGCTTCCCTTCGGTCGCCGCCGCAAACAATTCGTTGTCGGGCAGGCTGCTCCAGAGGAAGTAGGACAGTCGAGCGGCCAGTTCGTAATTGCCCAGTTCGCGCACGCCCGATTTTGGATCTTCTTCGATGCGGAACAGGAACTGAGGCGACACCAGCACGCCGATCAGCGCGACCTGCATCCCTTGCTCGAACGAATCGCCTTGCCGCACGGCCTCCTCGACGAGGCCCGCCAGGCGGTCCACTTCCTCGTCCGTCGCCTTGCGACGAAACGCGCGATTGACCAGCGGCCGCAGGTTGCGCTTCGCAGCGTCGCGCACACTCATCTCGCCGCTGGGGCGCACGGCGACCAGCTTGCGATGAATCGACGGAAAGTCGTTCGGTCCGAGGTCGGTCGGCCCTACGACTTCCAGGTAATTGATATACAAATTGCGGTCCCGCTGCTTCGGATCCTTCGCTTCCGGATCGTAGAAATCGTTGATAAATGCGGCGGAAACCTGATGTTTGCCGGCTGGCAGTTTGATCGTGAATTCGTAGACGGCCGGTTCGGTTCGCGGAGCGGTGACGTCGAAGACTTTCGTCTTCTTGGTCCCTAGCTTCACTTCCATGCGAGCCGGCTCGTTGCCCGCCGCCGTTTGACCGGCCTTCGCGCGGACGACGTACATGCCCGGGCGGGGCGTCTCAAACTCGCAGGTGATCGTGCCACGAGAAATCAACGCGTAGTGATCGCCACTAAAACGCGCCGCCCCTTCGGTCTGCAGGTTCTTGTCCATCCGCTGCACCTTGGCGAGCGAAGACGGGTCCCCCACAATCGCCTGGGACGCGATCTTCTCAGCCGCCGCGAGATACTTCTCCATGAGCAGCGGCGGGAGTGTCAGCACGTCGGCGATATTGTCGAAACCGCCGCCGACGTCGTCCGACGGAAAATCGTCCGCCGGTTTG